>Ga0335077_10003453_pt1 | contig 19098 bp, 18 predicted proteins | sample Lox_Sample_31_FD_207151 | JGI IMG/M metagenome (GOLD analysis project Ga0335077, IMG submission 207151) | Soil microbial communities from Loxahatchee National Wildlife Refuge, Florida, United States - Lox_Sample_3.1 | ecosystem: Environmental > Terrestrial > Soil > Wetlands | place: USA...
GTGGCAGCGGCAACATGCGGGGCAGGAAGCGGGCATCCGCATGTTCGCGGCGGTGGCTCTGGGCGCGTGCGTATTTGAATTGGTGACTCCGGGCGACACGCGCATTGCGGCGCAGGTCGTGAGCGGGGTAGGGTTTTGGGCGCGGGCGTTATCCTACGCGGCTGGACGCATGTGCATGGGCTAACGACCGCTGCCTCACTGTGGGCTACGGCATCGATCGGGACGGCGGTCGCTTATGGCCGCTACATAACAAGCGCGCTGGTGGCGATCGTCTTCTTTGTCCTGCTGGTAATTCCGACCAAGCAGTGGGAGAGAGAAAGGGGGCGACCGATCAACGGCACTGACGGCCCCACTCCACTCCTACGGTTTCTTGCGTCGCATCAACGCGTCTATGTACTGAATGAATTCTTGGTCGTGAGCGAACTCGGTTGCTACTCCGTCCCATTCTCGCTGGAACACCGGACCGGTAACTGTACGCCTGATTTCACGCTCAGAAAACAGCCACAGATTTCTCGAAATGTACCCGTTCTTGTGAAGGTGGTATAAGTCGGCGACATATTGCAGACAGTACAACGTGCAGTCGGTAATCTCCTGGCTAGGTGCCGGCAGTGGCTGAGAGGGGTTACGGTTCGCCAGCCATGCTTCGGTCGGAAACAGCCGCAATAGCTCCTGGAATCGCCCGGAGAACTCGATGAACATCTGGGCGTTCAACTGGCGCCGCTGGTTTAGAAGAGCTACACAAATACCCACAGATCCAATTACGAGGGTGCCCACCTGTCCGAGTTGTACCATTATGTCAGCCGCCATGCTTGCAATCTGGGCTGGATCAACCTACCGCTGAATAACATCGCTCCGAGGTAGGAGCATATGTCCAGCAATTCTGTTGGAATCATTCGTGCACGAGCAGTTTTGTTGGCTGTAAGTCACTGTTGAAGCTCGCAGGAACTGGTCAATTAGCTGGCGGCCGGTAGAAATTCGGCGGGATCGACGGTCGAGTGGCCGACGGCCAGGTATTCCCGGAGCTTGGGAATCGCGGCTAAGGCCGCGGACTCACCGGCCTCGATGAGTTGGGGGCCGCACTCAAACCCGTTCCAGTCCACGCCGCGAACGTCGGGAGTCATTACCAGATCGGTTTCGCTGCGCCAATTGCTCTCGGAGAGGCTTTGCAGGATCTGGAAGCAGCGGTTCACCACCTGAAACATGTTGCTAGGAAGTGCGCTGGGGCGGTGCACTGGCAGGGCGACGGACACCACGTGGGTAGCACCCAACTGACGGGCCAAGGCGGCCGGGATCTCCATACTCATGGCGCCGTCGACCAGGAGCCGCCCGTGGTAGCGGATGGGATGGAACAGACCGGGGTAGGAGCAACTGGCGCGAATGGGCTCGAACACGTTGCCAGACCCGTGGAACGCCACCGGTTGGCCGGTGGAGAGATCGGTTGCCAAAATGCCGAGCGGTATGCGCATCTTCTCGAAGCGAGAGGTCCTCATCAGCCGCTTCAGGAAGCGGTTCATACGCTCGCTACTGACCAGTCCGAGGCGGCCCAGTCTCCAGCGGCCGACGTCACCGAAACGCATGGCGCAGCCGGTACGCGCGATCTCCGTGGGTGTGGCGCCGCTAGCGTATGCCGCAGCCACAATGGCGCCGGCGCTGACGCCGGTAATGCAGTGAAGAGGAATGTGGTGCTGTTCCAAGACCTTGAGGACGCCGGCGTGAGCGATGCCGCGCGCGAAACCGCCGCCTAGGGCAAGACCGATGCGAGGCGCCGGATCCGTCGATTCCGCCGCTGGGGTTTCGTCCGCCGGTCGCGAATAGCGGCGCAGCCCATCGAAAAACCCGCCGAGTTGACCGTTCCGGTGCATGACACCTCCTAGTCGGCCGCCACACGGGCAGCGGCCGCTTTGCGCTGTTCGACCACGAAGCGTTTACGATTGGAGCGCAAAGATAGGTATTCTCGCGCTTCCTTGGCCAGTCTGTGTCGCTCGCTGGAATTGAAAATAGCTTTGCGAATTAGACGCCAGAGCACACGCGGCCGGAAATAGTACTCGCCATAAAAGCGCTCGACCGCATCCACGAGCTCCGCGTCGTCCAGCCCAGTGTAAGTGATGTTCGGCAGTTGATGGCCTGCGTCATCGCTCATAGACAAATTGATGAGTCCATTCTGGGCGCCATACTGGTGGAGTTCTGTGCCGGGAAGTGCATGTGCGATCGAGACCTGTATGGTTTCGGTGTCAAGGTGCTTTGCAAAGTCAATCGTCTTCCGGAGCGTGCCCGGTGTTTCACCAGGCAACCGGGTGGCGGGCCATCGCGAGCTGGCGCCCACGTCAAAGCCCTGGAACGAAGGTGGATTCAAGAACAGTGTTCGCATGGAATTCAACCGGCCTTTACAACCCTCTATCGACCGCTCGCCGCTTCACCGCAATTGCTACGCCGCAGCACAGCCGCGGCCAGCTTCCCACCCCACTGCTTCTTCCTCACAGAAGAATGTCAGGACAGATGAGCCTTCGCTGTGGCTCACACAGATCCGATCGTCGCGATGAATCTGGCCCGTCGCCATCAGATTCGAAAACGGTTGGGCGAGCTTGATTGCCGCTCATCAACGCAGCGACACTAGCACCATAGTCACGGTCAAGCTATTCTTGTTCATCCATCCTCCCGTGGCAGCGGAGCAGCCATCGTCAGCAGATAGGAGCGGCGGGCAAACGCTTTTTGTTGGGAGTTCCTGGGGTTCATGGCCAATTCGCTTAGCTTAGCGGAACCGCGCATTCCACGACCGGGTGCCGCCGGAGCTTTTTCCTTCATAATGTGTGCCTTGCAAAGAGCCGTTACTGTTCTTTAACCAAGGGTTACCGCCCGGTTACCTCAAGGGCGCCGCGTCGGATCCTAGGCGGAAGGAGATTTTCCCATTCGCGCCCTTGGGGGAACGGCGCTCGGCGGGCTTGTCGGGCTCCTCGGAGGACCCGTTGGCTTTGCTATCGGAGCGGCGGCCGGCACCATGGGAGGCAGCATCGCGGCCCTCTATGACGCTGGAGTCGACGCGGATTTCTCGCCGATGCTTCTGTCGCACTGGTCCCTGGCAAGTGCGCGGTGGTTGCCGATGTCACTGAGGAGTGGGTAACTCCGGTGGACACCAGAATGGAAGCATTGGGCGGAGTCGTATTTCGCACGGCGAGACAGAACGTCGTAGGGGATCAAAGGCCAGAGACGTGGCGGCGCTTCGTGAGGAGATAGAGCAGTTGAAGGCCGAGCACACGCGGGCGCGGGCCGAGCATAAGGCTAAACTCCAGGCCAAAATCGACAACCTTAACGCAAAGCTGCAACAGAAGTTAGAACAGGCAAAACAGAGGTCGGAGCAGATCAGAAGCGAGAGCGAAGCCAAGGTGCAAGCGCTGCAGAAGAAGGCCGCCAAGGCTCAGGGTGACGCCAAGGCAGTAATGGACGCTCGCGTGACCCGGATACGCGAAGAATACGAACAAGCCGCGTCAAAGCTGAAGAGTTTGACAGCTCAACAAGTGAAGAGGGCGGGGTAACGCTCCGCCGCCAGTGGGGTCGCGAGTAAGTAGCAGCTCGCGACTCGCATCTTGAATTCCGCTATCCTCACCTTTAGGACGAGCCCGGCGTCGGTCCGGGCGGAAATCGAGGCAATGCAGCGGCGGGCACAACTGATTTTCTTGGGCTTGATAGCCGCGGCCCTCCTGCCGTTCGCCTGGCGAATCGCCGAACCTTTCTTCACGGCTCTGCTCCTCGCCGTTACTTTGGCGGTGCTACTGGGGCCGGTGCATTTATGGCTCACTCAGAAGCTCGGTCGGGCGGGTCCCGCAGCTCTCGTCACCACCACCTTGGCCGGGGTTCTTGTTTCGGTCGCCCTTTGGACAGTGGGTGCGGTCCTTGCACAACAAGTCGGGGCCGCATACACCTCATTGGCACAACCGACGGCAAACGACTCATGGACCACCGGTATCTCGCGGGCCGCCGGCCGCATCGCAGAAGCGGTGGCTTCCCGCATACCCGTAGACTCTGCTGTAGTGCGTTCGGAACTTCTCCGGTACGCGAATGGCTCCGCGGCCTGGCTTCTACGCGCCGTCGGATCTGTCCTTAGCCGGGCGAGCGCCGCACTTGTCACCATGCTTCTGATGCTCATCTTCCTGAACGAGCTGCTGTGGCACGGACGAGGTTGGATCGACAGGGGGTTGTCGGCACTTCCCCTGGAAGCGGAAACAGGGGAGCGATTGATTCGGAACATCCAGAGCACCATCGTAGGGGTTGTCGGGGGGACTTTCGTGGCGGCCGTCAGTGAAGCTGTATTGACAGGCGCCGCATTTGCCTTTGCCAGTGTCCCCTCCGCGGCAATGCTGGGATTCTTCTGCGGCTTGGCTTCGATCGTACCCTTGGTGGGATGCTCCTTGGTCTGGGCACCGGTGGTCATTTACGAACTTGCCACGGGCGCTTATACGAAGGCGGTAGCTATGGGGATCTGGTGCGGCGTCGCTACCGTCGTCATCGACAATGTGGTGCGTCCGGCTGTAGCCCGCGGGCATGTGCAAATGCACTCATTGACGATCGCGCTGTCCATAATAGGCGGCACGCGCGCGTTCGGGGCCCCGGGCATAATCCTCGGCCCGTTGATCATTTCACTCTTGCTGGCGGTTCTGCGGGAGGTTCAAAGAATTGCAGCCGATGCCCGCAATGCGCCCGCGTCGATGACGCAGCCGAAGGCTTCGAAGGTTTAGCTTTGCCGGTCTGACCCGGGTCATCCAACTCTTTGTGCATAAACGATAAACCTTTGCGGCGCATTCCCGACATAGTAGAAGGGATAACAAGTCACCAAGGTCAAGTCGCGTCGGGTGCCACACGCCAGAACTATTCATTCGCTTATGATCGGCTGTCCAAAAACCTGGATTTCCATTTTCACGACTTACTCGATAACCTCGTGACATCGTTCGATGCCTTTATTCGTACGGGTTCCAACGCGATGAAGACGCTCCAGAGGTCACCCCCCCAATCGATCCGCATCGATTGTCGTGACGTACCGCTTCTCCAGTTCAATTGCTACATGCATTGGCAGGGGTTCATGGCGGCCACCGGCATAAACCACCGGCATAAAACCGGAAGGCTGATCGGCTACGTTGCGATCCCTTCGTTTTCCTCGCCGTCGGCGGGAGCAGTGTGTCGGTGGATTTGGAGTCCGGGTCCCATTGGCGCTCCCCGCCCACAGGCCACCTGCTCCCGGAAACGGGCACACAGATCGCACACAAGTGCCATGGAAATCGAGGTCTATGGGACACCGGAGAAGGTGCCACTGATCAAAGTCTCGGTGGCCACGGCAGGAGGAAATAGAACCGCACCAGAAATTAGAGAGCGCTGCCACCGGGTTTTCATGCGGAACTGAGAGGATCGAGCACTACGATAGCTGAATAACGGGTGAAGTCGGAAGCATTAAACGTCAGAACGTGTTTGAACCCGTGCACGAGCATTGCAGCAACTATTCGTGCATCATGAGTCTTCTTTCCGGAGACTCCATGGGCAACCGAGCGAGAACCCGCTCCGCCTGGCTGGGCGTTAAACCCAGTCCGTTACTCAAGTGGTCTTGTGGCTATAGCCCAAACTCAACGAGGTTCTGAGAAGCCACACAAATCCGCTTCCCACTCTCCGTCAACCCCAATATCGCTTCACGATCTGCACGATGTTGTGGATGAGCGCGATGAATGCGGCGCAGGATGATATACGTGTCTACGAGAACGTCCACTAGCGATTCCAGTCGTCCTCACGGGTATAGATATTCTCCCGGCTCATCGCTTCGTTCGAGAGCGGCGGCACCCCCTCTGGGATAAAGTCGGCAGCCTCTTCAAATCCTTGATCAACTTCTTTGGCTGAAAGATGCGTCCGAGGCTCGGTAGGGTGCAGATGGTAGAGGTAGGCCTTAACAATCTCATCGACGGACAGACCTTGCTCCTTGGCTTCTGCGAGCAACCGCGCTTCGAGATCCGGGGGGGAGTTTAAGAGTGATCGTCATTTCTGAACGGGTCCTTCTTCAATCGTACCAGCGCTAGGTGTGGGCTGCGGCAATCGGTCTTTCACGAGGCCCCATCGACACCTTCGGTCATTCGCGACAAGCGGCCCGGCCGCTGTGAAGCACCGCCTTTGACAAAGGAGCGTCGAGGCTGCAACCCTCCGACGAGCGTAGATACCGACGTGCCCGTTTTGTGCCTGCTTTCCGGCCGGAGGTGTTGTATGGCCCGAAAAGCAGGGCAGCTCATTTCACGTGGATCACGCACATGGCTGATCCGCGTTTCCCTTGGCCGTGACCCGGGAACGTGGACACGAAGATACCACAACAAGACTGTTCGCGGCTCATTTCGCGAGGCCCAGGCTTACCTGAACGCAAGGCTGACGATAAGCGCGTCAGATCTCATCACCCCTCCGTGCCTTTAAGCGCCGCCATGAATTGATACCGCCACCGGCAGGAGCACAGTTATCCCTCTGGAGTGTCGGGTGCACACGTGGGAGTGTCAAGAGTTGAACCGCGAGTGTAGGACTAATAGCCCGTCTCTGGGACAAAATGGAATCGCACGCCGGGGGCTCGCCGTCGGACGATCGTTTGTCGAGCCGGACGTACAATTCAGGTCGGGCCTCGTGAGTAGCGCGAGAATATGCAGTTCGCACAGGTCTACTATGTTCAAAGCAACTTCGAGGCCCGGTCATGCACGCGAAGCTGAATTGGGCCCCCTACCGCTGCAGCCGGCCGCGATGTTTTCGGCTGAGACGGAGGACCGTACCATCATGGAGCGACAGATCGAAGTCGCCGTGGCTGGCGTCGGTGATGTCACGAATCCTGTCGATCTGTACGATGCTCGAGCGGTGAATGCGTACGAACATGGACGGATCGAGCCGCTCCTCCAATTCCTGCATCGTCATTCGCACGAGATGGGTCTTGCCTCCGGCGTGGATCTCCGCATAATTCGCGCACGCCTGAATGTAATCGATGTCGCGGACCCGCACCAGCCTCATCCCACGATGGTGTTTCACCGCAAAACGAACAAGGTATCCCTTTCCCTGGTCTGCGGGTGACCGGCTGCGATCGTTCAGCAACGTAACCAGCCCGCGCTGGGCGGATGGCTCGCCCGCATTGGCAAAGGCAGCACGGGCGCGCTGCAATGCCGCCCTGAAGCGATCCCGGGTGAACGGCTTCAGCAGGTAGTCGAGGGCATGGGTCTCGAACGCCTTCAAAGCATAACGATCGTAGGCGGTGACGAAGACGACGATCGGCAGCCAGGTTGGGGCCACCTGGTCCAGCACCTGGAAGCCGTCCATCCCGGGCATCTGCACATCCAGGAAAACGAGATCCGGCAGCGCCTTGGCGATGAGTGTAACGGCCTCGGTCCCCGTAGCCGCTTCGCCGACGATGTCAACGTCGGACTCGTCCTGCAGCCGGATGCGGATGGCATCGCGGGCGAGCCGCTCGTCATCAACGATCACCGCGCGGATGCGATCGTGCTCCGTCTTCACATCTGATGTCCCGGCAGAGGCGACCCTCCAGGTCCGTCGGAACTAACGTCTCTCTGAGAGACCGTACTCACGACTGGTAATCCGATATGGGTCGGATCCACAGCGGCCGTGGAGTGGAAGGGGATCGATATCCGGACGGAGGCTCCGCCCCCCGGCAGGTTACCGTACTCGAACCGGCATCGGTTCCCGTACAGTTCTTGCAGCCGCGCGCGCGTATTCGCCAGACCAATCCCTTCCTTGCGCACGCCGGGCGTGAACCCCGGTCCAGTGTCGGAAATTTCCAGGAGCAGATCGTTGCGGCGCCGCGACACTTCGATCTTCACGAAGGTCGAGCCCGCATATCCCGCCACGGCGTACTCGATGGCGTTCTCAAGAATGGGCTGCAGCAGCAGCGAGGGAACAGATGCGTCGAGCGTCTCGGGTGCAATCACCTTGTACACCTGGAAGCGGTCGCCGAATCGCACGCGCTGGATAGACAGGTAGTCGTCGGCGAACGCGAGCTCGGCCGAAAGCCGGACCTCCTGCGCCTGCTCGTCGAGTGCCGTGCGCATCAGGTCACCTAGACGTCCGACGATCTCGGTGACATCGTCGCGCCGGCCCTGGAGCGCCAGCGTCGAGACTGCATTCAGCGTATTGAAGAAAAAGTGCGGATTGAGCTGTGCCCTCAAGGCCGCCAGACGCGCATCGGCCAGTTGCGTACGTAGGTCGGCATCATGGAGCGCCAGGTACATGGCAAGGAGGGCGCCATAGGCGAGGACGTCCTGGTAGAACATATATGCCAGCGTCGTGCCAAAGCGGCTGCCGAATCCTTGGAATGTGGGCGCATCGGGCGCCAGCAGCAGCGCATAGATGACGGTTAGGGACGTGTTATGGACGAGGGCGAAGAGGAGGCCCGCCGCCACATGAATCGCGGCGCTTCGCGCTCGGCTTTGTGGCGCAAACGTGTACCCCCGCGCCAGCCGTACGAAAAGCGGCCAGCACACAGCCATCAGCGCCCACGTCGGCAGCATGAGCGCCAGGGCCAACCGCCAGGTGCCGTGGCCCTGCCAAAACGTGTAAACGTTGGCGCTCTGACTGATCGCCAGCAGCGCGCATGCCACCGCTGTCACGACGGCATTCATCGGAAACCGGCGATACTGGGGCGATTCGGACCCGGGCATGGAGGTATTACATCACAGCGTGCCGCGCGATGAGCTCTGAAATTCCTCCGGAAGAATGGCATCGGCCACTTCGTCCCTGCCTGGCTCGTCTTGTCCCAGGTCCCGATCAAGCGGCGCGCCGATCGAGACATCGCGTTCGGGCTGCGCCGCTTAGCCTGTAACTCAACGCGATCATCTCGCCGCGTTTCCACATATCTGTGGGTGTGCCAAGGCTTGCTGCAGCAGTTTCTTGTGCCCATCCCGGGCCGTCAAGGGTCGAACCAACGGCCTGAAGGACGAATGTGGGATCAGAAGGACTCCGGTGGGACGAAATCAATAACCGACGAGCGGACCGGATGATAGAATCCTCGCATTCTCCGCGCCAGCAGAATAGCGGAATACACGAAATGGCAAGAAGTTTGGGGGCCTAAATCCGGATTTTGTGGTCATCAAGTGCTTGTGTTTCGGTCATGAACCGGCAAAGCGCAACGCAATATCCGGCCCGCATTTCTGGGAAGGGGAAATGAGATTCATCTCAGAGGGGATTGTATGCGTAGGATAATCCGGTACTTCATGGCAGGTGCGACAGCAATGATCATCTTTCCGGCGCTAGGCCTTGCCCAGTTCGGAGCGATTGCAGGCACCGTAAGAGACAGCAGCGGAGCCATCCTCCCGGACGTCACTGTTGAAGCCCGGAGTCCGGATGTACTCGAGAGCTCCCGCACGGCCGTCAGCGACTCTTCCGGCCAATACAGGATTGAACAGCTGCGTGCCGGCAAGTACAGCGTCACCTTTACGAAGACCGGTTTCAGCACGGTCAAGCAAGAAGGCATCGAAATTTCCGCGGGCTTCACGGCCCCGGTCAACGCCTCCTTAAGAATCGGAGCAGTCCAAGAGACGATTGACGTTCAGGGTTTCGCGCCAGTGGTGGACGTGCAGAACACCGCCGAGGAGAAGACGCTCGTCAAGGAGGAGGTCGATTCGCTGCCCACGGCCAAGTCGTTCGCGACGCTTGGGACCACGATGCCGAGCGTGAGCCAAAACCAGAATGACGTGGGTGGGTCGCAAGGCGAACGCGGAAACGTCTTATTTGCCCACGGCGGTCTTGGGGCTGATATGTCGCTTCAGGTCGATGGGATTCCAATCTACATCATGGCAACGGTCACCAGCTTGGGCAATGCCAATTCGACGTTTTCGCTCAACGATGCGGGCGTCAAGGAGATGCAATACGAAACAAGTGCGATTTCCCTGGAGTCGGCGAGTGGCGGCGTCCGGGTGAACGCGATTCCGCAAGAAGGGGGCAACACGTTCCACGGAACGGTCTTTGGCAATTATGCGAACAGTTCCATGGAGGCGAGCAATTTCACCTCTTCCCTGAAGGCGCAGGGGCTCACCTCGGTTCCCAGGTACAACTTACTCTACGATGAGAGCGTCGGGTTCGGCGGTCCGATCAAAAAAGACCGTGTGTGGTTCTGGTATGCGCAGCGTTACCGCTCCAACGACACTATCGACGTGCAAACGTTTTACTCAGTTGACCCGCTCAGCACCTTGTTCAATCCGAACCTCGCGAAGCCAGGTCATAGTGGCGGCCATGATGGGGACAACCAGTTGCGTGTGACGACGCAACCGACGGCGCGCAACAAGTTGTCCTTCTTCTTCGACAAAGCGAATAAGTGCAACTGTCCAACCATAGTTGACAATGCGGTTTTTACCGCCGAGGCAGAGAGCCGGTTGACGTATCCCAGCATCTGGTTAGCGGCCATCACTTGGCAGGCCATAATCAGCCCGAAGCTCATCTGGGACTTCGCCGTGTCCTACAGCCACCAGGACGACCTGTTTATTCCTCTCGCCCCCACGGTTGGCGTGACGTCACCGATTTCTCTGTTAGATGTGAATGGTGTCCATGAGTTGCGGGCGCCGACTCCCGGTACCTTCACGGGCGGCGAGTATCAACGCCAGGCTAATCTGCGTGCGGGGCTCTCCTATGTGACTGGAGGTCATGACATAAAGGTCGGCATGACCTACCACTGGGGTCACCGTGCCAGCCCAACATACGAGACCAGCGATGACGTTTCGTACACAACGTTCAACGGCGTTCCGCTATCAGTAACTTTGTACGACGCTCCGTACGTGCAGAAGCAGGACATTAAAGCCGACATGGGCGTTTATGCCCAGGACAAGTGGACGCTGCGCCGTCTCACGCTTACTGGAGGGATCAGGTGGGATTACTTCAATAGCAGCATTCCCGCTCAGACAACGCCCGCGGATATTTGGATTCCCGCGCGCAGCTTCGCGGCTGTGCCTAACGTTCCGAACTGGAAAGATATCGACCCGCGATTTGGAGCGGCATACGATTTGTTTGGGAACCATAAGACGGCGATAAAAGCGAGCGTTAACCGCTATGTGAGCACAAACATCTATACGTTTGGCTACAATATCAATCCCATTCAGGCTGGGGGCGGCAATACCTTGACCCGGGCCGTACTCCCCACGACCAACATTAACGCCCCTCCCGTTGGCAATCCGCTGAACACGGCGCCCAACGGTGACTTTTCCGGCCCAGGCGCATCAAACTTCGGCCAATCGATCCTTACCACCACTTATGACCCGCATTTGAGCTCCGGCTGGGGGAAACGGCCGTACAACTGGGAGTACAACGCGCAAGTGCAGCACCAATTGGCGTCCCACATCTCTCTCGACGCTGGATATTTCCGGCGGACGTTCGGCAATCAGACGGTTACGAACAATCTTGACATCACGCCATCCAACTTCGACACGTTCTGTGTCACCGTACCGACGAACCCTCATCTGGGCAAAGCCAGCGGTAGCCAGCTTTGCGGTCTTGCCGATATCAATCCCGCGTATGCCAGCCTCACGAGCCACCAGCAAATCACGTTCGCGGACCATTTTCCAGGGCAGACCAGCCAGGTGTACGATGGCTTCGACCTAAACATAAACGCTCACCCCACCGGGCGATTTTTCCTCCTGGCCGGGTTCAGCATAGGGCGGACCATCACCAAGAACTGCGCTGTGGTGGACAATCCTTTAACTCTCCTGAACTGCGTAAGCGACCAGCCGTTCCAGGGGTCGTACCGCGTCACAGGCGGCTACACGTTCCCTTGGAAGATTCAGTTGAGCGGTGTCTATCAAAGCATCCCTCCCGCTACTTTTAACCCCACTTACGTGGTAACAAGTACCGCCCCGGGCAGCACACTCGGCCGGCCACTCGTGGAGGGTACGATTACCATTCCGAATGTGGTTGCGCCGTACACGTTTTTTACCGACCGCGTCAACCAAGTGGACATCCGGGTGACCAAGGCTATTTCAATCGAAACGGCCCGCTTCAAGAGCCGCATTGATCTCATGGCCGATGTCTACAACGTCTTTAATACCAGCCCCGTTTTGACTCGGAACGCGGCGATTGGGCCCACGTTCTATACACCGACGGCAGTTCTGCAGGCCGCTTTCCTGAAGCTCGGCGGGCGATTCACGTTCTAGTACAGGGCAATCGCGGATGCGGTAAAAGGGAGATATCGAAAACGATGAGTCGGCGTATGCCGCAGATGTTTGCCGCCACCGGTCTGGTTATCCTGTGGATGGGGAATAGCGTGGCCAGTGGTCAAACCGCATCTTCGTTTCCAAGAATGGGCGGCAAGCCCAATTTGAACGGAATCTGGGAATCTCTGAGCACGGCAAACTGGGACCTGCAGGACCACTCGGCCTATGCCGGGCCGATGTGGGAAATGGGGGCGATCGTCGCCGTACCCGCCGGGCAGGGCGTCGTGGAAGGCGGGTCGATCCCGTATCTGCCCGCAGCGGCCGAAAAACGAAAGCAAAACTTTTCGAACCGCAGGTCGGCCGATCCGGAAGCCAAGTGCTATCTCCCTGGCATTCCCCGTGCTACTTATCTGCCCTATCCGTTTCAGATCGTCCAATCCGATAAGGACATCCTGTTTGTCTACGAATATGCAACCGCTAATCGACAGGTGAACATGGGCAAGCCGCGTGAGGCCGTCGCCGATAGCTGGATGGGGATGTCGAACGGGCATTGGGAAGGGGACAGCCTGGTCGTGGACGTCACAGGCTTAAACGGCAAAGCCTGGTTCGATCGAGCCGGGGATTTTTCGAGCGACGGTCTTCATGTAGTGGAGCGCTATGCGCTCACGGATCGGGACCATGTTGCTTACGAGGCGACCATGGAAGATCCCAAGGTCTTCACGCGACCCTGGAAAATCCATTTGACTCTCTACCGGCGTGTCGAAAAGGGTTTCCAGTTGCTGGATTTCAAGTGTATACCGTTCGCCGAGGAACTGCTTTACGGCGAGTTCCGCAAGCAGGCCGGCAAGTGAAGAGGTGCCAATGAGCTATCGATATCGCTTGATCGCGCTAACGGCGTTTGCCGTGACGGTAGTCGCGGCTTCTGCGCAGCCCGCGGCCAAAACGGTAACCGCATCCAAGACCTGGAAACAGCCAATGACGCCGTGGGGCGATCCCGACCTGCAAGGCGTGTGGCCCAGCACCAGCATGATCCAGACTCCAATGGAGCGCGACCCCAAACTGGGAACGCGCGCCGTCCTTACTGACGAAGAGATGGCCCAGAAAGCGGCCCGCAATAAGCAATTCGCCAGGATCGAAACTGGGAGTACGAATGGGCCCGTGCCCCTGGCGGCCGGCTGGTTCGATTATGGAAAGCCGAATCGCCAGGCGTCTCTGGTAGTCGATCCTCCCGATGGCCGGATTCCGCCACTCACCGCAGAGGCACAGATCCGCGAAGCCGAGCGTAAGAAACACTGGGGCGAAAAGAAGGACTCACCGGACACCTGGCTGGATCTCACCACCTGGGACCGCTGCATCACACTTGGCCCAGTCGGTTCAGTCTTGCCATTCGCGTACAACAACGGGCAGCAGATTTCGCAGGGTCCGGGATACGTGGTTTTTCGCAATGAGATGATTCACGAAGCGCGCGTGATCCCCCTCGATGGCCGCCCTCATGCCAGCCCGCAGGTTCGGACCTGGATGGGCGATTCCCGCGGGCATTGGGAAGGCAACACATTGGTAGTGGACACTACCAACTTCAATGGACAGACGTTCATCGGGTCGGAGGGCGGTGGCTTTGGCGATTCGGGCGCCGTCGCGACGGACCAGTTGCATCTCGTTGAGCGTTTTACGCGAGTTGACGACGACACCATCAACTACGAGGTCACCATCAACGATCCGAACACGTGGACTAAGCCGTGGAAGCTCGCGTATCCGTTACGGCGCGAGGCGAACTACGATTACATCTACGAATACGCCTGCCACGAAGGCAATATCTTCATGCACGACGCGCTGGCTGGCGCGCGTGCCAATGAGAAGAAAGCCGCCGAAGCAGCGGCGCAAAAAGGAGTGAAGTAAGCAATGAAGAACAAACTTGTCGCATTTATTCTCGGATGTCTCTCCGTGTGCATTCCGGCCTGGGCGCACCACTCATTCACCGCTCAGTTCGATGGCACTAAGCCGGTCACTTTGAAAGGGACCGTAACCGAAATGGAGTGGATCAACCCGCACGCCTGGATCCACATGGATGTCAAAGGAGCCGATGGAAAGGTCGTGAGCTGGATGGTGGAGACTGGCAGTCCGAACATTCTCTTGCGGCGTGGTTTCACGAAGAAATCGTTGGAGGCGGGGACCGAGATTGTCGTCCAGGGGTATATGGCTAAGGACGGCGAAAACAAGATCAACGGCGGCACTGTCACATTCCCGGACGGCAAGCGCCTATTTCTTGGCGGCTCCAACCCGGACGAACTGCCACCGAGCAAATAGCGAGGATCCGACCCGAATGACCAATAAATTACGCCGGCTCGGCGCCGTGCTCATCTTCGCTTCCCAGGTATTCGCAGCCAACCTGGTCGATAAACCGGTTACATTCACAAAGGACATCGCTCCCATCCTCCAGGACAGGTGTCAGGACTGCCACCGTAAAGGTTCGATGGCGCCCATGTCTCTGATCACCTATGAAGAGACACGCCCATGGGCCAAATCCATCCGCGAACGTGTGATCACACGCCAGATGCCGCCGTGGCACCTCGATAAGACCGTCGGTATCCAGAAATTTGCCAATGACATGTCGCTGACGGACCAGCAGATCGCGACGATCGTGAAATGGGTCGACGCCGGCGCGCCCATGGGTGATCCCAAGGATATGCCCGGTCCCAAGCAGTGGCCGAAGGACGACGGTTGGAAGCTGTCGAAAGAATTCGGTCGGGAGCCGGATCTTGTTTTGAAATCGGAAGCGTACACGATGCCCGCCCGCGGCCAGGATGTCTGGTTCCGGCCGCTCACGGAGGTGCCGATCACCGAGCCGCGTTGGGTGCGTGCCGTCGAGATGCGCCCCGGCACACCCGCGGGGCGGAAAATCATGCACCACGTGTTGGCGCGGCTGCAGCAGGATGAACCCGGCGTGCAGGAAGAGGACAACGGTGGCGGTGGTCCAGGTCTGCTCATGGAATGGGCCGTCAACAAGAACTACGACATTTACCGGCCGGACACGGGCAAGCTGCTGCTGCCCGGAGCGCATATCTGGTGGGAGCTGCATCTGCACGCCGTCGGCGAAGAGATCCGCGACCATGCCGAGCTGGCCGTCTATCTGTATCCCAAAGGGGAAAAGCCGAAATACCGCACTCGCCTGATGTCATTGAATGCCCTGAACACCGCAGACGGCCGCCCGATCCTAGATATCGAGCCCAACACCATCTCCGAATCCCAGGGCTTCCACGTGCTGAAGCAGGCCGCGCGGCTGGAGAATTTTCAGCCGCACATGCACCTGCGAGGCAAGGCTATGTCCATGGAGGCCATCCTCCCCGATGGGACGCGTCGCATGCTCAGCTACGTGGACCATTTCAACTTCAACTGGATGACGAATTACATTTACGCGGATGACGCTGCGCCCGTGCTGCCCAAGGGCACCGTGCTCCACTTCACTGCGTGGCACGACAACACCGCAGCTAACCGCAACAACCCCGATCCGAACCAGTGGGTTGGCTGGGGAGACCGTACGGTGGACGAAATGGCCCATGCCTGGGTGAACGTTACTTATATCAGCGACGAGGACTACCAACAGTGGCTCAACAGCCAGAAGTCGAAAGAGCCTTCCGCGCAACGCAGCTCGCGCTAGCCTTGTTGATTGCTTCGGCAGCCGCAGCGCAGCCGCGGTTGCCCCTGGAACCGTTTCACGACACCGGCCAGAGTGTCACACCGTCGTTCGAGGGTTGGTTCCGGAATCCCGACGGCACGTTCAGCATTCTCTTCGGCTACTTCAATCGCAATCAGAAAGAAGAGGTGGATATTCCGCTCGGGCCGAACAACCGTATTGAGCCAGGAGGGCCCGACCGCGGTCAGCCGACTCACTTCCTCACCGGACGCATGTGGGGCGTGTTCACCGTCACGGTTCCCAAGGATTTTGGCAAGGATAAGCTGACCTGGACGTTAATCTCCTCCGAGCGGACTGCTGCCATTCCCGCGAGTATCGACCCGCTTTGGGAAATCGCGCCATTCAAGGACGCAACCGAAAACACGCCGCCCATGGTTCGTCTGCCCGGCGGCGCCTCAGTGCAAGGTCCCAAACCAGTGATAGCGGAATTAACCGGGGCAGTCGGTACGCCTTTCACGTTATCAGTCGCAGTTTCGGATGATGCGAAGTTAGTTCCGGGCGCGCGCAAGCCGAAAACGCCGCCCGCAACCGTGACCTGGAGTAAGTATCGCGGCCCTGGCAGCGTCGTGTTTGCGGCTGATCGACCGCCGGTGCAGCCGGATGATCCTCAGCCAGCCACGGGCTTTGCCGGAAAGGCCAGCACCACCGCCACCTTCAGCGAACCCGGTGATTACATGCTCTACCTCGTCGCCAACGACTGGACGGGGAAGGGCGGCGGCGGCTTTCTATGTTGTTGGACGAATGCGTTGGTCAGAGTATCAGTTAAGTAGCGTGCTCTTCGCGTCATAACATGGTTGATTTTTTCGACTGGAAACAGACTTATGCGCCACTCAAACTTCGTCATGACCCTATCGAGCTCTTGCTTGATCTCATATTCATTTCTTGTCAATTCGCTCTGGGCGGCGGACCCGGATGGCGCCGCGCTGTATCAAGCACGTTGCGCTGCTTGTCACGACAACGGTAGCGCGGAAGCACGCGCACCGAAACGCGATCAGATCGCTGCGCGCTCGCCCGAAGCGATCGTGAATACGATGTTCGAGGGCGTCATGCTCGTCCAGGCGTCCGGGTTGACCCTGGAAGAGGGGCGCGCCATCGCGCGATTTATTACCCGCAAAGAGTTTTCCTCGGTTTCCAACGTACCTATGGGAAAGTGTGAGGCGCCCGCGAAAAAGATCTCGCTTGGACCCAGCGACTGGAACGGATGGAGTGCCAAAATTGACAACTCTCGTTATCAGGACAAGCCCGGGCTGAGCGTCGCCGATATTCCTCGGCTCAAAGTGAAGTGGGCCTTCGGCTTCCCCGGGGATAGCCGCGCTTACGCCCAACCTGCCGTTGCGGGCGGCCGCGTATTCGTGGGCAGCGCCGGCGGGACAGTGTACTCCCTGGACGCAGCCACCGGCTGCACCTATTGGAGTTTTAAAGCCGACGGCAGCGTTCGTACCGCCATCAGCATCGCCCGGTCGAAAACCAGTGGCCGTTATATCGCATTCTTTGGCGATCTGCGCGCGACGGCTTATGCAGTCGATGCCTATAGTGGTGCTCTCATCTGGAAGCTGAAGCTGGATAACCATCCCTATGCTCGCATCACTGGCTCACCGATTTATTATGACGGCCGGTTATTCGTGCCCATGGCGTCCTTCGAAGAAGCATCGGGGATGACGCCCCAGTCCCAGTACGAGTGCTGTACGTTCCGTGGGAGCCTGACTGCCGTCGACGGCGAGACCGGGCGCCAGCTCTGGAAGTCATTCACCGTGCTCGACCCTCCCAAGGCCTACAAGAAGAACAAAAACGGCGGCCAAATGTACGGCCCTGCGGGTGCGGGAGTCTGGTCAGCGCCTACCATCGATGCCAAACGCAAGCTTGTTTACGTAGCCACCGGAGATTCTTATACTGACGTTGAAATCAATACCAGCGACGCAATATTGGCGTTTAGCATCGATAGCGGTAGCCTGATCTGGGCCAGCCAAGTGACCGCGAAGGATAATTACATCGTTGGATGTCCCGGATCGCCGAACTGTCCAGAGGTATTGGGTCCCGATTATGATTTCGGCAGTTCTGCGATTCTGCGCACCATCGCAGGCGGTAAGCAGATCATCGTTGCCGGCCAGAAATCGGGCGTGGTTTGGGGACTCGATCCGGATCAAAAAGGAAAGATTGTATGGCAGACGAAAGTCGGCGCCGGCGGCGTAACGGGTGGCGTCGAATGGGGACACGGCGCTGATGGCGAGAACACCTACGTCGCGATCTCCGATGTCACCGTTCGTCAGAACGCTCAGCCTGGTATTTCAGCACTGAAGCTCGTTAACGGCGAGAGGGTATGGAATACCCCTGCTCCCAAGACGAACTGTACGAGGCCGACCGGATGCCAGCCGGCGCAGGCGGCGGCTGTATCGGTGATTCCCGGCGCAGTCTTCTCGGGTGCGGTGAACGGCCATTTCCGCGCCTATTCGACCAAGACCGGCGAGATCCTTTGGGACTTTGACACCGCGCAAACGTTTGAGACGGTCAACAAGGTTCCCGGCAAAGGTGGCTCGATTAATGGCGGCGGCCCGGCCATCGCGAACGGTATGGTGTTCACCAATTCCGGCTACGGCGCGTTCGGCCAAGCAGAAGGAAACGTCCTGCTCGCGTTTTCGGTTGATGGGAAGTGAGACTGAACGGCGGGGTCCGCGCGTTCAAGCATGGAACTCAGAAATCCCGCTAATGCTTCCCCTGATTCTCCTGCAAATCCGGATTGGAGCCGCCGACGAACAACCTTCGGCCATCCTTGAAGGTGATACTGCTGGCATTCGCCCTGAAGACGCCGCTTTTCGCCTGATAGCCCTCCGCGATTACTTCAGTTCCCGCTTCCAGGGACTTTTTCGTAAACCCTCGACGGATCAAAATTCCCGGCGGACCGCATTCCACCATCCAGTTCGTGACTTTACCGTCTGGGCCTACGACATCGATATGGATCCAGGCGTGGGGATTGATCCACTCCATCTCCGTAACCTTGCCCTCAAGCCGCACCGGTTTGTTGGAGTCGAACTCGGCTGAGAACGAGTGATGAGCGCTCATCGGTAAGGCAGTAACCAGGACGCCGGCGCAAAGGACCGCGCGCAGCGCATCGATTCGTCTCATTTGGTCTCTTTCCTCGCTCTTTCCGCGGCTGTCTGTTCCGTATAGACCCCGCGAACGATGTCTTCCAGGCCGTAGTTCCCTTCGTGACAGGCATACTCGACCATCTGGTAATTAGGGTCCCGATGCAATGGGAAGGCGATCTTC
>Ga0335077_10003454_pt1 | contig 19098 bp, 15 predicted proteins | sample Lox_Sample_31_FD_207151 | JGI IMG/M metagenome (GOLD analysis project Ga0335077, IMG submission 207151) | Soil microbial communities from Loxahatchee National Wildlife Refuge, Florida, United States - Lox_Sample_3.1 | ecosystem: Environmental > Terrestrial > Soil > Wetlands | place: USA...
AGCGCGACAGTGAACGATATAAGTACATTGAAATCCGCCCGCTGTCGCAGATCGCGGATGGGGACGGTCAGTTCCAGCTGAGTCAGTCATATTGCTTTCACGAACTGGATTTAACGCCTAGCCTGGAGCAGATTTTTCGCAAACTGCACAAGGATTCCCTCCAACGAAGAATCCAACGGGCCGAACGAGAAGGGCTCTTGTATGAGGTTGGGCGCTCTGAGAGACTTGTTAAAGAATTTTACCGCCTGCTATTGATCACCCGGAGACGCCATCAGTTGCTTCCTCAACCTCGACTTTGGCTCAAGAACCTGATCGAATGCATGGGCGATAATATTGAGATCCGGGTGGCGCAAAAAGAGAGCACCCCGATTGCAGCGATGCTGACTCTGCGGCACCGAGCATCCGTCATCTACAAGTATGGGTGCTCGGATGAGAAATTCCATCATCTCGGTGCTATGCCCTTCTTGTTCTGGAAGCTAATCGAAGAGAGTAAGACTTCGGGAGCCGAAAAGATCGACTTTGGTCGTTCTGATCTTAATCAGCAGAGCCTGATCGCGTTTAAAGACAAGTTTGGCACAACCAAAAGGGTGCTGCACTACTATCGTTATCCGAAGCTGGCAAAAAACGAGCGACCTGGATGGGACGGGCGCATGCTGAGGCAGTTCTTTTCCATTTTGCCAGACTCCGTTTCGACTACGGCCGGCAAAGTTTTGTATCGCCATATCGGGTAAGCTTTGCGACTGAGTGCCGTGGCTCTTGCGCACACACTGACTAACTGAGGAAGAATGAAGAATATCGCTCTCGTGACCGGTGCTGAAGGATTTATCGGATCTCATTTGGTCAAGTTTCTTCAAGCGAAGGGTTGGAAGGTGATCGGCGCCTACCGGCTACACGGCTCCGATTCATTTCCGAATTTGCCCAATCTAGAGTTCATTCAGTGTGACCTGCGCAATGGCCAGCGCGTGGAACAGGTTTGCCGGACTTACAAACCGACACATGTTTTCCACTTGGGCGCACAGAGCCTGCCAACCGTCTCCTGGGCAGATCCCGTTTTCACTTTTGAATCCAACGTGATGGGATCGCTATACCTGTTCGAGGCAGTGCGGGGCATGAATCGTGCGCCTGTTGTCGTATCTGCCTGCTCGAGCGCGGAGTACGGCAATGTGCCACCTGCAGCCGTACCGGTGAAGGAAGATCAGCCGCTTCGACCTCTTCACCCCTATGGTATCAGCAAGGTTTGCTTAGACCTTCTCGGACGCGAGTATTTTCTGGATCACAAGATCCCCGCCGTTAGTATAAGACTCTTCAACACAACGGGTCCGGGCAAAACCAATGATGCGCCGTCGGATTTTGTGCGCCAGTTGGTCAAAATCAAGAAGGGGTTACAACCGCCCGTAATCGAAGTTGGGAACCTGAAGCCGCATCGTGCCTTCCTCGATGTACAGGACACGATCCGTGGTTTCTACCTGGCCGCCATGAAAGGTAAATCGGGCGAGGCGTACAACCTTTGCGCGGAAAAAACTCACGAGATCGGTGATCTCCTCCGAACCGCAATGAAAATATCCGGCGTGAAGGCAGAAATTCGTCCCGTGAGCCGGTTGATGCGCCCCTCGGACGAGAAAATTATTTACGGAAGCACGGAAAAAATCCGCAAGGACACTGGTTGGAAGCCATTACGATCGGTCGAACAGACGCTGGCATCCATGATCGAGTACTGGGATCGAGTGATGTAATGGGGAAAACTGCACAGTATTCCCAAGCCGCCCCGAAAGACAGATCATGCGTGCCGCTCGGCATTCCAGCTGTTCTGCTTGTAGGCGGCATGGGAACGCGCTTGCGTTCCGTACTGCCAGATACCCCCAAACCGCTCGCGTCGATCGGACAAAAATCATTTCTTGAGTTGCTGGTTCGGCAACTCCGATGCCAGGGAATCCGGCGTGTGATCATGTGTACCGGCTATCTTGCCGATCAGATAGAAAACGAATTTGGCGACGGACACGCGTTGGACGTCGAGATTGAGTACTCAACGGAACCACGCCCTCTCGGAACCGCGGGAGCTGTAAAATTTGCTCAACAACATCTGGACAACGTTTCCGATTTCGTGGTGATGAACGGGGACTCGTTTCTCGAAATCGATTTCCAGCGCTTGATACGGTTCCATCAGGATCATGGCGGTATAGCAACTCTTGCTGTCCTGCTCGTGAAAAACGCCGCGCGATACGGAACCGTACAGCTAGGTTCTGATGACCGAGTAACGGGCTTCTCGGAAAAGACTGGGGCCGATGCTCGGGGGCTAGTAAATGGAGGGGTGTACGTCTTCAATCGTGCTATTTTTGACCACATCCCGGACGGTCCCGCTAGTCTGGAAAAAGACATATTTCCGCGGTTAGTCGATCACGGGGTGAATGCACTGGAGCACGCTGGGATGTTCATCGACATCGGCACGCCGGAAGACTATACGCGTGCTCAACAGATTTGCGAACGTCTGTACGAAGCGGCATCCCAAAGATAATAGTTGGCGTCGATGGGGACGCTCGTCCTTTGCATGCCAAATGAGGTTCAATGGGAACAACGGATAATTTCGAACAACGCGTCAGCCGCTCAATCCAGGCATCGATTGCTGTTAAGGAGCTACTTCTCAGGAATTCCGAAGTCGTGTCCACGATTGCAAACGTGAGCAAACTTTTAGTCCGGGCGCTCCAGAATGGAAACAAGGTACTTCTTTTTGGCAATGGTGGTAGTGCCGCCGACGCCCAGCATATCGCTGCCGAATTTGTTGGTCGCTTTGCCTTCGACCGGCCAGCGTTGCCTGCATTGGCATTGTCGGTGAATACGTCGTGTGTCACCGCAATTGGCAATGACTACGGATTTGATCGTGTTTTTTCCCGGCAAATCGAAGCACTGGGTCGCTCCGGAGATGTTGTAATCGGAATTACGACCAGCGGCAAATCGCCCAATGTCCTATGTGCTATGCCGGTAGCCAAAAGGATGGGATTGCACACAGTTGGCTTAACGGGTTGCACTGGGGGACAGCTCAAACAGGCAGTAGATCACTGTATTTGTGCCCCATCGAACGAGACCCCGCGCATTCAGGAGTGCCACATACTTATAGGTCATATTATTTCGCAGCTCGCCGAGGAAACCCTGTTCCATGAATAAGGCTGTGTTCCTAGACCGTGACGGTGTTATCAACGAAAAGGCCCCGACGGAGGACGAGTATGTCACCACTTGGGAAGAGATGAAGATTCTTCCCGGCGTAGCGCAAGGCATTTCACTTCTGAACCGGGCCGGGTTCCGTGTCATAGTGGTGAGCAATCAACGCAGCGTTGCCAAGGGTCTCATAACGATTGCCGACTTGGAGTCAATACATCAGCAAATGTGCGATGAATTGGCACGTGCTGGGGCCACCATTGATGACGTTTATTACTGTCCGCATGAATTGGAACCACCTTGTGCGTGTCGCAAACCTGAACCGGGCATGCTGCTTGAAGCAGCCCTCGCGCATGACATAGACCTGACTGGGTCGTGGATGATAGGTGATTCTGACAAAGACGTAGAGGCCGGTATGAAAGCCGGATGCAGAACAGCTCGAGTACTGCGTAACAACGAGACTAGAAATGGCAGCGCCGATATCGTTGCGCGATCCTTGTTCGACGCGGCACAGCAAATACTTTCCGCCGAAGGTTTGTTTGAAGAAATGGCTAGCGATCCGCATGAGCCTGAAAGTTACAGAACTCTATGATTCCGTTGTTGTCCATAAAGGCGGAACCTAACATTTCGGAATGCCTGCCGCCGGTGAACTCTAATCCACAACGTGTTCATATCGCGGTCTTCGGAACCTTTGGTGTAGGCAACCTCGGCAATGAGTGCACATTACAGGCGGTGCTCTCAAATCTCCGTAGATTTCTTCCAAATGCAGAGCTGACTTGCATCTGTTCGGATGCGGAAGAGGCAGCAGCAGATTACGGAATATCTGCATTCCCGATCAGATACGTCGTGCCAGTTGACCAACTGTTTGGATCGTATGCGCACAGCAAGAATATTTTCATAAAAGGAGTGCGAAAGCTTCTCCGCCTTTCAACGTCGCCGTATCGCTGGTACAAGGCATTCAGAATTCTAAAAAGCCAGGACGCCCTCCTCATTATTGGACTGGGAATGCTGGGAGATTTCGGAATAAGCGCTTTTGGGCTGCATTACGACATACTTGGCTGGTGTCTTCTCGCGAAGGTATGTCGCTGTAAGCTCGAATTCGTCAGTGTTGGTGTCGGACCGATCCGCGATCGAGTAAGCAAAGTATTCGTCAAAACCGCTTTAGCGCTAGGGGATTATCGGTCGTATCGCGATACATTTTCGAAAGACTACGTGCAGGGTATGGGCCCCAGTATCAAGAATGATCGTGTCTATCCTGACCTGGCCTTCAGCTTACCCAGACCGAGCCTGTCCCCGAGTCCAAGCAGCGGGAGCAAGCGGACGGTGATTGGGTTGGGACTGATACCGTATTACGGCCGTAGGGGACGGTTAGAGGACGGCGACCGCACGTATCGCAAGTACGTAGACTCAGTTGCTGGTCTTACTTGCAAGCTTATGGATGATGGTTTTGCGGTCCGCCTGCTCATCGGCGACGTTAGGTACGACCACGAAATCAGAGCTGATCTACGGGCGTCACTTGAGGCGCGTGGACAGCAATATGTGGATGCACGGCTTATAGATGAACCCGCATCGTCCGTCTCCGAACTCCTGTCGCAGTTGGCAATGACGGACCTTGTAGTTGCAAGTAGATTTCACAACGTGCTGCTGTCTATTGTGCTTGGCAAACCTGTAGTGGCGCTCTCCTACCACGAGAAAGTCGCTTCATTAATGGATGAGTTCGGCTTGTCAGAGTTCTGTCACGACATTGAAGATTTCGACTCCGACAAATTGATCGCGCAGATCGCCATCCTAGGAGACGGTAAGGCCAACTTCAAAGGACAAACTCCAACCGCGCGACAGGCCGAGAATTATCGGAAGGCATTGGATGATCAGTACGAGCGCATTTGCCGATCTCTCGCCACCTGTATTGCGCGACAGTGATCAAAGGCCGCATGATTGTATTTAATAATCTATTCATGTTCGAAGTTTAGGATAGGTGCCAAGAGGTGCTCTAAAAAAGACTAAAAAAGACTAAAAAAGACAAACTTACTACGATAATTGGAGTGAAATAAGTAATCATGGCAACCCCGGTTCCCCGCCTGGATGCGATGGAAGTACCAAAAATGCGCCGAGTAGAGGCGCCTCGTAGAAACTTTCTGCTTACGGCCAGATCAGGTTTCTATTCATTGCTAATTCTGGCAGTAGCTGTTGTTGCTGCCTTATATAGCCTTAGAACACACGGCATTTTTAGCTGCCAAGCTTCTGGATATGGTTCCGATGGATACCTCGGGTACTGTGGTGCCACGGGTTACGGCGACTATGACCACGGCGCTCTTTGGTTTAACCTCGAACCTGCCGCCTTTGCTGCCGCCGAAAACGCCCGAGCACTTTTTATCGGCAATAGTCGAACCGTCTTCGGTTTTTCCAGCAAGGCGACGGCCGACTGGTTCTCGTCGCTTTCCGAGAGCTATTACTTGCTCGGCTTTACATACTTCGAGAACTATACGTTCGAAGCGCCTCTCTTACGCAAACTTCACCCCAAAGCGAAAGTATATGTAATCAATATCGATACATTCTTTGATCAAGCTACCACTGCGCCTGGCTCGATGGTCATGAGGGATGAGTCGGCGAAGTCGCACTACCAGGAGAAGCGGAAGTGGCAGAAGATTCACAAAGCAATTTGCACGAATTTGGAGGCTGTTTGCGGAAATCATGAAGCCATTTTCCGGTCGCGGTCCACCGGCGCTTGGCGAGTGACCGGTGACCGGTTCACGAGCGCACCTGTATCCTACGATGAGAATGTCGACAAGAAGAAGCTCGCGTCTTACACCGTGTTGGGTAAGAAGTTTCTGCCGGCTCTTGATGCTGATCCCGGATGCACAATATTAACAATCGTTCCAATGGTTGAAACCCAAATGGGGACCGCGAAGGCAATCGCGGCGGCTCTCCGTCTAAAGCTGGTGGCACCCGAAGTTCCTGGTTTGGTTACATTCGATCATTACCATCTTGACCGGAAAAGCGCGCAGCGTTGGTCCACGGCTTTCTTTGCGGAAGCCGGCCCACAGATTCAGAAGTGTCTTACCGAACAGCCAGACTCGGCTGTCGCAATGTCAACCCACTAAATTTGCAAAGAAGTGACTGTGATGTATTGGCTGCCCGTTCTATCTACTCCCGAATACTTCCGAGATTGTCTTCGTTCCGCGATGGGAGCATCATCAGAGAGAATCGAGAAGCTCGCTTCACTCGCTGGACACCGGCTCAGTTTTCTTGAAACTATCCAGCTTGACCGAGCTATTGGTACAGCATGTGAGCAAACACCGGCTGGATTCTCATCGCTTAATGTGGCAATTCTCGCTTCATCAACGGTCGACCACTTGGTCCCGGCAATCCGTGCCGCTGGTTTGCGTAGACGGCTCCTTTTGAATATCCACGTTGGGCCATACGGCCAATATCGGCAGCAATTGTTGGATCAAACCACCCCACTTCATAAGCTGCGGCCGCAGCTTATTTTGCTGTCGCTTTCGGCATCCGAAGCTATTGCTGGGGTGCCGCTGACAGCAAGTCCGAGCGAGGCGGATGCCGCAATCGGACGGGCAATCGATGAGTTACGTATGCTGTGGCGAAAAGCGCGAGAAACATTTCACGCTACAGTTATCCAACAGACTTTTTTGAATGTAACTAATCCCGTATTCGGCAGTTATGAACGTATGGTGGCGGGATCGCCGTCACGGGTAATTGCTTGTCTTAACGACCGATTAGCCCAAGCTGCAAGCGAGGACGGCGTGTTGCTTCTGGATGCCGCAGCGGCCAGTGAGCGTGACGGATTGGATGCGTGGTTCGACGTGACACGCTGGCTCCAGGCGAAAATGGAAATTGCCCCACAAGCTGCACCTAAATATGGAGAGTTGCTTGTCAGAGTCATAGCGGCCCAGCGTGGACTATCCAAGAAATGTCTGGTTCTTGACCTCGACAATACTCTTTGGGGCGGGATAATTGGCGATGACGGACCCCAAGGGATAGTCCTAGGAGAGGGAAGCGCTGCCGGCGAAGCTCATCTTGCTTTGCAGCGTTACGCGAAGCAATTGAAAGATCGTGGGGTTATTTTAGCCGTGTGCTCGAAAAACGAGCCCACGGTAGCCGAGGCGGTGTTTCGCGACCACCCGGAGATGCTTCTGAAGCGCACGGACTTCGCGGCTTTCGTAGCAAATTGGGAAGACAAGGCCGTCAACCTAAAACGGATTGCCGAGCAGTTGAACATTGGCCTCGATAGTTTGGTTTTCGTCGATGATAATCCCGTGGAGAGAGCTCGCATTCGACAAAGCCTTCCGATGGTAGCTGTCCCAGAGCTGCCCGACGATGCAGCACTATACGTCAGATGCCTGGCAGACGCCGGATATTTCGAGTCGGTCGCTTTCACTGCCGACGACTCCCAGCGTGGTGAACAGTATCTGGCTAATGCTTCGCGGGCGGCGCTTCGCGAATCTTCCGAGAGCATGGACGACTTCTTGCGGGGGCTCGAAATGACGGTGAGTTTCGGCCCTTTCCGGCAGGTTGATCTTCCGCGCGTGACGCAGTTGATCGGAAAAACTAATCAGTTTAATCCGACCACGCGGAGGCATTCGCTCGACGATGTGACCCGATTTGTCACGACCAACGGATGTCTGACCTTGCAATTCCGCTTGGTTGACAAGTTTGGGGATAACGGTCTTGTCAGCGCAATGATTTTCCGTCCAGATCCGCAGACGGCGGATGTGGTCGACATCGATACCTGGGTAATGAGCTGCCGGGTCTTCGGGCGGCAGTTAGAACAGGAAGTGATGAACATTGCTGTCGAGACTGCGCGCCGGATGGGCGTTCGCGCGTTTCGGGCTGACTACATACCCACGTCGAAAAACGGAGTCGTTCGCGATTTGTATCCGATCCTGGGTTTCAAACCGCTAGAAAAGACCTGGGTTAATCATGGCGCAACACGCTGGGTGCTGCCGTTATCTGAATATGCGCCTCAGTCGACTCATATCGCTAGAAAGTCGGAGTTGCAATGAGTGAACAAGAAATTCTAAGAAAATTGACCCAGATCCTTCGCGACCTTCTGTCGGACGATTCCATTGAGCTGACAATGGGTACGAAGCGTGATGAAGTGCCCAATTGGGATTCTTTCGCCTATATCAACTTTGTAGTGGCCGTCGAAACTGAATTCAGAGTTAAATTCGCAGTGGCTGAAGTTGAATCCTTTCAGGATGTCGGCGCAGTTGTGCGAAGGACTAGGGCGATGCTGCCAGCAGCATAGCTGCCTCGACCGGAAGATACACAAAGGACACCCCCGGAAAGACAAACAACAAAAAGGAGCGAGACCGCGCATGCTGTTTAATTCGTACGAGTTCATCTTTGTCTTCCTGCCGGTTGTCGTGACCGCCTTCTTGCTGCTGGGAAAGGCTTCCCGTGAGTGGGCGCTGCGTTGGGTAATCGCAGCGTCTTTGTTTTTTTACGGCTGGTGGAGACCACTCAATGTGCTGATAATCGCACCGTCGGTGCTGATCAACTTCATGCTCGCCCGACTGATGCAGCGTCTGCGAAAACAGGAGAATCGAAAGGCTGCTTTGACCCTCCTCGTGTTCGGGATCGCGTTTAACGTCGCCTTCCTTGGATATTTCAAATACTCGAACTTTTTCGTGAACTCGATCAACGATGCTTTCGGCACGAAGTTATTTCTGGCGAAGGTCATTTTGCCTTTAGGGATATCGTTCATCACGTTTCAGAAGATTGCTTTCTTGGTTGATGTTCAAGCGGGTCGAATTGAGTCGTTTACGTTGCAGGACTATTGTTTGTTTGTGCTCTTCTTCCCGCAGCTGATCGCCGGTCCGATAGTGCACTATCGTGAAATGATGCCGCAATTCCAGCGCGCGTCATGCTGTTTCGACAAGGACAACTTCGCGGTTGGTGTGACATTGTTCGCTTTCGGGCTGTTCGAGAAAGTGTTTCTCGCTGATAGCATCGCGTCCTTTGTCACGCCTCTGTACGAGAAGGCGGCCTCGGGCGGCAGTATGGCCTTAATACCAGCGTGGGTGGCGGCGGTGGGCTTTACTTTCCAGATATATTTCGATTTTGCAGGATACACCGATATGGCGCTTGGCGCAGCGCGTCTGTTCGGAATCAAACTGCCACCTAACTTCAATTCTCCTCTCAGGGCTACGAGCATCATCGATTTTTGGCAGCGATGGCACATGACGCTAACGCGTTTTTTGACGGCATATATTTACAACCCCCTGACACTCTGGTTGACGCGTCGCCGTATCTCCAGTGGACGCCCCGGTTTCGGTGGACGGAACAAGAGCGTTGAGGCGTTCATAGAACTACTAGTGTTCCCAACGCTACTGACTATGTTTGTGGCGGGCTTTTGGCACGGTGCAGGTTATACCTTCATCGTGTGGGGCGTTCTCCACGGCATTTTTCTTACCGTAAATCACACGTGGAGACAGTGGGGACCTAGGCTGTGGCGCGATAAATCGAGCTACGAACGATTCATGCAACCCACCGGGTTCGTTATCACCTTCGTCTGCGTCGCTGCCTCGATGGTGATCTTTCGCGCGGTGAACCTGAAAACAGCCACTCACCTTCTGTATGGAATGATCGGGTTGCATGGTATTGGGGTTTCCGGATTGAGGGCCAGCTTTGCGCTCGGACTTAAAACGGTTGCACTCTGGAGCGCAGCCTCCGCTTTCATAGCGCTTCTGTGCCCGAATACTCTGCAGATATTGGACAGGTACGAGCCGGCGCTTGGGTGGAAACCGAGCCTATATGAAGTGGCGCGACCTCAAGGCCGTGTACAGTGGGGTCCCTCGGTGGCGTGGGCCCTTGCCATGTCGCTGATTGTTACCATTGGGATCCTTAACCTCGGCGGCCGTAGCGAATTCCTATATTGGCAATTCTAACCGTCGTATCGAGCCGGTGTTTCCTTCCTGGAGTAATTCCGGTTGCGACAAGTGATGAGTGAGTCGAAATGGCTATTCTGCATGTCGTAAGGGGTCTGGAATCGGATCAGCCTTTCGTGTCCTTCGCGAAAGAGGATCTCGCACTCTTCAGTGATGCTTCTGGTGACCGAAACCCACTTCACCTTAACCCTGACTATGCTCGCGGTACTCCTTATGGACAGCCAGTTGTATTCGGCTGCCTAGGAGCGATGGCTTGCCTCGGTCACATTCATTTACCCGATGGCTTTTCCGCTGCATCTCTCGAAGCCGAGTTTGTCCGGCCAATGTTCCCAGATGTGACGTATCGTGTCGAAACTTCGGAAAAAGGAGGGAAATGGCGGGCGCGGCTCTTCGATGGCAGTGTGGCAGTGGTGTCGATGACAGTTGCAGCAGCTCGGTCGCCTCTTAACCAAATCCCGGTGCCGCAGTATGCCCCCTCTGTTTTTGCAAGGCGTCACCCAGCCACGCGACGCGAGGAAGACATCGTTCCCGGGCTAGAGATCTCCGGACTGTACGCGTGCAACGCTCTGGATTTGGGCGCCTTAGCGACTCGATGGCGTGTGAGTCGTCTTCTGGTGACCTTGCTGTGCTGGAGCAGCTATTTGGTGGGAATGGAGCTCCCTGGCGAGTCTGCTCTTTTCTCAAAAGTCGCGCTATCTATTCGCGGGACTCCAAGCTTTGGTCCCATGATGTATCGCGCTGCTGTGGCCTCTGTTGATTCACGCTTCGGCCAAGTCGTGATGGACGTCTCTCTGCTTAATGGCAGTTCCATCGTTGCCTCAGGGCAGTGCTGCTCCTTCTTGCGTTCGCCGTTACCAGAACTTGAGGAGAAGGGTTCTGCAGAAGCGAGGCCCGACAGCTTGGCAGGACGGACCGCAGTACTTCTCGGTTCGACTCGGGGCTTGGGAGCGGCCATAAAGCAAGCTCTTGAATTGAGAGGCGCGGTTGTCTACGGCATGGCACGATCCGCAAATGCTGGCGAGTTACCACGGACGGAAATGGGGGATGCGGCGAATCCAGAGGCCTTACGTCAGTTACGCGCGCGGGTCCTGAGGGAGCAGAAAGTTCTGGATTTTCTTATCTGCAATGCTTGTCCCCCCGCCCTACCTATGCGCCTCGAACCAAATGCAGCGGGACGCATCAGAGCATACCTTGACATTGCCGTATCACTCACTCTCGGGCCGCTTGCTGAGTTCTTGGAACTGCTCAATTCCAGCGATGGTTGCGTCGTAATAATTTCTTCCATCTTTGTGGAACGTCCCGTGAAGGAATTTCCCCATTACATTGCAGCGAAACAAGCCGCGGAAATGCTCGCCAGAGTTGCTTCGTTGCAGTATCGCCGTGTGCGTACTTTGATCGTGCGACCGCAGAAGCTGCTCACCGCGATGACCAACACGCCTTTAGGTCGATTGGACGCCGAATCGCCGGTGCTGATTGCTAATCGGATCGCTGTGCGCCTTGAAAATCCACCGGAACCTGGCGTGATTGAAATCTTGGACTGAGGGTGCTTGGTCTTTTGGGTAGTGAAGTCTTACAGCTAACTGAAGGTAGAATGAGTTGAGCCGCTTCTTGCGCAGGGTGCCTTAGCGTTTGTGACAGAAACCACTACAGTTATCGCAGAAAGTTATCGATCAAAAGCGAAACACACGCGCAAGCTCCTGGTGGGCGTTGCTGCGGTTGTACTGGTCGTGGTCGCGTTATCGGGCTTGGCGTTGAAATTACTCCCCAGCAGATGGACTTGGCAGATGGTTTCATGGCGCGCCCAGTTGTTTGCCCAGAAAGCGAAAGGGAATATTCCCGATTTGTCATGGCGTGAGCTTTGGTTCATGGCGCAAGTTCCTGGTGGTTTCGGTTTGCAAAATTTTGTCGACAACGGCCTTAGCCTAGAAGGTGCGGTCACCAATCACTTTACAACAAGTCGGGACGTTCAAAAGGGTGCCCAGATCTTCCGTGAACGTTGTTCCCTCTGCCACGGGAACGAGGGGGTGGGGGAACATGCTCCAGCCTTGAACCACTCGGGGCTTGCACATGGCGATAGCGAGCTCGCGATTTATAAAACGGTAAGAGACGGCATCCCGCAGACTGGCATGATGCCGGTTCCGCTGTCGATGGAACAGCGCTGGCAGGTTATTGGTTACATCCGTACGTTACAACTTTCTTCTTCTAAGCAGCACTTGGAGCAAGCGCCCCCCTTGAAGCTGGATGTGAGCGCTGAAGAAATTCGAGCCGCGGGAACCAAGACCGATGAATGGCTCACCTATTCCGGATCGGTTGATGGGCACCGTTACACGCCACTGGCCGAGATCACCCCGGCTAACGTTTCTCATCTGCGGCTTCGGTGGGTTCGGCAATTCGAAACAGCCGAGCCGGGAAGAAGAGAATCAACCCCGATCGTCGTTGACGGAGTCATTTTCACCGTCGAGTCGCCCTCTGATGTTGTTGCCGTAGATGCAAAGTCCGGCGACCTGAGATGGTGGTACAAGCGAAATCTGGCGGATAAACTGCCAACGTGCTGCTCCCGAACCAACAGAGGCCTCGCCGTTCTCGGAAACACACTCTACATGGGAACGCTTGACGGCATGCTCATCGCCCTCAACGCAACTGACGGGAGCGTACTTTGGGAGACCAGGGTGGGCGCCACAGCTGATGGATTCACACTTACCGGAGCGCCTCTGATCGTCAACAACTCGGTGGTTGTCGGCGTGGCTGGCGGTGAGTACGGAATTCGCGGTTTCTTGGCGGCCTATGATCCCGCAACTAGGCGCCAACTATGGAAGTTCGTCACTATTCCGGGTCCGGGTGAAATTGGGCACGAGAGTTGGAAGAACGATGCTTGGAAAACCGGCGGCGGCCCGACTTGGGTTACGGGCAGTTATGATCCATCACTCGACCTTATTTATTGGGGTGTCGGGAACCCAAGTCCGGATTTTCAAGGAGACGTTCGTCCCGGCGACAATCTCTTCACAGACAGCTTGATTGCAGTAAATGGCAGTACGGGAAAGCTGGCGTGGTATTTCCAGTTCACCCCACACGACGAACATGACTGGGATTCAGCCCAGACGCCTCTCCTGGCGGATGTCATGATCAAGGGTACCTTACGCAGAGTGGTCTGCTTTGCAAACAGGAACGGGTTTTACTATGTACTCGACCGCACAAATGGACAATTCCTCGCCGGTGTTCCTTTTGTCGAACAGACCTGGGCGAAATATCTCGACTCGACGGGACGCCCCGTCCTCACTTCTGCGAGCGAGGTTTCAGCGGCTGGACGCTTGACGAAACCCGGTTCAGCGGGCGGGGTTAACTGGGAAAATTCAGCGCTAGACCCCAAGAAGGCATTCTTTTTTGTTCCTGCTTCTGAAGGGACTTCTTCATTCACCAAGACTGCGACGCCTAGGCGTGCAGAGCTTGGCATCTACACGGGTAGTGCCGGGCACGACGTGGAACTACCCCATTTCGTTGTACGCGCACTCGATGCTGCTACCGGCGCTAGAAAGTGGGAACATTTCCTGCCGGATTTGCAAACTCCACTCGCCTATAGCCATAGCGGGCTCCTGGCGACAGGCGGGGGACTCGTATTCGGGGAGGCGGGAGGCTACGCTTTTGCTTTAGACTCCTCGACCGGGCATGAGGTATGGCGGGTTTTTCTGGGGGGGGAAACGTATGCAGCGCCGATCTCCTTCACTGTGGACGGCCACCAGGTGATCCTCGTCTCCGCAGGTAAGGCATTATTCATGTTCGGGTTGTAATGTAATGGCTCGAAACGCCGTTGTCTCTGGCAATTGAAATGCGAACGTGTACCGCACCACCTCTATCACGCTAAGCTGATGAAAGATCTAAAGGAAAAAACAGTTCGCGGTGGTTTGGCAAGGCTCATCGCGCAGGCGGCAGATTTCGTTTTGCGCCTAGTGTCGCTGATGGTTTTAGCTCGCCTATTAGGTCCCAAGGACTTCGGACTAGTGGGGATGGTCACTGCTTTTACCGGAATTTTGGTTTTGTTCCGGGATTTTGGTCTCTCGGTTGCCGCAGTGCAACGGCCCAATGTTACTGACGAGCAGCTTTCGACTTTGTTTTGGATTAACGTTGCCGTAGGCTCTCTACTCGCGGTTTTCACCGCGGCCATGGCACCCTTTGTGGCGGCCTTTTACCACGAGCCACGTCTTGTGGGAGTGGCTGGGGCTTTGGCTTGCAGCTTTCTCTTAAATGCACTGGGTATACAGCACGGAGCGCTCCTGCAGCGCCAAATGCGTTTCACGGCGTTGTCGGTAGTAAGTCTTATCAGCCTCGTTCTGAGTACTGCAATTGCCATCGGCGGTGCAATACTCGGCTACGGATATTGGGCTCTTGTGGCGATGGCTCTTACGCAGCCACTTTTCAATACTGTTGGAGTATGGCTCGCCACCCGTTGGGTTCCGGGACGGCCACGCAGGCGCATAGGGATTCGCTCAATGATGCACTTCGGTGGCACTGTCACATTGAACAGCATCATCGTGTACACTGCCACGAACTTCGAAAAAATCCTCCTAGGCCGTTATTGGGGAGCCGATGCACTTGGGCTTTACGGCCGGGCTTACCAACTGATTAATATTCCAACAGGAAATCTCAACACCGCCGTGGGAGAGGTAGCATTTTCGGCGTTATCGCGGCTGCAGGACGATCCCCCTCGTCTAAAAAGTTACTTTCTCAAGGGATACTCCTTGGTGCTGGCAATGACTATGCCATTAACCATGGCATGTGCTCTTTTTGCGGACGACATGATTCTTGTTTTCCTGGGTCCAAAGTGGAAGGCTGCGGGTATCATCTTCCGCTTGCTGGCGCCGACAATTCTGGTTTTCGCGGTCGCGAATCCCATGTCGTGGCTGGTCACATCACTTGGAATGGTTCGGAGATCGCTGAAAATTGGTCTGGTTATTGCGCCGATCATGATCGTGGCCTACTTAATCGGCCTGCCTTATGGGCCCAAGGGAGTTGCGTGCGCATACTCAGTGGTGATGATCTTGTGGGTCATTCCAGTAATTGCATGGTCAGTACATGGAACAGCGATTTCGCTTTCGGATGTATTGCTGGTCGCGAGCCGGCCATTTGCATGTAGCCTTGTGGCTGCCGCGCTTGGCTTTATCGTGCGATCACTTTATGCGCAGTCATTATCGCCTTTGCCCCGCCTTACTGTGGAAACCGCGGTGTTGTTGGCAACATTTGCCGGGATGCTCTTCTTTGGAACCGGACAGAAAGCGATGTACGTCGATCTTTTCCGCATGGTAACCAATCGTGCGCCAGCCAAAGAGAGCAGCTTAGCTTCGGTTTAGGCACGTCATTTCCAGCAGTAGGATTTCTTAATGAGTGAATCTATTTCAGCCACGATGTCCAGATCGTCGTCAATTCGAAGGTACTTGGGAAGACCTTTCCTGAATGCGAGTGAATGGCTTTGGTGTCGCCTGCCGCCATCCTTCAAAGCAACGCGCCCAATGTACATGTACGGGTCGTTGTTACATTCCCTGGTTAAATTGCGTTCCTCGCGAATGCAATTTCATGGCACCTTCTTTTTCCGAAACCGTCCGGAACTTGAAATGATGCGTTCTTTGGCGGACCAAAAAGCTAAAGGCGATACCTTGAAAATTGCCGTGTTGGCGTGCAGCAACGGGGCTGAAGTCTATTCAATCCTGTGGACACTGCGAACTGCCCGCCCCGATCTGAAGATCAAATTGCATGCGGTGGATATTTCAAGCGAGATTGTGGAGGTTGCGAAAGCCGGCCTGTATTCTCCACAAACACCAGACGCAAAGGACCTTGTGACTTCGGCGATTTTTGACCGCATTGCGCAGAAGGAACTGCAAGGCGTATTCGACCCCGAAAACGGAAATTTCAGGATCAAACCTTGGCTGAAAGAAGGGATTGAATGGCAAGCTGGCGACGCCGCAGATCCCATGCTGGTGGATGCTTTAGGCGAGCAGGACATCGTAGTCGCCAACAAATTCCTGTGCCACATGCCTCCAGCTTCTGCCGAAAAATGCCTGCGCAATCTGGTGCGTCTGGTTAGGCCCCTTGGATATCTTTTTGTATCCGGAGTCGATCTCGAGGTTCGGACCAAAGTTGCGCTCGACCTGGGCTGGACGCCGGTTCGAGAGTTAATCGAGGAAATGCATGACGGCGATCCCTCCGTCAGGGGAGACTGGCCGTGGCAATATTGGGGTTTGGAGCCATTCGATAGAAAGCGGCAGGACTGGAGTATTCGCTATGCTTCCGTCTTCCAAATAGGGGTTGCCGAATCGGCAGCGCAGCCCCAGGTGAGCCTTCAGCCATCGGTCCAAAGTTGAAGATAATATTAGACTTATACCGCACAAGGATTTATGTGGCAGCGCTCGCCCAGTGGATAGTACAATCGGTCAGCTCCTTTGGTAATGCCGTTATCCCCTCTGCATTTCCTGGACTGTTATCATTAAAAACTCATGGGCGACATTGATTTTTTCGCCGCTCGGCAATGTTTAGCAAGGCATGGCAATTGAACTAAACGTCGTACAAGTAATCGATATTCCCTCCCCGCAGCGGAGAAGTTCCAGGCCGCGTAATCAGGCTTTGCTTAACATTCAATTTACTGGAGAAATATGAGAGTTCTACTTACTGGACATAAAGGCTATATCGGCGCCGTTGCAGTCCCGATGCTGCGTTCGGCGGGACACGAGGTCGTAGGCCTCGACACTGACTTGTTTGAGGGCTGCGATTTCGGACCAGCCGTCGATCCGATTCCAGAAATTCGCAAAGACATTCGTGACGTTACTGAGGCCGACGTGGAGGGATTCGACGCGGTTGTGCACCTTGCCGCGCTTTCCAACGATCCTTTGGGCAATCTCGACAGCGATCTGACCTACAGCATCAATCACCGAGCATCAGTGCGCCTGGCGGAGTTAGCGAAGCAGGCAGGTGTGAAGCGGTTCGTCTTTTCTTCCTCCTGCAGCACCTATGGCGCCGCTGGAGATGATTTCCTCGACGAGAGCGCATCGCTGAACCCGGTAACACCTTATGGTGTATCGAAGGTGCTCGTGGAGCGCGACCTAGCCAATCTCGCGGACAAGAATTTCAGCCCGACTTACATGAGGAATGCAACGGCTTACGGCGCTTCCCCGCGGTTGCGCCTGGATTTGGTGATGAATGACTTCGTTGCATCAGCAATGACCACGGGGCGGGTCTATATCAAGAGTGACGGCACTCCTTGGCGGCCGATCGTACATATCCGCGACATCATCGCGGCCATGATCACAGTTCTCGATGCTCCGCGCGATGTCATTCACAACGCGACTTTCAATGTGGGCCAGACCTCAGAGAACTATCGCATCTCGGAGTTAGCTCAGATCGTCGCTGAGGTTGTTCCGGGGTCTCGCATCGAATACGCGCCAGATGGGGGGCCTGACAAACGTTGCTACCGCGTTACTTGCGAAAAAATCCGTACGAAGCTGCCCGGTTTCGTGCCTCAGTGGACGGCCCGCAAGGGTGCACAAGAGCTTTATGACTCGTATCGCGCCGTTGGGCTGACGCAGAAGGACCTCGAAGGCGGCAGCTACTTCCGCATCCGCACCATCCAGCGGCGTCTTGATTCGGGACAAGTGGACGGCACGCTACGCTGGCAGGTTGCGGCAGCTACATCGCGGTAATCACGACATATCGGAAGTATGATAGGGAGTGTAGTGAAATGATTTTCACCGAAACAAAGCTGAAAGGTGCGTTCATCATTGACATCGAAAGGCGGGAAGACTCGCGCGGTTATTTTGCGCGGGCTTTCTGTCAACATGAGTTTGAGGCGCATGGTTTGAAGCCGATCATCGCCCAGGCCAACGTCGCCTTTAATCGTTCGAAAGGCACGCTGCGTGGCATGCACTTTCAATTTCCGCCAGTTGCGGAAACCAAGTTCGTGCGCTGCACTCGCGGTGCTATCTTGGACATTATTGTAGATTTGCGTCCCGAAAGCCCCACTTACCTCGAACATATTTCAGTGGAACTAAGCGCTGAAAACGGCCGCGGCCTGTACGTTCCCGAGCGCTTCGCCCATGGCTACCAGGTGCTGTGCGACACCACCGAGACCAGTTATCAGGTAGGTGAGTTCTATGCGCCGGGCTCCGAGGGAGGTTTGCTGTACTCGGATCCGCGTTTAGGAGTGAAGTGGCCTTTGCCAGTCACGATTATGTCGGATAAAGACAAACAGTGGAAGCCGCTTTCTGAACAAGAAGACCAGATACGGCGATTGATGTCCACCAATGCTAATAAGTGGGAACAAACCACTGTGATGAGCAGGTGAGGAACTCATGATTCTCGTTGATGACGCATTGAAAGACCGTGAACTTCAGGGCAAACCAATTCGCGTGGCGCTGCTCGGCGCAGGTTTCATGTCACAAGGTTTGGCCAATCACATCACGAACACCACCCCCGGCATGCGAGTGGTTGGCGTTTATAACCGCCGCGTGCAGCGTGCATTCGATCTGTGCAGTTACGCAGGTATCGACGATGTAGCCGCTCCAAAGACTCAGCGGGAAGCTGATCTGGCCATCGCAGAAGGTAAAGTAGTGGTCACAGACAATGCTTCATTGCTGGCCTGTGCGAGCGGAGTTGATGTGTTGGTGGACGTCACCGGTTCAGTGGAATTCGGGGCCCGCGTCGCGTTGGAAGCGTTCGAGCACCGGAAAGATGTGGTTTTACTGAACGCCGAAATTGACGCCACAATCGGTCCTATCCTGCAGACGTATGCAGCCAAACATGGCGTGATTATGTCGGCCTGCGACGGCGACGAACCTACCCTGCAGATGAACCTGGTTCGCTGGGTTCAGGGACTCGGTTTAGTTCCTCGAGTGGTAGGGAATATCAAAGGGCTTCAGGACCCTTATCGCAATCCGACCACACAAAAGGGATTCGCCGAAAAATGGGGACAGAACCCGGCGATGGTCACCAGCTTCGCCGATGGATCGAAGATTAGCTTCGAGCAGGCTATCGTTGCCAACGCAACTGGTTTTGTCGTGAA
>Ga0335077_10003455_pt1 | contig 19095 bp, 14 predicted proteins | sample Lox_Sample_31_FD_207151 | JGI IMG/M metagenome (GOLD analysis project Ga0335077, IMG submission 207151) | Soil microbial communities from Loxahatchee National Wildlife Refuge, Florida, United States - Lox_Sample_3.1 | ecosystem: Environmental > Terrestrial > Soil > Wetlands | place: USA...
CAGCGGCACCAGCTGCGATGTCGGGTACCGGCCGGCCTGAGCGCAGCCACCGCCGATGGGGCGAATTCGAAGTAGGCGTAGCGGAACCACTGGGGGGAACCATGAGTGACTGCCCAGACGCCCAGATCGCACATCACCCGGGGTCCGTCATGGTTGTCCGCTTGGCCGACTGGTGTGGGCACCAGGAACCGGACGATGAACAACCCAAGCGAAACGGCGAAGAGCCACAGCCGCAGGCCAGCCGATCTGACCAGCCGGTTTACTGAGCGAGCGGCCCGGTAGGCTGACAGCTCGCCGGTGCCGCCGGACGCAATTTGCTCAGCTCCGCCCGGGTCCGGCAGGGCGACGCTCACCTCCGCCGTATCCGTGTGCATGCCGAAATGAGCGTCACTCGGCTCAGGGCCCATTGGCCTATGGTCCTGCACCAAGGCCACCTTCCGCCCAGATATCCCCGTGAATCGCCCAGTCAGCGCTTTAGGCGGTAATCACTATCCGGATCCTGCTCGGCCATCCCGCACCTTCCCCAGAATTGGCGGACGTGAGCACTGGCCTTGCGGCTTTCAGGTCAGCGACGCGCAGGATATAGGCAGCTGTAGTACGCATGACAGTGTGCACCTCGCAGCCTGCCTTACCGTTCCTACTCGTTGGTGTAGTGCGGGGGCCGCTTCTCGAGGAAGGCGGTGACCTGCTCGTGGTGGTCCCGGGTGAACGTGGTCATGATCTGGGTCCGGTTCTCCAGATCGATCCCGGCCTGGAGGCTGCCGACCTCGAGCTGGCTCCAGGCCACCTCCTTTGTCATCCAAACGCCCATCGGGCTGTTTGCTGTGATCTCGGCCGCCTTGGCCAGCGCCGCGTCCAGCACTTCGCCGTCGGGGACGACGCAGTTGACCAGGCCGATCCGGTCGGCCTCGGCCGCATCCACCAGCCGGCCGGTCAGCAGCAGTTCGTGTGAGCGGCCCGCGCCGATTAGTCGCGGCAACAGCCAGCTCACCCCGATGTCACAGCCGGACAGGCCGATGCGGACGAACGCCGCGTTGAACGTTGCGGAGGCCGCCGCGATCCGGATGTCGGAGGCCAGCGCGAGGGCAAGGCCACCGCCGGACGCCGGGCCGTTGACCGCGGCGATCACGGGCTGCCGCAGGTTGCGCAGTTTCGGCACCAGGGCCGCGATGGCCTGCTGGACGTGCACCAGGTCCGCCACTCCCACCTCGGTCAGTGGGACTTTCATCGTGGCGGGCGGGACGTCCGGCCCTTCGCTGGCTCGCTGGCGGGCGCGGACGGTTGAGGTGCAACCATCGTCCTGGCAGTAAAGGGGTGGTCGTGATGGCTGACGCGCAGGCGTACCCGGTCCGGGTGGACGCGTCGCTGGACGCGCCGCTGTCCCGCTGGCTCTGGCTGGTCAAATGGGTGCTGGTGATCCCGCACTATGTCGTGCTGGCCTTCTTGTGGGTCGGCTTCATCGTGCTCAGCGCGGTGGCGATGGTGGCGATCGTGATCACCGGCCGCTACCCGCGGGCCATCTTCGAGTTCAACGTGGGGGTGCTGCGGTGGACCTGGCGGGTGCAGTACTACGCCATCGGCGCGTTCGGTACCGACCGGTACCCGCCGTTCACCTTGGCCGAGGACCCGTCCTATCCCGCGCACCTGGAGATCGACTACCCGCAGCGGCTGTCCCGCGGGCTGGCACTGGTGAAATGGTGGCTGCTGGCCATCCCGCAGTACATCATCGTCGGTGTTTTCACCGGGTCGGGACTGTGGGCCGCGTGGCAGCTCGGCGGCCACGACAGCGGGTGGGGCGGTTCCGGGCTGATCGGCCTCCTGGCCGTGATCGCCGCGGTCGTGCTGCTGGTGACCGGCCGGTACCCGGAACAGATCTACGACTTCGTGCTCGGCATGAACCGGTGGGTGCTGCGGGTGGCCGGCTACGCCGCGCTGATGACCGACAAGTACCCGCCGTTCCGGCTGGACATGGGCGGCTGCGATCCGGGCACGCTGACCCTGCCGCCAGCGGCCCTCCAGGACCTGCCCGAGCCGTCTGACCTGCCGTCGGCGAGCCTGCCACCGGCGCCCCCGTCCGTACCAGACCGATGGACGGCCGGGCGGATCGTCGCCGTGGTGGCCGGCGCGGTGCTGGTGCTGTGCTCGCTGGGGCTGCTCGGCGGGAGCGGTGTCGCGCTGTGGGCGCAGGCCAACCGGCACGGCGGCTACGCCGACATCGGCACCGCCACCTACAGCGTCCCGGGCTACGCGCTCGCCAGTGACACGATCGGGCTGCACCTGGCCACCGGCACGGTGTCAGACCTGGTCGGCACGGTGCGGATCCGGGTAACCCCGGCCGGCGGGACCGGCCCGGCGTTCATCGGCATCGCCCCGGCCGACGCGGCGGCCCGCTACCTGGCCGGCGTGGACTACGCGACGGTCCGCGGCGCGGCCGGCGACCATGGCACCTACACCGAGCACGCCGGGTCCGCGCCTGCGGTCCCGCCGCGGCAGGCAGGCATCTGGACCGCGCAGGCGTCCGGGCCGGGCACCCAGACACTGACCTGGACGCCCCGCGGCGGCGACTGGATGGTGGTCGCCATGAACGCCGACGCCTCACGCCCGGTGAGCCTGCAGGTCAACGTGGCCGCCACGCTGCCCGCGCTGCCCTGGATCGCGGCCGGCCTGCTGATCGGCGGCATCATCTTCCTGGCCGGCGGCATCCTGCTGATCGCGGTTCCGCTCCTGCTAGTGTCCAGACATTGACAGCTGCCACCGCCGCGGGCACGATCGCGGGCAGCGCGTGTACCGGCAGCCCAGCGGCTTTCCTGCGGCCGGTGTGGCAGGAGGCGCGTTCAGTGACCTTGGCGGTGATCGCTCCCCAGGCTGGCCGTGATCATCTTCACTGGTACGGTCGGGACCGCTGGTGCCTGGCGGCCGCCTCGTCAAGTGCCTTGGCGATGGGATGATCAGGCATGGCTGAGACGGCCGCCGCTACGCCACCGGCGCCGGCCGCGCCAGTTGCGTTGACGCCGCCGGCCGGCTTGACCAGCGCCCAGGTTGCCCAGCGGCGCTCGCGCGGGCTGACGAACGCGGGCGGGGAGCGGACCAGCCGCTCGGTCGCCGAGATCCTGCGCGCGAACATCCTGACCAGGTTCAACCTGCTGCTGGGTGTCCTGCTGGCCGTGATCCTGGTCGTCGGCGAGCCGCAGGACGCGCTGTTCGGCATCGTGCTGGTCGCCAACGCGCTGATCGGCATCGGGCAGGAGGTGCGCGCCAAGCGGACGCTCGACCGGCTCGCCGTGCTCAGCGCGCCCGGGGTCCGGGTGATCCGCGACGGCGCGCCGCGTGACATCGCCGTTGACCAGCTGGTCGCCGATGACCTGGTCGAGCTGCGCGCCGGCGACCAGCTGGTGGCGGACGGGGTCGTGCGGGCCAGCACGAGCATGCTGGCCGACGAGTCGTTGCTCACCGGGGAGTCCGAGCCGGTGGACAAGCGGGTCGGCGATCAGCTGCTGTCGGGCAGCTTCGTGGTCGCCGGGTCGGGCGGTTACCAGGTGACCGGGGTGGGCGACGAGGCGTACGCCAGGAAGCTGGCGGCGCAGGCGCGGCGTTTCACGCTGGTGCGCTCGGAGCTGGTCGCGGGCATCAACCAGATCCTGCGCTACGTCACATGGGCGATCCCGCCGGTTACGGTGCTGCTTATCCTCAGCCAGCTGCACAGCCACGAAACCCGGCAGGAGGCCGCCACCTCGACCGTCGCCGCGCTGGTCGGCATGGTCCCGCAGGGGCTGGTCCTGCTGACCAGCATCGCCTTCGGCGCGGCCGCGGTCATGCTCGCCCGGCGGCGGGTCCTGGTGCAGCAGCTCCCCGCCGTCGAGGGCCTGGCCCGGGTGGACGTTGTGTGCTTCGACAAGACCGGTACCGTCACCGACGGGACCATTACGTTCGACAGCTTGATCCGGCTCGATGACCAGGCGCCGGCCGAGGCGGCGCTCGGCGGGCTCGCCGACGATGAGGCCCGCAACGCGACGCTGGCCGCCATCGGACAGGCCTTCCCGCCGCGGGGGTGGACGCGCCAGGACGCCGTGCCTTTCTCCTCCGCGCGCAAGTGGAGCGCGGCTAGCTTCGCCGGGCACGGCACCTGGGTGCTGGGAGCGCCGGAAATGCTGCTGCCCGCCAGCCAGGACGGGCTGCGGTCGCGGGCCGCAGACCTGGCTGCCAGCGGGCGGCGGGTCCTCGCGCTGGCGCACGCCCCCGGGTCCCTGGACGGCCAGGCGTTCCCGCAGGGCCTGCGCGCGGTAGCCTTTGTCCTGCTCGCCGAGCGGCTGAGATCCGACGCCCCCGCGACCATCGCCTTCTTCGCGGCACAGGGCGTGGCGCTCAAGGTGATCTCCGGGGACAGCCCGCATACCGTGGGCGCCGTCGCGGCGCGCGCGGGCCTGCCCATGGCCGGCGATCCCGTCGACGCGAGGGACCTGCCCGAGGACCCCAGCGCGCTCGGCGCCCTGCTCGAGGAACGCTCCGTTTTCGGCCGGGTAACGCCGCACCAGAAAGAGTCGATGGTCAAGGCGCTGCAGGCGCGCAGGCACACGGTGGCAATGACCGGCGACGGGGTCAATGACGTGCTGGCGCTCAAGCTCGCCGACATCGGCGTGGCTATGGGCTCGGGCGCGGCCGCGACCAAAGCGGTCGCCGAACTGGTCCTGCTCGACAACGGGTTCGCCACGCTGCCCGGCGTGGTGGCCGAAGGCAGGCGGGTGACCGCGAATATCGAACGTGTCGCCAACCTGTTCGTCACCAAGACGGTGTGGGCGACGCTGCTGGCGGTCGCCGCGGGCGCCGCCCTCATCCCGTACCCATTCCTGCCCCGCCATCTGACGATCATCGACACCCTGGCCATCGGCGTCCCGGCCTTCTTCCTCGCGCTCGCGCCGAACCGCCGCCGCTACCTGCCCGGTTTCGTCGGCCGGGTGCTGCGGTTCACTGTCCCGGCCGGGCTCATCATCGCCGCCGCGACGTTCTCGGCGTATGCCCTCGCGCGGGCGCGCGGCCTTCCCCTGACCGAGCAGCGCACGGCCGCCACCCTGGTCACGCTCATCCTCAGCCTGTGCGTGCTCGCCCTGCTCGCGATGCCGCTGACCTGGCGCAGGATCGCCCTGCTCGCTGCCGCGCTGGCCGGATTCGCGCTACTGTTCCCGGTACCCGCCGTGCGCACGTTCTACGCGCTCGAGCTGCCACGCGGCGCGATCGGGAGCACGCTGCTCATCGCCGCCCTGGGAGCCGCCGCGCTCACCGGCTTCTGGGTCCTGTCCCGTCGGCAAGGACCCGGACCGGCCCAGGTGGCCGGAAATGACTTGAATCGGCCCGCGTAACCCATTTGCTCGGCACATGACTCGACCACCGTCGGATGAGTGTCCTGTCGCGGCTAGGTCAGGTCGCGGCGGGCGAAGACCACACCGCCGGCCACCGCGAGCACGGCCGCGACCCCGAGCACCACCAAGGCTCCGGCCGGCCGCAGCCCGTGGGCCAGGGGTTCGTTACCGAGCACGAGGTAGTACGGGGAGACCGGGCGGGTCGGCCGCAGCGCGGTTGTGACCTGCGCCAGGGCGTTGACCAGGCAGCTGGCCACGGTCACCAGCGCGGCCAGGCCGCGGGCCGCTCCCGAGCCATCGGGCATGCACCGCCACGGCGACGCCCTGGCTCCGGTCCCCGCCACGAGCAGCATCGCCCTGGCCGCGGCCACGGCACTGCGCACGGCAGCCGCGGACCGGGTGCCGGTCGTGGTGGACGGCACGACGGTCGGCACGGTGGTCATCGACTTCCCGCCCGCCTCCCAGACCGCGGCCTGGCAGGCACGTGACGCTATCGTGCAGGTCGTCGGGTTCGGCGCGATGGCCGCGGTGGCGCTGGCCGGCGCGGCGGCGCTGTTCGTGTCCCGGCGCACCACCCGGCCGCTGACCGCGCTGGCCGCCGCTGCGGGCGCGGTGGAGCGCGGCGACCCGGGCGCGGCGCGGTTGCTCCGGGCCGGCCCCGGTGAGCTGGGCCAGGTCTCGGCGGCGTTCGCGCGCCTGGGCCGCCTCGTCGATGATCTGGCCATCCTGGCCGCGGCCCAGGCCGCCGCGCTGACCCTGCACCGCATCCCCGCGGACCTGGGCAAGATCGCCGCCGAAGCCGCCGGCGCGCTGGAACCCCAGTTCACCGACGCCGGGCTGGACCTGATCGTCGACGCCGCCCCGGCGGCGATCGACGCGGACGAAGGCCGGATCACCCAGATCATCACCAACCTGCTGACCAACGCGGCCAAGTTCACCCCGCCCGGCGGCCAGGTCACCCTCACCACCCGCGCCGACGGCGCCACCGCCCGGCTCACCGTCGCCGATACCGGCCCCGGCATCCCTCCGGCCGACCTGCCGCACATCTTCGAGCGGTTCTGGCGCGGCCCCGGTGCCGCGGGCTGCTCCGGCAGCGGCATCGGGCTCGCCGTCGCCACCGAGCTAGCCGCCGCCCACGGCGGCACCCTGACCGCCGCCAGCCCGCCCGGCAGCGGCGCGATCTTCACCCTCACCCTGCCCGCCGCCTGAGGCGCCGCGGCCCGGCCGCGGCAGGCGGCCGGGCCTCCGGGCCTTACTGTTACCGGTCTTCGTGGTCACCGCAGCCGCCGTCATGGCCCATGCGCGTCGCCGCCGTGGCCGCCTGCCCCTGGGACAGGTGGTCGCCGCGGCAGATCCCGCAGTCGCGGTCACGACCCCGGTCCTGTTGTGCCGCCGCTGACGGGCACGGCCGGGTGGTGCTCATCACGCCATGCCCCGGGCACTGGTCCGTGCCGCTACGCGCGGCTGCCTGCTGCACGACCTGCGTGCCTGGGTGCCGCGGCTGTCTGCGCGGCCGCCACCCCGCCCGAGGCCAGCAGCCCGGCCAGCGGAAGCGCCGCCAGCGCCATGATCTTCTGCCTGGTGTTCATCGCCTGCCTCCTTGCCTCACTTTCAGTACACGTCGCTGGCGTGCAGCACCTGTCACAAACATGTGCAGAACATGTCGAGATCGCTCAGCCTCGATTCCCGCAGGCAGGTCGCCGGACAGTTCATGCCCGTCCGGCGGCCTGCCAGCTTGTCCGGTGCTATGTCACGGCGGAGGCCGGCCGCCGCTGACCAGCGCGGCGGTGCCGGTGACGTTGCCGTCGCGGGTCATGGTCGCCAGCGCGTCAGCCTGGCCGAGCACGTACCGGTTGAAGAAGGCCAGCGTCACGCGGGCCGTGAGGCGCTCCACCGGATTCGTTCCCTGGTACGGGATCAGGTGGCCTGCGCCGAACAGGTCCAGGTAGTACCTGGCGTCGGCACGGTCGGCGCGGTAGAGCTGCAGGCTCATCCACGGCGGGTTGATCGTGTCGGCGCTGCCCTGCGTGAACAGCATCGGCGGTTCGCCGCCGGGGAAGTACCGCCCCGGCATCGGCGGCCACTCCGCCCCGGATAGCACGGCCACGGCCTTGACCCGGCGATCGGTACAGCAGGTGCTGGCCGCGAGCGCGGCGACCGTATCGCCGCCATCGGACTGGCCGGCCGCGCCGACCTCGTGCGGGTCCAGCAGGCTCGAGAACGGGTCACCGGGCCGCGCGCTCAGCGCGAGCAGCCTGGTCAGGACATACGACATGTCCCCTGGCTGGTTCACCAGGTCCGCCTCATATGCCTGGGTGCCGAGGTGGCAGCTGGTCCGCGGGAAGCTCACGCCGGCGACCACGTACCCGGCGCCGGCCCAGGCCCGCAGCAGGTCCGAGTACGCGCCGGGGCACTGCAGGAACCCCGGAGCGAACAACAGCAGCGGGAATGGCCCGGCGGGTCCGCGGGCCCGGGGATACCAGATCTGGGTCACCAGTATGCGCCGGCCGAGATGCTGGCCCGCCGGGCCTGCGCGGACGGGCTCGGTAAACGTCACCTGCCACTTGCCGGGCCGGTAGGTGCCGCCGCCGCCATTGGCGGCAGCGGTGGTCGACGCGGGGGCGGGTGTCCGCGTCTGGGATCCGGCTGAGGCAGCGGACACCGATGGCCTGGCCGCCTGCTGTTCCGGCTGGCCCGCGCAGCCCGTTACCAACCCGAGCACGACGAGAACAGCGGCGACGGTAAGCCTGGTGTCCCTGACGGCCGAAGTCACGACTGGATGCTCGCCTCCCGCACCTATCTGGTCCAAGCAAATTACCCGAACCGGCCCGACCCAGGGCTGCAACGGCTCTCTGTCGGCCCTAGTTGGGCTAGCTTCATGTCTTTTTCATTCACGCCAATAGCCTCGGAAGTGACTGCGCCAGTGAGCGAACCGCAGGACAAACGGAGGCAGGGCGGCGCATGGACGGCAGCATGATCAGGCACACACTCCTGGCGGCCAGTGCGCTGGCCGGAGCCTGCGTCGTAGCGGCATGCGGTGGTCCGTTCGCCGCGGCGCACCCGCCGTCCACGGCGTCACCAGCCGCCGCGCACTCGGCGGCTGGTGCGCGCAGCACTCCCCAGGCCAGCCCAGCGCCCGTGACCTGGAGCACCCTGACCCCGGCCCCGACGCCGCGGCCCAGGCCTCGGGTACGCATCACCCGCGTGCGGGCCGCCGACGGCGCCCGCGTGACCATCGCGACCTTTCTCGGGCCCGTCCGGTACGTCCTGCACAACGGCAGCGCGGACCCCGGCCCGGCCGCGTCGGGGCGGGTGCGCGCCGGGCCAGCTGTGACCGGCGCCGAACGCAGGCAGCTTCTCGCCGCGTTCAACGGCGGGTTCAAGCTGTCGGCCGGCGCGGGTGGCTATATGCAGGAAGGACACGTGATCAGTCCGTTGCGGCGTGGCTTCGCCAGCCTGGTGATCGACCGGTCCGGTTACGCCAGGATCGGGGTCTGGGGCAGTGGGCTGCCCGCGCCGGGCGAGGCCGTCTACAGCGTCCGGCAGGACCTGCGGCCGCTGGTGCTGCACGGTCGGCCGACCGGGGCGTCGGCCGATTGGACGCTGTGGGGCGCGACTCTCGGCGGCGGCGCGTATGTGGCCCGTAGTGCGATCGGCCAGGACGCCGTGGGCGATCTGATGTACGCGGCGAGCATGTCCGCCGTGCCCGCTGACCTGGCCGCCGCGCTGGCCCGCCTCGGCGCGCGGATCGCGATGGAACTCGACATCAACCCGGAATGGGTCCAGCTGGACGCCGCGGGCACGCCCGGCGGCGCACTCACCGCTGAGATACCTGGCCAGTACCGTCCCTCCTACCAGTATCTCGCCGGATGGAGCAGGGACTTCTTCACCGTCCTGGCTTCGCCCGCCAGTCCTCCGGGCACCCAGCCGCCTTCTGCCCGCCTCAGGCCGTAACACAGGCCGCCGTTCTGCTTCATCCCACAGATGCCTCGCTCATCGGCCGTCCGGGCCCGATGGCGGGCGGACGCCGCAGACGATGCCGGCTTCGGCGACGATCGGCTGGTAGCACACCTCGATCAGTCCGGCATCGCGCAGCGCCTGCTGCCAGAACTCCGGTGTTGCCGGGTGCTCCGACCCGACGCGGAGGCCGTAGCGGGTCAGGTTCTTGGCGATGCGCCACCACCCGCCGATTCCCTTGGCGGCGAGCGCGGCTACCTTCTGGCGCAGGATGGCACGGTCGCGCCGGCTCCCGCCGCGGCCAAACATCATGTCGGCGATGACCAGGCGGCCGCCGGGCCGCAGCCATTGCGCTGCCCGCGCGGTCAGCGCCCGCTTGTCGGCATTGCCTAGGTGGTGGAGCACGTAGCTGCTGACGACCAGGTCGGCGCAGGACGGAGGAAGCCGGAAGTCCTTCAGGTCGGTCACCTCGGTCGATACGTTCATCAGCCCCGCATCGGCCGTCCGCTCGGCAAGGGCCTCGGTCATCGCGGGTGAGATGTCGACTGCGTGCACCGAGGCCACCAGCGGGGCCAGGGCTGTGGTCACGAACCCGCTGCCGGCTCCGAGGTCCACGCAGACATCAGACGGCTGCGGCTGCGACACAACAAGAATGCCGTCAAGCACTTTTCCGAATGCCGCCGCCGAAGTCACGTGATCATGCCATTGCCCGACGCGCTTATCCCACTTCTGGCTCACTGTCATCATTGACTCCAGGCCCGTCGTCTCCAATTGACTGCTTTGACCGTCCGGTGAACAGTACGTTGCGCCTATGAAGCCAGCATGAAGCCCTGTTTAATGAACAAAACATGAAGCGCACATCGACGGCCGCTGAGTGGGCGCCGTGAAGTTTCAGGCAGCCGGTTTTAGCATTGGCCCTTCGGTCAGCCGACATAACGCCGTACTGCAGCGGCTGGTTTCATGATGTTGTCATGATGGGCATGCATTCTTATTCGCGTGTACGCACCGCAGGTCGCTGCTGCTCAGCCGGTGGCCACCGCGCGGGACGCCCCCGCCGACCGGATCACCGGGCTGGACACTGGCGCCGACGACTACCTGGTCAAGCTGTTCGACTTCGGCGAGCTGCTGGCCAGGCCGCGCGCTGCAGCGCAGGCCACCGGTCAGCCAGACGCCTCGGATCAAGATCGGGGAGGTCGACTTCGACCCGGTAGCGCGGGAGGCGTTGGTCTGTGGCGAGCGGCCCGCCTTCACCGCTACCGAGCTCAGCATTCTGGAGATCCTGATGCGGAGGTAACCTGGCGTGGCGGACCGCCGCTCGATCGCCCGGCACGTCTGGGACTTCCGGGGTGCTGACGGACAATGCCTGCCGCTATGTCGGCCCGGACGGCGTGGTCCGGACCGGGCGGGTGCGGTTAGCGCGGTCAGCGTCGTGCATCCACGGTGTGAATGTGCCTTCGCGACAGCCAGGCGTCGTAGGCAGCCTGGCCGGCGGGACTGCCGTCGAACAGGCCGGTTGTGTCCGGGCCGCCCGGGTCGGCGCGGTGGTGCTGCTGCGACTGGTCCCGTCATATCTGGTTGTACTGGTAGCTCGGCAGGCCGTACTGGTCCGCGATCGCCGCCCACAGCGCGGCGAAGGCCTTCTTGTCCGTTGTCGCCTGGTCATCTGGCACCGTTGAGGCCTGGTAGCTGGCATCGGACTGGTAGTTCGTGCTGCAGCCGTGCGAGACCTCGTCCTGGGTCCACCTGGCGAAGTCCTGGTCGGCCTCGGCGGATGCCTGCCAGGCGGCGGTGAGGTCCTGCAGCATCGGGGCGGGCAGGGCCGAGCGGTCAGGCAGGGCGACGAGCTTGCCCAGCAGGGCCTGATGCGAGGACGCGGCGTTGCTGAAGATCGTCTCGTCCTGGCTCAGGCCAGGCGAGCAGGCTGCGACAGCGCTGACGGCCTGTGTGACCTCGGCCCGCTCCGTCCCGCTCTGGGCCAGCAGCGCCGCCAGCGCCTGCGTGCCCGAGGCGTCGTGCCGGGCCAGCACCACCTCGCCGAACCCGCCCGAGCCCAGCACCTTCACCCCGGTATACCCCGGGACATCCCACCCTCGCGCTGTGCTCAATTCTGGCTAGCCGACTTCGCCTCCCGGACTGCCGGGCTGGGGTGTCTTGGTAACCGCGATCGTCGGCTGGACCTGGGGTGCGGCGGTGTAGTCGTGGTTGCCGGCCTGGTTAGCGTCGATGACGCACGTGCCCGTCCTGCCGAAGGTCACTTCGATCCCGGACACGGTGCACACCTGCGCGCCGCTGGAGGGATCAACGGAGAAGACGACTGGGTTACCCGAGCCGCCGCCGATGGCCGACAGGCTCGCCGAGGAAGATATCGCCCCCGACGGCGGGGCGAAGAAGATGATCGACTGGGAGAGCTTGCTGACCTTGATCGTGCGCTGGACCTGGGGGGCATCCGCATAGCCAGCATTGCCGGCCTGGTTGGCGTCGATGACGCAGTTGCCCGCGGCGGTATAGGTCACCGTGCTCCCGGACACGATGCACACCCCCGGACCGCCGACGGAGAACACGACCGGGTTACCCGAGCCGCCGCCGGTGGCCGACAAGTGCGCCGAACGGTGCTGCTTACCCCGGGCCGGGGCGGTGAAGGAGATCGACTGGGGGATCGGGTTGACCTTGATCATGCGCTGGACCTGGGGTGCGCTTGCGTAGCGGCCGTTGCCGGCCTGGTTTGCGTCGATGACGCAGTTGCCCGCCCCGGTGTAGCTCACCGTGGTCCCGGTCACGGTGCACACGCCGGGATCGCTGGTGGGTTCAACGGAGAACACGACCGGGTTGCCCGAGCCGCCGCCGGTGGCCGACAAGACCGCCGAGCCGCCCGCGATCCCCGACGCCGGGGCGGCGAAGGAGATCGACTGGGCCGGTTCCGGCCGGGTGGTATAGGTGAAGCGGCCGACGGGGACGCTGCTCGAGGTGCCGGCCGGCGTGGTCACGGTGATGGGCACGGTGCCCGTGCCAGGCGGGCTGGTCGCAGTGATCTGCGTGCTCGAATCGGCCACGACGGTGGCATCGGCGCTGCCGAAGCGGACGCCGGTGGCGCCGGCCAGGCCGGTCCCGATGATGGTCACAGTGGTCCCGCCCGCGGTGCCGCCGCCGCCCGGCGAAATGCCGGTGACCGCCGGTCGCGGGGCGGTGTAGGTGAAGCGGTCGGCGGCGGTCGTCTTCGAGGTGCCGAACGGGGTGGTCACGGTGATGTCCACGGTGCCGGCGCCGGTCCCGGTAATCTGGCTGCCTGGGTCTCCGGTGATGGCCGCAGTGGTCACGGTCATGGCCGCGGTGACAGTTCTGGGCGGGCTGGTCACGGTGATCCGCGTGCCCGAATCCGAGATGATAGTGCCGCGTACGCCGCCGAAGCGGACGGCGGCGGCCCGGGCCAGGCCGGTCCCGGTGATGGTTACCGTGTTTCCGCCCACGGTGGTACCGCTAACCGGAGACACCCCGGTGACCGCCGGCGGCAGCAGGACCGGACGTGCGGAGCCGGACCCGCTGAAGCGGATGCCCAGGAATGTGCCTGCGATCGCGGCCACGACGACGGCCGCGATGGCGACCTTGGCCGCGCCGGAGCGGCGGAGCCGGGAACGCCGATGACGCTGGCGCAGGGGAACCTGCTGCACGGTGGTGCCCTGGACCGCGGCGGGCCCGCCGGACGGCCACAGGGCCGCCAGCAGCAGCGCCGCCTCGCCGAGGTGCGACCGGCCGCGTTCGTGCCAGTCGGGGCCGTACGCCGCCGCGGCGACCTGGCTGAGCGTGGCGACAAACGTGGCCGCGTCGGCCGGCCGGTCCCCGGGGTGCTTGGCCATCCCCGCGGCCACCAGCGGCCGCACCGGTTCGGGCACCGCGTCCAGCGGCACCGGCTGGGACACATGCTGGTACAACAGTGCCGCGGCCGAATTCCCGCGGAACGGCGGCCGCCCGGTCAGGCACTCGAAAAACGTCGCCGTGGCCGCATACACATCCCCGGCCGGGCTGGCCGGCCCGCCGGAGAACTGCTCCGGCGGAGCGTACGCCAGCGTGCCGCCCGCGGCCGTCCGGTCCCCGGCCCTGACCGCGATCCCGAAATCGGTCAGCTTGCTCGCCCCGTCCTGATCCACCAGGACGTTGTCCGGCTTGTAATCCCGGTGCACCACCCCCCGGGCATGCGCCGCGGCCAGGCCCAGCAGCGACCCCTGCAGCACCACCAGCGCCGCCTCCGGGGTGGTCCCGCCCGCCCGGGCCAGGATCTGCCGCAGCGAGACCCCGTCCACCAGCTCCATCACGATCGCCGCCCCCGCCGGCGCCTCGACGTACTCATACAGCCGGACCACATGCGGATCATCCAGCGACGCCAGCGCCGCCGCCTCAGCCCGGAACATCCGGGCAAACCGCGTATCCGACAGCAAGCTGCTACGCAGGTACTTGATCGCAACCAGGGTTCCCGACTCATCGTGCCGGGCCAGCACAACATCACCGAAACCACCCGAGCCGAGCGGCTTCAGCCCGGTGTACCCCGCGACGCTCCAGCCGGCCATGCGGGCCGGCCCGCTAGCGTCTCCGGCGCGGGTCACCTGCTTGGTCACCACTATGTCTTCAAGCATCGATAAGCCTCCTGCCGAGCTGATTAGGATTCAATGAAGGTGGCGGAGGCGGATGCTCGCGTGCTGACCGTCGACCCCGCGATGCTGCGCTGCTCACCCGGCGACAGTGATCAATCGATGTCTGAGCCGCAGTAGATAGTGACCTGGCAGCGAATCCGGCCAGTAAATAGGAAAGCGACGGCAAACGCTGCTTGCCGCGCTGGTAGGTGTCTAAGTGCTTGCCTTGGGACGTAATCACGTTGTTCCCCCCACCCCAGACAGTCATCGAAGATGCGTGACCGGTACCTCAATGATCTTGCGGCAATGTACCCGATCGCAGGACGCAATGCGGATACACGTATGACGTTCGGGTCATCTTGTCGGTTGACCTGAGTCCATTCGCTTTTCATTTAGCCAAGAGCAGAGGTCACGGCTGGGTCTCAGCGGGACACATCGCGCCCGGAAAGATCGACACGGCGGCTGAACGGGGTACAGGCATGCAGTAACCGTATATGCATAAACATTCATCCCGAACTGGGATAATTCAGGCAGCAGGGCCAGGGCACCGCGGACGAGTGGGGAACGCCATCATCTGGAAATAGGAGATTCCCGCCCCTACGTGACATAGATGTTGTATTAGCATGAGCGGCGGAGGCGAGGCCGGGTTGAGCCAACGCGGCGACGGACGGGGGCCCCAGATGAATCACCAATGGGACGGACAGCCGTCGGCCTATGACGCCCGCCTGGTCCTGCCAATGGAAATCGAGTGGCCCTATCCGCCAGCGAGTGCAGGGGCCGCTTACCCGCCGACGCATGCGCCAGCCGGGTATGGAAGCTGACTGGTTTTCTGCCCCTCCGTCAGCCCCGCCCTGGGAGTCGTCTCCGCCGGTCCCGCGGCCGCGGTCGCCGCAGCGGCCCTCCGCCCACAGCCGGCTACGACCACGACGGAAGGCACGGCGGCACGTGCGCCGCGCCCTTGCCTACCTGGCCATCGTGTTCCTCAGCCTCGACTTCGCCGTGGAGGCCTACTTCATCAGCCTCAACTGGATGAACCCGCCGGTGACCGCGTACATGCTGGAGGGCGGCGGCGAGCATCTGCACGACTACGTCTCGCTCAAGTACGTGTCGCCGTACATGATCGCCGCCACTATCGCGCACGAGGATGCCCAGCTTCCGACCCAGTTCACCGGCGTCGACTGGGACCAGTGGTGGAGCCGGGTCACCGCATACCTGAATCACAGCAAGGACCCTTACGGTTCGCCGATCCCGGAACAGCTGACCAAGAACCTGCTCCTGTGGCCCTCGAAGAACCCAATCCGCAAGACGCTGGATGCCGTCCTGGCCGAGCAGCTGGTTCACGCGATCTCCAAGCAGCGGGTCCTGGAGTTGTACCTGAACGAGGCTCAGCTCGGAGCGGACATCTATGGCGTCTGCGACGCGACCTGGTACTACTTCGACGAGCCACCGGACGACATCAGCCTGAGCGAGGCGTATGAGCTCATGGGCGTGCTGCCCGGTCCCATCCACGCGCACCGCCTTCCCAGCGGTGGCATCGACATGAATCCGGCCACCCCGGACGGCCGCATCGAACTCGGCCTGATCAAGAACGCGGAGTTCTATGTGCCGCGAGACCTCGAGATTGACGGCGGCCTCGACCTGCTCACCGAGATGGGGATCACCGGCACGGCGTCCGGCGAGCCGAACGGTCCCGGCGACTGCCGGATTATGCCGCCCGGCGTCCGCAAGCTGATCGCGGCTGAGCAGCGATCCAGCGCGAAGACATGATGATCATCACCGGGATCATCCTGCTCGTCATCGGCGTCCTGGCCAAGATCGGGATTGTCTGGACGACGGGATTCGTGGTCCTGATTTTCGGCCTCATCGCCTGGCTGCTCGGCGTGACCGGTCACGGCATCGGCGGACGGCGTGCCCGGCGCCGCCGTGCAGCGCCAGCACAGGGCAGAGGGCTTCCTACTGGCCGACCGTGGCGGCCATCACCGCCGCGCCGTACAGGAACATCATCGGCCACGGCCAGTTCCCAATGCGGTCCGCCGCGGCAAGGGTCCGGTAGACACCGATCACGTACACGGTGAGCGGCACGGCAATTCGTAAACATTCGCACTAATTCGGACAATTCAGGCGCTCAGGTAAATTTTGGTCATGCGAAAGAGCTCGGCCAGCCGCGGAAAGCACAGGGAGGGCACAGAGGGTGCTGCAAGAGCCACCCGTTGTAATGTGCCGTGTCCCCGTAGCTTCAAGGTATTAGAATTAGTGGCGGTTCCGCGTTGTGCAGACGGCAGGTTCCGGCGCCAGGCTAATCCGACTTGGCGGCGTCTGCACCCCGGCAGAAGCATATTGACTGCTCGGCCTGGACAGGGGAATACGTTTTGCAGGCGAGGTCATGTAGCGCAGTGGCCGCGACAACAGGGGGGCGCATGAACCACGAAAGGGAGGGGCGGCGGCCAGCCGATGACGTGCGCCCTTACCTGCCCACGGAAATTGAGCCACCCTACACGCCGACAGAAATCGAGCCGCCATACCCGCAGCCTGCAGACGCGCGCCCTTTCCTGCCGACGGATATCGAGCCACCCTACATGCCGAGGTACGAAGGGATTGCGTACCAGCCCACGCACACCGGGCCGAGTGAGCCTGGGACGGGCGCGCCGTCGTACATTCCGAGCCACGCCAGGCCGACCGGCCAGCCGGCCCCGGCCGGACGGCCCGGCCCGGCACCTGAGCTCACCAGGTACGGTCCCGGGGTTCCCGCCACGTCGCCGCCCGGCACCGCGCACACGGCCGAGCGCATATGGCGCACCGGCCAGGCTGACCAGCCGTCCCGGCGGCCGCGCCGATGGCGCGGGCTGGCCCGCTCGGCGCTCACCGTAATCCTGCTGGCAGCCAGTGGCGTGGTGCTGTACCTGCGCTTCCATCACACGCCGTTCCATGTGACCGGGGTGGCGATCACGCAGCAAACGCAGACCCGTTGCGGCGTCAAGCTGACCGGTCAGATTCGCACCAACGGAGCCGCCGGAACGGTCTCTTACCAATGGCTGTTCCAGCCTGGCCAGCAGACGCCGCAACCGCTGAGCCAGTCAGTTTCAGCCGGGCGGAATACGGTAGACGTGACCGTCGCCCTGCAGGGCAGCGGCCGCGGCAGCGCGTCACGCACGGTCACCTTGCAGATTCTCGACCCAGATAGCCAGGCCGACTCGACCTCGGTGATCCTCCGTTGCTGACTTAAAGGCGAGGTCGCGTCGCGGAAGAGCCATGCTTCTTCGCCTCGATGAAATCGATCCATTCAACGGCCGCCAACGTGTGGGGGTGATCCGCGCCCAGCTTGCGCCGCAGGTCGGGCAGCATGTACCGGAATTCCTTCACCGCCCCGGCGTCATCCCCGCGCGCGGCCATCTGCCGGGTGATGCTGAACCAGGCGATCAGGGTGACAGGCTGATCCGGGCCTAGCTTGCGCCGCAGGTGGGGCAGCATGTACTTGAATTCCTTCTCCGCCCCGGCGTCATCCCCGCGCGCGGCCATCTGCCGGGCGATGCTGAACCAGGTCGCGAGCGTGTCCGGGTGATCCGGGCCCAGTGTGCGCCGTAGTCCGGATAGCAGCCCCCGGAACTCTCCCTCGGCTCCGGCGTGATTCCCGCGTGCCGCCATCTGCTGGGCCACGCTGAACCGGGCGATCAGCGTCTGGGGGTGGTATGGGCCCAGTTTTCGCTGCCGCCCCGCGAAGACTGCGCGGAACTCCTCCTCGGCCCCGGCATGATCCCCGCACGCCGCCATCTCCCGGGCAATGCTGAACCGGGTCGCCAGCGTGTCTGGGTGATCGGCACCCAGCGCGTCCCGCTGGTGAACCAAAGTCCGCTGATATTGCTTGATCGCCTCGTCTGACCGTCTGGCAGATGGGCTGGTTGTCATGCTGGCGTAAGTGCCCGGCGGTGCTGCTTGATCGGCCAGAGACTGCTGGTTTAGCGCAGGGGGATCAGTGTTATATCGCCGGAGCCCGAGCGCGATACGTAGTGCATCAGCGAACTCCCCGCAACTGGGATACCGGTCTTCAGGGGCCTTCGCCAGGGCTCGCTGCATGACTTCATCTACTTCGGGCGGAAGGCTCGGCCGAAGTGATGCGAGCATTGGCGGCGGTTCCGATAGTTGCGCATACATCACCGCCATGGCCACATCTCGGTGGAACGGCGGCTTGCCGGACAGCAAGGCGAATGCGACGCACGCCAGAGCGTACTCGTCAGTGCGCGCGTCGACTTTCTGGCCCCGGATCTGCTCGGGGGCGGAGTAATCCAGTGTTCCCATGAAGTGACCTGTTGATGTCAGGCTGGTCGACGACCACGAATCCTTCGTAAGCCCGAAATCTGATAGATATACGTGGTCAGGCCGGCCTGGCCGCGCATCCACCAGCATGTTGGCCGGCTTGACGTCCCGGTGTACCAGTCCCGCGGCGTGGGCTGCATCTAGAGCTGAGGCCACCGCGGAGATAATCGCAGCCGCGCGTGCACCGGACAGCGGACCCAGGCGGCGCACCAGCGTGCCCACATCACCGCCGGGCACATATCGCATGGCGATGAACAGCACCCCGTTCGCATCACCGGCTTCGAAAACCGGGATGATGTGCGGATCATCCACTGCCGCCGCTGACCGCGACTCACGGATGAAACGACGTCGGAATTCCTCATCTGCCACCAGCGTCGGCGAGAGGATCTTGAGCGCTACCTGTCGCTGGAGCCGTTCATCGCGGGCCCGGAAGACGACCGCCATGCCTCCCTCGCCGATCTGCTCTTCCAGGCGGTATCCGGCAATCCGCGAGCCGACGGCGGAACTGGCCAAGGACCCGACGGCTCCGAGCCGGTCATCCCCCATCACGCTGGCCACGCCCCACCCTTGCAGTCACCCACCCTGCTACCGTGATCGCAGGTCCCGACTCCACAAGCTAGCACGACTGCAACAAGGACACCTCTGGGCTGGCGGAAGGGTCGGCTTCGATGATGCTGTCTTCTCCGGCGTCCGGGATCTGGGCGCGGGATTCCAGCGCTGTGCGCAGTTCCTCCCGGCGCGGCCGGACTCCATGAGCCCGGCGGCGATGAGTTCCGCCGCGGTTTGCCGTCTGTATCCGCATGCCCGGTCAACCGCACTCGAGGAGAGCATCATGACCGCTACCTACACCT
>Ga0335077_10003456_pt1 | contig 19095 bp, 24 predicted proteins | sample Lox_Sample_31_FD_207151 | JGI IMG/M metagenome (GOLD analysis project Ga0335077, IMG submission 207151) | Soil microbial communities from Loxahatchee National Wildlife Refuge, Florida, United States - Lox_Sample_3.1 | ecosystem: Environmental > Terrestrial > Soil > Wetlands | place: USA...
ATAGCGGTACGTTGGATTCGAGAGATCCGTGTTCTGCCGGATGCCGTACGAACTGTTCTGGCCTCCCAGCCTCCGCACCACGACTTCCGGATGTTTCTTGAAGAGCCACGCGGGAATGGAGTAGGTCGGCGTACCCATGATCACGCGGATCCCTGCCTTGTGCATACGGTCAACCACGCGGTCCATCCATGCGGATTCAAAGCTGCCGTCCGCGGGCTCCCAAAGCCCCCAACTCGACTCCCCCACGCGCACCACGTTGATCCCCGCCTGTTGCATCAGGCGGACATCCTCATCCAGCCGCTCGTACGGCATGTACTCTGTGTAGTACGCGACACCGTACAGAATCGTGTCCATCTTGTCCGGCGCGAACGGCGGCTTGGACTGAGCTGGCGCCAAGGCGGCTGCGGACAGCAGAACTCCCATGGCCGACAGCCATTGTGCAGAAAGTCTCATGACATCGTGCTCCTAAAAACCACCGGCTATTTCTTCGGATACCCCACCGACTGTGCCAGAGTAATGCGTTGATCCTTTCGCAACTTCATCACCTTGGCGAGAGCCGATCGATCCACCCCACCGCGAACAACTGTGGCGAGGCCCTCCGAGGCGCTGTACAGATACACGTTCTGGCTGACAAACCCGGTGTCACAGGCGGAGTAGAAGATCTTGTCCTCGAGCGGTTCCGATCCCATCCGTGCGAAATCCGCTACGTAAACCAGATTCACGGGCGCCTGGCCTGCGAATGCCTGCGTACCGGTTTGTGCCCGGATATCCTCGGATAGAACGGGCTGCAGGCGGTGTTCTTTGGCCTCGTAGAGGTACAACCCATCGGCCGTGGCCACATAGACATCGAGTTCCTGGCGGTTTGACGCCGTAGGAGCCGTGCGCTTGCCGGACTCCGGACGGTTCACGCCCGAAGCAGCCCAGAGCAGATTGGACAGCACTTCGAGCGGAAGTTTTTCGCCGCTGAACTCCCGGCTGGATTGTCTCAACCGCAGTGCATTCATCAATGGCTTGCCGGCGTCCGTCTGTGGCGCTGGAAGAGCAACCGGCTGCAACTCTCCGGCGCTGCACGCCGCCACCAGCATCAGAGGAGCTATTACTAGAGGATTGAAATAAGGTCTCAACATGGCCATGGCGCCTCCTTTAACGGGTCAAACAGGTCTGCAATTAGTTTATTCTGTTTCTGCGGAGCGGCGCGGCTGGGGTCGAACGGGCCTACAATGGAGAGCTATGCAAATCAATGAGCGAACGCTCGAAACTTTCGGCGACAGCCTGCACCGCTGCAACGGCAACCCGGCCTTTGTCGACCGTTTCTACGAAATCTTCCTGGCCTCGTCGCCCAAGGTCAAGGAGAAGTTTGCTCAGACGGATTTCGTGCGCCAGAAGGCCGCCCTGCGCGCATCGCTGGACGCTATGCTTCTCGCCGCCAAGAGCCCCCAGACGAATCCCCAGCAATACCTGCGCGATCTTGCGGAACGGCACAGCAGCCGGCAACTGAACATCGGCGCCGAACTCTATGACCTCTGGCTCGACAGCCTCCTCGCGGCTGTGAAGGAATTCGATCCGAAAAATAGCCCCGAAGTTCAGGAAGCCTGGGAGAAGGTCATGATGGTGGGAATCTCTTATCTGCTGTCGCGCTATTGAAGGCCGCACTACCTCACGGCCCTGACCTCAGCGACCACGACCAGGGGGTTCGCTGTTCTTCCGTTGCGTAGAGTTCGAAGAATTTCGACTTCGTGGAAACCAGAGCCCCGGAACTCATTCAGGAAGGCATCTCCCTCCTTGGCGCCGGCGATTCAAGCAAACCAATTGGCGGCGTTGTGTTCCGCAGCGGGCAAAGGAGCCGAAAGAATCAGCTCCGCGGCGTGGACCGTGCCGCCTGTTCGCACCACACGGGCAAGCTCGTGAAAAATGCACTCCCTGGCGGGATTCAGGTTGAAAATGCCGTTAACCAGCGCCACGTCGATCGATGCATGGGAAAGCGGGAGACACTCAGCATCTGCCTGGCAGAAGATGATGTTTTCGATGCGGACCTGCGATTTTCCCCGCCGCGCCTGATCCAGCATCACCGGGCTGAAATCGACGCCTACAACCCTTCCTTGGGCCCCGATGTGCCGGCTCGCGATCATGGAGTCCAGTCCCGCGCCGCACCCCAAGTCGAGAACTGTGGCGCCCACCGGCATATCGCTCGTGACCGAAATATTCGAGACCCCGGCGAACCTTTCCACGCAATCGTCCGGAAAGCCCTTCAACAGCTCAATGGAATATCCGATGCTTTCGGCAAATGAACGCCCGACGGGGAAGGGGTGAGAATCAGAAGGTTGTGCTGCCGCGGCGGAGTAGGCGTCACGGACGCTGTCTCGGATGCTGAGCGTCATAAGACAGCGGTCAGCGCGAGGCAGCGGCCCGCGTTCATCGCCTACGCGGCGGCGTGCGCGGCTCGGCGCCAGGCGCCCTCGTACCCGCGCACCAGGTGAATCACCAGTTCGTCGAAGAAGTGCCCCACGCGGTCCTCTAATTCTTCTTCGGCGTACAGTTCCACGCAATCCATCTTGAGGCCCTGCTCCTTCACGAAACCGATCATCTTGTTCTTGATGATGTACAGGGCCCGAACGGATTCGTGCAGCGGGATGGCCTCCTCGTGACGCGTTCTCCCGAGGATCTCGTACTCTCTGGCCAACTCCTCTTGTCTCGCCTCAGCCAGCCATTCTCCCAAATGGCCCAGGATGCGGCGGCCTCGTTCCCGCAACTCCAGGTCGTCCAGCTTGTGGAAGTGTCTCAGTTCAGGCTCTCGGCGGATCTCGTGCAGAATCCGGGTAGCGATCTCGTCTTGATGCGCTTCGATCAGATGGATGAGCCTTGCAGATAGCATAGTGCCCTCCGCTCCTATGCTATCCCCAGTAAGTATTTTTGCCAATCGGGTCGAAAGACTAGCCGTACTCCGCCGTTTGATGTCCCGGCAGACCCGTTCAACCCTTGATTCCGACCGAAGACTGCCGAATCGTTAAATATAGGACATTTGCAGTCGTAATTTAACTGGTTGACCTGTAAAGGGATCTCCTTGTATACTGAAGTTGGACTGGATAAGTCCTATATCCAATGTTAAAGCTGACAAAAAAGGCCGATTACGGCCTCATCGCGGTTAAGCATCTGGCTGCGGTGGGTAACGGAGCAACGGCCAGCGCCAAGGAGATCGCCGACTCGTACGGCATTCCCTTGCCTTTGTTGGCGAAGATTTTGCAGAAACTGACCAAGACCGGGCTGCTGCTATCAGTACCGGGATCGAGCGGGGGCTACAAACTGGCCCGGCTGCCGGAGAAAATCAGCGCGCTGGAAGTGATTCATGCGATCGACGGGCCGATTATTCTGACCACGTGCTTTACCGCCCATGGCCGCTGCGATCAGTCCCAAAAATGCACAGTGCGCGAGCCGCTGCGCAAGGTGCACGAAGCCATCATTCACCTGCTCGACCGGATCACGATTTCCGAGATGGCGGGCGACGGCAACCCGTGTCTGCCTGAGACGGCAGGTAAAACGCCGCTCCCAGCCGAGGCACTCGAGCCATTACATGTTCTGTGAGGGAAGTTAATGAAAACGCCAATTTACTTTGATAATCATGCGACGACGCCGACGGACCCGCGTGTGGTGGACACGATGCTGCCGTATTTCACCACGAAGTTCGGCAATGCCGCCAGCCGCAATCACAGTTTCGGCTGGGAGGCGGAGAAGGCCGTCGAAAACGCCCGCAAGCAGATCGCGGATCTGATTGGAGCCACGTCGAAAGAAATCATTTTCACCAGCGGCGCCACGGAGTCCGACAACCTGGCCATCAAGGGCGTGGCCGAGATGTATGCCGAAAAAGGCAACCACATTATCACAGCGGCCACGGAGCACAAGGCCGTGCTCGACACCTGCAAGAAGCTCGAGAAGCATGGCTACCGCGTCACCTACCTGCCGGTGAAAGCCGACGGCCTGGTGGATCTCGACATGTTGCGGGAGTCCATCACCGACAAGACGGTCCTGATTACCCTCATGTACGCCAATAACGAGATCGGCGTGATACATCCGGTCCGCGAAATCGGCAAGATCGCGCATGAAAAGGGCGTGCTCTTTCACACCGATGGTGTGCAGGCGGTGGGCAAGGTTCCGGTGGATGTGATCAAGGACAACATCGACCTGATGTCCATGAGTGCTCACAAGATCTATGGTCCAAAGGGAGTCGGCGCGTTGTATGTGCGGCGCAAGAGCCCGCGCGTGCAGATCACAGCGCAAATGGATGGTGGCGGCCACGAGCGCGGCATGCGCTCCGGAACGCTGAATGTTCCGGGAATTGTGGGAATGGGCGAAGCCTGCGCCATTTGCCAGCGCGAGATGCCGGAGGAATCCAAGCGGCTGTCTCATCTGCGCGACAAGCTGCGGAACAAGTTCGAGACCGAGCTGGATGAAGTGTTCATCAATGGCTCGATGGAGCACCGGCTGCCGCACAACCTGAACATGAGCTTCGCGTACGTGGAAGGCGAATCGCTGCTGATGGGTATCAATGACGTAGCGGTTTCGAGTGGCTCGGCATGCACATCCGCAACGCTCGAGCCGAGTTACGTGCTCAAGGCGCTGGGGGTGGGCGACGATCTGGCGCATACCTCGATCCGTTTCGGCCTGGGCCGGTTCAACACGGAAGAGGAAGTGGATTACGTGGCTGGACGGGTCATCGAAGTGGTGCGGAAGCTGCGCGAGCTTTCGCCGCTTTACGAAATGGCCAAAGAAGGCGTGGATTTTAGCAAGGTTCAGTGGGCGGCCGAGTAACGCGCCCCGAACGATAAAATTAGAGAGGGAGAGGCAATGGCTTATTCGGATAAGGTTCTCGATCATTACAATCACCCGCGGAACGTGGGGTCGATGGACAAGGCAGACCCCAATGTGGGCACCGGCATGGTGGGCGCGCCGGAGTGCGGCGACGTGATGAAGCTGCAGGTGAAGGTGGACGAAGCGACCGGTGTCATCGCCGATGCCAAGTTCAAGACCTTCGGCTGCGGCAGCGCGATCGCCAGCTCGTCGCTGGCCACGGAATGGCTGAAGGGCAAGACGGTTGACGAGGCGCTGGCCATCAAGAACACGGACATCGTCAACGAGCTGAGCCTGCCTCCGGTGAAGATTCACTGTTCGGTGCTGGCCGAAGATGCCATCAAGGCGGCCATCTCCGACTACAAGCGGAAGCAGGAGCAGCGAAGGCCGGCCGAAGCGCGGGCGTAATGACCGAAACAGACCAAGTCGTGCAGTTGACGCCGGGCCCGGCGCCGCCGAAGCCCGAGCCGGTGATCCACGTCACTCCGAAAGCTATTGCCAAAATCCGGCAGGCGTTCGAGAAACAAGGGGTCACCGGAGCTCTGCGCCTGGGCGTGCTGGGGGGCGGTTGCTCGGGTTTGAGCTACCAGTTCAAATTCGACACCAAAGAGCGGCCCACGGACAAGGTCTTCGAATTCGACGGCGTGAAGATTGTGGTCGACCCCAAGAGCCTGCTCTACCTGCACGGCATGACGCTCGATTACAAGGAGTCCCTGATGCAGTCGGGCTTCGTGTTCGAGAATCCCAACGCGCAGAAAAGCTGCGGATGCGGCACATCGTTCTCGGCGTAGATCCCTTTCACCACCGAGACGCAGAGGCGCCGAGACTAGCTTCCAATGAACCCGGTTCTTTCCAACTATTACGATTTCTTCGGCCTTGAGCACAATCTGGATCTGGATCTCGCCGATCTGGAGAAACGCTTCTATTCGCTCAGCCGGCAGTATCATCCCGATCGCTACACGCTCAAAAGCCGCGAAGAACAGCAATATGCGCTCGATGCCACGGCGATTCTGAATGATGCATACCGCACCTTGCGCGATCCGCTGGCGCGCGCCGAGTATCTGCTCAAAGAGAACGGGTTCGATATCGGCGAGCAGGGATCGAAGAATGTTCCTCCAGAATTGCTGGAGGAAGTATTCGAGCTGAACATGGCGCTCGAGGAACTGCGAGGCGGCGACGAGTCGGCGCGTCCGGCGCTCGAAGAGGCGCGGAACAAGTTCGTCGCCATGCGAGGCGAGATCGACTCTGCGTTGCAGAGCCGGTTTGCGGCGTACGACCGCACGCGCGACCGTAACGTGCTTGCAGACATTCGCGGAATTCTGAACCGCCGCCGCTATATCCGGAATCTCGTAAACGAAGTGGAAAAGGAGCTGGCCGGAGCTGCCGCATGACGCCGCTGCAGATTGATTTCGGCAAATCGGAACGCGTCGTCGGCATCGACCTGGGCACGACGAACAGCCTGGTGGCGTACCTGGATGCCGCTCAGCATCCCGCCGTCATTCCGGGCCAGGACGGCGACAAGCTGGTACCCAGCGTCGTCACGCTCACACGCAAGAGCGACATCGTGGTCGGGAACAAGGCCCGCGCGGCGCTGATCGATGAACCGGACCGCACGGTCTACTCCATCAAGCGCCTGATGGGGCGCGGTGCCGGCGACGTGCAGGAAGAATTGAAACTGTTTCCCTTCCGCATCGCCGAAGGCAGCGAGTCGGTGATTCGCATCCAGCTCGGCGAGCGCACGTTCACGCCGCCCGAGATTTCCGCTTTCATTTTGCGTGAGCTCAAGAGGAACGCCGAGGCGTTTCTGGGCGAGCCGGTCACCAAGGCGGTCATCACCGTTCCCGCGTATTTCAATGACGCCCAGCGGCAGGCCACCAAAGACGCCGGGCGCATTGCGGGTCTCGAAGTGCTCCGCCTGGTAAATGAGCCAACCGCGGCCGCCCTGGCCTACGGGCTCGATAAGCGGCGTGACGGCATCGTCGCAGTTTACGACCTAGGCGGCGGCACGTTCGATATTTCCATACTCAAGCTGCATGAAGGCATCTTCGAAGTGCTTGCCACCAATGGCGATACGCATCTGGGCGGCGACGACATCGACAACCGGTTAATCCACATCGCGCTCGAGGATGTCCATAGCGAATGGGGCAAAGACATTTCCCATTACGGAGACGCGGTGCAGACACTCCGGCGCGCGGTGATCGAGGCCAAGGAGCGGCTCTCGTTCGTGCCCGCCACCAATATTGAGTTTGCTTACAAGGGCAAGAAATATCAACGCGAGATCACGAGAGAACTCTTCGAAAAGCTGATCGCGGACATCGTCGATCGTACGATCGGCCCGTGCCGCAATTGCATCAAGGATGCAGGCGTCACGGTCGAGCAGATCGACGAGGTGGTCCTGGTGGGTGGTTCGACGCGCATTCCCATGGTGCGCAACGCCGTGGAGACGCTGTTTCGCACCAAGCCGCACACCGATCTGAATCCCGACGAAGTGGTTGCGCTGGGCGCCGCCGTGCAGGCCGGAATACTCTCGGGCACGGTCGAGAACCAGCTTCTCCTGGATGTCACGCCGCTGTCGCTCGGCATCGAGACGATGGGCGGAGTGGTGTCGAAGTTGATCCACCGCAATTCGACCATCCCGGCCAGCGCCACTGAAACTTTTACCACCGCCGTCGACGGCCAACGCAACGTTCTGATTCACGTGCTGCAAGGCGAGCGCGAATTGGCCAAGGACAACCGGAGCCTGGCGCGCTTCGACCTGAAAGAAATCGATCCACTGCCCGCGGGCATGGCGCGCATCGAGGTTCGCTTTCTCATCGACGCCAACGGCATCCTGAACGTCACGGCGCGCGACGCCCGCACGGGTAAGGAGCAGTCGGTCGACATCAAGCCGAGCTACGGGCTGACGGACGAGCAAGTGGAAGCCATGATCTCGGAATCGATCGACCGGGCGGAAGAGGATTTCCGCGCGCGCCAGGTGGCGGAAGCTCGCGTGGAGGCGGACCGCATTCTAGCGGCGGTCGACAAAGCGAAACAAAATGACGCTTATCTCGATCTGACTGACCAGGAACGGAACGACATCACGCGTGCGCTCAACGAACTGCTGGTGGTCTACCATGCTGACGATCACCTGTTGATCCGCGCCAAAATCGACCAGTTGAACAGCGCCACCATGAAGCTGGCGGAAAACATGATCAACACCGCCGTTTCGAGCGCGCTGAAAGGAACGAAAATCTGATGCCCGGCTTAACCTGGGACCACACCGAAGACATCGCGCTGGCGCTCTACGAGGCCCATCCGGACGCTGATCCGCTCAAAGTCCGGTTCACGGACATGCACAAGTGGATCACTGAACTCGAAGATTTTGGCGACGATCCGAAAAAATCTACCGAGGGCAAGCTCGAAGCGATTCAGATGGCCTGGTACGAGGAGTGGAAAGAAGGGCAGGAGTGACTAGGGGCTTCGCGTGTCTCGGTCGCGCCAATATCCGGGGCGTCTCCGGCCATGCGCCACTGCGAGGATCTGTAGCTCAGCTTCAGCTTCACGATATACAAGCAAGAAAGGAAACCGCCGAAGCAGGAAGCGCCGGACGTCGTCCGTGTACCGCGGCCAACGAGTGGGAGCTTGTTGTATAGACGTCAAGGCACCTTCGATCTCGGAAACAAATCTCGCCGCAGTGCGTTCACTTCTGTTGGCGTACCATGCCACGGCGGCCTCGAGTTCAGCACTCGCTTCAGGATGAAACGTTACCGGCTTAACCGCCACTCCGAACCTTGGCGATCAGCCGCATCCGTATCTCTGACCACGGCACAGTCCGCACCTCTTGCTTGTCGATCTGCTCGACGCGCCTGAGAATTTCTTTGTGCCAAAGATCCTCCGCATCCTGATCCACCTCTGCGTCCAGGCTATCCACAAGGGAGTCGATGAGAGCTGCACGTGCTTCTAGAGGCAGGGCCAGAGCGTCCTCGAGAATTTCCACCACATCGCGAGCCATTACCATATTTTACGCCGATGACAGAGAAGACACACGGGTCGCACCAGGCCCTCGCCGGGTGACCCCGTCACGGGTTCCCGCCTTCTTCCGGGCTCCAGCCGTACACGCGGCGCACGGTTTCATTTCCGAGCCGCAATGCCGCGGCCCGCAGAAAGACCTCACGCTCACTGGCCTGTGGATGGTCGCGGCGCACCCTGTCTTCGTAGCCGCGCAACAACACCTCCGCCATTTCGAGGAACTGCCGGAACCGTTCGTCGAATGTCATGTTGCGGCGGATTTCAATCAGGGCCCGGAAGGCTTCAGCATCAGGGTCGGCCATCCAGCCGTAACGGCTCGGCATTTTCTAGAAGATCTCTATATCTTAGCCACACCGCAGTCAAGCTATCCAAGCAACGCAAATTTGAGCCTATAATGGCACTTCTCATGAGGTGACCATGCATCCGTTCTCCGCAGGTCTCAACCGGCGCCAATTCCTGGCGGCCGGTTCCATCGCGGCCTCCGGCCTTGCAACCAAACCTGCGGCCGCTGCACCCGGCACTTTCCCCAAAGGCTTTTTGTGGGGCGCCGCCACCGCCGCGCATCAAGTGGAAGGGAACAACATCAACAGCGATGTCTGGGTTCTGGAGCATGTGAAGCCCACCATGTATGCGGAACCTTCCGGTGACGCCTGCGATCATTATCATCGCTACCGGGATGATATCCGTCTCCTCGCAGGCCTCGGCTTCAACACGTATCGATTCTCGATAGAGTGGGCGCGCATCGAACCCGAGAAGGGATTGTTCTCCAACGCCGAGCTCGAGCATTACCGGCGGATGCTGGGAACCTGCCGCGAGAACAACCTCACACCCATGGTGACCTTCTATCACTTCACGATGCCGCGCTGGCTGGCGGCCATGGGAGGTTGGGAGAACGCAGCGACTGTGGATCTGTTCGCCCGTTACTGCGAGCGATCCGCAAAGCACCTCGGAGACCTGATCGCCATTGCCAGTACCCTGAACGAGCCCAACATCCCGGCACTGCTTCCCTGGATACCGCAATTCCGCTCGTCCGGAGGGGATCAGGCAGAAATCTTCAAGGCGGCCGCGCGTGCGGTGGGGTCGGACAAGTTCGCATCGTTGCTGTTTGGCCCAACGGAAAAATCGGCTGGCAACTTAATCGCCGCCCACCACCGGGGACTGGCCGCGATGAAATCAGGACCCGGCAAATATCCGGTAGGTGTGAATCTCGCGATGTCGGATGACCAGGCGGCCGGGCCGGACAGCAGGCGCGACGAGAAGCGCCGGACCGTCTATGGTCCATGGCTCGCCGCCGCAGCGAAGAGCGACTACATCGGCGTCCAGACGTACACGCGCGCTCGCGTGGGAAACGAACTTGATCTGCCGCCCGAGCCGGGGATCGATCTTACAGACATGGGATATGAGTTCTGGCCTGAAGCACTCGAGCAGACCATCCGGTATGCTCACGAACAGGCGAAGGTTCCGGTGTACGTCACCGAGAACGGCATAGCCACGGAGAACGATTCCCGGAGAATCGAATACATCCGCCGCGCACTCGCCGGCGTGCAGAACTGCCTCCGTGACAGCATCGATGTCCGCGGTTACGTGCACTGGTCGATGCTGGATAATTTCGAGTGGATTTTTGGCTACCGGCCTAAGTTCGGACTCATCGCCGTAAATCGCGAGACGCAGGAACGGACGGTTAAGCCCAGCGCCCGCTATCTGGGAGAGATCGCGCGCCGAAACGGCCTGTCGTGAGGCCCTTTCCGGGAAATCGCGTGCTATAATCGGTGTTTCCGCAGTTCCCCCGAGGAACATTCTTATGCCGAAACTGAAGACCCATAAGGGTGCGTCCAAGCGGTTCAAGAAGACCGGGACGGGCAAAGTCGTACGCAGCCATGCCTTCGCCCGCCACATCTTGACCTCAAAGAGGCGCAAAAGGAAGAAGAAGCTGCATGAGCAGGTGGTGGCCGACAAGGCTGACCAGGCAAAGCTGCAGCGCATGATCCCTTACTAGAAGCGCAGCGTGCGGACGGAGCGCGTGGCACGTGCCCGAGCCGCCGCAACAAATCCAATCAGGAGTTGAAACGTGCCCAGAGTCAAACGAGGAACCAAACGCAGAGCCTCCCGCGCGAAAACACTCGAGCGGGCTTCCGGCTATTTCCTAACCAAGAGCAAACTGCATCGCGCGGCTCAGGAGGCCGTGGAGCGCGGTCTGAAGTTCGCCTACATCGGCCGGCGCCAGAAGAAACGCGATTTCCGGGCGCTGTGGATTGTGCGCATCAGCGCGGGGTGCCGCGCAGCGGGAATTTCCTATAGCAAGTTCATGAACGGCCTCAAAAAGGCCGGCATTGCCCTCGATCGCAAGGTGCTGGCCGAAGTGGCGGCGAATGATGACTCAGGCTTCCGGCAACTCGTCGAGCGGGCCAAGGCGGCGCTGGAGGCTGCAAGCTAATGGCTGCTCCACATCAGGAAATCGACGCGCTCGCTTCGCTCGAAGACCGAATCCTCAAAGCCGTCGAGCTGGTTGGCCAGCTTCGCGCGGAAAAAGAAGCGCTGCGCGAGGAGAACGAAAACCTCCGCGGCGAAAACAAGGCTCTGCACACGTCGAACGATGCGGCTCTTCAAGAAGCCGCGGAAGCGCGCGCCCAGGCGGAGCAGCTTCTGACAGAGCGCGACGGGCTTCGCGCCGAGCGCAAACAGGTGCGCGGCCGCATCGAAAAAATTCTCGGCCAACTCGACCAGCTCAGCGCGGGCTAAGCCCATCCTCTATGGATGAGAAACGCCCCGTTCGCGTGACGATCCTGAACCAGCAGTACACGCTGGTAGCGGGCGAAGACCCTGGCGAAGTGGAGGACCTGGCGCGCAGTCTCGACGAACTCCTCCATTCCATCTCCGAGAAGGCGCCCAACGCCGATTCTACGCGTGTCGCGGTGCTTGGCTGCCTGCACCTGGCGGACCGGCTGCGCGAACTCGAGCGTGACCTGGCCCACCTGAAGGAACGCGTCGGCAGCAAGAGCAAGGAATTCGCCGGGCTGCTCGAGCGCGCGCTCGAAGGCTGAGCGAGGCATGCGTGCGGATCACTTTCTAATGAGGGGCGGAAGTTGCAGGCTGTCATTGCCCGCTTGATGTGCTCGCGGTCTTCTCAAACACTGCATCACTGCTGGCACAGCGCGCTATTAAGGTGCGTGGAGCGTGGCACCCAACGTAAGCAGGCGACACGGCCGACCGCGGCCTCACAGCTTCGGCTCACAGCAAGGCACACCGCTGTTCTTCGCCGAGACCATGCAGCCGATCTCCATTATCTCTTGCAGCCTGCGACGGGCGCGATGGAGCCGGATCTTTACCGTGCCCACGCTCACACCCAACAGTTCCGCGATCTCCGGGGCGGTGAGCCCGTGCGCTTCATATAACAGAATCACGGCGCGGTAGCTGTCCGGCAGGTAATCAAGGCACCGCTGCACGCAAGCACTTGTTTCCGCCCGCTCCAGCCTCTCGTGCGCGGACGGGGTCTCCAACGCGATCGCTCGCCCGTGCTCCGGCTCTTGCGCGCTGTCGAGGGCCACCTGCCGGACGCGCTGCCGCAAGCGATCTACACAGACGTGCGTAGCAATGCGATACAGCCAGCCGCGCGCCGCGTTGGGATCGCGAAGCGCTTCGTGCCGGCAGTGCGCGCGGAGAAAGGTCTCCTGCGTGAGATCCTCTGCTTCAGCCGGGTCCCGAACCATGCCGGTAATGTAACGGCAGATCGTGTCGTGATATGCGGTGAAGAGTTCGCCCGCCTCGTTGGCAGCGCTAACCGGTGTCATGGCCGCGCCTCCACTCCGATTCTAGTCCTCGAACAGCGCCATGGGAATCCTAGTTCCCGGCGTGATCGATCGCCTGCTGCAAGACTCGTCTTGCAGCTGCCAGCGGCTTGTCCAGCCGAGCCGCCGCGTCCGGACCGAACTGCCGTTTGAAACAGTCGAGCTTTTGCATAGCCGCGACCGTCTGTAGCGCACGCTCAACATCTTCCGTCGAACTGCCTTGCTGCAAGGCCCACGCAACGGCCTCGCCCGTGCAGGTCTCGCAACCCAGCACAGCCAGTATTCCGATTGGCATGAGGTTCTCAATACGACCCACCAACATGGTTTCGTTCGTGCCCGGAACAAGCTGTGTAGAGACGGCGTCTGCCGGTGCCTTTTGCGCGCATCCCGCGCAGCTATTCCACCTCTTCTTCGCGCTGTTGTCAGTCGCGCCTCGGGTTTGTGCCGCTGCGGCGTGCATGAATAAGAGCACCCCGGCAGCGTATGCGACTAATAGCGTTTTCATCTCAGTACCTCCTGCGGCCGCTCCTGGCAGCCGGTTTCGTACCCAGGACGAAAACGGCAGGGAAAAGGATACACCAGCGTTCACTCCGCGCGCAGCGCAGGGAGCAACGGCAGCCGGGTCATGAGAAAACTGGCCAACGCAACGGCTGCCAGCCCGCTGACGAGAATGATCCCCAGCCATGTGGCCATCGAGACCGCCGCGATGTGCCCACCACGCGACGTGATGGCAGGCACAATCGCCACCAGCGCGCATGCCGTGCCAACTGCGAGCCCGCCAATAAGCAACAGGGCGTTCTCGGCCACGATCATCACCGCCAGGTTGGCCCGCCGGTAGCCCACGGCCGTCAGCAGCGCCAGCTCGCGGCGGCGCTCCAGAACGTTTCGGGCCAAAACAGCGGCAAGGCCCACGGTGCCGAGTAACAGGCCCAATGCGCCGAGGGTTTGAAAGGTTGAAATGTAAGTATTCTCGACGCGATGATAGGCGGCCAGGTGCTCGGTCGTCGAGGTGACGTCGAAACCGTAATCAGTTAATGCGCTCTCGAGCGCCGCGGTGACATCGGCGGCCTTTGCAGGCGAAGACTCGACCAGGAAAAACCGGTAACCGGGCACGTCCGGAAACAGGCGCAGGAAATTGTTCTCGGAGATCAGCAGCTCGCCTTGGAAAATGCTGTCAGTGAGCGCAGCCACCAAACGCAAATGGATGGGGTGACCGCCGGCTGGATCGATGACCACGTCCTCGCCCAGCTTGCGGTGCAGCACGTAGGTCATCGAGTTGGCGTCGGTGATCGCCGGGATGGCACCGTCGCCCAGCCGCGATTCGAGCAACAGCCACGGATTGCCCTTCTGTTCGCCAGTCTGGGCCAGCGCTTCCTGAAAGGGGAAACGGCCGCGCGAAACAAAGTCGCCCGTGGGCGCCAGGATGCGTGGAGTGCGCGGCTGGTAGAGATTGAGGCAACTGGCATCATCACCCGGTCGCAGGCGAAACCGCGTCAATCGCACATCGCGCAGCACGGGCGCGGTTAGATTCAACGCTTCCCTTCCCGCTGCCGCGTTCGGATCGTGAATCAGCGGCAGCAGCGATTCGGCCATCAGCGCAAATCCGCCCGTGCCGGATTTTGGATCGAGCGGCGGCCGTTCGTCGAGGCGAAACGCATCCACCGCAATGATGAGAAACGTGGCGGCGGCAATGAGCGCGGTGCAGAGAATGCTGCGGCCGGGCCGCCACGCCGTGTTCCGGAAGCCCAGGGCCCAGACCCCGCTGAGGGACGCACGGCCTCGCCGGCTAAGCCAGGCACGCCCCTCGAACAGCGCCGCCGCGAGCAACAACGTGCCGCCGCCGAAGAAACTACCGTCCGCTCCAATCCAGCGCGCGCAAGCGATCAGCGCCAGGCCGGCTGCGCCGCATCCCAGCCCCAGCCACGCCGGCGCTCTGGATTCCATCCGGCGTGCAGACAGTAGGCCGCGCGGCGCGATTTTTCGGAGCCCGCGTAGTGTCCACCAAATACAGGCGAGAGCCGCCACGAGCCCCGAAACGCTTCCTACGGTCAGAGCAGCCGGCGCGACGTGGAGCGAAAGCAGTTTGGTTCCCACTGCACCGGACCAGCGGGTGCGCAAACCCAGCACCATCAGCGCCCCATAGCCCGCAGCGCCCGCGATTCCCGCCACGCAACCGGCCAGCGCCAGTGCGGCTCCTTCCATGAGGAAGATGTTACGGATGATCGCGTTCGGAAAACCCATGGCCCGGAATGTGCCGATCTCACGCAACCGTTGTTCGATGCCCAGCCGGAAAAACAGTGCAGCAAGCAGGAGCGCGGCCGCCATCAGAAAGAAACTGAAATAAACGAAATACTCGCCGAAGTCGGTGGCGCCTTCCGAAGCCGCCAGCGCCTGCGATCTTGCCGGATAAACCGCGAATCCCATCGCCGCGGGATCGAGCGACGCCCTCAACTGGGCGGCAAAAGGATCGGCCGCGCCATGCACGCGGATCGAGGTCAGTTTCCCAAACCGCGAGGCCCACAACTTCTGCCCTGCCGCCAGGGCGATGAAGGCCTTGGGAGTGGTCCGGTATTTCTTCCAATAATCGTCATCGCGAGGCTGCACGCGGCCCAGATCAATCGGAAACGGCGGGTCCCAGTCGCGCAGGCTGTTGGTATTGCTGATGCCCGGATAGTCGGGCGCGAGATCGCGGTCGGCCGCGGACCCGGCGAGCGGCAGAATCGCGTCCAGCCGGAACTGAGCGGACTCCGTCCGCAGACGGCCGTCATTTTTCCAAACGTAGTAATCGAGGGTGATGCTGTCGCCGCGGTGCGCGCCAAGCTCCCTGGCCGCCCAGTCATTCAGCAGAATGCCGGAGCCATCACCCCGTGGAAAGAATCCGTCATCGGCGGTGACGAGTGAATATGGGACGCTACGCGAGCCCGTGCGAATGGTGTTCGCAACGTATGTGTATATCGGCTCCGTACTCACGCCGAGCTTCTGAGCTACTGCCAGCGCCGCGGTCGCCAGCGTATCGTTCAAAATGCCGCTCGACGACTCCACGGAAACTCCGCGCCGCTCGTCGAGCGGGCGCAGCTTCACGCCAAAATCTTCAAGCGCAGCGCTCTCGCGCAACCGCGCTTCAACGGGTGCGGCCGCGGCTTCCCCTGCCACGAGAATCGCATTCACTTTGCCCGCCTGGCCAAGATCCCGGGCCAGCCGCTGTAAGCGCACGAAGATCGCGCGCACCGGACCTTGCTGCGGGCGGAGCGAAAACTCGCCGAGCGCGGCCGCCGCCAGCGGCTCACTGGCAGTAAAGCGCAGCGTGCGTCCAACGTCGTCCTTCCGGCCAAATAACGACTCGACGGGAATGGCTGAAGGCTTTTGGACGAGCAGCAACACCATATCGCCCGGCCGGCTGCCCAGTTCTTCCGAAAGCGCCGCGCTCATCGCCGGCAGCGCTGGAGCGGGAATTCCGTGAAATCGCCAGAACCGCTCGTCCACGCCATAGACCTGCACCCGTGAGGCGCGCCGCCCGCTCGATTCATGGGTAACGAGACCTTCGAAAGCCATCAGCGGGCAGGCGGACCAGCGCTGGCTTTGTGCGAGCTCATCGGACAGATTCTCGCGAAAGAAACTGGCAGCGGAAACGACGACATCGGTTTTGCCTAGCCGGTTGAGCACGAGATCGCGCAGGCTCTCACGCACCGAGTCACCCACCACCAGCGCCCCTGCAAGCACCGCGACCGCCGTGGCGACGCCCAGCACAACCGCGATGTTTGTTCGCCAGTAGTAGGCCAGATTGCGGCGGACCAGCGTCAAGATGCGCATCTAGTAAATGGACCAGCAGCCCGGAGTGATCAACTCCACCAAATGACCATCGGGGTCGCGAAAATAAATGCTGTGCCCGCCGCGCGGCCAGGCGATTCGGCTTTCGATCGCGACTCCATTCTCAGCCAGGCGCTGCTCCCAGGACGCCAATTCCTTCGCAGGAACCGAGAACGCGAAATGCGTTTGACCGGATCCATCATGCGGCGGGAGTACGCCGCCGGGAAGCGGCATCGGCTTGAGCGTACCGCCCTTCTTGAAGATCAGGAAAACCTGCCGCCCGGCAACGCTGAGCGCGGAAAACCGGTCGTCGCCTACAAGCCGCTCGAATTCGAAAATGCGGCGGTAGAACTCGGTTGCGCGTGGAACATCGTCAACGTAAATGCTACTTTCCAGCACTCCGGTGATGGTCATATTCTCTTGAGATTCCTGCCGCCCAGTTCCATCCGCACGGGGAACTTCGCCGCCAGCTCAGGGTTGTGGGTCACGACGATGAGAATGGTCCGCTGGCTGCGCTGGAGATCGAGCAGCATGGCGGCCACTGTTTCGGCCGACCCGCGATCCAGGTTGCCCGTCGGCTCATCGCACAGCAGCAACAGCGGTTCGCGGATCAGCGCGCGCGCAAGCGCTACACGCTGCTGCTCGCCCCCGGAGAGTTCCGCGGGCCGGTGATCGATGCGATCCTTCAGCCCCACCTGCTCCAGGAGCGCTCGCGCGCGCTCGACGACGCCGTTGCGCGATTCGGCCACAAGCGTCGGCACCAGGACATTCTCCAGCACCGAACATTGTGGCAGCAGGCAGTGATCTTGAAACACGAAGCCCACTTGCTTGTTGCGAAACGCCGACAACTGTTTTTCCGGCAGCTCAAAAGGATTGCGGCCATCAAGGGTCACGACGCCGGAAGTGGGCGGATCGAGCGCACCCACAATGTAGAGCAGTGTACTCTTCCCGCTACCCGAAGGTCCCATGATCGCCACCGCATCGCCGCGCGAGAGCTTGAGAGAGACATCAGACAGCACTTCGAGCGGTCCACGCGGTGTTGGGTAACTCTTGTAAACGCGATTGATCTCGAGCATGGGCCGGCTAAGGGGCCATTAGATCACAACCAATGAGCGCCCCTTCAACCCCACTTTACTCCCCGTGCCTTGAGCTCCTCCTGGATCTGCGCGCACGATACAAACTGCACCGCGTCTATGCCCTCGCGCCGGGCGGCCTCCACGTAGTCGGCAATGTCATCGGTGTAGAAGCATTCCCCGGCGGGGCAGCCGGCTCGCGCAATGGCTTCGTGGTAGATCACGGGCGATGGCTTCATGGCGCGCACGCAGTACGAAAGGATACGATCGTGAAAATGCCGGAACAATGGGTAGGTCTGCTCCAGCATGCGGAAGTGAATCACGTTGGTGTTCGAAAGCAATAGCAGGCCGTAACGCTTGCCGATGCCTTCCAGCATGCTTTCGGGAATCAGCGGGTCGGGCAGGAAGATGGAACTCCAGATCTCACAGAACTGGTCATAGCTGATATGCAGGTCGAGGATGCGCGAAAGCTGCTCGACGAAATCCTTGGGCTCCATGAGGCCGGTTTCGAAACGTTTGACGAGATCGGTGGCGCCAATGCGCTTGGGAATTTCCGCTGCTGGAATACCGGACACCTTTTCCAGCCCCTGGTAGCCGCGTTTGAAATCAAAAGGGATAAGAACTTTGCCCAGATCGAAAATGACGGTCTTAATCACACTTCCACGGTAACATCACCAGATCCCGATCAGCTTCCACCACGCGAACCCGATTGTCGACCAAATGGCCAGGTTCGCCAGTGCCACCACGAACCCCACTTTCCACCATCGTTCGAATGACACATACCCGTGTGCGAAAAACATAGGCGATGGCGTCGTGCCGTAGTTGGTGAGACCCGCCGCCAGGTTTGCAAAGCAAGCAAAACTGAAGATGACCAAACCCGAGGGAGCCCCACGGCCTATCAACACCGCGGCAAAGGGCGGAAACATGGCGAGCATGTGAGCCGTGATGCTGGCGAAGCCGTAATGCGCGTAGAAATAAACCAGCAGCGCCACGCCCAGCGGCACAATCCATCCCGCGCCTCCGAACCATCCGCCGACCGCTTTGGCGAACGCGCGCGTCACTCCGGCGTCGTTTAACGATTTGCCGAGCTGCAGCAACCCGCCGTACCAGATGAAAATGTCCCATGCCGCGCGGTCGGTGACGACATCGTTCCAGGTAAGCACGCCGGTGAGTAGAAGAGCCGCGGAGCCCAGCAACGCCGTCTCGGTAATATCCAGATGATGGAATGGCGTTGTAATCCAAAGCCCGCAGACCAAAACGAAGATCACCGCCACAATCCGCTGGCCGCGATCCATAGGTCCCATGCGCTCAAGTTCTCGCCGCGCGAAGTCCGCGGCCTCCGGCGTCCGGCGGATTTCGGGCGGGTACATGCGATACACAATCCAGGGTGCAACCAGCAGGGAGCACAATCCCGGCACGATGCCTGCCACGAACCACAGCGCCCAGGTGACCGGATAATGAAACACCTCGCCCGCCATCTGCGCGGCCAGGGGATTGCTGGCCTGACCCGTGAAAAACATGGCGGCCGTCACGCAGATGCCCTGATAAACGCCGGTCATAAGAAAGGAACCGATCACCGC
>Ga0335077_10003458_pt1 | contig 19088 bp, 14 predicted proteins | sample Lox_Sample_31_FD_207151 | JGI IMG/M metagenome (GOLD analysis project Ga0335077, IMG submission 207151) | Soil microbial communities from Loxahatchee National Wildlife Refuge, Florida, United States - Lox_Sample_3.1 | ecosystem: Environmental > Terrestrial > Soil > Wetlands | place: USA...
GCCTGCTAGGTTGGCTCCCAGAGGGGAGTTGTGCGTTTCCTGGTCTCGACGTTTTTACTGGTAATCATCCCGGCAGCACCCGCAGCGGCATCGGAGAGCGACGCCTTGGCTATTTCGGCGAATATTCAGGCCAAACACCTGCCCTTCGGGACCGTGATGGATCCGGTCTACGCCTTGCCTACCAGCGACCAGATCGTGGGCTACACGCGTTGCGGTGACTCGGCTTTGTGGACCGGAGCCTATCTGGCCGCTGAGTCATTCCGCTACAACGTGACACGTACGGCCGACGCGCTGAACAATGTAAAGTCGGCGCTGGCAGGCCTGGTATTGCTGCAGAGCGTTACCGGCGATAATCGCCTGGCGCGCTGCACCTTTCCCGCGAATTCGCCCTACGCGTCGGGCATCGAGAGCGAAGAAGCGTCCAACACCATCAACCAGAACCCGCCTCTTGTCTGGGTCGATAACACCTCCCGCGACCAGGTCGTCGGGGCTTTTTTCGGCCTCTGCGCGGCGTACGATCTGGTGGACGACCCAGGGGTCAAGAGCACGGTCAGCAATCTGGCGACCCTCCTGATTGGATTCATATCGCGCCACCAGTGGTCGCCCAACGACGATATTACATCCACATTTGTGCTGCGGCCGGAAGAACTCCAGATGCTGCTGCAGGTGGCCCGGCACGTCAATCCCTCCAACACCGTCAGCGGTCCTTTCTTGGTACCGCCGGTGGACACCGGCGTTACGGTGGACGTGCAGAGTCTCAGCTCCTACTTCAAGTTCAACCTCGACTACATGAGCTTCTACAACCTCGTGAGGTTGCAGAACAACTCTGATAATTTTAGCGCCTATCTGACCGTGCGCCGGTACACGGCGAGCCACCAGAACGCCTTCTTCGACATGATCGACCGCGCACTCGAAGGGCCCAATGCGGCCCGTGATGCCGAGGCCGTGAGCCTGCTCAACCAGTGGCTACAGCGCCCCAGGCGCGACCCCTACGTGGACCTGACGAACACGGTGAAGGTGTGCGGCAGCGAAGCCTGCCAGCCCGTGCCGGTCTCGATGCGGCCCACGACGGACTTCCTCTGGCAGCGCGACCCGTTCCAACTGACAGGCGGCGGGCTGGGAACCATCGAAGGCGCGGGCATCGATTACATCCTCCCCTATTGGATGGGCCGGTACTACGGAGTGATCGCCGCCGATACCTCGGTGCAATCCGCCGCGGCGCCGTCCAACGGGGTGTCGGCGAATTCTCTGGCCTCGTTCTACGGCACAAATCTCGCGACGGGCACCGCTCAGGCCGCCGCACAGCCGCTGCCCACGACGTTGGGGGGCGTCACTCTCACCGTCACGGATTCCGCGGGGACCCAGCGCAGCGCGCCGCTGATCTTCGTATCTCCCGGCCAGATCAATTTCGTAGTTCCTGACGGCGTGGCGTCAGGCGCCGCTACCTTCGCCGTCAACAACGGGTCTACGACGCAGACGGCGACGGCCAAGGTGCAGCCCGTGGTGCCCACGCTCTTCTCCATGAACGGCATGGGAAGCGGCGTGGCGGCGGCAACCGCGGTCTCGGTGATCGCGGGGAACGCCCAGTTGCAAACCCCGGTACCGGTGTTTCAATGCAACGGATCGACATGCGTATCGGTGCCCATCAGTTTGGGGGTCGATACCCCCGTCTACGTATCGTTCTATGGCACCGGCATTCGCAATCGCAGCTCGCTCGCGAACGTCACCGCCACGATTCACGGCATGAGCGTACCGGTCACATACGCGGGGCCCGCGCCGGGCTACGCCGGCCTCGATCAGGTGAATGTCAGCCTGGCGTTGAGTCTGCGCGGCAGCGGAGAGTCAAACGTCGTCCTCACCGTAGACGGCCAGACCTCCAACGCAGTAACGATCAACATTCAATAGCAACGTTGTTCCGCATTCAGCCACTCACCTGCAAAGCGATCTGGTAATCCATGTGAGAATCCGCCGAGCCCCTGTAGGCGCCCGAAATGGGGGCCGCCAGGCGGGGATCGGCCGCGGCCGCGACCGCGACGTGCGACGTCCCGACCGCCAGTCCAACGGCCGGGTCGTAGCCTCGCCATCCGCCGCCGGCGAGGTAAACTTCAGCCCAGGCATGCATCTGGGCGGGTTCCTGGAAGGCAGCCTCGCGCTCGTAGCCGCTCACGAAGCGGGCGGGAATTCCCATGATACGGCAAGCTGCGCAAAACAGGATCGCGAGGTCGCGGCAGGTACCGGCGCGCTCCCGCAGAGTCACCGCGGGTTCGAGCGGAGGGCCGTGGTCGCGGAGGGTGTGTTCGAAGTGCTCGAACAGATAACGACTCAGCCCGGTCAGAAAGGCCATGGTGGACCCGTCGGCCTTATCGGCAACCGAGCGGGCCATCACACGAACCTCCTCCGATTCGCTGCCTGAGACGAGGTAGGGCATGACTGCGTCCCTGAGGGGCGGCCGGTAGGACAGCGGGAGACCGCTCATTTCCCGCGGCAGCATGAAGTCGAATGGATTCTCACGGAGGGTCTCGATTTCGAAAGAGCTGCGGACTGTCATCTCTTCGAGCATCGACTCGAACCACGCTTCCAGCACCACGTTGCCGTCCTGATCGAGACATTCGCTTTTTCCGGCAGGCGCGGGCGAGATGTCGAGGGCGAAGTTCAGCAGACGCTGTGCGGCATCGTGGCGCGGACGCAGGCGGAACGTGTGCGGCTCGTGAAATACCGGACGATCATACCGGTACGTGGTGGAGTGGATTACCGAGATGCGCATCTGGCAAAGGCGGAGGCGGTCAGAGCACCAGTTCGTCGCCCGTAAGCCTGGAGAACGCGGCCTCGACCCACTCGGATGGGAGGTCGTGGACGCTGCGGCGCATCCGCTCCTGCCACCAGTCGGAGATCTGGCGCAGATCGCGCGCCTCGTAGCGCTGCTCGACCAGGGTGAAGCCGCCGCGGGAGTAGAGGATCACGTCCATGGGGAAGTCCACATCAGCGGCGCAAAGGCGGGTGGCATCGAAGGCCAGGAGGCCGACCTTGAACGCGTAGAGCATGGAGTCCGACCACGTGAGAGAGCGCTCGAGGATGGGTTTTCCGAAGCCCGAGGCGCCGATGATCTGGTAGGGGGTGTCGGGGCCGATTTCGACCCAGTTGCCTTCGGGGTAGATCAGAAAGAGGCGGTGCGTGGAGTCTCCCGACATCTGGCCGCCGATCAGCGAGTAGGCATTGAATTTCAGCTCGGCGCGGGCCAGGGCGGGGCCGTCCTCCTCGGAGACGCGGCGCACCTGCTGGGCATAGAGATTCACAACTTTGAAGAGACGGTCGCGGGCCATGGTTTCGCGCGCGAACCCCTCTTCGAAGTACAGCAGGATCTTGTCGCGGAGGGAGCGCAGACCGGAGTGCATGACGAAGAACGCGAAGCCCGGGCCCTGGTAACTGGCGGTCTTCTTGGCGACCAGGCACTCGTTGCCGGCCACGACGCGCGTATCGGCGATGGCGATCAGGCCCTGCTCGACGGTGATTCCCAGGCAGAAGGTCATGGGCGCGTCCGGGTCATCCGCTGGCCGACCGCGTGATCGGCTTCTGGGCGAAGAAGTTGCCGAGGATGCATTCATCGATTGTATTCATTTTTTTCTGCAGAGAATCGACAAATTCGTGCAAGCCGTCCAAAAGGATGGCGTCCACCTGCGCGTAATCCAACTCCGCGCGGAGCAGTCCGAGTTTGCGCTCGGCATTGCAGGAGAAGGTTCCCAGGGGTGTGCCGGTGATGCCGTGGAGCGATTGATCGGCGCGCGCCACACAGAAGCGGACCGTGCGCGGGAATTCGGCGTCGAGCAGGAGGAACTCCACAATCCGGTCGGGCGCGATGCGGCCGTAGCGTTTGCGATACATTTCCAAGCCGCTGACCGATCGCAGGACCGCTGCCCATTGGACGTCGTCGTAGGGCGTGCCGACATCGCTGACGGAGGGCAGAAGGATGAAGTACTTCACATCCAGGATGCGGGTGGTTTTGTCGGCGCGCTCGAGGGTGGTGCCGAGGCGGATGAAATGCCAGGCTTCGTTGTGGCTCAAGGTCACGTGGGTGATGCCCTGAAAAAGGTGGCAGGCCATGCGGATGGTGTGGCAGAACTCGGGCAGCACCTGCGGCACCGGTTTGCGGCTTTCGGCGGTGATGAGGAGGTAAAGGCTGTTGATCTGCTCCCACATTTCGGAGGAGATGGTTTCGCGCACCGAGCGGGCGTTTTCGCGGGCGGTGAGGACACAGGAGTAGATGGAGTTGGAGTAGTCGGGATCGAAGGCCAGGAAGCGGATGACGTTTTCTTCGGTAGGTGTGCCGTAGTGCTCGCGGAAACAGGCACCGTCGCCGGTGGTGTCGATGATCGGCTGCCACTGGTCGCCGTACCCGCGAGGGAGGTCGAGCATCAGGTTCTGGTTGACCCCGATAAAGCGCGCCACGTTTTCGGCGCGTTCGATGTAGCGGGCCATCCAGTAGACGGAGTTGGCGACGCGGCTCAGGAGCGGCCTAGTCACGGGAGTGGGCCTCGAGAAGGGACGGCACCGGATTGGCGCCGTCCAAAAAGCGCCCCGATGAGTCGGGGCGCTGCAGACAGGAGTGTCCGCGCCACATCATTGCGATTGCTCCTGACGTTGGCCGCCGGAGAGCACCCAGGTGTCCTTGCTGCCGCCGCCTTGCGAGGAATTCACCACCAGGGAGCCTTTCGTCATGGCCACGCGGGTGAGACCGCCGGGGAGGACGTAGATTTCCCGGCCGCACAAAACGTAGGGGCGAAGGTCCACATGGCGGCCTTCAAAATGATCGTCCACGATGGTAGGGACGCGCGAGAGCGCCAGGGTGGGCTGGGCGATGAAGTTGCGGGGATGGGCCGTAATTTTGGCGGCGAACTCCTCCTGCTGCCGGCGGGTGGAATGCGGCCCAACCAGCATGCCGTAGCCGCCGGACTCGTTGGCCGATTTCACTACCAGGCGGTCCAGGTGTTCGAGCACGTATTTCCGGTCGTCATCCCTCCAGCACAGATAGGTTGGGACATTGGGGAGGATCGGATCGGCTCCTTCGTAGTAGCGGATCATCTCGGGCACGTACGCGTAGACCACCTTGTCATCGGCGACGCCATTGCCGGGGGCGTTGGCCAACGCGACACGTCCGGCGCGGTAGGCCCCGACAAGGCCGGCGACGCCGAGCAGGGAGTCCGGACGGAACTCGTCGGGGTCGAGGAAATCGTCGTCGATGCGGCGGTAGATCACGTCCACGCGCTCCAGGCCCTTGGTGGTGCGGATGAAGACGTCCCCATCGTTGACCACGAGATCACGGCCTTCGACGAGTTGGACCCCCATCTGCTGTGCGAGGAAGCTGTGTTCGAAGTAGGCGGAGTTGTAGATGCCGGGGGTGAGCAGCACCACGCGCGGATTGCTCGTCTGCGAAGGCGCGATGGACTCCAGCATTTCGAGCAGGCGGCTGGGGTACTCGGTGACCGGGCGCACCGAGAGGCCCTCGAAGACCGCAGGGAAAATGCGCTTCATGACCTCGCGGTTTTCGAGGACATACGAAACGCCGGAGGGGACCCGCAGGTTGTCCTCGAGCACGTAGTAGGCACCGTCGCGGTCGCGGACGAGGTCGGTTCCGGTGATGTGGCACCAGACACGCCAGGGGGGATTCAGGCCGTGGCACTGCTTTCGGTAGGAGGCCGCGGAGAGAATCACCTCGCTGGGGATGACTCCATCCTTGAGGATTTTCTGATCGTGGTAGATGTCGTCGATGAAGGCATTCAAAGCGTGGACGCGCTGCTTCAGACCGCGCTCGACGTAGTCCCATTCCTCGGCGGAGACGATGCGGGGAATCAGGTCGAAGGGAAAGATGCGTTCGGTGCCGGCGGAATCGCCATAGACGTTGAAGGTGATGCCCATCTGGAGAAGCAGGCGTTCGGCGGCATGCTTATAGCGCAGCAGGTGGCCTTCGGAGAGCGCCTCCACGGTTTCGAGCAGAAGTTGGGCTCCCGGCCGGGGATGGCCGTCATCCTGGAACATTTCGTCGTAAAAGCCTTCCGTGTCGTAGGACCGAAACCGCATATCGAGACCTCATCGCCTGTGCCTGGAACGGATCACGACCTGGTGATGCGGGTACACGGCTGGAGCCCGGCGAGAAGAGAATCGCCGGCAATCCTCAGATGGTAACACCCGCGGAAGCAGGTTGGCACAATCAGGCTACGCGGTTCACTGCGGCCGCGAGTCACCGGGCTGCCACCGGCCCAACGAAATCCATGAAAACCGCCGGTCTTCGGGCGCGATGTGGCGCGGACACTCGTGTCTGCCGCGCCCCCACTCTTCGGAACTCTTGTCGCCCGCGCACAGTGTCGCTGGCGGCGTAAGGAGTTCGAGGCGCCCACAGGCGTCGGCCTGAGTGCCCGTGTCGCCGGAGTGGACGCGCGTTTATTCCTGCCGGAGCGCCGCCATAGGATCGATCCTGGCGGCGCGGCTCGCCGGAATATAGCCGGCCAGCAGAGCCACCGCGCCTACCATCACTCCCACGGCGATGTAGACCCATGGATCGTTGGGCCGAACCTGGAATAGCATCGATTCCAGCAATCGCGTATCCGCGATGGAAGCGGCCAATCCCAAGCCCAGGCCCATCGCAGCGAGCACCATTCCCTCCCCCAGAACGAGCCGCACCACGCCGCCTTTGCTGGCCCCCAGCGCGATTCGCAGCCCGACCTCCCTGGTTCTCCGGCTTACGGAGTACGCCACCACGCCATAGATGCCGGCCATGGCGAGACACACCGCCAGGCCGCCGAAAACGGCAAACAGAACGGTGCGAAACCGGGGTGCCGCCACATGGTTAGAAAGCATGGCTTCCATCGTCGTGAACTTCATCGGGACGTCTGCCGACCTCTCGCGCGACAGCCGCCGCAAGGTTTCTGATAACGCGCCGGGATCGCCGGTGGTCCGCGCGACAATGCTCAAGGTCAACCCGTTGAACGCATGTTGGCTGTAAGGCATGTAGCACTCCGGCATCGACTCGCGCTCAGGCCCGAGCTGATGGACGTCACCCACCACGCCGACAATCGTCATTCCTTCGAGGGTGTCGAAGGAACAAAAGATCGTTCGGCCGAGCGGGCTCTCGTTCGGGAACGACTTTCGAGCCAGCGCCTCATTCACCACGGCAACCAGAGGCCGCTGCGGTGTATCGCCGTCGCTGAAGTCGCGTCCCCGCTTCACCGGGATTTCCAGAGCCGCGAACGTGCCCGGCGCGACGATGGAGAGAACCGCTTCCGGGGCACGAGCCCAATCCGGATTGGCCGGCAACCGGCCGATGAAATACCCGCCCGACGAATCGATCGATCCGGGTGGCGCCATGGTTGCGCCGGCGGCCGACACGCCGGGTAGCCGGGCGATTTGAGAAAGCATCTCCCGGAAGAATTGGCGCGCCCGCGGGGTGGCGTCCGCCAGTGAGCCCGGCACGGTTGCGCGCATCACCAGCAGGTTCTCCGGCCGAAAGCCCAGCGCCACGTGTTGCAACGCCGCAAGGCTCTTGATCAGGAGACCTGCCCCGGAAACCAGCGCCACGGCCAAAGCAATTTCGGTCACGACCAGCGCTCCTCGCATGCGAAGGATTCCGCCGCCTGCTGAAGCGCGCGTTCCACCTTGTTTCAGCGCCTCGCTCAATTCCACTCGTGACGCATACACCGCGGGAACCAGGCCGAACAGCACGCTCGTGAGCATCGAAATGCCAAAAGTGAAGGCGAGCACCCACCGATCGATCCCGATCTCCGCCAGCCGAGGCAGATCTGGCGGAGCCAGCGCCACCAGTGCTTTCGATCCCAGATACGCAAACAGCAGCCCGGCGACGCCCGCCGCCAACGAAAGCAGCAAGCTCTCGGTGATGAGTTGCCTGATGATCCGGCGCCGGCTCGCTCCCAGCGCGGCCCGAAGCGCCACTTCGCGAGTTCGAGCAATCGCCTTTCCGAGCAGCAGGGTCGCTGTATTGGCGCAGGCGATCAGAAGCACGACGGCCACCGCTCCGAGCAACAGGTAGAGCGTCAGGCGAACGTCCTCCACCATGTCGTCGCGCACACGAGCCACAGCTACGCTCCACCCCTTGTTGGTGTCGGGGTACCGCTGCTCGACTCGTTTGGCGATTACGGCCATCTCGGTTCGCGCCTGTTCCAGAGAAACACCAGGTTTGAGCCGGGCGACCGCGAGATAATTGCGCGCGGCGCGAGGATCGGTGGTTTCGCTCACCACAAACCACAGGTCGGTCTTGTCCGGAAAGCGGAAGTCCGGCGGCAGCACCCCCACAATGGTCTTCAATCCATAAGCACGGACGGTCTGGCCAAGGACTCGTGGGTCGCTGCCATAGTGGCTCTGCCAGTAGCCGTAACTGAGCAACAGGGCACCTCCATCTCCTTCCTTCATCTCTTCCGCGGTGGGGAAGCGGCCGGCGACCGGTTCCGCTGCGAAGACGCGGAAAAACTCGGGACTCACGCCCGTAACTCGGGCATATTCCGCACCGGCGCTCCGAATGACGACAGTCTCCCGCGAGCCACAATACGCCATGGCTTCAAACGACGAACTCTGGGCGTGCCACTCCTGGAATTCGCGGTCGGAGACCTGCTTGGAGAGGGAGGTGCGGTCCGCTTCGGTTGCCGAGAAATCGGAGAGCGTGACGATTCGATCCGGGTTGCGGTAGGCCAGCGGCTTCAAGAGCACCGCGTTGACGACGCTGAAGACCGCCGTATTGGCGCCGATGCCGAGCGCCATGATCAGGACGGCCAGCGCGGAGAATCCCGGACTCCGGCGCAGGTTACGGCCGGCGTATCGCAGGTCGCGCAACAGGTCATCGATATAGTTCACGCCGCGCATATCGCGGCATTCCTCCTGAAACTGCGTCATGCTTCCGATGGTGAGTTTGGCCATCCGGCGGGCTTCAGCGGGCGGCATGCCACCCGCAATGTTTTCTTCGGTGAGTTGATCCAGGTGGAAGCCAAGCTCGTTATCGAGCTCACGTTCCACATGACCGCGGAAGAACAGGGAACGCAAACGTAGACGGAGTTTGTTCAGCGCGCGCATGTCAAGCCTCCTCGATGACGAGATTGATCGCTGACGACAACCGGCTCCAACTGGCCAGTTCGGCCTCGAAATGACGCCGGCCGGATCGCGTGAGCGAGTAGAACTTGGCCATCCGGCCGGTCTCGGTGGGTCTCCACTCGGATTTGATCCAGCCTTGCTGCTCCAGGCGGTGAAGCGCCGGGTACAGCGAGCCCTGCTGGATCTGGAGTGCCTCGCGCGAGACCTGCTGGATGCGTTTGGCGATGGCCCAACCGTGCTTGGGTTCCAGAGAGATGGTCCTCAAGATCAGGAGGTCCAGGGTTCCTTGTACGAGATCGGTGGGCTTTGCCATAGACCTAGTTTATCAACAATTGTAGACGATCTTGGCGTGTCCGGCCCGCTATAATCGCCGATTATGCACTCATTTCCACGCCAATCTGAGAACAATCGTACGGACCGGGCGCGCCGCCGCTTCCTGGGCTACTTTTCAGGTATCGGACTGGGCGCCACCTTGCTGCCCGGCGTGCTGTGGGCGCAGGTCCAGCAATCCGAAGCTCCCCAGGTCACGCAGGAAATGCTCCAGCATGCGCTTGCGTTGTCGGGCCTTTCGTTTTCCGACGAGGATCAGAAGGCGATGTTGCAGGGCGTGAATCAGAACCTGGGGCGGTACGAGGAACTGCGGAAGCTGCAGATCCCGAACGACGTGGCGCCGCCGTTCTACTTCAGCGCGATTGTTCCGGGAATGAAGGTCAACCGGACGCGGCAGCCCCTGCGGTTCAGCGCGGTGGCGGCAAGAAAGCCCGCCAACCTGGAAGATGTAGCCTTCTGGCCGATCACGCGGCTGGCGCATCTGATTCGCACCCGGCAGGTTACGTCGGTGGAATTGACCGGCATGTACCTGGCGCGCCTGCATAAATACAACGAGAAGCTGAACTGCGTGGTGACGTTTCTGGACGATCTGGCGATGACGCAGGCGCGGCAGGCGGATGCGGACCTGGCGGCGCACAAATACAAGGGCCCGTTGCACGGCATTCCGTGGGGCGCGAAAGACATCCTGGCGCTTCCTGGTTATAAGACCACGTGGGGCTCGAACGCCTACAAGGACCAGGTGATCGACGAAGAGGCCAGCGTCATCGGCATGCTGCGCGATGCGGGTGCGGTGCTGATCGCGAAGCTGACGTCGGGAGAACTGGCGCAGGGCGATCGGTGGTTCGGCGGGCAGACCAAGAACCCGTGGAACACCGGGGAAGGCTCCAGCGGATCGTCGGCCGGTCCGGCAAGTGCAACGGCGGCGGGGCTGGTGGCGTTCGGAATCGGCACGGAGACCAGCGGATCGATCCTGAGTCCTTCGGCGCGCTGCGGTGTCACGGGGCTGCGGCCGACTTTCGGGCGGGTCTCGCGCCACGGCGTGATGGCGCTGTCGTGGACGCAGGACCGGCTTGGGCCGTTGTGCCGATACGCGGAGGACTGCGCGATGGTGATGAGCGTGATCGCGCGTCCTGACAACAAGGACATGAGCGTGTCCGACATTCCGTTCAACTGGAACGCGCGGCTCGACATTCGCAGGCTGCGAGTCGGCTACCTGAAGGACGCCTTCGAGGAGACCCGCGACCCGGCGGCCAAGGCGAACGAGGACAAGGTCCTCGACCAGATGCGCTCGCTGGGGTTCAAGCTGGTGCCCTTGACGGTGCCCGACTGGAACGTGGATGTATCGAGCATCGGGGTGGAATCGGCGGTGTTCTTCGATGAGCTGGTGCGGACGGGGCGCGACAAGCAACTGACCAATCCCGGGAGGGCGAACGGCTTCCGCAGCAGCCGGGTGGTGCCGGCGGTGGAGTACCTGCAGTCGCAGCGCGCGCGCACGATGATGATGATGAAGCTGGCGGAAGCCACTGCGGACGTGGATGTTTACCTGGCGCCATTCAACGCGGGCGGGGGCGGTCCGCGCGGAGGCGCGATACCGACGGACGGAGCGGCGGCTGCGGCAACGCGCGGCGGAGGGTCAGGCGCGGCAGATGGGGCGGTGGCTCCGGTGGACGGACGCACGCCTTCGGGAGCGCGCGGCGGACGGAGAGGCGGCGGCCGCGGCGGGGCGGCCCGCAGCGCGGTCCAGCGGCATTTCACGATGGCGAACCTGGCGTGCTATCCGGCGGTCTCGGTGCCGAACGGGTTCAGCGAGGCAGGCACACCGGGGAGCATCACCTTCTATGGGCGGCCGTTCGGAGAGGCGGAATTGCTGGCGGTGGTGAAAGCTTACCAGGATGCCTCGGGCTTTCATCTGAAGCATCCCAAGCTGGACGCGTAAGGCTCTCCCTGGGATCTGATCGGGGTCTCAGGCAGAACGGAACGCGGCTGCTACGCAAACGAACAACTCGCTGTTGGCAGTAGCGAAAATGAAGTTGTCTCCCGCGGCGATGTAGGATTCGGCGCCGAACAACTCCAACTGGCCCAAAACTGCCTTTGCTGACGTATTTGTCCTGCGGCGAGGGCCTTCGCGCCGGCACGGTCCCAGGTTGGATGCGACTCGGCCAGGCACTCCTCTGGATGCTGAAGCGTGAATCCTCCAAAGTTGATGAAAACTTCGCACGAGCAGAGTCTGGCCGGCGAGGCAAAGACATACCACTCATCGAAAGACCGGAATGGAGGCCGGCTGAGAGATTCCAGCCGGGGACTGTAGGCCAACTGGTTCTCCAAACGCCAGCCAGCGGCCGTTTCTTCGGCGTTGGGGTGAAAAGGACCGCTGTCGAAACATGCCACGGCGACGTAGCGATCCAGCAACGCCTCGGGGCATCGTTCCAGCATATGCCCGATGCCCTTCCGCCGGTCCATTAGCCATTGATACCGCCCATGCGATCCTGTGACCATGCTTTGCTGGTCAGCGTAGCACGGCCTCCCGCCGAAGCAGCCGCCGACCCGCCGCAACCTCACCGGCAGTCGAAGACAGGCTTCCCCTCCATCCACGCGGGCGGGTCCACGCCGAACAGGCGGAGAAAACTCGGCGCCATGTCCTCGATTCCGGGATCTTCCGCTCCGATCGGCCGGTTCGCGAAGAGAATGCCCGGCACCAGGGGCGGATCCACGCAGTGATCGCCGCTCCAGGGACGGTCATTCTCCTCGAACACCGGGCCGCTGGTCTTGCCGACCGCGGCGCCCCAGGCGGTGCGATAGCCCTCGTGGTAGCCGATCACCAGGTCGGGCGCGCGGTCGAGATACGGGCCGGAGTAGATCGCATCGGCATCGTAGACATTACGGATCGCGGCCTTGCCGCCGGCCTCGTCGTGAAGGCCGCTGAGCCTGGTGACCAGCTCCTGCTTCAGTGCCGCTGCCTCCGCGCCCGGTGCCACGGTGCCTTCCGGCTCGCGTCCTCGCAGATTCAGATACAATCCGCCGAGTCCCAGCGCATACACTCGGGTCGCCCGCCAGTTCACGCCGGAAAAGTATTTTCCATCGGCGGTGGCATCCACGCTCAGGTATCCATTCTCCACGAGCCAGGCATTCAGATTGACCCCGCGGTCGAAAGCACAGAAGCCGTGATCGGAAAGGACTACCAGGGCGGTCGCGGAATCCACGTGCCGGGTGGCCATCCCCACGACCTCATCCATCCTCCGGTACATCGCCTCGATCACACCGCCGAATTCACTACCGGCCGCGCCATCGCGCATCTGGCGGAAGAAGAGGTGCTGAATCCGGTCGCTGGTGTCGAACACACACCCCGCGACGCCACGCCGCGTCTTTTCGAGCGCGTCGGTGAACATGCGAAGCCGCTCGTCGAAGATGGCGTACGCCTGGCTGAGGAAGTCACCCTCGGAAAGCACGCGCTCGTTCAACGCCCAGGTGTCTTCCGCCATCCCCAGCGTGGCAAAGCACCCGATCAGCTTCGAGAGGTAGACGGCATATGCGCCCGGGTGGCTGATCGGGAGGCCCGGATTTTCGGGATCGATCTGCACGGGAGAGGCGTAGACCGAGAATCGCGCGCCATCCGCGGTCATCAGAAAGCGCACAATGCCGGTGACCGACCGGAAGCGGCCGGCGCGAAATCGTACGCGGATCCACGGGGTGTACTGGTGCGGCCGCAATTGGTAGGACCCACCTTCGATGCGCAAGACGGGTGGCCGCGAATCGCTGGAGACGTTCACGCGGAACGGGACGCGCAGTGGGTGTCCGGTACCCGTTTGCGGATCGCGGGGACCCTCCAGGAACCCGCGATAGCCTTGAGCGTCGCGTTCCAGAGGATAGTGCGCGCCGCCCTCCACTTCGGCCTCCGGCGGGTCGGCGTGAAACAGTGAGAACGATCCCTGGGTACCCTTCAGATCGGGTGTTCCCATCGCGGAAAGCAGCATGCCGTGGAACTTCTCCGGCGGAAACGTCACCGGCACGCGCAAAATGATGGAGCGGATGCGGTGGCGCCCCAGGATTGCCCAGAACGATTCGCTGCGCCGCTTTCCTTCGACCGCCTGACGGCGGAAACGGAACCGGCCGCGCACGCCGCCAGCGATCTTCGCCGACGAGAGCTCGGGCACGTAGCTTCGCGCGCCGCGGCTCAGGAAGTCGAAGATGTTGTGGCGGGCTGGGTTCACGCCGGTGGCGAACGTGGACCACGCCACCGGCGAAAGCACCGGGAACGTGGTGCGCAGCCGCCGGTAGCCGCCCGACTCACGCAGGCGCGCCAGGTTTGGCAACTTTCCTTCGGCCATGAGCCGCTCGGTGAGCCGCGGGTCGAGGCCGTCGAAGCCGATGAAGATCAGCTTGCGGATATGCGCCTTTCGCAACGCCCGGCGCGACCGGAGGTAGCCCCAGGCGGCGCGAAACGGCCAGAAGAGGATCGCGAACACGTTCGCGGCCAAGGCCAGCAGGATCGCCAGCAGCGACCCGCCTACAGCAAACCCGGCCCCCGGACCGATGTAGGCGAACAGGGCGTCCCGCAGCATCTCAGCGGATCTTCCCTTCCACGAAGGGCACTTCGAGTACCTTGGGGTGGTGGATCGGCCCGTGTCCGAAATATCCGTCCTCCCCGAACAGCTCGCCGTGGTCGGAGGTGATGGTGATGTAGGTGTTCTTTGGAACGGTGTCGAAAAGCCTCTCGATGGCGCCATCCAAAAACTTCACGGCATCGATCTGCCGATGCCGCAGTTCTTCGAGCTTGGCGGCGCGAAAGGGGCGGGGCCTCGTCAGGGTCTGCGAATCGAGATGCTTGAAGACGCCGTGGACGCCGCTGAGCTTCGGCCAGAGATCGGGAGGCTCGCCCGCCAGTGCATAGGGATAATGAGTCTCGCCGGCGTTCAGCAGATAGAACGCGGGGCGGTCTTCGGGGAATTCGAGTTCGTCGAGGATCGCGGAGAAGTCGTTGTGCCGCGGCATCAGCTTGTAGCTGTCGAACCCGCAATTCAGAACGGTGTGCGGATTGAGCACCGGCATCGAGACGCGGGCGTGCGTGCGGTAGCCGAGTTGCCGCTGAAGAAAGGACGGCAGGTAGAGGTCGGGAACCAACGATCGGAATTCGATGCCGTTGCCGCCCAGCCGCTCGTTGAACTTCAGGAAGTCGGCCTTGTAGTATTCCGAGGCGTACACCCGCTTCGGACTGGTGTGCGGCATCAGGCCGGTCAGCAGGTTGTAGTGCGAAGGCGCGGTCCACGAGGCGTACGACCAGCGGCGCTCCACCTTCCCCAACTGGCGTATGTGGCGCGGACGCGCGGCCACGAACGAATCGTAGCGGCAGCTATCGAACACGATCAGCAGGTAGTGATTCCGGGGGGTGGCACGCACGGAGGCCATGTTTCAATTCCAACGATACACCAACGATGTGGCGCGGGCACTCCTGCCTGTACCCACGGGCCCGGCCTGCCCACCGAAATTCACGAAAACCCGCCAGTCCTCAGATGCGATGGTGGCGCAGGCCCTCCGGCCTGCCGCGCCCCGACTCATCGGGGCGCTTGCGGGCGTGTACAGTGCCAGTGGCGGCGAAGGTTTGAGGCTGCCGCGTCGGCATCTACAGCCCATAAAAACGACAGGCCGTGCCTCCCAGCAATTCCTCGCGGACCTCGATCGATTGCGCACCAATTGCCTGCGTAAATGCTGCCAGTGATGCTTTCCATGTGGTGTCCGGCAGGCCCGCCGGCCAGTCGCTGCCGAACATCAGGCGGGAAGGTCCGAACACCGCCATCGCGTGCTGCACACACGCCCGGGCAGAAGCCGCGAGGCGCGCCACCCCGCTGAGCTTGCAGAATACCTGCGGAAACGCCGCCGCCTGCACCAAGTCCTGTGCCCATTGGTCGTCAGCCGCGCCACCGCTCCCCATTCCCAGATGGTCGATCGCGATCCGCAGCGAAGGACAGCGCTCCACCATCCGCGGAAGCACGCCAGGCACCGCCGCCGCGTCCAGCAGGATGCCGCGGCGTTCCACTTCGGCGAGCCCTTCCGGCAGACTGCCATCGAATTGGTGACACACGCCCTTAAATCGCGGGTCGAGCTGCCAGCGGTCGAGGAGATGGGGCAGATTCGGGTCGCAAAGGTCGGCCCGGATCACGATGCCCCGGACGAACTCCGGGTAGTCCGCCACGTCTTCCGCAATCACGACCGAGCCTTCAAAACGGTTGCGCTTCAGAATGGAGGCCAGATATTCGAGCGTGTAACGTTCGGAGAAGGAATGGTGGGAATCGATGCGCAATCAGAAGATGAAGCTGAGGCCGCCGCGGAAACTGCGCGGGGTTTCCACCAGGAGCATCTGCGGTCCACCCAGCGTATTGATCGGCAGATATCCCTGCGCCAGCATGTTGCGCATGTCGGCGGTCGCCTCCATGCGCCACGGCAGCCCCGCGAAATTCGGAATCGGCTGGCGGATATACACGTTCAGGCCGGGAGTCTGGCGAATCGCCTGGGTACTGTACGGATTGCCGGTCAACGCCCAGCGGGGGTCGTTGGTCCACTGGTAGCTGGCGATCATGTGGGTCCCCAGATGCGGAATGGTGGCCGTGACGCGCCCGGTGGCAGCCTGACGGCGGCCCGCGCGGATCATCGATCGCAACTCGTCCGGGCTGTTGGTGGTGAGGTCCTGATTATCGACCGTCAGTGCGCCGGTCGATCCATACATCACCGTGGCCGTGACGTGGTCTCCGAGATTCTGAGTCATCGCGGCGGTATATCCCGTCGCCTGGTAGTTGCCGGCGTTAAAAATCGCGCTGTCGGAGAACAGATCCGGCAGGATATCCCCGCTCAGGAACTGGCCCCCCGGGGCGACCATGGAGAGCGCGGCATTCACTACCGACTCGCGGTGCGCCGACACATACCACGTCCGCGAGCCCATCTTGCGCGAGTAGGTGATTTCGTACTCTTCGCCGCGCTGGATCTTCGGCCGGCCGTTCAGCAGCGAGACATTCGGGAACATCGCCAGAGAGTTCAGATCGCGTTGCAGGTCGGCATCCGGCGCGGGCTGGCCTGCCAGATCGGGACGCGCGTTTCCGGAGGTATAGGCGAGTTCGAGGTCGCCGCCATCCGGCATCGCATAATCCAGCCGGGCGTACGGACTCAGGTAGTTGAGGTGGTCCATGAAGACCACCGAGTCCATCGTAAAACCGTATTGCAGGGTGACGTTGTCGGCTACCTGGGAGCGGTCGTCAAACGATGCCGACATGGTGCGCAGCATGGGCAGCGCGGATTCGTTGCCGGCGAGCGAGGGACCGAGCCGCGAAGGCACGAACAACTGCCGCATGGTCAGTGAAACCTCCGGCGTCTCGCCTAACACGTTCCGGCTATAGCTGGTGCGGAACGCAGCGGTGGGGATACCGGTCTGGGATCCATAACCCACGTTGCCGCTCACCTGCACCATGTTGCTTCCGTACACCGAGGTAGCCAGCGCAAATGCCGTTCCGAGGTCCGCTTCGTTTCCGGCGCCGGTGAGAAGCCCGCCTTCTCCCGCCGACACCTTCAGAATTCCGCGAGTATCCGAAAACACGGCGGAGCGGCGGGTGCCCGCAGGGGTGGACTCTACGTCGAGCGTCTGGTCGGCGGTGGCTTTGTCCAGGAACCGCAATACCGGGCGCGTTGCAGCGGCACTGCGCAATACCCATTTCCAGTCGTCGGTGATCAGGCTGCCGTTGTCGAGCGTCGGATAGGAGATCTGGATCGTGCTGAACAACCCGCTCAGGTTGACATTCAGCACGCTCCGCATTCCGGGCTGCACCAATATGTTCTGCCGGACGGCGGGAAGGAAGGTGGCCAGAGTAACGCGCACAGAGTAGAGATCGGGGAACAGGCTAAGAAACTGGAACTCACCCTTGTCGTTGGTCGTGACCTTCTCAGTCAGGCGGTCCTGGCGATTGTACAGGACAACCGTGGCGCCCATCTGAGGAATCCCCGCGCCATCCACCACGATGCCGGAAATCGCACCCGAGAGGCGTACCGGAGACGCGGCTGGAGAGATGCCTGTCGCCAGAACACACGCTGCGCCCCATAACAGCGCCGACACCGTCATGTGCGTCCTCGTTCGAACCATCCGACGCTCGATCTCTGGTGCGGGCAACGCCCGCATATACCTTAGATTACCGTAAACTGGGCCGAAGGGGAGACTACCTGATTCCGATTTTTGTCCGTTACCTTCAATTGGATCGTATATTGCCCAGGAGCCAAGTTATTGAGAGGAAGCAGTTTCTCAATTGTGGTCTGGGAAGCCGAGGCGTCCGGAATCTGGGTGATCTCTTCCGTAAAATCGATAATTTTCTCGTTGCTGCCGTTCTTCGAAAGGACGTATTCCACTTGCCCGTCCGGCTTGTGAGTGTTCTCGTCCGCACCTAAGTTGTACAGTTTCATATAGATACCCATCTTCTCGCTACGCGTGAAGGTAGGCGGAACATGGGCCGAGGCGTCCCCGATGCGCGGGCGCACCTTCGAGCTTCCGATCACAAACTGGCCGGTCCCGATGCTCCTGGTCGGAACCTTGCCGATCTGGTCCGCCAGCACCAGGCTGCTGGTGGACATTTTATCCGCATCCAGGCGCGGCACCGTGATGGCGAATTCGTGGGCACTGAGATTGCCGCCGATGATGTCCTTGGCGATCACGTTCAGCCGGTAGGTCCCCGGCGCCAGGGGAACGGTGTGCTGGAAGAGCGATTTGTTCTTGGCATACTCCTGCAGCATCTCGTTGGGCGCGATTACCTCCACGGTCTTTTCGAAGTTGCTGACCGGGCGGCGCGTAATCGAGGTCACGGTGCCCAGGATATTCACCGCCGCCTTCTGCACGCCTTCTTTCGCCTGGAATTGCAAATCCTTATTATCGAACTGGATGGTGACGTTGGTCAGGACCGAAGCGTCGGTCACCGGGAAGAAGTCCACCTGCACCTTCATGGGCAGGATGTTGTAGCTGATGCGCGACTGGATGACGGCATCCAGGTCCTTGAACTTGATGCTGGGCGGCTTCTGCAGCTTGGCGAACTGCTCAATCCGGTTGAACTCGTTCATGCTGGCGGTCTCGCCGCCGAACGGGACGCCCAGGTGGGTTCCGTCCGTCCGGTTGAAGCGCTGGGTCTTGTCGGAAAGCCCCATCTGCTCCATCATGGTCAGGCCGGCGCCGGGAACATACAGCAGCGCATCCTTTTCCGACGGGTCGCTGGTCATCCGGTACTCGCCAGACATGGTCGGATCGACAAACTCGATGATGATGTTATTGCCGATATCTTCGATGTAGCGGTACCGCCACTGCTCAAACGGGTAAGTGGAGGTGGTGCCGCCGCCCTCTTCCGGGGGCCGCTCGTAGGTTCCACCGGAGGGGTGGGATTCGATTTCGTCGGGAGGTCCGAAGGTAATATAGATGCGGCCGCGATCTGTCTTCCAGCCGGGAATGCCCGACGCGTAATGCTCATTCGCGTAGGCAATCCGCCGATAGTGCTCTTCGCGGAATTCGTTCTCGAAGGTGTCCGGGGTCGGGTCGCGGCGCAGCCAGAACTGCTCGATGAACTGTTCGCGCTCTTCGTCGGTCTGCAGGCGCTTGAAGGCGGTGCGCTCCTCGTCGGTGATGATGTAGGCGACGTCCTCGTTGAGCCACTTGCGGT
>Ga0335077_10003459_pt1 | contig 19085 bp, 15 predicted proteins | sample Lox_Sample_31_FD_207151 | JGI IMG/M metagenome (GOLD analysis project Ga0335077, IMG submission 207151) | Soil microbial communities from Loxahatchee National Wildlife Refuge, Florida, United States - Lox_Sample_3.1 | ecosystem: Environmental > Terrestrial > Soil > Wetlands | place: USA...
GGAGCTGCGTGCCTTCCTCGAGATATTTCGCGGCGTAGTCATAAAATTCGCGGTGGGGGACGATTTCGCCGGGAACCGAGGCTTTGGGGTCGTGATTGCCGAGCACGGAGACTTCGATTTCTCGCGCGACCATACACTGCTCGACGAGAATCTTCATGGCAAATTCCGCGGCAAGATTCAGCGCGGGCGCGAGTTCTTCGCGCGAGTGAACCTTCGTCATGCCCACGGAAGAACCGAGCGTAGCGGGCTTGACGAAAACTGGGTATGGGAATTTGGCTTCCACTGCGGCTTGAATTTCTTGCGGCTTGCTTTCCCAGTCATGGCGTTGGACGGCGATCCAGGGCACGACGGGAATTTTCGCCACTTGCAGAAGCCGCTTCGAAACGTCCTTGTCCATGCCGATGGCGGAGCCGAGGACACCAGCGCCGACAAAGGGCAATCCCGCGAGATCCAGCAAACCTTGAATGGTGCCGTCTTCACCAAAGGTGCCGTGCATGACAGGGAAGACCACGTCGAGGCGCTGGCCGCCGCCACTGCGATCGAGAGGGATAAGCGCGGCATCGGTGGGGTCGGCGGTCATCATTACGCGCTGACCGCCCTTCAAAACATCGGGCAGCATTTTCTGTGCAGCGCCACCGATCAGCCAATGGCCCTCTTTGGAGATTCCAATAGGAACAGCTTCGTATTTGTCGGGATCGAGGCCGCGAATCACGGAAGCGGCGGAAGCGAGGGAGACTTCGTGTTCGCCGGAACGGCCGCCGAAGAGGATACCGACACGCAGACGCTTATTCGCAGGGGTCATAGAAGTTCTCAGTAGTCAGTTTTCAGTTATAAGTGAAAAGCAAGATTTGGTGGAGCGGATGTTTTCCTGCGCGTTCTGAACTGACAACTGACCACTGAAAACTAATTACAGGATCTTCTGGCCGAGGGCAGAGAGGACCAACTCGACACCGAGCAAGGCTGTACGGTTGTGCTCGTCGAGGATGGGATTAATCTCAACGACTTCCAGCGAAACCATGGACTCGGTGTCGGCAATCATCTCCATGGCGAGGTGCGCTTCCCGATAGGTGACGCCGCCACGAACAGGCGTGCCGACGCCGGGGGCGTCGGAAGGATCAACGAAGTCCATGTCCAGGCCGACGGCGATGCCGGCGGTATCGTCCATGGCGTATTTTAGGGCTTCGGACATGACGTCGCGCATGCCGCGTTCATCAATGTCGCGCATGGTGTACACGTGCACGCCCGATTTCTTGACGATTTTGCGTTCCTGGGCGTCGAGGTCGCGCGCGCCAACGATAACTATGTTGCCGGGCTCGGCCTTAGGCTTGAAGCCACCCAAATCGACGAGCTCAGGGGCGCCATAGCCCATGATGGCAGCGAGCGGCATGCCGTGAACGTTGCCCGAGGGTGAAGATTCAGGTGTGTTCATGTCGCCGTGCGCGTCTAACCAGAGATAGCCGATTTGCTTTTTGTCCTTGCGGAAATGCGATGCGACGCCTGTCGCGACTCCAACAGCGATGGAGTGATCGCCGCCAAGCACGAGCGGAAGAAAGCCTTCGACCAGCGATTTATCGACCGTTTTGGCAATGTCCTGACAGGTTTCCGCAATTTCCTGAAGATATTTGGCGCGCTTTTCGCCGACGGGCATTTCTTCTGGCTGCTTGACTTGGAGATTGCCGATGTCCTCGACAGTGTGGCCGAGTTTTTTGATCGCAGCTTGCAAGCCGGCGCCACGCAACGCGGAAGGGCCCATGTCCACGCCGCGGCGGCTTTGGCCGAGGTCCATGGGAACGCCGATGATGCGAACTTTTTGCGCCATTTCGGACTCATGTTCCGTGATCCGTGGTCTGCGTGGGCAGACGAGAAGCTTCTGCGCAGGGAAAACGCAGGGCGCGAATCACTCGATTTGACGTGCGATGTTGGAAACAGCGCCAGCAAGGCGCCAACTACCCCGGACTAAGGATACACGCGATAAATCATGCGGGGGAAGGGGATGACCTCGCGGATGTGCTCGGTGCCGCAAATCCAGGCGACGGTGCGTTCGAGGCCGAGGCCAAAGCCGGAGTGCGGCACGCTTCCGTACCGGCGCAAATCGAGATACCACTCGAAGGCTTCTTGCGGAAGGTTGTGTTCGTGGAGGCGTTTGACGAGCAAATCGTAGTCGTGGATGCGCTGGCTGCCACCAATGATTTCGCCGTAACCTTCGGGAGCAAGCATGTCAAAAGCGAGGGCGAGTTCGGGCCGCTGCGGGTCGGGCTGCATGTAAAAGGCCTTGAGCGAAGTGGGATAGCGATGAACAATCACCGGGCGGTCGAAGGAACTGGAGATGATGGTTTCTTCGTCGCCGCCGAAATCGTCGCCGAACTTAGCGGGATTGCCGTTTTTATTGAGCACGGCGATGGCGTCTTCGTAACTGATGCGCGGGAACGGCGGCTTGACGTTGGCCAGCTTTGTGACGTCGCGCTTGAGTGTTTCCAGTTCGCGCGGTTTGTTTTTGACGACGCCTTGCACGATGGCGCTCACAAGGCCTTCGCCGAGAGCCATCGCTTCGTCGAGCTCGACATACGCTGCTTCCGGTTCGAGCATCCAGAACTCGGTGAGGTGGCGGCGGGTCTTTGATTTTTCAGCGCGAAACGTGGGGCCAAAGGTGTAAATCTTTCCGAGCGCCATGGCCAAGGCTTCGCCGTAAAGCTGGCCGCTTTGCGTGAGGTACGCTTTCTGCTCGTCGATATAGTTGACTTCGAAGAGCGTGGATGTGCCTTCGCACGCAGCGGGCGTGAACATCGGCGCGTCGGTGAGCGTGTAACCCTGGCTGTCCATGAATGCGCGGGCGGCGCGAATAGCTTCGGCGCGAATGCGGAGAATGGCGGCTTGGCGCGGCGTGCGAATCCAGAGATGGCGGTGGTCGAGCAGAAAATCGACGCCGTGCTCTTTGAGCTGAATGGGGAAGGGCGTGGCTTCGAGGACTTTTTGCAGGACCTGGATTTGCGTGACACCGATTTCGTAACCGCCGGCGGCGCGCTTTTCCGTGCGAATTTTGCCGGTGACGATGACGCTCGATTCCTGCGTGAGACCCTTGAGCGAGTCAAACGCTTCGGGAGCTTCCTTCTGCGCGCAAACGCCCTGGATAATGCCGGTGCCGTCACGAAAAATCGGGAAGAGCAACTTGCCAGATTCGCGGAGATTGTAGAGCCAGCCCTTCAGCGTCACTTCCTGCCCGTCGTACTTTCCTGCCTGTTCGATGGTGATTGTCGTCATAGACGCGCGCTCAGGTATTAGGTTAACCGGATAGTTTAACAGACAGCATGCGTCCGCACGGCACGGCCGGTGACTTTCAGCGATTGCTAAGCGTGCGGAACGTGCCAAGGCCGAGAAGACGCTGGTCAGCAGTAACAAGAGTCAGGTCGAGGACTTGTGCCGTCGCCGCCAGGAAACGGTCAGCGGGATCCGCGTGAAAATTAAGTTGTTCTGCGGCGAGCACGATTTCATGCGTGAAAGGAGCTTGCTGGAAACCGGGAGTTCCATGCCGCAGCCACGCCAGACAATCCGAGCTGAGTTCAACGCGTTTCTTGCGGTGCAGCATCAGAGCCTCCCAAGTGCTAACCGGCGAAACCCAAAGTTCATTTTCTTTGTCGGCCAACGCTTGGTGCGCTCGGGAGCCAAGCCGTTCAGGGCTCTGCAGCAGCCAGATCCAAATGTGGGTGTCCAAGAGAAGTTTCAATCGCGAAGCGCCTCAATTTCGTCGAGGTCAATCACTGGAGAAACGATGTCGCCAAGAATCCTGATGGAGTTCCGCATCGATCCGAAAAGAGAGGCTCGGTTCACATCGGGAGCAGCCGGCGTGATATCGGCGACCGGCTTGCCATGGCGAGTGATGCGAATGGGCTGCTTTGTTTTTTCGACGCGCGCAAGAATGGCCAAGCATTTCGCCTTGAATTCGGAGATGGCGATTTCTTTCATGATTTTCCCCTATGGTCGTTATTTTAGACCATGGTCACAATTATAGTCAATTTCTAATTTGCAGGGATTAACACTGCTGCTCGAAACGGTCGAGGGAAGCCCGGGCTGAGGCTAGTTGGTCGCTAAGGGATGGAGCTTCGGGACCGCTCTTTTCTTTTAATTCTAAAACCAGCGGCAAATCCGCTTGCGGAGCAGACTGAAGGGTCTTTATGGCAGAAGGCCAGTTGATGGAACCGTCGAAGGGCGGGAGGTGTTCGTCCTTTTCGCCGTGATTGTCATGGAGGTGGACAGAGGAAGCAAGGTCGCGCAGCGGTGCAAAGCTTCGTTCAATACGTTCTTCCTGCGGAAATTCCGCGAGATTCGCGTGGCCAATGTCGAAGTTGAAGCGTAGCCCGGTGAGACGGGTTTCATCGACGAACGCGCGAAGGTAAGCGGGGTCGCCCATTTCGCTCAGCGTGTTTTCCACGCAGATGGTCACACCGGCGTGGTGCGCGTGCAAAATCAGGTGTTCGAGCGAACTGAAAGCGGCGTCGCGCTTGCGGGGATCGGCGGCTTCGCGCGAACCGCCCATGTGCAGAATCAGGCGCGCGTAAGGTAAATCATCGGCGACGTCGATGACGCGCTTGAGTTCATCCATTGCTTCGATACGGCGCACGCGCTCCACTTCGCAGATGGAAAGCGGCGTGCCGGTTTCTCGCATGGCGCTGATGTCGCGGCTGGTCGGAGCGTGCAGGGAAACGAGTTTCAAGTGATGCGATTCGAGAGCGCTACCCATAGCGCGAATTTCCGGCTTCATGGTGTACTCGAAATGGCTACGAGCGCAAAAAATCTCGACGCCGTCGAAGCCGTTTTGCGCAACCTGGCCGAGGAGTTCCGGTGTCAATTTGCGCGAAATGAGCAGGTACGTGGAAAGTAGTCTCTGCATATTGTTTCAAGGCTCCGGAAACGAACGCCCCAGCAAGTGGGACTGTTAGTATCCCACAGCCGAGCCGTCATCGCGCGGATCGGCGGCGCCAAGTCGCTCTCCGGTTTGCGAATCGATACCGATCGCGTTGACCAAACCCATGTGTTTGCTCGACTTTGCCTCGGTGCTGAGGCTCGGTGTGTAATACCAGCCGCGTTCGACTTCGTAGCCGCGAGCGCGCAGGGCTTGTTCCATGCTGAGTGGGAATTCGCCTTCCATGCGGATGCGGTCGGGGAACCACTGATGATGGAACCGCGGGGCGTTGATCGCCGCTTGCGCGTCCATGCCGAGACGCATCCAGTTGATCACACTGAGCAGCGTCGCGGAAATGATGGTCGGCCCTCCCGGTGAGCCGGTGACGAAACTAAGCTTGCCGTCTCGCAACAGAATGGTCGGCGTCATCGAGCTGAGCGGTCGATGGCCTGGCGCGATGGCGTTGGCGTCGGATTGCATCAGTTCATAGAGCGAATTGGGCGCGCCTGGCTGCGTCGTGAAGTCGTCCATCTCGTCGTTCAGCAGGAACCCCGCGGAGCAGGTCACGTGCGAGCCGTAACTGTCATTTAGCGTGTAGGTGCTGGCGACGGCATTTCCGGCGGCATCCACCACGGAAAAATGTGTGGTGTGGCGGCCCTCGGCGCGGCTCGGGACGAGGTGCGGAGCCGCTTCAGAGCTTGCGGAAGCGCCGCAAACGTGTGGAGTTCCCGCTGTGACCGTCTTACTGGAAGAGGCTTTGATAAGATCGATCGTGGCCGCGCGCTCTTTGGCGTAGCAAGGATCGATAAGGCCGGCGACGGGGACTTTGGAATAATCCGGATCGGCAAGATACGCAGCGCGATCAGCAAACACGCGGCGCATCGTCTCCGCGACCATGTGAATGCTCTGCACGTCGTCCCAGCCTTTGAGCGGAACGTCCTTCAGCATGTTCAACGCTTCAATGATGGCCACTCCTCCGGAACTCGGCGGCGGAGAAGTCAAGACTTCCCAGGAGTGCCCGCCACTGTCGTACTTCGCGTGCAAGACCTCCCGGACTTTCACTTTGTAGTTCGCGAGGTCATCCAGAGTGATTAGCCCTCCGTTTTTCAACATTTCGTCGGCAAGCATGTGCGCGGTCTCACCGTTGTAAAATTCTTCGGAGCCGTTCTTGGCGATGCGTTTGAGAGTTGCCGCAAGCTCAGGCTGCTTCAGCGTGTCTCCGGCTTTGAAATGCTGGCCACCTTTGAGAAAAATCTGCTGGCTTGTTGGAAAAGCTTGCAGTCCTGGGCTTTCCTCTTCCAATTCGGCCGCGAGTTTTTCGCTTACGGGAAAACCATCGTCCGCAAGGCGCATCGCGGGAGCCATCACGTCGGCGAGCTTCATCGTGCCGTACGTTTTCAATGCTAATTCCAGGCCGGCGACCGTTCCTGGGATGGCAACGGAGCGATATCCTACAACTGAAGCCTCTTCGTCGAGCTTGCCATCCTTTCCGATGTACATGTTCCGCGTGGCTTTACCGGGAGCGGTTTCGCGGTAATCCAGAAAAGTCGTCTTGCCGTCTGCGAGGCGGATGAGCATAAAGCCACCTCCGCCGATGTTGCCCGCCGCGGGTTCAACCACAGCAAGGGCGAACGCGGTTGCGACCGCAGCGTCCACGGCATTGCCGCCGCGCTTCAGAATTTCAATGCCCGCCCGCGAGCCGAGTTCTTCGTCTGTGACGACCATTCCGTGCGCTGCCCGCGTCGCATGTTTCGGCCAAGGCTTCGGCGCTTGTCCGGCCGCTCCGCTCGGGTTCAACCATAGCGCGAAAGCGCACACGTAAATCGCTGTTCTTGTTCTCATCGCAGGAAAAAGACACTAAGTGATACAAAGGAAAGCGTCAAGCAGGCCCGAGACTGTCGAACCAAGACAGAAGAACATCGCAAACCCCAGCGGCTTGAGTACTTGTGATTTAATCTTCACCGCAAGTTCGAGCGCTAAGCCAGGAGAATTTCATGAGATTCAAGCAAAAGCCGTGGTTGTGCGGTCTCTTGTGGTTGATTTGTGCAGCGCCACTGTTTGGGCAAAATGCGCCCCCGGCGGATTTGGACGCTTACGTCGCGAAAGCAATGAAAACGTTCGAAGTACCCGGTCTCTCCGTGGCGATTGTGAAAGACGGCAAAGTAGTGCTGGCGAAAGGGTATGGAGTTCGCAGACTCGGTGACTCGACGCCAGTGGATGAGAACACACTTTTTGGAATTGGCTCCAATACTAAAGCATTTACGACCGCGGCATTGGCGACCCTGGTCGACGAAGGCAAGATTTCCTGGGATGACCGCGTATACGAAAGGCTGCCGGGTTTTCAGATGTACGACCCCTACGTGTCTCACGAAATGACGATTCGGGATCTATTGACGCACCGGAGTGGGATGGGACTGGGCGAAGGCGATCTGCTTTTCTGGCCGCATACGACCTTTACCCGGGAGGAGATTATCTACAAGCTGCGATTCATGAAACCGGCTTCCAGTTTCCGCAGCCGGTTTGCGTACGACAACCTGCTGTACATGACCGCGGGCCAGATTATTCCGGCAGTCACCGGAAAATCATGGGAGGAGTACGTGCGGGAGAAAATCCTGCGGCCGCTGGGGATGATCACCACGAACCTGAGCACGGCCGAGCTCAGGCCCGGGGAGGATTACGCGTATCCCCACTCGAAGCAGGAAGGGAAGCTTCAAGTGCTGGAATTCGAGAATCTGGACAACGCGGCGCCTGCCGGGTCCATCAATTCTTCGGCAGGGGAGATGGCCAAATGGGTTCTGCTGCAACTGAATCACGGGAAAGTCCCCGGGAGCGAAGAACGCATCTTCAGCGAGCGGCAGTCCCGGGAGATGTGGTCCGCGCAGACTATTCTGCCCGCCGGGGATAGAAAGGGCCCGCTGGTTGCATTAAGTAGCAAGTTTGCCGCATACGCCCTGGGCTGGGGGCTACGCGACTATCACGGAAGAAGAATGGTAGGTCACACCGGCGGCCTCTCCGGATTTGTTTCTCGGGTGATGCTGGTTCCAGAAGAGAATCTTGGAGTGGTCATTCTGACTAATGCCGAGAGTGGCTCAGCTTTTGATTCCATTCTTTATCACATCCTGGATTCTTACTTTGGTCTCCCGCCAACCGACTGGATTGCCGCCTACCAGTCGGAGGACGAGCAAACAGAAAAGGACGCAACGGAGGCTATGAAAGCGCAAGAGAAAGCCCGCGCTGCCGATTCCAAGCCGTCCTTGCCGCTGGAAAAGTACGCGGGCGTCTATACCGACGCATGGTATGGCCCGGTTACCATTCGAATGGAGAACGGAAAACTCGTTTTCAGCATGGATCACACGCCCCAGGCCGTGGGGGAATTGCAGCACTGGCAGTACGATACTTTCAAAGCACACTGGCGCGTGCGGACGATCGAAGATGCATTCCTCACCTTTGCCCTGAAGCCAGACGGCGCGATTGATCACTTCACCATGGTGGCCGTATCGCCGCTCGCGGATTTCAGTTTCGACTATCAGGATTTATACTTCACACCGCTGAAGGTGGGTCCTGCCGGAAAGAACTAGAACAAAGCGCTATTCTTCGCTGAGGAATTCGACGGTGGGCGGGCCTGATAGCAAACCGGCCTGCGTGCCTCGTTCAATGAGTTCCTTGACCGCTCGCTTACCTTTCTCGCCGTAGCCGAGCGTCCACTTATTGACGTACATCCCGACGAACTTGTCCGCCAGTTCGGTGTCCATCTCGCGCGCGAATTGCATCGCATAATTCAGGGCTTCTTCGCGATGCTCGAGGCCATAGGAAACGCTGTCGCGAATGGTCTTAGCGATCTGCCGGCCAAGCTGCGCGCCTAAGGCGCGGCGCACCGCGTTGCCTCCCAGCGGGAGAGGGAGTCCGGTCTGCTCCTGCCACCAAATGCCGAGGTCAATGATGCGGTGCAGGCCTTTTACCGGGAAAAAAAGCTGACCTTCGTGAATGAGCAGACCCGCATCGACCAGATTGTTTTGTACCGCGTCGATGATTTTGTCGAATGGCATTACTACCGGCTCAAAATTCGGCTCAAAAAGTTTCAATGTCAGATAGGCTGAAGTCTTCAACCCTGGGACAGCGATGCGCTTGCCCGAAATCTCCTGCGGTTTGAATGACCTCGTCGACACGACAATAGGACCATAGCCTTCGCCAAAGCTCGCGCCGCAATCGAGCAACACGTACTTGTCGCGCAAAGAAGGATAAGCAGCAAAGCTGATGGCGGTGACGTCGAAAGTTTCGGTGAGCGCGGCTTCGTTGAGCGACTGGATGTCCGAAAGGATATGTATGTACTTGTACCCCGGCGTGGGGAGCTTGTGCGTAGCCAGCGCGTAAAACATGAAAGCGTCGTCGGAATCCGGCGAATGCGCCAGCTTGATCTCGACAGGTTCTTTTTCGGTCTTTGAAGCAGTTTGTTGGCCAGGCATGGGCTTGGTCGATTCCTTTTTCCGATGCCAATCGGATCGCTCAGCAGCGCCCAGCCTTTGGATTCGGTCCTCGCAGAGACGTTGTCCCTGCGGAAGCTCTTTCAGAGGACAAACGGAAGAAACGTGCGCGTCGCAGGGGCTTGCGGGGCGCTGGGCCGGGCACAACTATGACGCACAAAGCGTAGCACAGTGCAAGTCGCCCCGACAATGCGCATCCGGTTGCTTTGATTCAGACATTCTTTACCCGCGCATGGGGCGAGAGTAGACTGAAATCAAAGGGAGGCACCTATGGACAAGGCTCGCCATCCCTTAGTCATTCGCCCCTGGAAGACGCGGACCACAAAACCGCCTCTTGGAAAACCACAACGCCTTCAGTGCGATTCCCATGCACGCCAGAACCGCGCTCTTGCATCAAAGAAGCACAAAAAGTCGGCGCAATAATTGATCAACAACGCCAACTTAATGCGACTCGCCACAAATGTTTGGGGTGGAGCAGCCACCAATCGCGGCTTTTCCGCGGGCACCGAACTGCCCCACCCATCGTGCCGTCCAGCGGGTCGCGCCACTTGGACGGCGAACTCACAATTTTGAACTGCACTCAGCGCGCTGCAGCTACCGCCCGGGCTGTGCGCTTCTCAATGGGAACAAATTCCCTTACGTCATAGCCCGTGTAGATTTGCCGCGGACGCGCGATTTTCTGCTCGGGATCCTGGAGCATTTCCTGCCACTGCGCAAGCCAGCCAACCGTCCGCGGAATGGCAAACAGCACTGTAAACATCTCAGGCTTGAAGCCGAGAGCTTGATAGATGATCCCCGAATAGAAATCCACGTTCGGATAAAGCTTCCGCTGGATGAAGTATTCGTCCTCGAGAGCGATCTTCTCGAGCTCCAGCGCTATATCCAGCTTTGGATTGCGCCCGGTAGCGACGAACACCTGATCGGCGGCCCACTTGATGATGCGGGCACGCGGATCGTAGTTCTTGTAGATGCGGTGACCGAAGCCCATCAGCTTGCCGTGGCCAGCCTTGATTTTTTCAATAAAGCCGCGAACATTGTCCTTCGAGCCGATTTCGTCGAGCATCTTGAGGACTTCCTCGTTCGCTCCGCCATGTAGTGGCCCGGAAAGTGCGGCGGCGGCAGCGGCAGTGCAAGCAAACGGGTCGGCTTGCGAGCTGCCTACGGCGCGCATGACATTGGCGCTGCAATTTTGCTCGTGATCGGCGTGCAAAATGAACAGGATGTCTAGCGCGCGAGCTAGTACCGGATTGGCGCGATATTTTGGCTCGACCATCTTCCACAGCATGTTCATGAAATTCTCGGTGTAGCTCAGGTCGTTGTCCGGGTATACATACGGGTAACCTAGACTGTTTCGGTGAGCATACGCAGCAATCGTCGGGACTTTACCGATAAGCCGGTGAATTTGAAGTTTGCGCACCTCGGGATCGTGCACATTTTTGGCGTCCGGGTAGATCGTTGACAGCGCCGCCACTGTGCTTATGAACATGCCCATGGGATGCGCGTCATGATGAAACCCCTCGAGGAACCGCTTGGTGGTTTCATGCAGCATCGTGTGATGGGTGATTTCCGCGACAAAACTCTTCAATTGGAGTTCGGTCGGCAATTCGCCGTTCAAAATGAGGTAGGCAACTTCGAGAAACGTGCACTTCTCCGCGAGCTGCTCGATGGGATAGCCGCGATAACGCAGAATCCCCTTATCCCCATCAATGAACGTAATCGCGCTCTGGCACGCAGCCGTGTTCAGGAACGCGGGATCATAACTCATCATCCCGAAATCTTCTGAATCCGTTTTGATCTGGCGCAAATCGGAAGCGCGAATGGCTCCCTTTTCAATCGGAAGCTCGTAGGAAAGCCCGGTGCGCTTGTCTACCACACTTAATACTTTTTTCTCCATCGAACTAGCTCCTTTCCACTCTGTCCCTTGAACGAGATCGGTGCGTAGTCTCAATTTGCAAGCAGGGAAGAAGTGGGATCATTTGGGACAAAAACGGTCCTAATCTCTTGCGGCGAACCGGGAGATACAAGTTAAGGCCTGCATTCTCGACCCCGAAAACTGGGCCGAGAGGGAACGCACTCCTACCGGAGAACGCGCCCAAGGATGCCCTCCCAGAACAGCCTCCTTTAAGAAAAGAAGCCGCGAACAAGGCTGTAATACCCCTCGGTTACGCCCGATTGCGGTTTTCTTCAGTGATAAGTGTCACGGCGAAATGTGACGAATGCGCTTTCTGGGAGCGACCGACGTAGCCGCGAGGAGCTACGGGGAATAAAGAGCGGCCCACTCAACTTAGAAGGACCTCATAAAGAGGACACCATGCGGGCAATCGCGTCGTCGAAAGTGGCTTTGCCCTCCAGGTAAGGCTGCCAAAATCTCTGAAGCAAATCGAGATAATCCTTCCAGCCCCGTTGCGAGAAAATCTCCCGAACCGTGCGAGAAGGACTCGAACTACCCTGCGGCGGAATGGTTTTGTCCCCGGCAGTTGCATCGGAAAAAGCCAGCACGGGCCGGATGACCTCTCCGGTGGTGTATAGAACCAAGGCGTGCCAAAGATCACGCGGAATAGGTTTGTCGCGCTGACGGCACTCGCGAATGATGGCCGCCTGGACTGGCTCCGCGATGCCGTGCGAACCTTCGTGAAAAAGCACTTCAAGTGCTTCTGCACCTTGATTTCTCGGGTCCAGGCTGGAAATGGTGACCCGCAGCGGATCGACCGTCGTGTATGCACCCGCCGCGTTTGCATAGGCCGAAAGGTCGACTCGGATTCTCCCCTGTGGCCAGCGCGTTCGGTAGATGTCAGCCAGCCGCTCGGAAATCCCCACGCCTTGTTCTCGCACCAGGGGAGCCACGTGCAAAATCCAGCTACGATTGGCGCGGTCGTGCTCGGGCCACAGGTGCGCGCGGTAGACCGGCGCGGCGGACTCCAGCATTTGCGTGAGTCTTTGCGGCAATCCCGCATCACAGAATTTGCGCTTGTGGCCGGAGAGTTCGTCGCAATCTTCAAAATCGCCGAGTTGGTCTTTCAACTGGATAAGTTCTGTCGAGAACAGCAGATCTTTCTCCGCATAGTTCTCCGCGTAATAAGAGACAGCTTCGTCCCAGGCTTTACGTTCTGCCGCGCTGACTTGTTTGCTGCCGAGAGCTGTTTTTGGAGCCAGAGCGGCAGCCCTCCCGGCGCCCACATCGGCCGTCGGAAGTGCTTTTTTCTGGCGGGCCTCGTAATACAGCGTGTGATGCAAGTTAATCCAAAACCCGCTGTGAAGCTCAAAGACCGGGAGAGGGGCTTCGGTGACATACGATTGTTGGCTCGCGGCAAGCGCGACGTATGCGGGCGCAGAAAGGGCCAATAGAAGAATCGCGTAGCTATGGAGTGATCGCAGTCGCATCATGAGTCGCACGATAGTAGCGCCAAGTCATCTCGCACACAAATTGAGTCTAAGCGATGAGCGGGCTCAGACTTCCAACGAGAGAGACGGTTGAAGGACCTATACGGGCAGATGCGCCGCGTGTTCGAGCCACCGGTCGAGCACAGCCCACTGATCCTCTGAGATTGCCTCTTCGAACTGGATGCCCATTCCAAGTCCGGCGTTCACGTACACGACCTTGGCGTTGGATTCCACGGTTTCACCGCGATGAGCGAAACACACGTGGATAGACGATCCCTTGGCAAGGGGCTTCAGCGTATCAATGTAACAGCCTGTCCGGCTCATGTCGGAGGTACGTGCATGGAGCTTTGCGCCGGTAGTGAGTTCAGTGATATCCGCCAGGACAATCAGCGCGTATCGCGGCGCTCGGCGCCGGTCCGCCATCGTATCGGTCATGCAACGTCTCCTCCGCTGACACACCATCCCGCTCTCGGGATTGTCGCGCCTGGAGAGAGTTGCAGCTTGCGGAGGCTTCTCGCCGAGAAGTCTCGCAAAAGGAGGGATGCCCTGAAACTGATTTTCCCGTCGCCAGGGGGATCTAGCAAGCGGCTTTTTTAAACGTCCTCAAAACGTAAACCAGTTCGCCTGAATCGCGCAGCTATTCCGCTCTCGGATCAGACGCGCTGCCCACGGCGCCTTGGTGGTCCGCAGCATGCAAGCCGCCATTTGAGTCGCGGAAGAATGATCTCCGGCCAGTGCGCCCGTAGCGCAGCGGCGTCCCCGACAATTCGAATTTCGCAGGCGCTCCCAGGGCGCTTGCTCCGACGATGACGTAGCGGAAGGCGTAGCCGTTCTTGATGCCGTTCGCCAGGTCGGAATCCAGAAAACCGGCGGCGTCTTTGTTCGGCGGACCGTGCAAGGGCTGGCCGAGATTTGCCAGTGAATCCGGCAAGCGCTGATACGCCTTGCGATAGGATTCGACGGCGCCTTCGATTTCCTTCATGGCCTGCAAGGCATTTTTCTCTGTCGTCTCAATTTGCGCTTCATCCCATTCCGATTCGAGCGCAGGAAGATCCACAAACAACACGCCGAGGGAAAGCAGCTTCCATTCGCCGCCTTCGCTCACGAGCCCCAGACTAATTTCTCGTACATCGGCTCCGGACGAATCGGTTACGTTCCGGAGCTGCATCGGCACAAAGGCGAGATTCTCGCGCAGTTCCACGCCGCCGAGTTGCATTTCCGTGGTCACGCTCGGCGTTTCACAACGAACAATCGGCCGCCCCGAAGGATTCGAGGAAGATGTGGCTTTGCCCGGCTCATTCAGCAGCACGAAGCGCTTCATCAGAGCGATGCGCGCGGAGGGCGTCATGCGGGAGAATGCTTCTTTATTCCGGACCGTCAGAAAGTTTGCAAATGCCGTCTGATCCTGAGAGCACGCAGCGACCAGCAGATTCTTCAGCGCGAGGCCCGCGCTACCGGAGTCGCTTGCCGCGCTCGCCGGACCGGCATTTGGCTTGGAGCTGGATTCTTGAGCCCAGTCCTTCTGCGCGAAAACGAATAACGCCAGCGCCAGCCAAACCGTATGATGTCGAAGCCTCAATTTGCGCAATCTCCCCTAATCCCTGGCGGCGTTGAGAATCGCCGCCAGATTCTGCGTGAAACTCGACCGCGGCATTACCTCAGTGCATCCGGCAGCCTTTGCGCGCAAAGCAAGCTCGTGCTGCACATGCGAGAGGAAGCCAACCACGCGAACTTCCTTGTTCGTCTGGCGCAATTTTTCGATGGCTTGCAATGGCTGGCTACGTGCGTTCAAGTCGACAAGCACGAGCTTCGGCTGGCATTGCAACAACTCGGTCAGTGCATCGCCGTTGGTAGCCACTTTGACTTCCACGCCGAGCTGTTTTGCGGTTTCCGCCAGCTTCATTTGAAAAAACAGATCGTCCATCAACGCTACGACTTTTCCCATCGATTCTGTCCTCGCTTGCTTGCCCCACTATTATGCTCCAGTTCTTCTTTCGCTCTGGAATTGCGAGTAAACTGAATACTCGCATAGGAGGTGCCGCATGCAACCCGCCTCTGCTCCTGACATTCAGCCTGCCATTTCGCTCTTAGCAAAGACGCCACATCTTCTCGAAACGCTGCTTGGCGATTTGCCGGGGGAACTGCTGCATTGGAAACCGGCTCCCGACCGCTGGTCTATTTCCGAAGTGTTAGCGCATCTTGCGGCGCTCGAGCAGGTTTACGCAGACCGCGCTCTTCGCGTCGTCGCAGAAGATTCCCCCGCGTTAATGAAGTACGATCTGGCAGGAGCTTCTGCCCGCGGGGACTATTTGCGCGGATCGGCTGGCGAAAACCTGGCGCTTTTCACGCGTACTCGCCGCTCGACCCTGGCAATGCTCACAGGGCTTCCTGTTTCCGCCGGTGCGCGTGCGGGCGTGCATTCGGAATTGGGCGCGGTTAGTCTAGCGCACATGCTTAACGAATGGGCCAATCATGACCTCGGCCACTTGCGGCAGATCGCCGAACTGTATCGCGCTTACGCCTTCCACCCGAATTCCGGCCCGTTCAGGACGTACTCGACTCCGAAACCGTGAGCCAGTCCCCTGAAGATTTGCGGCTCGCAGAATGTGGGCCGCGCGACATCACACTCTACACTCGCCCTGGCTGCCACCTCTGTGAGGAAGCCAAGGCTGCTATTGCTCCTCTTCTGCGCGAATTCAGCGCTTCACTTCATGAGGTGAATATCGACGAGGATCCTGTCTTGAAAGGGCGCTACGGGTGGGATGTTCCAGTTATTTTCATCGGCACACACAAAGCTGCTAAGCATCGCGTCGACGTCGTCCAATTCCGCCGCCAACTCGAAGATGCCCGATAAGGGTACGATCCGCCCCTAACCCAACGCCCTCAAGTTTTTTTGACGGTTTGCTCGAGCGGCTAGGAACCAAGAACTAAAAACTAAGAACTGGGAGTCGTTCACTTTCAACTAGTGCTCGCCGCCCGGGCTGTGCGCGCCAACTGTGTCATCCGGCACGTCGCCCTTGCGGCCGCGTACGCGGTCGTACACGCTGACTTGGCTCACCGAACCTAGCGCTTCATTGTAAAAAGTCGGCACGCCCAGTGCCGTGAGCAGCTCTTCGTTGAACTTGCGCAAGTTTTGCAGATGCGTCGCCAGCGCCGGAACCTTCAGTCCCTCGTCCGTCAGCAAGAATTTTTGATAGCCCGCGTCCCACAGCCGCGTAAACTGGCCCTTCAGCATAATGGTCGGGATAATGGTCATCTGGTAGCGGTCGTCGGTCCCTTTGCGGAACTCCGCGCCGCAACCATACTTCTCGACGCGCACTACTCCGCGCGTGCTCCCCACGGCAAACCCCAGCGCCGCCAGACTTTCAATCGCCTTCGGTGAAAACCGCTCTTCGACATTCCACATAGTCTTTTCAGGGTAATGAATGCCCGTGCATCTGTAAAGCGCGCTTCTCACACACGCGCTTCCCTCGCGGTCGAAAATTTCGTTCAGCCGCTTCTCGGTTCGCCTTACCACTTCCGCTGGTACGGCACGACCTCGCTGCAGACCATATTTCCCGTCTGTTTGCTGACTACCGCAATCAGCAGATAGGAGCTCTCTCTTGTTTTTTGATTCAGCGACGGCTGGCTTTCTACAGAGAAGTACGCCGTCCCGCTGGCCGTTTGCAGTGTTGTCTCCGCGTATTGCAGCCCTGGAAGTCTTTGCTTGTTGTTGTCAAACGCCCAAGCACGAATGGCCACCGTGCCCAAGGGATAGTTGCCCTGGTAGGTATAGGGGAACTTTCCGATCAGGCGGTTGCCGTCTTCGGTAAATTCAATCTTTCCAAAAGTGCACGGAGCGTTGCCTGCCTGCGTTTGAGCTGGACTTGTTGTCCCGTCGGGACTTCCCGAATTACCCGTGCTGCCCGTCGGGCTTGCTTGTGGTGCGCTGGTCGAGCCGGTAGCAATTCCAGCCAGCTTGTACTCCACCTCAATGGTCGTGTCCACTTCCACCGGCCGTCCGTTTAGCAGTGTCGGCTGGTAACGCCACTGTTTGACTGCGCTCATGGCTGATGGCACCAGCAATGGATTACCCGAGAGCGCGTCAACTTCGGTGACGTTCCCGTTCGGAGCGATGATCGCATGCAGGTGTACGGCTCCGGAGACATGTGCCTGCACCGCAAGCGGGGGATATTGCGGCTCGACTCGCCGCACGAGTTTCAACGCTTGCACGTTTCCACCCACGCTGATCCGCCCTACCGGACTCATTACCGGTACATTCTTCTTCGGATTCTCGGGCGTCGCAACGGCCGTAAGAATTTCCTGCTTCTCTGAGCCCGTCAAGTCCGGGATCGAATGCGTGGCGCCAAAGTTGGGATTCAGTCGGAGCGTTTCACGATACTCGGCGGTGGCTGCTTCTCGGTCGCCCGCGCTCTGCAGCGCGTTTGCCAGATTGTAATGTGTCTCCGCGTTTTGCGGGTTCAGTCGCAAAGCCTCCCGGTATTGGTTAATGGCGTTTTCATAGTTACCCTTGCGGAATAGCGCCAGCCCTAGTTCGTTGTGAGTCACAGGATCCGTGGCGTCCAGGCGAATCGCCTCCCGCAATTCCTTGATTGCGTTCTCCAGGTCTCCGTTCTCCATCAGCGCGGCGCCCAGCGCGGCATGCGCGGCAACATAATCCGGTTTGAGCCGGATGGCCTCCCGGTAGTGTGTCATCGCCGCTTGCAGATTGTGCTGTGCCTGAAGCGACTCTCCCATCTCGTAGTGCATCTGGGGGTTTTTGGAATTGCCCGGATAGTAGTGGCGCACAACCAAGGCAGCCACGACCACCAGCGCAATCGCCGCAAGCGCAATCCAGACTTGCCGACGCCGGCCTTCTCCCTCTTCCTTCTTTCTGTCGCCTGGTAACTGTTCACTGGCCGATCTTTCCGCTTCCGCGCGCGCTCTGGCTGCGCGCTCTGCCTCAGCCTTCTCGCGCTGCAATCTTTCAAATTCCGCTTGCTCCCGGACGCGCCGCTCCGCCTCTTCTCTCTGACGTTCCGCGCGAACTTTCTCAGCCGCTTGGCGTCCCAGCCGTTCTTGCGCGGCTTTCGCTTTGCGCGCTTCTTCAGCTTGCAGAGCCGCTTGTCGTTCTGCTTCCGCGCGCGCGGCGGCTTGCTGCTCCGCCTCTGCTTTTTCCCGCGCTGCCCGTTCCTGTTCCGCTCGCTCTCGTTCCCGCCGTTCCTTCTCTAACTTCGCCGCGCGTTCCGCTTCCGCCTTTTGTGCTGCGGCTCGTTCCGCTTCTGCTTTTTCCGCTGCCAGTCGCTCAGCTTCTGCCCTCGCAGCCGCCTCTCGCCGCCGCGCTTCTTCCAGTCGTCTTTTCTGTTCCTCTTCCGCACCCACCGCCGCCGCCGCTGCTGCAGCGGCCTGCAACTCAAACAAATGGCCTTCCTGCGAGCGCATGTACAGCACTGGCGTGGCCCACTCTTGTCCGAATTCCTCCTTGAACAATGCCTTCCGCGCTTCGCAAACGGCTGCATCCACCGGATTGCCTTCCGCTACCGCCCGGTAAAATTCCTGTGCGAACACTTTCGCGGCCGCGTCGCTGATTTCGAATTGCATGGCAATCACAGCGGGCACGCGTTGTTGCAGCAGGCTCTGCGCCACGCCCGAAAACGGATCCTGTCGCGAGCTGCGTGCCCCTTCGCACGCGTTCAGCACTGCCAACCGCAAGGACCGGTGATCGCGGAGCAACATCCCCAGCGATTCCCCGCGCACTGGGTAGGACATGCTTTGCTCGTCTTCGAATTGCAGCACGCCATCCTGTACTACGTCGTCAAATCCTCCATGTCCGATGAAATGAAATATGTGAAACGGCGCGCCGCGCGCTCTCAACCGCAGCGCATCCAGCGTGGCCTCGGGCAGGCGCTCCAGCTCAATCTGCCCAGCTCCCAATAAGTCGGCCAGCGATTCCTGCAGCCGTTCCCACTCTCCTTCCGTATCCAGCCTTTTCAAATTTCTTGGGCTGGCGATCATCACCAGCACGCGGAGCGGCAATGCCACGCGCAGTGGCGTGATTCGCTGCGGAAGATCCAGGAATCGCACTACCGGCGTCTCAATCGACGTCGTCAAAAAATGATTCTGGCTCGCGTCGTACAGAAATTCCCAAGGCAAGTCGGCCAGCGCAGGAACATCGGTCAGCCGCAGCCGTATCCGAAGCCCATGTTCTTTGTCGGAGGCTTGCTCGATGCTTCCCCGGAGCTGCGCGATCATTTCTCCCGAAAACACGGCGCTGAACAGCTTCCCGCCAAACTCCTTTGCAGCTTGCAGTTCGGGAGCGTCCACGCGGCGCATCGTGCGCCGGACTT
>Ga0335077_10003460_pt1 | contig 19083 bp, 14 predicted proteins | sample Lox_Sample_31_FD_207151 | JGI IMG/M metagenome (GOLD analysis project Ga0335077, IMG submission 207151) | Soil microbial communities from Loxahatchee National Wildlife Refuge, Florida, United States - Lox_Sample_3.1 | ecosystem: Environmental > Terrestrial > Soil > Wetlands | place: USA...
CTTCTACTTCCCGCGATTTTTCTTTCCATCGCGAAAAACCGGAGCCAGGCGGAATGGGGCAGCACTACGACGTCATCGTCATCGGCGGCGGTCACAATGGACTGGTCAATGCCGCGTACCTGGCCAGGGCCGGGAAAAAGGTGGTGGTACTGGAACGGCGGCATGTGCTGGGCGGGGCTGCGGTGACGGAAGAAATCGTTCCCGGGTTTCTCTTTTCCGAATGTTCCTACGTGGTTTCGCTGCTGCGGCCGGAAATCATCCGCGAGCTCGATTTGCCGCGCCATGGCCTGGAGATTCTGCCACTCGATGGAACGTTTTCGCCGATGCTCAACGGCGATTACTTGTGGCGGGTGAACGACCATGCCAAAACGGTGCGCGAGATTCGCCGGCACTCGCGCGTGGACGCCGAAGCGTACGAAGAATTTTCGAAGATGATGCAGCCGATGTGCCGGTTCGTGAAGCCCATCCTGTCGATGATTCCGCCCGATCCGACGACGCTGAATCCGCGAGACCTGAAGCAACTCCATTTCCTGTTGCAACGCTTCCGCGAGCTTTCTTCGGACGAACGGTACACGCTGGTGCAGTTGATGACGATGAGCTCGGCGGATTTTCTTGATCAGTGGTTTGAGACGGACGTGCTGAAGGCGACGATGTCGGCTTCGGGCATTATCGGAACGTTTCTGGGGATTCGTTCGCCGGGAACAGCGTACGTTTTGCTGCATCACTATATGGGAGAAATCGACGGGGCGTTTCGCTCGTGGGGATTCAGCCGCGGCGGGACCGGAGCGATCTCGAATGCGATTGCGGCGGCGGCGCGGGAACTGGGCGTGGAGATTCGAACGAAGGCGCCGGTCGCCAAGATTCTTACAAAAAACGGCCAGGCGTGTGGCGTTGTGCTGCAGAGCGGAGAAGAAATTTCCGCGACGGTTGTTTCTTCCAGTGTCGATCCACATCTCACGTTTGAAAAATTTTTGGAGCCCAGCGAACTGCCTGGGGATTTCCTCGAGAGCGTGCGCCGGTACAAATTTCGAGGTTCTTCCGGGAAAGTGAATCTGGCGCTCGACGCGCTGCCGAACTTCAAATGCCTGCCGGGGCCGGGCGCGCATTTGCGCGGGGCGATTTCTATTTCGCCGGGCATGGATTATATGGAGCGCGCGTACGACGACGCGAAGTATGGGCAATACTCGCGCCGTCCGTATATCGACATGGTTATCCCCAGCTTGACGGACCCCAGCGTCGCGCCGCCCGGCAAGCACGTGCTTTCGTGCTTCGTGCAATATGCACCGTACAAGCTCGCGCAAGGCACTTGGGACGAGCAACGGGAAGCGTTTGGCAACAACGTGATCGAAACGATCGCTGAGCACGCGCCAAACATCAAGAACATTATCATTGGCAAGCAGTTCCTCACGCCGCTCGACCTTGAGCGGGAATTCGGGCTCACACAGGGAAATATTTTTCAAGGTGAACTTTCTCTCGAGCAGCTTTTCTTTTTGAGGCCGGTCGCGGGATGGGCCTACTACCGCACGCCGATTGATAACCTTTATATGTGCGGTTCCGCGACGCATCCGGGCGGCGGGATCATGGGGGCGAATGGCCGGATCGCGAGCCAGGTCATTCTGAAAAATTGGAAGTCCAGCACATCCCGCGCGAAGGCGGCCAACTAACCATGCCACTCGGACAGCGGGTCGTGCTCATTGGCGGCGGTCACAACGCGCTCGTTACGGCGTTTTATCTGGCCAAGGGCGGATTCAAACCGCTGGTAGTGGAGCGCCGCGAAATAGTTGGGGGCGGGGCCGTCACCGAAGAATTTCATCCCGGGTCTCGCGCCTCGACGCTCGCGCACACGCTTGGCCCGCTGCGCGCGGACATTGCGCGCGACATGCAACTCGAAAAGTTTGATTGCGAGATTCTTTCTCCCGATCCGCGCGTGTTCGCTCCAGCGCCGGATGGAAAGTCGCTGCTCTTTTATAACGATGCTGCGAAGACTGTAGCAGGGATTGCGCGCTATTCCGAAAAAGACGCGGCGAAGTACACGAAATTTGCGGAAACTTTGGAGTCGATCGCCGAAGTTTTCACGCAACTCGTCTCCATTACCCCACCGGCGATCGATAAGCCCAGTCCCGAGGATTTTTGGAACCTCTTCAAAACCGGCCGGGGTGTGCGCGGGCTCGGCAAAACCGGAATTTTCGATTTGTTGCGATGGGGACCGATGGCGGTTGCGGATTTCGTCGCGGAATTTTTTGAGACGGAACTGCTTCGGGCAGTGGTCGCAGCGCGAGGGATTTTCGGCAACGCGCTTGGGCCATGGTCTGCAGGCTCCACTGCAGTGCTTCTGCTGCGCGCGGCGGCCGATCCGCACCCCGTTGGTGCCGCGGCTTTTCCTCGTGGGGGGCTCGGATCGTTCACGCGCGCGATGGCTGAGTCCGCGAAGAAGGCTGGAGTGGAGATTCGCACGGATGCGGAAGTTGCGCATATTGCCGTGAAGGACGGCGCCGTCACTGCTGTTGTTCTGAAGGGCGGCGAAGAGATTCCTACGAACGCTGTTGTTTCCGGTGTCGATCCGAAGCGCACTTTTTTCAAACTGCTGGATCCATCGCAACTCGACCCCACGTTTGCGAATCGGCTGAAGAATTTTCGAGCGAACGGAAACGTTGCAAAAGTGAATCTCGCGCTTGGCGGGCTTCCCATGTTTAAGGCGCTGGACGAGGCGGAAGGTCCTCTGAAAGCACTTTCCGGCCGCATTCATATTGGCCCGGAGATCGATTATCTCGAGCGCGCGTTCGATGCTTCAAAGTATGGAGAATTTTCAAAAGCGCCCTGGCTCGATGTGACGATTCCGACGATTCTCGATCCGGCGCTCGCGCCGGACGGCAAGCACGTGCTCTCGGCGTACGTGCAATTCGCTCCGTTCAAACTGCGCAAGGGAGACTGGGACTCGCACCGCAAGGAACTCGGCGACACGGTGATCAAGACGCTGGCCACGTATGCGCCGAATCTGCCCGGCCTTGTCGAAGGCATGCAAGTCATCACGCCGAAAGACCTGGAGACTTCGTATGGGTTCGCCGGCGGGCACATTTTTCACGGTGAGCTGGCATTGGATCAGCTTTTCACCATGCGGCCCGTGCTCGACTGGGCGCGCTACAAAACACCCATCCTCGGGCTGTTCCTGTGCGGTTCGGGCACGCATCCCGGCAATGGCCTCACTGGCGCGAGTGGCGCAAATGCGGCCCGCGAAATCATCCGCGAATTGCGATGAAGACAATTGACCGGAGCAGGCTGAAGAAACTCCAGCAGCGCGAAGAAGCGCGCTTCATCGCGGAGCATCCCAAATCGGCTGAGCTTTACAAACGCGCGCAAAACTCTCTTCTCGGCGGCGTGCCCATGAGCTGGATGAAAAAATGGGCAGGCGCTTTTCCGATTTTCGTGCAGTCCGCCAGAGGCGCGCACTTCACTGATGTAGATCAGCACGACTATGTGGACTTGTGCCTCGGCGACACAGGCGCGATGACCGGCCATTCGCCCGATGTCGTGGCCGAGGCTGTGGCGCGTCGCGCTCGCGACGGGATCACGCTCATGCTCCCGACCGAAGATGCGCTTTGGGTCGGCGAGGACCTGAAGCGGCGCTTCGGATTGCCCTATTGGCAGTTCACGTTGACGGCTACGGACGCGAATCGCTTTTCGATTCGAATCGCACGCGAAATCACGCAACGCTCGAAGATTCTCGTTTTTCATTATTGCTACCACGGCACCGTCGACGAATCGTTTGCTTCGCTGCGAGAGGGCGTCGTTGGCCCGCGCCGCGGCAACATCGGCCCACCGGTCAATCCAGCGGAAACCACGCGCGTGGTCGAATTCAACGATCTTAACGCGCTCGAAGATGCGCTGAAGCATCATGACGTCGCGTGCGTGCTGGCTGAACCAGCCATGACCAACGTGGGCATCATTCTTCCAGAGGACGGCTACTGGAAATCCGCGCGGGACCTTTGCCGCCGCTACGGCTCGATTCTCATCGCCGACGAAACGCACACGATCTGCGCAGGACCCGGCGGTTGCACGGCGGAGTGGAAACTCGATACGGACATGCTCGTTTTCGGCAAAGCGATTGGCAGCGGCATTCCCGGCGCGGCGTACGGTTGCAGCGAAGAAGTTGCGCAGCGGATCTCGGCGCGCATTCATCTCGAAGATTGCGACGTTGGCGGCATCGGCGGAACCTTGGCAGGCAACGCTCTTTCGCTTGTCGCTATGCGAGCCACGCTCGAACACGTTCTTACTCCTGCGGCTTTCGCAAAGATGATTCCGCTCGCCAAGCGCTTCGACGACGGCGTAGCCGAGCACATTCGCTCGGCGAACTTGCCGTGGAACGTTATTCGCCTTGGCGCCCGCGCGGAATATACGTTTGCCGCAAAGCCTCCACGCAATGGCGGCGAATCCGCCGCGGCGGCGGACTTTGAACTCGAGCGCTTCCTACACCTTTATGCACTCAACCGCGGCGTGTTGCTGACTCCGTTTCACAACATGGCGCTCATGTGCCCTGCCACGACAGAGGCCGACATCGATTTGCATACGAAAATCTTCGGCGAAGCCACGCACGAACTGACGGCTTGATTCTCGATGCGCCGACATTGTGTAGAATGGTGGCCTTTAACCTTAATCCCTAGAAGTGAGGGCTTATGTCTTCGGACTATTTGCTCAAGACGGAACCTTCCCAATATTCTTTCGCTGATCTGCAGCGCGACAAAGCTACGGTCTGGGACGGCGTGCACAATCCCGTGGCCTTGCGGAACCTCGGCGAGATGAAACCTGGCACGCGGCTGGTTATTTATCACACCGGCGATGAGAAAAGCGCTGTCGGAACCGCAACTGTCGTTTCGGTAGATGTCTCCAATCCCAAGAATCCTGCTGTGAAAATTCAGGCGGGCAAGCCAATCGCCAAGCCGCTCACGCTTGCGCAAATCAAGGCGAACAAGCTCTTCGCAGATTCACCGCTAGTGCGTCAGGGCCGCTTGTCTGTGGTTCCTTTGACTGCGGCGCAATACAAAGCGTTGACCGGCGACTAACGGCGCAATTGCGCGTATGATGCGGGGCGCCACAAGGAGGTTAGCCCCGATGAAACGCTCCATAATTCTTTTCGGTTTGCTGCTGGCCGCTCCCGTTTTTGCGCAGCAGCCGGCGGAGCTTCATTACCACTCCGTTCCGGACTTTCTGAAATTCCCCGCGGACCTTTACCTGGGCGAAGTGCCGGGCGTAGCAGTCAACTCGAAAGGTCATATTTTTGTTTTTTCGCGAGGCAATTCCACGGGCCCGGCGTATGCAGCGAGCGCGGCGCAGCTTCTCGAGTTTGCGCCCGACGGAAAATTTCTTCGCGAGATTGGCCATAACCTCTACGCCTGGTCCTACGCGCACACCGTTAAAGTCGACCGGCAGGACAACATCTGGGTGACTGACAAAGGCTCGGACATGGTCATCAAGTTCAATCCGGAAGGCCGCGTCATGATGGTCTTTGGCCGCAAGCAAGAAGCTTCGGACGACGGCACCGGGCCGCTAAAGCATGTGAAGCCGCCGCTGCCTCCTGTCGACGGTTTCTTTCGTCAAGTCACCGACATTGCGTGGGACTCTGCCGGCAACGGCTACATCAGCGACGGTTACGTCAATTCGCGCGTAGCGAAGGTAGACAAGGACGGCAATTGGCTCAAATCGTTCGGGGAACCCGGCGATCAGCCCGGGCAACTCAACACGCCTCACAGCATCGCCGTCGATGCCCACGACAGTGTTTACGTCGCCGACCGCGGCAATCGCCGCATCCAAGTTTTCGACACGGAGGGAAATCTCCTTCGACAGATCACGATTGATGTTCCCGTTCCGCCGGACGCGCGGCCCGCCATCGGCAACACGCCCACCACGACCACGGGCACGATGGCTCCCGGCGCTCCCTGGGCCATTTGCATCACGCCAGGGCCAAACCAGGTCCTCTTCAGCTCGGACGCTTACCCAGGTCGCATTTACAAACTTTCTCTCGATGGAAAAGTTCTCGGCGTTTTCGGTAAATCCGGCAAGCAACTCGGGCAGTTCGGCTGGATACACGAAATCGCCTGCCCGTCAGAGAACGAAATCTACGTTGCCGAGATCCTGAACTGGAGAATCCAGAAGCTGGTTCTTGAACCGAATCACTAGGGTCGGGTCTGTGTGCAGGCCGGCAACCCCGCTCGCGCGAAAAGAGCGCCGAGTGTGATACTCTTTCACCCTGCACGCTGAATCTTCGTAGTTCGAGTTCACATCATAAAACTCATATGACGAATACTCTTCTCCCTATTCAAGCGGTAGCACGCAAACTCGAAATTCCCGAAAAATATTTTGAACAACTTGGATCACAATCCGGCAAAGTCAAACTGGAGCTGCTTTCTGATCCTGCATTCAAGCGCCGTGGAAAATTGATCCTCGTTACGGCGACGACGCCGACCGCCGCTGGTGAAGGCAAGACCGTGACATCCATCAGCCTTACGCAAGGGCTCGCTTACATCGGCAAGAAAGTGGTAATCACTTCGCGCGAGCCCTCGCTCGGTCCCGTTTTTGGAATGAAAGGTGGCGCGGCGGGCGGCGGCCTGGCGCAAATCGAACCCAGCGCCAAGATCAATTTACATTTCAACGGTGATTTTCACGCCATCTCTTCGGCGCACAATTTGCTCGCCGCGCTGATTGACGCGCATCTTTTCCACGGCAACGACCTGCAGCTTGACCCCGACCAGATCAGCTGGCCGCGGACAGTAGACATGAACGACCGCGCGCTGCGGCACATCGCTCTCTCGCTCGACAGCAAGAAGGACGGGGGCGGCCGCAAGAGCGGCTTTGTCATCACCGCTGCTTCTGAAATCATGGCCGTTGTCGCGCTCGCGAAGAGCCGCGCCGATTTACGGAAACGACTGGACTCCATCGTCATCGGGGTTACGCGTGACGGCAAACCGGTTCGCGCGCACGATCTCAGCGCCACGGGCGGCATGATGGCGTTGCTGGCCGAGGCCATTCTTCCCAATCTCGTGCAGACCACCGATGGCACTCCCGCGTTCGTGCACGCGGGACCCTTTGGCAATATCGCGCATGGTACGAGCAGCGTGATTTCGCAGGGGATAGGACTTTGCCTCGCCGACTACGTCGTGAACGAATGCGGGTTTGCGGCGGACCTCGGCGCCGAGAAATATTTCGACACCGTCATGCCGCAATCGGGCATCGCGCCCTCAGCAGCCGTTCTTGTGACCACAGTGCGGAGCATGCGCGCGCAGGGCGAAGGCGACCTCGAGCGCGGGTTGCCCAATCTCGGCAAGCACATCGAGATCCTCAAGACCTTCGGGGTCCCGATCATCGTGGCTCTGAATCGGCTTCCGGAGGATACGGATTCCGATCTCCAGCGACTCGCCGCGTACTGCACCGAACGCGGCGTGCCCAGCGCACTTTCCGAAGGATTTGCGAAAGGCGCTCCCGGCGGGAAAGCGCTTGCGGAAAAAGTCGTCGAGTTGATTGCGGCGAATCCTTCGCCTGGCGTGCACGCGTTGTACTCGCACGAAGAACTGCTCATCGAAAAGATCAGGAAGTTGGCGAAAACAATTTACGGCGCGAACGATGTGAAATTCTCGGAGCAAGCCATGGAAAGGCTGCAACAGTTCACCTCATGGGGCTACGGAAACCTGCCAATTTGCGTCGCGAAAACGCAGTACTCTCTCTCCGACGATCCGAAGCGCCTTGGCGTCCCCACCGGTTGGGACCTCAACGTGACCAACGCCTCTCTGTCCGCTGGCGCTGGATACGTGGTCGCCATTTCCGGCAGCATGATGCTGATGCCGGGCCTGCCGAAGGTCTCCCGGGCCTCGTCGATTGACGTCGACGATTCGGGCAATATCATCGGCGTCTGAGCAATTCTCTTTGTCGCAGCGACTGCTCCATATTGTCGTGCCCGCGCATTGCAGATTTGTACGAGACCATGTGACACGTGTTACGGAGCATCGTGAGGAGACTCACAGCCTGGCGGCCCGTTTCGTTGCATCGTTTTGTGTGGGGATTGACGGGTAGAACGTGTGCCCGGAGTAGAAGAGAAATGTTCGGCCTGAGCGCGGAGGGACTGACGTTCAGTGACCGGCGCGACGCTGGACGGAAACTAGCGGCTCTCCTCACAAACTACGCCGACCAGGATGATGTCCTGGTGCTTGGCATTCCTCGCGGCGGCGTGCAAGTGGCGTTTGAGATCGCCGTTTTCCTTTCAGCGCCACTGGATGTCTTCCTGCTACGCAAACTCGGCGTGCCCGGAGAAGAAGAACTCGCGTTTGGCGCCATTGCAAGCGGCGGAGTCCGCGTCCTAGACCACGAGACGATTCGTTCCTTTGGCATTTCCGAGCAGGAAATCGAGCGCGTCACTGACATGGAGTTACGCGAGTTGCATCGCCGCGAGGCGGCATACCGTGAGGACCGCGGCCCGCTCGAGGCGGAGGGGAAGACCGTCATCCTGGTCGACGACGGCATCGCCACAGGCTCCAGCATGCGTGCCGGCGTACAGGCTCTCCGCCAATTGCAGCCGCGCCGCATCGTCGTTGCAGTTCCGGTTGCACCATTCCGCGCATCCGAGCAACTGAAGGCCGATATCGACGAGTTTGTTTGCCTTGAAACGCCGATGTTTTTTCAAGCGATCGGGCAGTTTTATGACGATTTCTCGCAGGTCCCTGACGAAGAAGTCCTTGCCCTGCTTGCCAAAGCACGACAACCAGTGAGGGAGAGAGCCGCGGGGAGAGCCGGGGGGTAAACGAGGGGATTGTGGAGGTACCATGAAGATCTTACTTGCGATTGACGGGACGAAATTTTCTGAGGCTGCGACTCAGGCGATTACACAAACTATTGCTCCGAAAGACTCCGAAATCCTCGTTCTGCAAGCTGTGGAGCCGCTTTCGTATTCCGCGCCGCCTCAGATGGCGCCCGGGTATGCTCCTGAACTGGTGGAGAAGCGGGAAGAGCAGAAAAAAGAAGCAAAGGTGTCAGTAACAGCGGCGGCGAACACTCTACAGACGGCGGGGTTCCGGGTGGACACGCGAGTCGTCGAAGCTGATCCGCGAAGCGCGATTCTGGATATTGCCGAGGAATCGAATATGGATCTGATTGTGCTTGGTTCCCACGGGCGCAGAGGCATTCAGAAATTCTTGATCGGGAGTGTCGCGGAATCGGTGGCACGGCACGCGCGTTGTTCTGTTCTCATTGTGAGAACTCGCCCCATGCGCTGAAAGTTCCATTGACGGCACTCTAGCGGGGGAATGAGCGACGACTCTCAACCAGTGGTGCAGGCTCTTCAAAAGCTGCTACGGCGCCTTAACGAGAACCGCTCTCTCGCTCAGCTTTGCAATGTTCGCCAGCAGCCAATTCGCCAGGATCTCGTAGGTTTCTTCTTCCGTGCCCGTGCGATACAGAAACTCGAGCGTCTGGCCGGATTCGTCGAGGGGAATGTGCCGGCAGGGAAACCGTTCTTGTTGTCGGTTCCTGGGCACTAGGCCGATCAGTGCGCACTTAGTGCACGATAGCCGCTCGCCAAGGTTTTTGTAATTCAGGCAGGTGGGCGAATCCTGGAAAATGAAATGTGGCCGCCAGGTCGCTTCTCTTGGATTGCGATACCCGCCGCTCGCAACAAACGCTAACTCCGCCTTCAGGACAGTGAGTAGGTTCTCGTTATCTTGAGGCATCTTCTTTTCCCCGACATAGTTTGCCGCCCGTCGGCACAACCTGCTGTGACCCAGGGCACAAACCCATGTAACGCTCACCACAGCTGGTCTTGTGCCCAAAGGTAGGCAATTCCGGCCCTCGCCTCACTTTCGCAAAACAGTGACCCGAAACACTTTAAGTTGTGACTTTCCGCGCTGCATTGGGGAAATGTGCGGGGTTAGCATTGGCTTAGGAATGGAGTCGGAGGGTAAGTTGTCTGCCCCTGGCTCCGACAGCATGACTCACCGAAGGAATCCGGAATCGAGTGTCGCCAAAGAGATTCCCATGGGTGGTTCGGAATTTCTTCCGCTGTGGCAGTTGGATATCGAAGAACTTACCGGACACAATCTCGAAGCTCGCGGCCGCGAAGAAGTGAACCGGCTTCTTCGCTCAGGCTGGCGGCTGCTTCACATTTACACGCTGAAATATGAGGAGGACGGCGTTTGGCGGGAACGGCCCATGGCTATTCTTGGACGATCGCGGAACGAGCCGGATGATCCCTCGCTCATCTGAGGTCCCTCGCGCCAGTCCGATCCGAATGGCCCGGGCGCGAGCAGGAGGTGCGTTTATGAAATGGTCGCTGCAGATCACTTACCGGAACGTGATGCCTTCCGCCACGATTGAGGAATGGATCCGCGAGGAAGCGGAAAAGCTCGACACCTTTTACAATCACATTGTGGCGTGCCGCGTCGCGATACACGTACCGCACCGCCATCACCGGAAGGGCAGCTTGTACCATATTCGGCTTGATGTGCAAGTTCCGGGAGGAGAAATTATTGTAAATCGCGAACCGACCCTGGCTTCCGAGGCTCGCGTCCTTGAGTACCCCGTTGCGGCAAAACATCTCGAGCTCCATCCCCTTATGAAAAATCTGCACCCGGCCATTAAGTCCGCGTTCCGAATCGCTGGACGGCGTCTGCAAGACTATGCCCGCAAGCAACGCGGCGAAATCAAACACCATTCCCCTGCTGCCCATGCGTTCGTGAGTCAGATTTTTCACACAGAAGGCTACGGTTTCCTCACCGTAAGCGATGGCCGCGAGATTTATTTCCACGAAAATAGCGTTCTGAACGAAGCCTTTGCTCATTTGGAAGTCGGGACAGCCGTGACCTTTGTGGAAGAAGCGGGCAATCAGGGTCCTCAGGCAAGCACGGTTCGAGTTTTCGAGGAGCGCAGAAGTTCGCGTGAGAAAAGGCCTGCCTTGGCCATGGTCCACTGATCTTTCTGGTCATAAGTAACGCTCAATCGGCGGCTCAAGCGTCGCTTCATGTTCCCTTCTCCTGCAATTCAGAGTTTTCCTCGTCGCCTCCGATTGACCCATACACTCCCTGTAGACTGTTCGCAGGCAAAAATGGAGACACTACCGCAAGAAAGAAAAGAATTGATACAATTCTTCGGTTTCTCTGAGGGGCAAGCAAGTGCGCCTGCCGGCTCAAGTGCGCGCGAGCGTGGGGAGGCGAAACGCTCCTATAGATGTGAGAAATGGCCTCGCCTCATCGGCTCTTGCAAAACAAAAACCTTCCGCGGTGTCGTGCGTCAAAAGCGGTAAGAAGGAGTGGTCTGCTCACAGTGCTTTCTCTGTCCAGTCAAAAGATGCATTCCGAACGGCCGCCGAAGCGATTGGCACCATGGGTCATAGTGCTTGCCGTGTTTGCTGCGGGCTGCTCCAAATCGCAGAGTGCCAGCGTTCTTGGTGACGCTTCTCATCCAACTCCAATCCATTCTTACACTGTGGCCGAGGAAACTGCCCGCCGCCGAATTCAAGCCGTGGGCTCGCTCTATGCGCTCGAGGAAAGCACCCTCAGTTCCGAGGTCGAGGGCCGCGTGGCCGAAGTGCTTGCCGATGTGGGCGACACGGTGAAAGAAGGCCAGCCGCTGGTCGTGCTGGATCCACAGGAACTTCAGTTTGAAGTCGACCGCCAGCGTGGCATCGTTACGCAAGTGCGCGCGCAACTCGGCATTGGGCCTAACGATCCCCCGCCTACCGACCCCAAGAAAATTGCTTCCGTGCAACGCGCCGAAGCCGATCTCTTTGACGCCGACCACAAGTACACCCGCGCACAGGAGATGTTTCGGGACAAACTGATCTCGCAGCAGCAACTCGATGAGGCAGCCAGCCGCTACCAAAGCGCCAACGCGACCTACGCGGTGGCGCTCCAGGAAGTCGACCGCCTAAAGGCGCTGCTCGTCTCCAGCGAAGCCAGCGAAAAGCTCGCCGAAAAGAAATTGAATGACGCCACCATTCGTGCGCCTTTCCCCGGCTCCATCAAAACCCGCGACGTTCATCCTGGCGAATATTTGCGCGTGCAAAGCCCGGTGATGGTTTTGGTCCGCACGGATCGCCTCCGCGCTCGCCTCGCAGTTCCAGAGCGCTGGGCGGGATGGGTCAAGGAAGGCGTTACTACCGACTTGCACGTCGAAGCCTTTCCCGGCGAAACCTTCCAGGGCAAAATCTCTCGCATCAATCCCGCGGTGGCGCAGGATTCGCGCACTTTTGAAGCCGAAGCCATGCTCAGCAATCCCGATGGCCGTCTGAAGCCGGGCTTTTTTCTCCAAGCCTCGATTCCCAGCGAGAAGGAGGAGAAGACCATCTTTCTACCAGAACGGGCTGTGAACTACCGCTACGGCGTCTACAAAGTTTTCCTGCTCAACGGCAATCGCGTTTCCGAGCGCCAGATTCGCCCCGCCGGGCAGACCGAAGATGAGCGCGGCCGCCGGTTTGAAGTTGCGGAAGGATTGAAGCCCGGCGATCGTGTGGCGGTTGCGATCAGCGGCGATTTGCATGATGGCGCGGTAGTCCAGGAACAGGCGGAAAAGAACACGCCGGCACGCTGAGGCCAACGAAATCTTGAGATCACAAAACGAATGAGCGCATAAAGCGATGAAGCTCGCCGAAACTTGCGTCAAGTATCCCGTTTTCACGGTGATGCTGATTGCCTTTCTTGTGACGCTCGGAGTGTTTTCCTACCGCGGTCTTGCTGTCGATCTTTTTCCTAAAGCTGATCCCGCCACCGTCAACGTCGAAGTCGTTCTCCCCGGCGCTACTCCGGAAGAAGTGGTCACCGGCGTCGTCCTGCCGCTCGAAGACGCCATCTCTTCCGTGAGTGGCATTGATGAGATCGACGTTTACTCCTTTGAGGGACGAGCGTGGATCACTTGTACCTTTGTTTTGGAGCGCGACATTGAAGGCGCCGCTCAGGACATTCGCGAAAAAGTCGCCGGCGCTATCGATCGTCTTCCCCGCGACACTCTTCCTCCAATCATCACCAAGCAGGACCCGCAATCCGACCCCATCCTGACCTTGCTCGTCAGCGGCCCGATCAGCCGGCGCGAGCTGACCGAAATCGCGGATAAACAGGTGCGCCGTGCCATTCAAACCGTCGACGGCGTGGGCAGCGTCGAACTCAACGGAGGCCAGGGCCGCCAGGTTCGGGTCCTGCTCGACGCACAGAAATTAACCTCTCACAATTTCACGGTCCTCGATGTGCGCGACGCGCTGCAGCGCGAAAACATCGAAGCTCCTGGGGGCCGCATGATTACGGGCCCGCAGGAACTGGGGCTGCGCACCCTCGGTCGAGTCACTTCCCCCGAACAATTTGGCGAAATCGTAATTGGCACGCGCGGCGGCACGCCCATTCGCGTGCGCGACATCGCTACCGTCGAAGACGGGGCTCAGGAGCTGCGCACCTGGTCCGCGCTCTTTCACAAAGACGCCCCTCCACAAGATGTCGTCTCGATCGATGTCCTGCGCCAGTCTGGCGTCAACACTGTCCAAGTCGCCGACGGCGTCCGTGGCAAAATCGCGGAGTTGCGCGCGCAATTACCGCCGGGCGTGCAGCTCCAAATCGTCCACGACATTTCCGATTTCATCAAAGCCTCCGTGCATTCCCTGATCGAGCACCTCATTTTCGGCAGCATCCTCGCCAGTCTCGTGGTGTGGCTCTTCATCCGCAACTGGCGCGCGGTTTTGATTGCCGCGGTGGCCATTCCGGCCTCCATCATCGCGACTTTCACGCTTATGCGCGGCATGGACTTTTCTCTCAACAACATCACGCTTCTCGCCCTCACTCTTGCGGTTGGCATCGTCATCGACGACGCCATCATCGTCCTGGAGAACATTTTCCGCTTCATGGATGAAAAGGGGAAAAATCGTGTGGAGGCAGCGATCGAAGCCACTAAAGAAATCGGCCTCGCGGTTATGGCCACTACTCTTTCACTCGTCATCATCTTTCTGCCAATCGCGTTCATGACCGGCTACGCGCGCAAGTACGTGAACTCTTTCGGCTGGACCATGGCGATGGCTATTCTGGTGTCCTTGCTGGTGGCGTTTACGCTTACGCCGATGATGAGCTCGCGCATGCTGAAATTGAGCGGCGGAGAAAAGAAGGCGCACTCGGAGGGGTTTCTCCATTCCGTCGAGCAGTATTACCTCAAGCTGCTGCACTGGTCGCTCGCGCACCGGCGTGCGGTCATCGCTGTTTGCGCGCTCACTTTTCTTTCGACGTTTGGTTTCTATCGCCTCGTCGGGCGTGACTGGATTCCCGCGGATGATCAATCTGAATTGATCAGCTCTTACACTCTGCCCGAGGGAACTTCCCTCGAGAAAACGACAAATTTGGCGAAGGAGATTGCGGGGCGCGTTATTGCGCTGCCGGAAGTTGCTCTCGTGCAATCGTTCACGCACGGCCCCACGAATCACGCGCATCTATTTATTGTTCTTGTGCCGCGCAACGAACGAAAGCGCACTCATGTGCAAATGGCCACCGCCGTCCGTGGCATTCTCGCGCAATATCGCAACATGACCTACAACGTGCGCCTGCCTTCCGTGCTCGGGGGCGAGGTCTATTTCCCGATTAACGCCGTCATTCGCGGACCGGAGCTTTCGCAACTGGCGGAGCTAAGCAAAAGAGCTGCCGCGCGCATGATGCAATATCCCGATCTCGTCGACGTTAACCCCAGCCTCAACCTAAACACTCCCGAACTCCAGGTGAAAGTGGATCGGCAGCGCGCCGCAGATATCGGCGTGCGCATGACGGACGTCAGCGATGCCGTCCGCCTTTTCTATTCCGGCGAAGACGAGATCACTCGCTTCAAAGAAGGCTCCGAACAATATCCCGTTACCATGCAGCTCCTGCCGGAGCAGCGCGACAATCCCGACGTCCTCGCCCGTATGATGGTGCCTTCTTCGAAGCTCGGCCAAGTGCGCCTGGAGAACGTTGCGACGATTCAACGCGGTGCCGGGCCCGCCACCCTCCAGCGTTACAACCGCGAATTCGAAGTCAACGTTTACGCCAATGTCGCCGCAGGCTATCCCCTCGATCTCGCTGCTGCACACACCGTGCAATCCATTAAAGAAGTAGGCCTGCCCGCGGGCTATTCCTATCTTTTTTCTGGGCAGGTGAAGGTCCTCGAAGAAACCACTTGGAATCTGCTGCTCGCCATGTCCCTCGCTTCCATCTTCATGTACATGGTGCTCGCCGCACAGTTCGAGAGCTTCACCTATCCCTTCATCATCATGCTCACGCTGCCGTTGAGCATTCCGTTTGCGCTTTTTTCGTTGTGGATCACCGGCCGCGCGCTTAGCCTCTGGAGCGCTCTCGGCATGTTCCTCCTGCTTGGTATCGTGAAGAAAAATGGCATCCTTCAGGTCGACTACACTAATCGTCTCCGCGCTGCGGGCACGCCCGTGCGCGAAGCCATCCTCGAAGCCAATCGCGTCCGCCTGCGGCCCATATTAATGACCACGCTGTCCATCATTGCTGGACTCATTCCCGTGGCCATTGGCATTGGCGCCGGTTCCGAACAGCGTGCGTCGATTGCGGTCACGATTATCGGGGGCCAGACGCTCTGCTTGCTCCTTACTCTCCTCGTCGTTCCTGTAGCGTATTCCTATCTCGCTGAACTCGAGCAGGTCCCCTGGGTCGAATGGGCCACACGTCTCGCGGGCCGCGCCCGCAGCACTCTCCGTCCCACCGACAACGACTGATCCAGCGACACAGCCACTCTAGGCTTTGCCTCCTCTCTTTTTGCTTTCTGGCTCGGCTTCAGCTTCCGGGGTGATATTCGCGCTCCGTATGGTCCTTGAGCTGCGAACGGTAAAAATAAACCTCGCGCAAGTTTCCCTTACTGTATCTTTCCGCTTCGTCGTTGAAATGTTTTGACTCCGGATGCCCGCTCTCCCCGCCAGCCGTCACCGCCTTGGCGCGGACCTTATCTCCAAACTCAACCACGGCCACGAAACTGTTCCCGCTCGTGCCATACCATTTTTTGGTTCCGGGATACGCGTGCGCCCCAAACGACGCAAGCGAGCCCCATATCGACGAAGTAAATCCGACGGGAATACTCTGAGCGGAATCGCTGAATGGCTGAACGATGTTGCCATTCAGGCGCTGAAATCGATTGATGTTGCCCCACGGAGTTTTCCAGTTGCCGAAATCGCTGGCCAGTTTGTCGGAGGCGTCGGAGAGCGATTGCAGCATCACTTCCGGCGGCGTTTTGGTGCAGATGTAGTCGCTCATGAAAATTCCGGCCTTGCGCGCGTCCGCACCGATGCGTTTCTGAATGTCTTCGCCCCAGAAGATCGCAAGCGAGGTGGGAATAGAATTGTCAGCCCAGCGCGTGTCCCACTTCCGCAGGACATCGATCTGCTCGGACAATTTCGTCTTTAGCGGATTGCTTGCCGGTGCGTCGTCCCACGCTTTCACCAAGCAGGGGACCGGCTTCTCGAACCATGTCAGATAACTGTCATAAGCCGCCGAAATCAGTGAGTCGACGGTGAAGTCGTTCTTTTCCTGCAGCACGCGCATAGCGTGCAGCCCGCGCGCACTTTCTCCCCCCAATTCCACGTACGCGGGGAAATCTTCCTTCTTCGGGCTGCTCGGACCTGCCGCGGACCATGGCCAATTGTTCGAATTGTAGAGCCAGCCGCTCTTGGGATTCAGCAGGTGCGGCGTTTGGTCCACCGAAAGCAGCCCGTGCCAATCCGTCGCCGGACTGCTGCCGTCCACTGGCTTGCTCCAATCGAAGCTTGGATCACGTCGCGGGATAAAGTTGCCGTGGAAATAGGCAATGTCCCCGTCGGCATCCGCGAAAACCGTATTGTTCGAAGAATTCGTATGCAGTTCCATCGTCTCGCGAAATGCTTTGTAACTCTTTGCTTTCGTGCGCAAATACGATTGCGTTAGCGCCTTCACCGGTTCTTGCATCAGGCGAATGGTAAGCCATTTTCCGTCAGATTCGCCGACGACCGGGCCGTGCTGTGTGCGATAGACGGCAAACTTCTTCTCAGCCATGCCGTTCTCGGTTTTGTATGGCACCGTGATTTCGCTTGCAACAACCGGAAGTTCTTCGTTGCCGTATTTGTAGAAGAAGCGGCCATCTTTTTTCTCCACCGATTCAAGATAAAAACTGAGCTGGCTCACTCCGCTCGAAGTGTGCATCCAGCCGGCATGGTCATTGAATCCCTGATAAACAAAAAACTGACCCCAGGTCACCGCTCCGTAGGCGTCCAAGCCCTCCTCGCTCACCGTTTGCAATTCGGAGCGGAAGAAAAACGAGGTATGTGGATTGATCAGCAGCAGCGCGTGATGGCCCGCCGTGTTTGAAGGCGCGATCGCTATGCCGTTCGAGCCACTCGGCTCCTCCACTTCATCGTCGTCGTCCTGAGAAGAGACCGGGCTCACGTGAACTTTTCCATAGAACGCTTCGAGTTGGCCCAGGTTCACGCGCTCGATGTCGCCACCGATGCTGCCTTCCGTAAACGTCAGAGCCATCCACGGCTCGAATCTCTGGATCACTTGTGGCTGCACCTCAGGATGTTTCGCAAGAAAGAAATTCAGCCCGTCAGCCCAAGCGTTCATCAGTTTCTTCAGCCACTCCGGGCTCGCGGCGTAGTCCTTCTTTATCGCTTCCGGATCAATGAACAGTTTCATCCGCAGGTCCTGGTAGATCTTCGATTCGCCTTCCGCTTCCGCCAGGCGACCCATGGCGTTGATGTAATTCGTCTCGACGCGGTTGAAGTCATCCTCCGCCTGCGCGTAAATCATCCCGAAGACGGCGTCCGCGTCAGTTTTTCCATAAACGTGCGCGATGCCCCAATCATCGCGGATGATCGTGACGTTGCGCGCTTCTTGGTCCCACCGTGCCGCCTCTGCTGCTTTGGCCGTTTGTGCTGCTGCCGGGATTGCCGCCACTTGGGCCGCAAAGCTCGCCGCTGCGGTTAGAATCAAAACAAAAGCAAATCTCTTCACGGTGAAGCCCCTGTGGGGGCGGGCTTTAGCCCGTCCCTGTGATTCGTCAATTTAGCCGCTACTTTCTTCGACCGCGTCAGCCTAACACATCACACTCGTCCCGCCGCGTAGTGACTTCCCTTCCCTGTTTCTTTCCAAATCTCGGCGGAAGGGGCGTCCCGACCACATGTTAGAACAAACATTTACTAAGAACTTGGAGGATAGACAACTTGAACTCAAGAGCAAGAATGGAATTGGAGGCGCGGAGCGGAATCGAACCGCCGATGATGGTTTTGCAGACCATTGCCTTACCACTTGGCGACCGCGCCACCGGGCAGAATTTTTGGCTCGTCAGTTCTGAGTGCGAGGCGCGCAAAGAACTGAAGAAATCCCTCCAATTCTGCCAACCGAGAACAAAGAGTATCTGGAGCGGCGGAAGCCGGAGAGAGAAAACTTCCGCCGCCCAGTTACTTTGCTCGGCACTGCAAACTTGTCCCACCCGCCGCCGTTGGCAAGACAAACCGCGCCTCCATAAGCGCGGATCGCTTTAGCGAGCCGAAGCTGCCAGCTCGGGCTGCCCTGCACGCGTTTCGTTGACGATGGGCGCACCAATCAGGTTGCCCCATTCCGTCCACGAACCGTCGTAATTCCGCACGTTGTCGTATCCCAGCAAATACTTCAGCACGAACCACGTGTGCGAACTGCGCTCTCCGATCCGGCAATACGCCACAATTTCGCCATCGCCCATCACGCCCTTGGCGTCGTACAACTTCTTCAAATCGTCGTACGACTTGAACGTGCCGTCTTCGTTGGCTGCCTGCGCCCAGGGAATATTCGCCGCCCCGGGAATATGGCCCGCGCGCTGCGCCGTTTCTGTCATGCCTGGAGGCGCAATGATCTTCCCGGTGAATTCGTCAACCGACCGCACGTCCACCAGCTTGCCCGGCTTCCGTCCATCCACGATGGCCAGAACTTCGTCCTTGAACGCCCGAATCGAAGCGTCGGTGGCGGAAACGCGGTAGTTCGTCGGCGTCACTTTGGGCGCTTCCTTCGTCAGCGGCCGCTTCTCTTCGAGCCATTTCTTGCGCCCGCCGTTGATCAACCGCACGTCCTTGTGGCCGTACAGCTT
>Ga0335077_10003461_pt1 | contig 19082 bp, 22 predicted proteins | sample Lox_Sample_31_FD_207151 | JGI IMG/M metagenome (GOLD analysis project Ga0335077, IMG submission 207151) | Soil microbial communities from Loxahatchee National Wildlife Refuge, Florida, United States - Lox_Sample_3.1 | ecosystem: Environmental > Terrestrial > Soil > Wetlands | place: USA...
GCCACAACCTCTGGAGCCACTCCCCTTTCGGTCAGCTCGTGCGCCACCCTGCGGCTTCCGAAGCGGCCAGCCGCAGCCCGCAATCGCTGGTCCGCCACGCGCTGATCCGACAACCAGCCGCGCGCCTGCAGCTCGTCGAGCAACGCTTCGATGTCGCCTGGAGCGGCAGGCGCGAGCTTGCGCGCCAGCTCCTGCCGCGAGTGGTCGCGGCGGGAGAGCAGCCTCAACGCCCGCGCGCGCAGCACGGATGGGCCCTCGGCCAGCCTGGCGCGCCCGCCTCTCACTGTGTACCGGGACGGGAAGTCTTGGCGCGGGTTGCAGCGGGCGGCGGCGTGCTACTCCTCCTCGGCCATGGCCGGCACGTCCTCGCTCACACCGGCGTTAGCTCGAATCTTGGCTTCGATCTCACCCGCAACATCCGTGTGCTCCTTGAGAAAATCGCGGGCGTTGTCTTTGCCTTGGCCGATGCGATCGCCGCCGTAGCTGTACCAGGCCCCGGATTTCTCGATCACCTTGTGCAGCACGCCAAGATCGACCATCTCGCCCTCGCGCGAGATGCCCTCGCCGTAGAGGATGTCGAAATCGGCTGCCCTGAACGGCGGGGCGACTTTATTCTTGACCACTTTGACGCGGGTCTCGGCGCCGATCACCTCGTCGCCTTTCTTGATGGAACCGATGCGGCGGATGTCGAGTCGCACCGAGGCGTAGAACTTCAGCGCGTTGCCCCCCGTGGTGGTCTCCGGATTGCCGAACATCACCCCGATCTTCATGCGGATCTGATTGATGAAGACCACGAGCGTGTTGGAGCGCTTGATGTTGGCGGTGAGCTTGCGCAGCGCCTGCGACATCAGGCGCGCCTGCAAGCCCATCTGCGGCTCGCCCATCTCGCCTTCGATCTCGGCCTTGGGCGTCAGCGCGGCGACCGAGTCGATCACGACCACGTCGACCGAGCCCGAGCGCACCAGCATGTCCGCGATCTCGAGAGCCTGCTCGCCGTTGTCCGGTTGCGAGATCAGCAGCTCGTCTACTTTGACGCCCAGCTTGCGCGCGTACTGGGCGTCGAGCGCATGCTCCGCGTCGATGAAGGCAGCGGTGCCGCCCTGCTTCTGCATCTGAGCGATCACCGACAGCGTGAGCGTGGTCTTGCCTGAGGACTCCGGCCCGTAGATCTCGACGACGCGTCCGCGGGGCAGCCCGCCGACGCCGAGCGCCAGGTCGAGGCCGAGCGAGCCGGTCGACACGACCTGGATGTCGCGCGAGACCTCGTGCTCGCCCAGGCGCATGATCGAGCCTTTGCCGAACTGCTTCTCGATCTGAGTCAGCGCGGCCTGCAGAGCCTTGCGCTTGTTGTCGTCCATGATGTTGGCGATGTCCTTTTCGATAAGCATCGTATTCTCCCATAAAGAAAAAAGCGGAGGGGCGGAAGCCGGCGGCGGTCAGCCGGCGCGGCGGTAGCCCTGCCCCGTGGCGATGTTGGACCGGCGAGTGGCTCGCTGCGTGAGCCCGCGCAGGAAGATCGGGTCGATGCGGGCGGCCGCGGCGCCGAGACTCAAGTGCCGTTTTCGCTGCCCGCGCAAGTCAACCGGATCAGGCCTTCGAGCGCCTCGATGACGGCGGAGCGCCGCACCGCCTCGCGATCACCGGGGAAATGCCGTGTGACCGAGAGCGACTCGTGGCCGCGTACGCCCCAACCCAGGCAGACCATGCCGACCGGCTTGGCGTGAGTGCCCCCGGTTGGCCCGGCTACGCCCGAGACCGAGACCGCTACGTCGCCAGGGCTATGCGCAAGCGCGCCGGCCACCATCTCGCGCACGGTGGGTTCCGAAACCGCGCCATGCTGCTTGAGCGTCGCCGGCTGCACTCCGAGCATCTCCTGCTTGGCGAGGTCGGTGTAGGTCACGAAGCCGCGTTCGAACCACGCCGAGCTGCCTGCCACCATCGTCACCGCTTCGGCGACCCAGCCGCCGGTGCACGATTCCGCGGTGATGAGCATCCAGCCCCGCGCCTTGAGGCACTGCCCGGCCCGTACGGCAAGGTCAAACAGTTGGGAGTCCAAGCCAATCTCCTACCGCGGGCGCCAGCAGCTTGATGAGCGCGAGGCAGATCAAAGTGATGAACGCCGCGACCAGGTCGTCGATCATGACGCCGAAGCCGCCGCGAAAGCGCGATTCGATGTAACGGATCGGGCCGGGCTTCAGAACATCGAACAGGCGGAACAGCAGGAAGGCGAGCGCTAGCCACACCAGCGACGGTGGTGTGAAGAACAGCACCAGCAGAAACGCCACGACCTCGTCCCACACCATCGCCTGGTGATCCGGCACGCCGAGATCCCTGCCAGTGCGGTCGCACACCCAGACGCCAGCCAGAAACATGAACCCGATGACGATCAGGAAAGCGGTAGGATCGAGGCGCGGAGCGAGCAGCCAGAAGATCGGCAGCGCGAGCAGCGTGCCGAAAGTGCCGGGCGCGACCGGTGCGAGCCCTGCGCCGAAGCCGAGCGCGACAAAATGATAAGGGTGGGCGAGCAGGAAGCGCAGGTTGGGGCGCGCCGTGAACCTAGCGGAAATGATCAAACCCGCTCTCCGACAAGTTGATGCGCGCGCCGGCGCGGTCCAGCACAGAGACCCCGGAGCCCGGCCCGATGCGCCCCACGCGCGTCAGCTGAACATCCAGCCGGGCCGCCAAGTCCTGCAGCTGCTTGTTCGCGCCGGCTGGGGCCGTGTACGCAAGCTCGTAGTCGTCGCCTCCGCTCAGCGCACAGCGTTGCATCAACGGGTGTTGGCGGTAGCGTTCCGCTACCAGGGACAGCGGCACCGATTCCCACTCGATGAGCGCGTGCACGCGAGAGGCTTCTGCAATGTGCCCGACGTCAGCAGCGAAGCCATCGGACACGTCGATGGCGCCGGTGGCCAGGCCGAGCAGCCTCTGCCCCAGGGCCACGCGCGGCTGCGGCTGATTCAACCGCTGCAGAACGTAGGCGCGATCCGTTCCACCCAGGTCGAACTCGCCACGCAGGCAAGCAAGCGCGAGCGCAGCATCTCCCAGAAAGCCCGATACCCAGAGCTCGTCTCCGGCACGCGCCCCGGAGCGGCGCAATGCCTGTCCCGCGGGCACCTCGCCCATAATCTGCACGCAGATGGCGAGCGGCCCGCGCGTCGTGTCGCCGCCGATGAGATCGACGTCATAGTCGCGCGCAAGATCGAGGAACCCGCTCGCAAACCCCTCCAGCCAGCGTTCGTCCGCCTCCGGCAGCGCGAGGGAGAGAGTCGCCCAGCGCGGGCGCGCACCCATGGCCGCCATGTCCGACAGGTTTACCGCCATGGACTTGTAGCCTATGTCGTAGGGTTCGGTATCGTCGGGGAAGTGGCGGCCGGCGACCAGCATATCGGTGGAGACCGCCAGTTCCATCCCTTCCGTAACCGCGATCAGCGCAGCGTCGTCGCCGCCGGCCAGCACGGTGTGACCAGTGGGCGGGCTGAAGTAGCGGCGGATGATCTCGAATTCGTTCAAGTTCGGGCTAACCGCAGAGATGCCCCCTCACCCCAACCCTCTCCCGCAAGGGGAGAGGGAGATCTTGTTTCTGCGTTTCCGCGGTTCAGGGGTTCTGCTTGAGGTGCTGCATCAGCGCCTGGTACTCGTCTTCCTTCATAGTGAAGCTGTGCTCGGCCTTCGGAAACTCGCCCTTGCGCACGTCTTCCTGAAAGTCGGTCAGCGCTTTGCTGATGTGCTCCCAGCAATTAGCGTAGCGCTTCACGAACTTCGGCGTAAACCGATCGAACAGTCCGACCATGTCGTGCAGAACGAGGTTTTGACCGTCGCAGTGCGGGCCGGCGCCGATGCCGATGGTGGGGATGCGCAGGCGCTCGGTGATGAGCTGTGCCACGCGGTCGGGGATCGCCTCCAGCACGATGGCGAAGCAGCCGGCTTTCTCCATAGACAGCGCATCCTTGAGCAGCTGCGCTCCGGCGGCGGCGTCCTTGCCTTGCACCTTGAAGCCGCCCAGCTTCGAAACGAGCTGCGGGGTCAAGCCGATGTGGCCCATGACCGGAATGCCGGACCGGATGACCGCCGCAGCCGTTTCGGCGAAATCTTCGCCGCCTTCGATCTTCACCACGTCGGTGCCGCCTTCCTTCAGCATGCGCATCGAGTTGTTGATCGCGTCCGCGGTGGACGCGTGGTACGCGCCAAGCGGCAGATCGCCGACCACGATCGCGCGCTTCACCGCGCGGGTGATGGCCTTGGCGTGATGGATCATCTCGTCCATCGTCACCGGCACGGTGCCGGAATAGCCCAGCGCCGTCATCCCGAGCGAGTCGCCGACCAGGATGCAGTCGATGCCGGAGCGGTCGACCAGCTGCGCGGTGGGATAGTCCACCGCCGTGACCTGAAAGATCTTCTCGCCGCGCTCGACCTTCGCCTGCAGGTCGAAGATGGTTTGCTTCTTCACCGCTTCAGCCATCTGTGCCTCCTCCCATGACTAAACCCGTTTAACCGCAGAGACGCAGAGAGCGCAGAGCAAACAACATCTATTGCTGTCCTCTGCGTCCTGTGCGCCTCCGCGGTTCAAGCCTTTCTGGTTTCCGTTGGCCGGACCTGACCCGCGAGCTTGTCCAGCACGCCGTTTACGTACTTGTGGCCGTCGGTGCCACCGTAGATCCTGGTGAGCTCGACCGCTTCGTTGATCGCCACGCGGTACGGCACCTCCGGAACGTGCATCAGCTCATAGGCCGCGAGCAGAAGCGCTGCGTGCTCGATCGGGCTCAGCTGCTGCACGGGGCGGTCCAGAAACGGCTGCAGCGCTGCACCCAGATCTGCGCCGTGAGCGATGACCCCGCGCGTCAGCCGCTCGAAGTACTGCGTGTCGGCGCGCGCGTAGTCCTTCTCCTCCGCTGCCTGGCGGCACAGAGCGTCGGCCCCATTCCCGCTCAACAGCCATTGGTACAGCACTTGTAACGCAATCTCGCGCGAGCGCCGGCGTCTGCTCCGATGGGCAGGCTGGCTGCTCGGCGATGCGACCTCAGCGGCGCTCATCGAGCTGCCGCAGCAGATTCGCCATCTCGAGCGCGACGCGCGCGACCTCCGCGCCTTTGACGCTCATGCGTGCCAGCGCCTGATCGTCGTCGTCGGTGGTCAGGATGCCGTTGGCGATCGGGATCCCGCTCTCCACCTGCAGCGCCGCAACTCCGGCGGCCGATTCCCTCGCCACCACCTCGAAGTGAAAAGTTTCGCCCCGAATCACCGCACCGAGCGCAACGAACGCGTCGAAGCGCCCGCTCGCCGCCATCTTGCGCAGGGCAACCGGCACCTCCAGGGCGCCAGGTACTGTCACGAGAAGCATGTCCTCGGCGCGCACGCCATGCCTGCGCAACTCCGCGGTGCACGCGCCGAGCAGCCCTTCGGAGGCGTCGATGTTGAAGCGGCTCATGACGATGCCCACTCGCAGTCCACGACCGTCGAGGCGCGGCTCCAGCTCCAGGATGTCGTCGTATCGGGCCACACTATTTCTCCCGCTTGCGTCCGGCGAGCGACGTCACGCTGCCGCTCGCGCGCGAGCGCTCGGGCAGCAGGTAGCCGCTCACCTCGAGATCGAACCCGGCCATGCTCGGCATCTTGCGCGGCATGGCCATCAGCTTCATCTTGGTGACGCCGAGATCCTTGAGGATCTGTGCGCCGATGCCATAGGTGCGCAGATCCACCTTGGGGGGCGCGGCCAGCTCCGACTGCATGGCTTCGAAGCGCGACAGCAACGCCGCTCCAGTTTCGGCCCGATGCAGGAGGACGATGACGCCGCTGTCAGCGCTCGCGATGGTACGCATCGCATCGTTCAAGTTCCAGGAGTGCGTGTGGCTCGCGGCGTCAAGCAGGTCCAGCACAGAGAGCGGCTCGTGCACGCGCACGAGGATCTCCTTGCCCGGCGTCACCTCTCCCTTCACCAGCGCGAGATGTACCTCGCTCGCGGTATGGTCGGAATAAGCGACTGCGCGGAAGCGCCCGTACGGCGTATCCACTGGGCGCTCTGCGGCGCGCATTACCAGCGACTCGGTGCGGCTACGGTAGTGAATGAGGTCGGCGATGGTCCCCACTTTGAGCCCATGCCGATCGGCAAATTCCAGCAGGTCGGGCAGGCGCGCCATTTCGCCGTCGTCCCGCAGCACCTCGCAGATGACGGCAGCCGGAATCAGTCCCGCGAGCTGCGCCAGGTCGCAGCCGGCCTCGGTGTGTCCGGCACGCACCAGCACGCCGCCGGTCTGCGCCATCAGCGGAAAGATATGCCCCGGCTGCACGATGTCCTCCGGGCGCGCGTCGCGTTTGACGGCCGCCTGCGCCGTGCGCGCGCGGTCGGCCGCAGAGATGCCGGTCGTAACGCCGCGCGCGGCCTCGATCGATACCGTGAAATTGGTCCCGAGCTGTGAGCGGTTGTTGGCGACCATCAGCGGCAGGTTAAGCTGGCGGCAGCGCTCTTCGGTGAGCGTGAGGCAGATGAGCCCGCGTCCATGCTTGGCCATGAAGTTGATGGCCTCGGCCGTGACGAACTCGGCTGCCATGAGCAGATCGCCCTCGTTCTCGCGATCCTCCTCGTCCACCAGCACGACCATGCGGCCGGCCTCAATCTCGGCGATGATCTCCGTGGTGCTGCTGATGGTCATGACTCGATCTCCTCGGCGGGCTGATACCCGCAAACAGCTAGGTAGCGCGCTGCGCGCACACCCATTGTAACCATACGGGGCGCCCGCAGCCGCACTCCCCTCTCCCTCCGGGAGAGGGGCCGGGGTGAGGGCAGAGGTGCGTTGGCCGATTTGGCGGAGGCGGGCCGTAGCAGATATGATGGGACGAAGGTTCCGAGCTCGCCGTGAAGAAACCGATGAGATTGCCGCGCGAACGATTCGACTATTCACCCATCGTCGAGCGCGCTCCAGCGAAGCTGCCGGGCGGTGCGCGCATTGCGGTCTGGACCATCGTCAACATCGAGGAATGGAACATCGAGGCCCCGATGCCTCGTACCGTGCTTCCGACGCCCGCCGGTGCAAGCGTGATCCCCGACGTCCCCAACTGGTCCTGGCACGAGTATGGGATGCGCGTCGGGTTCTGGCGGCTCAAGGCCGCGCTGGACCGGCACGACATCAAAGCCACGATGGCGCTCAACGCGTCGGTGTGCGTGTCCTATCCGCAGGTAGCAAAGCGGGCGCTGCTCGCGGGTTGGGAGTTCATGGGGCATGGCTATATGCAGCGGCCCCTGCATCTGGAGCAGGACCAGCGCGCAGTCATCCGCAGATCGATTCAGACGATCCGCGAGTTCACCGGCAAGCCGCCGCGCGGGTGGCTCGGGCCCGGTCTCGTCGAGACCTGGGATACCCTGGACCTCCTGGCGGAGGAAGGCATCGAGTACGTCTCGGACTGGGTGAACGACGAGCAGCCGTATGAGATCAAGACGACCTCACGCCCGCTGGTGCTCGTGCCCTACACGGTCGAACTCAACGATATTCCGATGATGATGGTCCAGCACCATCGGGCTCCGGAGCTGTTCGACCGCGCGCGCGATCAGTTCGACCGTCTCTACGACGAAGGGCAAGAGTCCGCGCGGATCATGGCCATCGCGGTCCACCCGTACATCAGCGGCGTGCCGCACCGGATCAAGTACTTCGAGGCGATCTACGCGTACATGAAAGAAAGGCCCGGTGTGCTGTTCTGGACGGGTGAGCAAATCCTGGACTGGTATCGCAGCATCTCGGGCAAGTAGCGCGGGGCACAGCGTTAGCGCGCACTCGGCGCGTGTCTTTTTCAGTTTCCTGACACTGTTTGGCAAAGGTTGGCTTCGGGCAGCGATGTGTCTACCTTAGGCTGGCGCGACACGCGGGAATCCATCGCGCTATTTGCTTTGGGAGCCGTCGATGCAGCAAGCAACCCATTCTTCGGACGAGCGCCGTCAATCACAGCGAATCCGGCTCAGCGCTCCGGCCGTGCTGCACGTAGAGGGACGAAGCATAGCCGCGCATCTGGAAAACGTTTCGCGAGGCGGCGCATTCCTTCGTCTGGAAGAAGAAGTCGCTCCCGACCAGGGCCTATCCTGGCTGAGTATCCCATTCGGGCGAGATCCAGAAGAGTTCATTGTGGGCCTCTTCAGAATTGTCCATGCCGCGCGCGCGTTCATGAGAGTTGAGTGGGAGGAGCGGCTTGCGCCGGAAGACTGGATCAAGCTGCGGCAGCTCAGGGAACGGCAGTTCGGAACGCTGACCGTGGTGCAAAACAAGCCGCTCCCAATGTTGATCTGGCCCAACGCTCGGTCCAAGCGTGGCCCGGCCTCAGAGTAAAGGATAGTAAGAGGCGAGGCGCGCTCATGAAGAACGCCGGAGCCGAGCTTCCGGAGACGGATGGGGACCTACTTGGACTCGTTTAGAAGCCGCTCCAGGTAGCGCGCGAGCAGATCCACCTCGATATTGACCAGCGCGCCCTTGCTCAGCCCGCCAAGGTTCGTCACCTCGAGCGTGTGCGGGACGAGGTTCACCTCGAAGCGCTCGCCGTCCACCCGGTTCACGGTCAGACTCACGCCCTGGACCGCCACCGAGCCCTTGCGCGCGACGTATTTCGCCAGCTCCCCGGGTAGGCGGATCTCGAGCAAGCGATTGTCTCCTGCTGCTTCGCTGCGGGTCACCTCGCCGCGGCCGTCCACGTGACCGCTAACCAGGTGGCCCCCAAGACGGTCCGACAGGCGGAGCGCTTTTTCGAGGTTCACTTTGGCGCCGGCTTCGAATCCGGAGGTACAGGCCAGCGTCTCGTGTGAGATGTCGACGTGCAGTGCATCCCGCTTCAGCTCGACAACTGTGAGGCAACAGCCGTTGACCGCGATGCTGTCACCGACCTTCACGTCAGACAGATTCAACGCGGCACAGTCGATCACCGCATGCACACCACCGCGGCCCGGCAGCACCGCGCGGATTTGGCCTACTGCCTCAATGATTCCGGTGAACATCTCAATCGAAACGGGTAAGCCTGGCGATCACGCGCAGATCGGCGTCGAAGCGGCGCACGTCGCGGATAGTCAATTCGATCCTCTGGTCGAGCGCAGTCAGCTCGCCCAAATCGAACATACCGCGCGCACTGTCTCCCAGCAAGTGCGGCGCGAGATAGACGATGAGCTCGTCCACGACGCCAGTGCGGATCAACGCTCCGTTGAGGCGGCTGCCCGACTCGACCAGCACTTCGTTCAGCTCGCGGCGCGCGAGTTCGCGCATGACCGCGCCCAGGTCGACTTTGCCTTCCGCGTTCGGCAGCCACAGCACCTCGGCGCCCAGCTCTTCGAGCCGCCGCACCTTGTCGCGCTCGCTGTGCGCGCTGGCGATCAGCACGTTCCCTCCTTCCAGGATATGCGCATCGAGCGGGATGGCCAGCCCGCGGTCGATCACGATACGCAGCGGCTGACGCGGGGTTTTGATCTCCCGCACGGTGAGGCGCGGATTGTCCGCGAGCAGCGTGCCGATTCCGACCATCACGGCGCATGAGCGCGCGCGCCAGCGGTGGCCGTCGCGCCGGGCGGCCTCTCCAGTAATCCACTGGCTCTGGCCGTTGGCCAGCGCGGTCCTGCCGTCGAGGCTGGCCGCGGTCTTGACGCGCAGCCACGGGCGCTGGCGAGTCATGCGCGAGACGAACCCGACATTGAGCTCGCGCGCCTCCTCCTCGCACAGCCCCGTTTCGACTGCGATGCCCGCGGCGCGCAAACGCTGCAGTCCCTGGCCGGCCACCAGCGGATTCGGGTCGCGCATCGCGGCGACGACCCGCCCAACGCCTGCCTGCACCAGCGCGTCGGCACAGGGCGGGGTGCGCCCGTGATGGCTGCACGGCTCCAGCGAGACGTAGACCGTCGCGCCGCGCGCGCGCTCACCCGCGCGCTGCAGGGCGCGGACCTCGGCGTGCGGTTCGCCGGCTCGCTCGTGATAGCCCTCACCCACGATCTCGCCATGCTGCACGATGACGCTGCCCACGCGGGGGTTGGGTGTGGTCGCATACAGACCGCGCTCGGCCAGGCGCAACGCGCGGACCATGTAGGCGTGGTCGGCGGGAGAAAACACTCGTGAATCGTGACTCGCGTTTCGCTATTCGTGACCCGTAATCCGTGCTCGCAGTTGGTTACGAGTCACGGCTTTGCACGAGTCACGAATCACGGTTTCTTGCGCCGCGTGCCCGGCTTGGCGACTTCCTTGAGCACGTCGCGAAAATCGGCCACGTCCTGGAAGTCCTTGTAGACAGACGCGAAGCGGATATACGCCACCTTGTCCAGCTTGTACAGCTCGCGCATGACCATTTCACCGACGCGCCGGGAAGGAATCTCGCGTTCGCCCAGACTGAGCAGCTTCTGGGTGATGCGCTCGACGGCGGCATCGACGTACTCGGTCGGCACCGGACGCTTGTGCAGAGCGCGCATGAACCCCGTGCGCACTTTCTCCTCGTCGTATTCTTCGCGCGTGCCGTTGGTCTTGACCACCTGTGGAATGCGCAGCTCGACCGTCTCGTAGGTGGTGAAGCGCTTGTCGCAGGCCGGGCAGCGGCGGCGGCGCCGAATGCGGTCGCCCTCCTCGCTGGCGCGCGAGTCCACCACCTGGCTGTCGTCCGCTCCGCAGAAGGGGCACTTCATCAGAATCGTGACTCGCGATTCGTGATCCGTGACCGGGGAACAGCACGAATCACCGCATACGCACTCAGGCGGGAGCGAGCTCGCCGGCGTAGATCGGAAACCGCCGGCACAGCGCAGTGACTTCGCCGGCTACCCGTGCGACCACCTTGTCGTCGCTGGGCGCGTCGAGCACGTCGGCAATCAAATGGCCAAGCTGCTCCGTCTCCGCCTGGCCAAAGCCGCGCGTGGTGATGGCGGGCGATCCGAGGCGGATGCCGCTGGTGACGAAGGGTTTCTGCGGGTCGTTAGGAATGGCGTTCTTGTTGACGGTGATGTGCGAACGCCCCAGCACGCTCTCGGCGTCCTTGCCGGTGAGCTTCTTGGCGCGCAGGTCGACCAGGAACATGTGACTCTGGGTGCCGCCCGACACGATGCGCAGCCCTCGGGTCTGCAGCGTCTTGGCCAGCACGCGGGCGTTGTCCAGCACGAGCTGCTGGTAACGCTTGAACTCCGGAGCCATGGCTTCCTTGAGCGCCAGCGCCTTGGCCGCGATCACGTGCATCAGCGGGCCGCCCTGCCCACCCGGGAAGATCGAGGCGTTGAGCTGCTTCTCGTGTTCCGCCTGCGACAGGATAAGGCCCCCGCGAGGGCCGCGCAGCGTTTTGTGGGTGGTGCTCGTGACGAAATGCGCGTGCCCGATCGGGCTGGGGTACAGGCCCACCGCCACCAGGCCAGCGTAGTGGGCCATATCCGCCATCAGCTGTGCGCCGCTGCCGTCCGCTGCCTCCCGGAAGCGCTTCCAGTCGATCGCCAGCGAGTAGGCGGAGGCGCCCGCGATGATGAGCTTCGGCTTGTGCAGACGCGCCAAGTCCTCGACCTGCGCGTAGTCGATGACCTCGTCCGCATCCAGGCCATAACTCACCACTTTGTATAGCCTGCCGCTGAAGTTGACCGGCGAACCGTGGGTGAGATGGCCGCCGTGCGCGAGCGACATGCCCAGGATGGTATCGCCGGGGTTCAGCGCAGCGCTGTACACGGCCTGATTGGCCTGGCTGCCGGAATGCGGCTGGACGTTGGCGTACTCGCAGCGGAACAGCTGCTTGGCACGATCGATTGCCAGCTGCTCGGCGATATCGACGTACTCGCAGCCGCCGTAATAGCGCTTGCCCGGGTAGCCCTCGGCGTACTTGTTGGTGAGGACCGAACCCTGGGCCTCGAGCACCATCGGGCTGGCGTAGTTTTCCGAGGCGATCAGCTCGACGTGGTCGTCCTGACGGCGTCTTTCCGCCGTCATTGCGCGCCACAGCTCGGGATCGAATGCGGCGATAGAGTCGTGGGAGCCGTACATGAAGGGACTAGATTTTACCTGAAGGGGCCGGAGCGCGCCCCCAACACGGGCCCAATGCCTCCCCACTGGCACATGGCTGTCATGATTACGCCCGACGCGATCGGCTTCCTGGCTGGCGCGAACGATCTGTCGGCTCAGCTCCTGGCGGCGACGCTGCCCCAGGAGCGCGCCAAGTCTGCGCCGCGGCTGATCGTGGGGCAGCGGATCGACGCAGCGCTGGTGCTGCTGTTCGCGGCGCTCCTGTGGGTGGTGATCATCGACATGCTGCGGGTGTCGCTGCGCTTCGTGCGAGGACGTCCTGTGCTGCCGCTGGCCGCGCACCCTGGCGCTGGGCTCGCACGGCCTGGATGCTGTTGCGCCAGGCCTCGCTCGACTGCCCGTTCCTCACCACTTATAGACTGACCCGGCGTCGTCGCAGATCGCCACCCAGCCGCCGTCCTTCGCAGCGGACGGCGCGGCGATCAGCTTGGCGCCGCGGCGCACCAGCTCCTGCGCCTTCTGCGTCACCACCTGCTCGGTGGGCCCCTTGATCATGAGCTGCATGCCGAGCTTGACCACCTTGACCTCGCGGCTCAGGTCGTCCGGGTCCTCGCAGGTGACCATCCAGTTATTGCCGATCGGCTCCACTTTGGAGAGCTGCTTCGCTCCCTTGGCGACGAGGGCCCGCGCCGCTGCCTCGACCTGCGCCTTGTCCGACCCGCTGATGACGATGTTGGCGCCCATCTTGACGCTCTTGACCGGATCCACGCGACCTCCTCAAGTGCACGCTATGCCAACGGCTTCATGCTAGCGCATTCGCGCACGGCCGCGCCACCCCGCTGCGCCTCTGGACGTAAGGTTAGTTACAATCGCGCGGCCGTCTCTATGCCGAACGCCGCACCCATCCGCTACACCATCGTTCCGAAATCCCCGGAAGCCCATGTCTTCGAGGTGACCTGCACCGTCGATGACCCTGACCCGAACGGGCAGGGCTTCGCGCTGCCGGCCTGGGCGCCAGGCAGTTATCTCATCCGCGACTTCGCGCGCAACGTAGTAGCCGCCGAGGCGCGCAGCGGGCGCCGCCCCGTGCCGGTCGGAAAGATCGACAAGCACACCTGGGTCGCCGCGCCGGCACGCGGCCCGCTCACTCTGACGCTGCAGGTCTACGCGTGGGACCTATCCGTGCGCGCGGCGCACCTCGACGCGTCGCATGGCTTCTTCAACGGGCCAAGCGTGTTCGTGCGCGCTCTGGGCAAGGAAACACGCACGTGCGAGGTCGATATTCGGGCGCCCCGCGGATTGCGCTACCGCGGCTGGCGGGTCGCCACGACGATGCGGCGCAGGCGCGCACCGGTGCACGGCTTCGGCCTGTACCGCGCGGCGAGCTACGACGAATTGATCGACCACCCCGTGGAGATGGGTCCGTTCACCCTCGCGCGCTTCGAGGCGCGCGGTGTTCCCCATGACATCGCCATCAGCGGCCGCCACGACGCCGACGTTGAACGCCTGCGCGGCGATCTGCGCCGGCTTTGCGAGTCGCACATCGCACTGTTTGGCCCGCCGGCGCCGATGCGGCGCTATCTGTTTCTGGTGACCGCGGCGAGTGAAGGCTATGGTGGCCTCGAGCACCGCGACTCCACTGCCCTTCTGTGCTCGCGCGAGGACCTGCCGCGCGCCGGCATGCGCGAGGCTTCGGAGGCCTATCGCGTCTTCCTCGGCCTGTGCAGCCACGAGTACTTCCATACCTGGAACGTCAAGCGCATCAAGCCGGCCGCGTTCACCCCTTACGATCTCGGCCGCGAGAACTACACCCGGCTGCTGTGGGCTTTCGAGGGCATCACCAGCTACTACGACGACCTGCAGCTCGCTCGCGCTGGGCTGGTCTCGGAATCGGACTACCTCGAGATTCTGGGGCGCAACATCACCAGCCTGTTGCGCACGGCGGGCCGCATGAAGCAGACTGTAGAGCAGGCCAGCTTCGACGCCTGGATCAAGTACTACCGCCCGGACGAGAACAGCCCGAACACGCAGGTAAGCTACTACCTGAAGGGCAGCCTCATCGCACTATGCCTGGATCTCACGATCCGCGGCCGCACGCGCGGGCGCAGCTCCCTGGACGATTTGTTGCGCGCGCTGTGGAACGAATACGGCAAGACCGGGCTCGGCGTTCCTGAGGACGGCATCGAGCGGCTTGCCGAGCGCGTAGCGGGCATCCCGCTGCGGACGTTCTTCGACCGCGCACTGCGCTCGACCGAGGAGTTGCCGCTGAGGCGCCTGCTGGCGAGCGTCGGGATCGACATGCAGCTGCGCCCGGCCGAATCGGCGACGGACAAGGGCGGTAAGCCTGCGATCATTCCGCCACGTGAGCTCGCCTCCCGGGTAACGCTCGGAGCGCGGGTCATCGATGACGCAGCGGGAGCGCGTCTCTCGCATGTGCTGGACGGTGGCGCGGCTCAAGCGGCCGGGCTGTCCGCCGGCGATGTGCTGGTCGCGATCGACGGCTTCAAGGTGAGCGCCGCGAATCTCGACCGGCGGCTCGCCCGCTACCGGCCGGGAGACGTTACCACCCTGCACGCATTTCGAAGCGATCAGCTGGTCGAATTCACGATCGCGATGCGCGCTGGCGCGCTCGATACTTGTACACTCGCAGTTATGACTTCCGATCGCGCGGCCGCGAAGCGCCGCCGCGCCTGGCTCCAGCTACGAGGCTGAAGTGAACCCATTGGGCGACCCAAGCCAACTGCGCGTCAACTACGACGATGTCGCGGCGGCCGCGGAGCGGCTGTCGGGGCGCGCGCGGCGCACGCCGGCGCTCACCTCGCGCCACGTGGATCGCCGCACGGGGGCACAGGTCTTCTTCAAGTGCGAGAACTTTCAACGCGCGGGCGCGTTCAAGTTCCGGGGCGCGTTCAACGCCCTGTCACGGTTGGATCAGGAGGCGCGGCAGCGCGGAGTGCTCGCCTATTCCTCCGGCAATCACGCGCAAGCCGTGGCGCTGGCCGGCCAGCTGCTGGGCGTCCCCGCGCTGATCGTGATGCCGCAGGACGCACCGCCGGTCAAGCTCGACGCCACGCGCGGCTACGGCGCCGAGATCGTGCTGTACGACAAGCACGCTACCGTACGCGAGGAGCTGGCAGCCAGGATCGCCAAAGAGCGCGGGCTAGCTGTCATACCGCCGTACGACCACCCGGATATCGTGGCGGGCCAGGGGACGGCCGCGAAGGAGCTGATCGAAGAGGTCGGACGCCTCGATTACCTGTTCGTGTGCGTGGGTGGGGGCGGCCTTATCTCCGGCTGCGCCATTGCGGCGGACGCGCTCTCGCCCGGCTGCCAGGTCATCGGCGTGGAGCCCGAGGCAGGTGATGACGCGACGCGCTCGTTCCATACCAGGACGCTGCAGACCTGCCACAACCCAGACACCATCGCGGATGGCGCGCGCACGCCCTACCTGGGCGCAGTCAACTTTCCTCTGGTTCTGCGCTACGTCCACGACATGGTGACCGTGAGCGACGCACAGCTCATCTCGGCGATGCTGTTCCTGTGGGAGCGGATGAAGATCGTGGTCGAGCCCACCGGCGCGCTGGGTGCCGCCGGTTTGTTCGAGCGCAAGGTCGAGGTGCCGTGCGGCTCGAGGGTGGGCGTAATCCTGTCGGGCGGGAATGTGGACGTGCGCCAGCTCTGCGGCTGGCTGAAGTGCGACGCTTGACGCTCGCGACAACGAGTTGCCCTACTCCTTGCTTCCGGCCAGGCCGGAGAGCTGGATCTCACCCAGCTGGTCGAACGGAATGCTGGTTCCGTCGGTGCGGTACAACTTGCCCTTGACGCGATAGCGCAGCTTGTCGGGGCCGCCCTGCGTCAACTGCGACAGCTGCGCCAGGACGCCGGACAAGCTGCTGACTGCGTTGACGTCCAGAACAGCTTCTCCGAATTTGGGCACCGTAACCGATTGCTGCCCGACGCCCTTGGCGAAGGCCTTGTCGTTCAGCTCGATCTGGCACGCGACCCCATCCAGAGGGATGTCGAAGTTGTTCGGATTCTGCACGCGCAGCTTGACCTGAAACTGCTGCTCGAGTATGCCCATCTGCCCAGGCGTGATGTCGGACAGCGTCACGTCCAGCGGTTCCATCTTTGGCGTCGTGGCGCAGCCGGCGAGCAGCGCAAAAACCAGGACTCCAGGCAGCAATCTCATCACCCACCTCCTTACTCCTAGCGCACCAGCCCCTGCCGGCGCAGCTCCTCGCGCAGACGACTTAGCTCTTCGCGCAGACGCCGGATGTCGGCATGCAGCTCGCGCCGGAGCTGCGCTTCTTCGTCGTTGATCAGCTGCGCCATGTCCTGCTTCACATCTTGAACGTCGCGGTGCATCTGCCGGCGCATGAGCTTTTCGTCCTCGCCGACGAAGAAAGCCGCGATGCTGGCCGTGACCAGGGAGAACATCGTGAGACCCACGAGGACGATGAGCACTGCGAACAGGCGCGACGCGGTGTTGGTCGGAACGATATCGCCGTAGCCCACCGTCGCGCCGGTGGTGAACGCAAGCCACAACCCTTCCGCGAAGCTGTGCACGCTGGGCTCGAGCCAGTAGAAGCCGGCTCCGGCCAGCAGGAACGCGACGATCGCCAAACCCAGCACATAGGGCAGGCCGCCCGGGCTGAACAAACCGCGCAGCGGCGCGGCCGCGCGCGTGAGAAGCATTGCTACCGTTGCAAGCCGCAGCAGCCGGGCGAGCGCGACCCACTCGCTGTCGGCGCCCGCCAGCGCCAACCCGGCGCACAGCACGATCAACACGTCGAGCCAGTTATTGGCGAGGTAGCGCAGCTTGTGGCTGGAGACCCGAACCATCCAGCTGAGCTCCGCGGCAAAAGCGAGGAAGATGACCCATTCCAGCACGCGACCGGCCGCGTGCAGCCGCGAGTCCTCGGAAATTTCCGTGCCATAGATCGACAAGACCGACGCGAGGGCTATTGCGATCATCACGCCGTGCAGCCGGCGCTCCCACAGATGGGCGCGCGCGTTGTCTCCCGGTGGCGGCCCGCCCATGCCCAGGATTCGACGCACCGCGTGCGTGGCCATCACTGCCCCGCTATGGTCATGCGGTCGACCAGGATCGAGCCGCACTGGCGCGAGCCGCGAACCACCACATCCGTGCCAACCGCAACGATGCCTCGGAACATGTCCTTGAGATCGCCGGCGATGGTGATCTCCTGCACCGGATAGGCGATCTCCCCACCTTCCACCCAAAACCCCGCCGCGCCTCGCGAGTAGTCGCCCGTGACCTGGTTCACGCCCATGCCGAGCAGCTCGGTCACGAGCAAGCCTCGGCCCATTTTTTTCAGCAAACGCGCGAAGTCCTCACCCGTGCTGTCCAGGATGAGGTTGTGGTTGCCGCCGGCGTTGCCGGTCGAAGCCATGCCCAGCTTGCGCGCCGCGTAGCTGCCGAGAAAATAACCCTGCAACACGCCATGCTGGACGATGTCGCGGCGGCGGGTGGCGACGCCCTCGTCGTCGAAGGGGCTGCTCGCGAGGCCTCGCTTGAGATCGGGGACGTCGTGTATCCGTACCGGCGCCGAGAACACCTGCTGGCCCAGGCTGTCGAGCAGGAAGGAAGCCTTGCGGTAGAGGCTGCCGCCGCTGACGGCGCCCACGAAATGGCCCAGCAGGCCGGAGGCGACGGGGGCTTCGAACAGGACCGGCACCTGCGTGGTGGCGAGCTTGCGTGCGCCGAGGCGACGTATGCAGCGCTGGCCCGCGCGCCTGCCAACCTCGACGGCATCCTCGAGCTCCGTGTGTGTGCGCGCAACGCTGTACCAGTCGTCGCGCTGCATGGCGTCGCCCGCGCCCGCGATCACCGAGCACATGATCGTGTGGCGCGAGCCAGGGTAGCCGGACAGAAACCCGAGCGTGTTTCCGTAAGCGAAGTGCGACTGCTGAGTCGAAACCGAGGCTCCTTCGGAGTTCGTGATGCGCGGATCCACGGCAAGCGCCGCCGCCTCACACTCTCGCGCAAGCGCGATGGCGCCGTCCACCGACAGCTGCCACGGATGATAAAGGTCCAGGTTGGCAATATCGCGCGCGAGCAGTGCCTCGTCGGCCAATCCGGCGGCCTCGTCGACGGCGGTGAAGCGGGCGATCGACAGCGCCGCCTCTACCGTCTCGCGGACGGCGTTGCGCCCGAAATCGGAGGTGCTGGCGTGCCCGCGCTGGCGGCCGATGTAAACGGTGACACCAACGCCTTTGTCGCGGTTGTACTCGATCGTCTCGGGCTCGCCGCGTCGTACTGTCACACCGTGCCCAAAGCCCTCGCTCACTTCCGTCTCGGCAGCGCTCGCGCCCTTGGCGCGGGCGTGATCGAGCACATCCTGCGCGATCTGCCGCAGCTCGTCGAGGCTGTGGGAAAACTCGCTGTCTGACACGGGGCGATGGCTGGTGGATGCTGTTCCGAGGACGCGGTGCGTAGCGCCGCCGCGCATTGGTATGATACCAGCGATGGCACGCTCGACCGAACGCAGTGCGACGAAGGCGCCCGTCGATCCGCCTGGGATCAGCAGAACCCAACGCAAGCGCGAAAGCCTGGCTCTGCAGAATCTGGGCAAGGAGCTCACCCTGCTCACCCCTGCGCAGCTCGCACGCCTTGAGCTGCCTGAGTCGCTGCTCGAAGCCGTGCTCGAGGCCCGGAGCATCAGCAAGTTCGGGGCGCTGCGGCGTCAGCTTCGGTATATCGGCCGATTGATGCACGAGGTGGACAGCGCCACCATCCTCGCCAACCTGAGTGCACTCAAGGCCGGACCACGCAGCGCCAGCGTGCATCTGCACCGGCTCGAGCGCTGGCGCGCCCGGCTCATGCAGGAGGACAGTGCGCTGGGCGAGTTGACACGCAGCTACCCTGGCTGCGACGAGGCAAAGCTGCGCACGCTGGTGCTCGAAGCACAGCGCGAGCAGGCGCAGGGCAAACCACCGCACAGTTTCCGTGCGCTGCTGCGCGAGCTGCGGCTGATCGTAACGGCGGAAACGTCGCAAGAGAGCTGATTCACACCGTGCGCTGCTGCCGCTAGAATCGGCTCTACATGGACACGCATGAGCTCAAGATCGGGCTGCTATCGATCAGCGACCGCGCTTCGCGCGGCGTCTATCGCGACGAGGGTATCCCGG
>Ga0335077_10003462_pt1 | contig 19077 bp, 16 predicted proteins | sample Lox_Sample_31_FD_207151 | JGI IMG/M metagenome (GOLD analysis project Ga0335077, IMG submission 207151) | Soil microbial communities from Loxahatchee National Wildlife Refuge, Florida, United States - Lox_Sample_3.1 | ecosystem: Environmental > Terrestrial > Soil > Wetlands | place: USA...
CCGGCGGAGACCTCCCAGACCTGAACGGTATTGTCACCGTCTCCGGTGGCGAGTAGCGCGCCGCTGGGAGAAAAGGCGACCGAGTACACCCAGTAAGGGCTGATGGGCAAGGTCCGCAAGAGCTGTCCAGTTGCCCGAAGCCAGAGCTTGACGGTGCCATCCATGCTCGCGGAGGCCACCACCTTGCCGTCCGGAGAGAATTCAATTGCAAGAATCGACTCTGAGTGGCCGCTTTGGACCACCGGTTCCGGCAACCCGAGGAGTTCGTCGCTTGGTCGTGAAGGTTGCTGTCCGAAGGCCAAGGACCCGCTTGCGATCAGCAATGTGCAACAAGCGCACACCAAAGTCGTCGACGGAACACACAGACCCATGGATGCCTCCCTTTCCGCACCTCCAGCCATACTACTTCCGTCGAGACCGAACCATCTATACAAGTCAACGGCGGGCGGTCCCGCAGTACTTCTCCGATATAAAGGTCGCGGTTCAGGCAGTGGCAGCTTTGGCGTAGCCCTTAACGGCGCGCTCAATACCAGGGCCCGCGTCAGCCAGATCTTGCGCATTCATCGCCGGCCGCACGGTGAGCGTTGCATTGAACGCAAGAAACCATGGCTCAGCAATGGCTGGCAACTGCGACGACTCTGTCATGTCGAAGAATATGTATCCGGTGCGTTCGCCGTTGTCTTCAGCGAAGTAGGCCGCTTCAGGTTTAAGATCAGCGAGTATCTGCTGAATGGTTTTTCCTAAGCTGCCGTTTCGGGCTGCTGCATTTCCCGCTTCGACAGGAATCGACGCTTTGAGCATCATACGCATGGGCGGTGTCCCTCCTCAGGGCGCGATCATTATATACCTCATTAATGTGAGGCGTCTTAGCATCGGTGGATGCAATACAGATAATCGAGCCACAAGAACCAGGCCGCGCCGGCACTCGCCCAGATGCTCAGAAGGCGCCCGTAGCAGGGAATGTCCTCGAACAGGAATTCATCGAGTGCCAGCAAGAGGCTGACTTTCAACGAAACCGCGCTTTCATCGTCTACGATGTACCAACAAAGGCTCATAGCTACCCCCATCGACAAAAGATGGGAAACCGCGACGTACTTACAAGAATGGTGTCTATCTTGTCCTACACGCAACCCCACGTCAATGCTAACTATGGATAGCGTTTTGACCGGAGTGCGCCAGCGGCTGTTTACTGTTAATCGGAACCGTTTTGGAGTCATCCGGCCGATTCGTCCGCCACTCTTGGATTTCACCGGTATGCGGGCCCTGGTTAAGGTAAAAATCTACTTCGGGCATCCACCCGGGGATGGCTTGCGCCATCTATTCCATTCCCTCGAGACTTAAGAAGGAAGCCCGTTCGGACTGGATTGTCCTTTTTGCTCGGGTAACGCTTCTGTGGGAGTTTCGTAATGCTTGTGTCGCCGTGGACGCTGCCGCTGGCCATCATCCTAATATTCGGACTGGCGTTCGGAATATTCTGGCTTGTGCAGCCGCGAAGATCATAAGTCCCGCCGGTCATCTCCGCGCGTCGGAGAGTTTTACTCCCACGCGCTCGTTTTGGCGTCTGTGTCCGCGCGGAGCAATCCACTGGACGACGCGCTCTGGGCTGACGGGGCGGACCAACTTGCGTTTTGGGCGGCACCACTCGGTCAAGATGCCTTTGATGCCAGAGACCATCAGGCATACCGCCGCCATGCCCCCAGCGAGCACCGCTGGAATTGCAACGAACGGAATCCACTTTGCATCGGCGTGCCACAACAGCAGGAAGCATTGCACCATCCCGGGCCTCCGCTTTCAAAACCAGCAGCCCAGTTGCCGAAGTGCGTGGCGAACAGGTGAAGAAGAGTGATCTCGCTAACAACGCAGACTCGCCCAGAAAAGCTAAGCGTGACGGCAGACACCAATCCGGCTGCGCAGTCTAATGCAAGGACTTTTCACCGCGCTACCTTGGCCTCCAGCTCCGCCCAGCGTGCGTACAAATCTTCCACGCGCCGTTGCGCATCCTGTAGGTTTTCGTAAGCCGTTGTCAATCGCTTCGCATCCGATGCCGCCTCTTGCAGTTCCCGCTGACAGGCGGCCAGATCCTGTTCCGCTTCCAGGATCTTCGCTTCCATGCCATCCCACTCGCGCTGTTCCAGGTAGGCCAATTTCTTTTTGGGCCCTTCTGTCTGCGCCGGCAGGCGCGGTTCCTTCGCCACTGTTCTCTCAGCAGCCGGCTCGCTGCGCGCGGCTTCCCACTGGGAATAGTCGGCAAAAACTCCTCCCTGACCCCCATCCAGACCGATGACGACGGTGGACACACGGTCCAGCAAATACCGGTCATGACTCACCAGCACCACGGCGCCTGAAAATTCGAGCAGGCAGTCCTCGAGCGCCTCCAGGGTTGGAATGTCCAGGTCGTTGGTTGGTTCATCGAGCAACAGCACGTCCGCCTCCGCCAGCATCAGCCGTGCGATCATGACGCGCGCTCGTTCTCCGCCCGAGAGTCTCGACACGGGCATCTCGAGCTGCTCGTCTCGAAACAGGAACCGCTTGGCCCATCCCGCGACATGGATCGGACGCCCGCGGTAAATCACCGAGTCGCCCTCCGGACACAAGGTTCGCCGCAGGCTGGTTTCCGGGTCCAAATGCGCGCCGCGGTCCTGCGCGAAGCTCACAATCTGCAGCCGGTCCGCCTGCCGGATTGTTCCTTCGTCAGGCTTAAGTGCTCCTTCGAGGATCTTGAGCAGCGTGGTCTTCCCGCTGCCGTTCGCCCCAACCAGGCCGACGCGCACACCCGGCGCGAGAGTCAGGTTCAGATTTTGAAAGAGCCTGCGCCCGCCGAATGTCTTCCCGATGCCTTCGGCCTCAATCAAGCGCTTGGTCTTTCGATCAGACGCCGTGAAGTCAATCTGTGCCGTGGCCGTGCGGCTGCGCAGGTTGGCCGCTGCGAGTTCGTCGATCAGTCGTCCGGCGGCGTCGACTCGCGCCCGCGATTTGCCCGTCCGGGCTTTCGGCCCTCGGCGCAGCCACTCCACTTCCCGCCGCACCTTCGTCGCCAGCGATTCCTGCTGCTTCGCCTGCGCTTCCAGAAACTCCTCGCGCCGCTCGAGAAACTCGCTATAGTTCCCCTTCACCTGGAACGCGCTCTGCGGATAAACCGGGTTGACCTCCACCATCTGCGTGGCGACGTTCTCCAGGAAGTACCGGTCGTGTGTCACCACCAGGCAGGCGTTCGCGGCCTGGATCGCCGTCTCCAGCCACAGGATGCCTTCCAGGTCCAGGTGATTGGTCGGCTCGTCCAGCAGCAGCACGTCCGGTGATGTCACCAGCGCCGCCGCGATGGCGAGCCGCTTCTTCCAACCGCCGGAGAGATCCATGGCCGGCGTAGCGGAGTTCTCGAAGCCGGCCCGGCCCAACATTACCTCGGTGCGAACCCGCTTCTCTTCTTCCTCCAGGGGCAGCCCTTCCAACGCCGCTTGGAGGACGGAGCCGGCGGTGTCGTCCGGCGCGAACAGAGAGTCCTGCGGGACATAGGCCAGCCTTGTCTGTTTGCGCAGCGCCCGGATCCCAGCATCTGACAAATCCTTCCCAGCCAGAATCTCCAGCAGAGTGGTTTTCCCGCTGCCATTCGGCCCGATCAGACCGGTCCGGTCCCCCTCGGAAAGGCTCAACGAAAGATTCTCAAACAGGACTCGCGCGCCAAATGCCTTGCGGAGAGCGGAGCCACTTAACAGGACGGCCATCTGTTTCCAGCATGGCATTGTCGGAGCCGGTCGGGCCACTGTCTGGATGGAAAAGTATACGGCGGTCCTGACGTTCTGGTGGAGACAAACCGCTACGTGATTGGCCGCGTGTTCCGCGACCGCTCACTCAGGACTCTTCCGGCGATCAGGATACCGGCAACCGCCACTCCCTCGGCCACGTAAGTCAGCGGCACGGACGGATGCAGCGTCTGCATGACGAAGGGATCAGTAATCATCATTTCTCCTCCGACCTTGCCGAGAATGGCCGCGCCCAAATACACGATCGCGGGGTATCGATCCATCAGCACCGCAATCAGATTACTGGAAAACACCACGAACGGTATGCTCACGCACAACCCGAAAACGATCAGCGGCACGCTGCCTCTGGCCGCACCGGCAACCGCCAGAATATTGTCGATGGACATCGTAATGTCGGCGAATGCTATAAACCAGATGGCCTTGAGAAAACGACCGTGGGCGGGCACTGCGGCCGGCGGCGAACTGGCATCGGCCAGAACTTTCACGGCAATCCAGACGACGAAGGCCCCACCCAGCAGTTTGATGAACTCGACCCCGAGGAGCCGTGCTGCCGCAATGGTTATGACGATCCGGATGGCTACTGCCGCGGCCGCGCCGAAGATAATCGCGATCCGCCGCTGCCGCCGAGGGAGAACCCGCACGGCCATCGCGATCACCAGGGCGTTGTCGCCCGCCAGCAGGAGGTCGATCAGAATGATGGAGAAATAATCGAGGAGAAGACGCGGAACAGTACCAACTGGCATGGGGACTTGTCGAAGTGCGCTCGCACCTCATCATCCCATGCTGTGAGACCGGTGTTGTTTGTCCGGCCCCCTCACTTGCCCGCTTCGATCAACCCCGCCGAGCCCCAGTCCTTTATGGTGGTCACGCGGTTTTTGCCATATGGTGGTTTCAGTTCCTTGATCTGAAAATGGACGTTCTTGTCGCTAACGGCAACCAATCCATACGCGAAGAACCAGCCGTCTTCATATTTCTTCGAGAGCCGGAGGTGTCCGCCCGAACTAGGCATCGATACGTAAGAGACTCCATCCAGATCCACGTGCAACATCTGGTGAACGTGACCCGCCAGCACCACTTGCACGCCATATTTTTTCGCCAGCCGGTGCAAATCAAAATTGGGGTCGCGGAGCACCACGTTGACCACCCAGGAGGGCCTGTGCGCGACGATGAATTTCACCGGCCGCGCCGCATGCGCCTGAAGATCCTTCTCCAGGAAGGCCAGCTCATCCGCCGCGAATTCGTCGGAGCGGCTATTATCCAGCACCGTAAAATGCGCAGGGCCATAATCGAAGCCGTAGTGCGGCGCGCGCCCGGTGTACTTGCGGAATAATCTTTCCGACTGTTCAGACCAGATATCGTGGTTTCCCGCGGCGACATAGAGCGCATACCGGCGGAATGGCGTGAGCATCGGCTCGAACGCCGCCCACTCGGCCTCCGCTGTCGCGTCGTTCAAACCCTCAATCAGATCGCCGACACTGAGCAGGAACGCGGGATCCTCGGCTGCCGCTTCGCGGAGTGCCTCCTGGAAAACACCGGGCTGCGCCAACCCCGTCCGGTCACCAAGGACCGCGAACCGGAAAGGTTCGAATGCTTCGGCTGCCGCGACAACCAGGCAGAGCAGCGAAAGTGCGAGGCGCAACACACGTCGGATCATTCGGGCGGGAACATCACTTTGTCGAGTTCTTCCTGACGCCTGGGCCGCCCTGCGAGGTAGGCTCCACCCGCAAAAGACAGAATCGCTAGAGCGAACACCCCCACGGTGATTTCATCGAAGCCGGCGCGCCAGGAAGCCGCCACGCCCGTTACCAACGTGCGAAGCACCCACGCCACGGTTCGGGACCGGCGCTCCCTCCCGCGCCGAAGGCGAATGGCAGACTTCCCCAACGAGTACGAGAAGAGCACGCAGAACACCCCCATCATCACTCGCAGAATGCCGATGGGCATGCCGTAACTTTGCCGCAATCGGCTGGGGATTTGCAAGTTGCCGGTCGTCCAGATCCTGGATCTGGCGAAAGTGCGGTACAATGAAACCTACTGGAAGTAGATCCGCAACCCCCTCTCCCTGTCCTAGGTAGTCGGCTCGCCGATTCTCATCCTCAAAATCCAAACCTAAATGAAAAGTTTCTCTGAATTCTCACTCTCTGCTCACCTGAAGAGCAATCTGGCAAAGCACGGCTTTACCGAACCCACCCCGGTCCAGGCGTTGGCTATCGGGCCGGCGCTGGCGGGACGCGACCTGGTCGCCACGGCGCAAACCGGCACGGGCAAGACGCTCGCGTTTGTCCTGCCTATCATCCACCTGATCGCGAAGCAACCGACGCACTCCGGCCTCCGCGCCGTCATCCTGTGCCCCACACGCGAACTCGCCATCCAAATCAACGAGACCTTCGCCAAAATGGCGGCGGGCACCGGCGTTCGCGCCACCGTCGTCGTCGGCGGGCTCAACGAGGGATCGCAGTTGCAGTCCATCCGTAAGGGCGCACACGTGCTGATCGCCACTCCGGGCAGGCTGTACGATTTCCTCAGCCGCCAACTCGTCGATCTCGGCAGCGCCCGCATGCTGGTTTTGGATGAAGCCGACCGGATGCTGGACATGGGCTTCCTGCCGACGATCAAAAAAATCATGGCCGCCATACCCTCCGATCGCCAGACGCTGTTCTTCTCCGCGACGATTGAAACCTCTGTCAAACACCTGGTAGAGACGCACGTCCGAAACGCGGTGCGCGTCGAAGTGGGTTCCACCACCAAGCCCATTGAGCAGGTGGATCTGCACCTTTACGAAGTGGAACAGGATCGCAAGCTGGGTCTGCTTGAAGGGATGTTGCGCGAGGAGGCGGGTTCCTTCCTGGTATTCGCCCGCACCAAACGCGGCGCCGACCGGCTGTCCAAAAAGCTCTCGCGCGGCGGCGTAAAAACCGCGGCAATCCACGGCGACCGCAGCCAGAACCAGCGCAACCAGGCGCTACGCGGTTTTCAAGACGGATACTATCGGGTGCTGGTGGCGACCGACGTCGCAGCCCGCGGGATTCACGTGGAAGGCATCGCTCACGTGGTGAATTATGATCTTCCGCAAGTCCCGGAAGACTTCATTCACCGGGTTGGCCGCACGGGGCGGGCAGGCGCGCGCGGAACGGCTTCCACTTTCGCCACCCGCTCCGAGCGCGCGGACATCGCGCACATCGAGAGGACGCTGGATACCAGGCTGGTGCGGCGGCAGGTATCGGCCGACGTTCCGCGGGAGCAAAAGCAAACCGCTCCGGTCATCGTCATTCCTTCCAATTCGCACCGGCCTCAAGGACATGTCAGGTCGTTCGGGCCCAGGCGAAAAACCGGCCGGAGACTGATACTGCACGCGGTATAGACAGCGTCGGGATTTCAGGGGAGCGCGACGCGCCCGCCGGGGAGCGCGCCTCTGGTTGCCGAAACCTATTACGACGATTAAGCCGGGCTCACATCTTCTGCTTGCAGGCCCTTCGGTCCCTTCTTCACCACAAACGTGACGCGCGCGCCCTCATCCAGAGAGCGATAGCCACTCGCTGTAATCGCGGAAAAATGAACGAAGACATCTTCGCCATTTTCGCGCTGAATAAAACCAAATCCTTTTGCAGCGTTAAACCACTTCACTGTACCTGTTTCCTTCATGTCTCCTCTTTGGCCCGCACTCCGAAGCCAGGCTGCGGATTCCGGACACGTTTCCCCAACTACAAAAACCAACGTGACTGGGTTGAAACCGCTTCATCTTACCATGCCGGTCGTCCTATATACTCAACGGCTGCCGTCGGCCCTGCGGGACGTCGGACTGGCTCGTCCACATCCGGGATCCTTTCTGATATCCTTAGTCCTCGGCCTAATCGCCCAATGAAGACCCGCCACCTGCTCTTGCTCTTATTTTCGGGTGCATGGATTGGTTCCGCCCAGACTGCGGATCTTAGTGATCACACTCTGGATTCCACCGGCTTGCCCGCGTACCTGAAGCTGTTGGCCCAACCGGCCGCCGAGCCTTGGAGCCAGATCACCGAGAACGAAAGATTCGCCTATTACGCCTCCCTCACTTTCGCCCCCTACGCGGGTTTGTCGTCTCTGTTCGGCGGAGCAATCGGCCAGGCGCTTGACCGCCCTCATGAATGGGGTCAAGGAGGGGGAGCTTATCGCACGCGGGTCGCCAGCAGTTACGGCAGCACTTTTGTCGGATACACCATCACTTACGCCGCGTCCGCGGTTTTCCGGGAAGACAACCGCTACTTCCGGTCCAACAGAGATGGGTTCAAAGCCCGACTGGCGCACGTCCTCGTTTCACCCTACGAGGCTCGCGGTAACGCAGGCCAAGTCCGCTTTTCGGCCTCATCGTTCCTGGGCGGCGTAGGAGCCGCGACCATCCCCCTCGAGTGGTCACCGCGAAGTTGGCAAGGTTGGAACAACGTTGGGGTGAACTACGCGATCTGGTACGGCGGGTTGGCGGGGGTCAACGTCGTGCGTGAGTTCTACCCAAGCCTCGTCCGGCATTACAAGAGCAAGCACCAAGCCGAAGTTCAATAGACGAACCCCTACAACACTCGTCCGTCACAACATATTCACCTTCTCGTAATCACACGTTCAAGATCGTGTGGCAATTTGATCACGCGGCTGGTGCCGAGCCACGCCCGGAGCCGGGACGATCACCTTGGGTCGGCCGCTAACCACACAACATTCTCAACCCCATGGAGGAATTGAAGACGACGAAGTTGACGGCCTGTGTTGTCGGCCTGTTCATGATGGCCGCGCCGCGTCTTTGTGGGGCCGATACCAAAACCTTCAATAGCCAGATTCAACACGTCCTGCTGATTAGCATCGATGGGATGCATGCCCTTGACTTCGCCAACTGCTCGAAGGGCATAAGCAGCATCAACGGAGGCAATCCCTGTTGCCCAAATCTTGCCTCGCTCGCGAAAATAGGCGTGAACTATCTGCAGGCTTCCACCACCAAGCCATCGGACTCATTTCCGGGCATGGCGGCGCAATTTACCGGCGGCCACCCGCGCACCAGCGGCTTCTATTACGATGTCAGCTACAATCGGGCACTCTCGCCGCCAGCCGCGACTACGCCGTATGCCATTGTGGGCGGCCGGGGACTTTGCCCGGGGACCGTGGGTACACAGGTCGGATTCGATGAGGAAATTGATTACGATTTGACCCGGCTGGATGGCGGCGGTATCAATTCGGATTATCTGCCGCGCGACCCGGCCAACGGGTGCGCACCGGTCTATCCGCACAGCTATCTGAAAGCGAACCCGATTTTCGAGGTCGTGAAGGCGGCCGGCGGCTACACCGCATGGACCGATAAGCACCCCGCCTACGAGTTCTCCAAGGGACCCAGCGGTCAGGGCGTCAATGACTTCTTTGGCCCGGAGATTAATTCGATTCCTCAAAACCTTCCGAATCTGAAAAACGTCACCGGCACTCCGCTGCCGGATCAGACCGCCGTTACTTCGAGCGACGACTATACCACCAGCTCCCAGAACATTCAGTGCTACGACGGGCTGAAGGTTCAGGCGGTCATCAACCAAATCAACGGCTTGACACACGATGGAAAATCTTCCTCGTCCGTGCCGAATTTGTTCGGAATGAATTTTCAGGCTGTCAGCGTTGGCCAGAAGCTGGTGGAGCACAAAACAACAGTTGGCGGTTATCTGGACGCGATGGGTACGCCCAGTCCATCTTTGCTTAGCGAAATCCAGTTCGTTGACAGCTCCATAGGCCAGATGATCACGGCGCTTAATAATCAGGGCATCTTCAGCTCCACCCTGATCATTGTCAGCGCCAAGCACGGCCAGTCTCCTATCGATCCTGCACGGGTTCTGCGCATTCCGGGGGATGATTCGACCAAGAATTCGCCGTCCGGTGTTCTCGGCGGTATTTATGATCCCGCGGCCAACCCAAGCTCGAAGCCTGCAGGCTGTCCAGGCTGAGAACACCCAGGTCCTGCCCGGTCTCCACTTCGAGTAGCTCTTCAAGCCGCGGGGGGCGCCCAGGATCAACGGCCGCCGTCCTGCCGAGATGGTCTTCACCCGCGGCGGTTGCACGTGGTCAAGCGCCCGGCTCTAAGCGACAATAGATCCTGGCCCTTGAAACATTTTGGCGCTTCTGGATTCTATCTGACTTTGGCGGCCTTGTTTGTTTGCCGGCTGGGCGCGCAGGCTCGCGAAACCGCATGCCCCGTCGCCGCGGGCAATGCTGCTGCCAGTTACCTGGTTCCCGGCGCGATGTCGGATCTCAAGTATCGCGGAGACATGACACTCGATGCCTATGCGCCTGCAGGTACGCCGCGCCGGGCAGCCATCCTCATACACGGCAGCCAGGGTGACAAGTCGACGCACCTTACACAGCTCTTCGAGGTTCTGGATCGCGCCGGCTTCGCCTGGTTCTCCATCAATTACCGGAATCTCGATGATGTTCGCGCCGCGGTTAACTATATCCGCTGTCCAGGCAGGTTCAACGTCACGGGCCGCCCGGTCCTGATCGCCGAGGACACCGGAGCGTCGCTCGCTGTTGGTGTGGCCCAGGAGGCGGAAGCCAGCGGCTTGGTGCTCTTTGGGGCGCGATTCGATCGCGAGCCGCCGGCGCCGCGCCTTCCGCTCTTGATGATGCATGGAACCGCCGACGAAGAATCGCCGCCTGGTTCGGTCGAAGCGTTGTGCCGCAGTTGGCCTGCCTGCCTTTTTTTTCCGGTCGCGGGCGGCATTCACAACCTCGAGAACTGGCATCCGGACCAATGGCAGTGGAAAGAGGAACTGGCGGCGTGGTTGCGTGGAGACCAACGCGGTTTGTGGAAAGACATCGCCTATTCGCGTCCCGGCGGTCGTGATCTGAGGATGGACGCGTTTGTTCCGGAAGGCGCCGGGCCGTTCCCCGCCGTCGTGATCGCGCATGGCGGAGGATGGGAGGCCGGAGACAAGGTAACCTATGTTTCCCCTCTATTCGGTCCGCTGGCGCGCGCCGGCTTCGCCTGGTTCTCCATCGATTACCGCCTCACGCCATACGTGCGCAACGCCGAGCAGCTTGAGGATCTGCGTGCGGCCATCCGTTACGTCCGAAGCCACGCTGCGCGTTTTCATGTGGACCCCAATCGCATCGCCATTCTCGGCGAATCGGCAAGTGGCCAGATGGTTGCCCAGGTCGCATCAGAGACATGCAGGGGTTGTGCGGTCCAAGCCGTGGTCTCGTTCTATGGCGTCTACGACTTTACCCAGTGGGCGGGCGATGCAGCCAACCGTCCGATGCTCGATCGCATTTTCGGACTTTGGGACGAGGAGATTTTGAAGCGCTATTCACCCTTGTTTCACGTGCGCCGCAGTATGCCTCCGCTGCTGCTCCTTCAGGGGACCAAGGACGAGTTGTACGCGGGGACGCTGGCCTATGCGGATCAACTGAAGAAGCTCGGCGCACGATACGAATTGATCCTGCTGGAAGGGGCGCCGCACGGAATGGAGAACTGGGCTGGGCATACCGAATGGGAGTTCTATCAACAACGCCTGGTGGCCTGGTTGAAGGCAACGCTCCGGGAAGGGAACTGATGTGGGCCGTTGATGCCGCGGGCTCGGTGGCTCTATAGTAGGGAAATCGTTTTCTTCAGGCAGGGTGGCCAGGCCAATGATTTGCCGCGCGGTAATCCGATCTCTGGTTTTTCTCCTGTTGCTTGTTCCCAGCGTAGCCGCCCAACAACGCGACGCCGATCTGGCGCGCTACTCCGACCAGGCCCGCGAAGCGATGGCTTCCAAGAAATGGGACGAGGCCGTGAAGGCGCTGCAGCATCTGGCGCAACTGGCTCCTTCGGTTCCCGAAGTTCAGGCCAACCTGGGGATGGCTCTGTTTTTTCAGGGTCACGCTACCGAAGCGCTGGCCGCGTTCGATCGCGCTCGAAAACTCCATCCGGCAATGCCGCAAGTCGACCTCATGGTCGGGCTTTGCCAGGCGGAGTTGGGAAAGCACCGCGCTGCCGTCGCGATTCTCGCGCCCGCCTTCGATCATCCGCCGGATACCGAAACGGGCCGGCTCATTGGCCTTCACCTCGCGCGTTCTTACAGCGAATTGAGACAGTTTGACAAGGCGCTGGCGGCCGGGGAAGAGCTTCTGAAGCGCTATCCGGATGATCCCGAAGTTCTGTTTCAGGTTTCGCGACTGCATGCCGACCGTTCCTATAGCCTGATGAAGCAGTTGGTGCACGCGGCGCCGGATTCCTACTGGGTATACCTGGCCAACGCGCAGGTCCAGGAGAGCCTTCAGCGCTACGATCTGGCGCAGCAGGAGTATCGCAAGGCCATCGCTTTGAACCCCAACTCGCCGGGGGCGCATGTCGGGCTGGGCCGCGCCATTCTGAGCGCATCGAAGGATCCGCGCGCCATCGACGAAGCCGCACGCGAATTCGAGCGCGAGCTGGCGCTCTCTCCAGAAAGCGCTATTGCCGAATTCGAACTCGGCGAGATCGCGCGCGAGCACGGACAACCCGATCGGGCCCGCGAGCACCTGCTGCGCGCCGTCCATGACGATCCGGATTTCTTCGAAGCGCAGGTCGCTCTCGGGCGGTTATTCCTGAGGGAAGGCAAAGCTCGCGAAGCCATCCCGCATCTGGAAGTTGCCGCGCGGCTTGAACCTCGTGATAAGCTATCGCATTACCTGCTTGCGTCCGCGCACAAGTTGCTGGGCGACCAGGATGCCGCCCGCCACGAACTGGATTTATACCGAAAGTTGGGTGCATCGGATGATGAACACCTGGAACCGTGAAAACATTTCCTTTTGGAGGATCGAATGAAACGCGTATCCGTGTCCTTGATCACAATGATTGCCAGCTTGGCAGTCGCCGTGTTTTCCACTCCAAACGTATTCGGGCAGGCGACCTTCGGCAATATCAGCGGCACCATAACTGATCCGGCGGGCGCCGCCGTTCCCAACGCTCAGGTGGCCATCACAGACACCGAGCGCGGCGAGGTCTTTCAGACAACCACCAATAGCAGCGGCAACTACACGCAGACGCACTTGCTGGCCGGACAGTACAAAGTCGTGATCAGCGCGCAGGGATTTGCTGATCTCAACGCCGCCGCCGTTGTTCAGGTGGATGCGACGACACGAGTCGACGGGCAACTGCAGATCGGCAAAGCCGCCACTGAAGTGACCGTCACCGGCGAGACGCCATTGCTCATCAAAGACCGCGCCGAGGTGAGCACCACCCTGGCGGCGGCTGAACTGGAAAAGCTGCCGATTCTCGACCGCAACGTCACCTCGCTTCTGGTTTCTCTGCCCGGCGCGGGACGGTATCCAACGAACTCAGGTATGTCGTCCGCCGAAAATCAGCAGGCCGACCAGCAGACGCCCATGAACGGCCAGCTCCCCTATTCCAACGGTTTCCTTCTCGACGGCACGGAAAACCACAGCAACATTTTGGGCCTGGCCGTGGTCAACCCAAATCCCGATGCCCTTGAAGAATTCAAAGTAACATCGAGCAATTACGATGCTGAGTTTGGCAACGTGTCCGGCGCTATGTTGCAGGGCACTACGAAATCGGGCACCAACCAGTATCATGGATCGGCGTTTGAATACCTTCGCAACAACGTTTTCAACGCCGCCGACCCCTTCAGCCACATCGATCCTCCCATTCGCTGGAATCAGTTCGGCGGATCCATCGGAGGCCCAATCAAGAAGGACAAGCTGTTCGTATTCTTTGCGTATGAGGGCACGCGCAGGCGGGTCAGTGGATCGGAGATTACCACCGTACCCACGGCGGCGGAGCGCGGCGGCGATCTCAGCGCGCTTCTCGGCTCCTACATCTGTGCCGATGGCACCACGTCCGCAACCGCCTGCTCCAATCCGGTAAAGGTCACCACTACGGAAGGTCAAACCGTGGGTGCGCAAGCGGGCATGGTCTTCGATCCCAGCACCGGAAAACCCGACGGCACCGGGCGCGAAGTGTTTTCTTCCAACGGCCAATTGAATGTTCTCACCCCGGCGGCGCCTATGGCGAAGCTGCTCACTTACCTGCCGATGCCCAACTTCGGCCCGGCGGGGCAGACGTTTAACAATTATGCGACCACAGTCGGGGAGCTCAATGATACGGGACAGTACGATGGCCGCATCGACTACAACCTGTCTGCCAACCATCATATTTTCGGCCGCTATAGCTTGGCCGATTTCATTCTGGAGGGACCGGGAGCCTTTGGCGCGCTGGCGGGTGGCCCGTCTCCGCTCGGGTTTGCGGGCAACAGTCACGCGCGTAACCAGAGCCTGGCGCTCGGTTATACCTACAGCATCACCTCGACCCTGTTCGCCGATTTCCGCTTCGGATACTACCGCTACCGGCCACACAACCTTCCCAACGGCTTCGGCCAGACGCCCGCGCTGGATGCCGGCCTTCTCGGGCTAAACACCGGCTCGCCCGACACCAGCGGCATGCCCGCGTTCAACGTCAATGGCGACGGTGGATTTCAGTTCGGCTACTCTTTGGGCGTCAATGGTTGCAACTGCCCTCTGAGCGAAACCGAAAACCAGTTCCAGTGGGTCAACAACTGGACCAAACAAAAAGGGAACCATACTATCAAGTGGGGTGTCGACGTGCGTCGCGCCCAGCAGAAGCGTATTGATTCCAGCACGCATCGCGCCGGTGAGGTGACGTTTAATAGCTCCTCCACCGGCAATGCGGATGTGGATACGGCCGCCAATGGCGCCGCCACTACCGGTGAAGGGTTGGCTTCATTCCTGCTGGGATATCCGACGTCTTTCGTCCAACAGAATACCGGGCCTGGCTTCTATCCGGGTCTCCGCCAGACACGCCTCTACTTCTTCGGACAGGATGAATGGCGCATCACTCCCAAGCTGACGCTCACTTACGGGTTACGCTATGAGAACTATCTGCCCCAGGTCGGCGCCCAGCCCGGCAGCGCCGCCACCTTCGATCCCACCAATGGCGATGTCGTCGTCGCGGGCATTGGCAGCGTGCCGCGGAACATGGGCATCAAGCCCTACAACCTGGGGTTTGCCCCGCGTTTGGGTATCGCCTACCAGCTCACTACCAAGACCGTCATCCGCACGGGCTATGGCCGCAGCTTCAACGCGGCGGGCGTCGGCGCGGTATTCGCGCAGAACCCCGAGCTCGACCCCCCGGTTCAGTTTGTGCAGGCTCTCAACCCGCCCAACCCGTACACCACCGCGATCCCGACCTTCTTGACCACTGGGCGTCCCGCCGCTCCCAATCCCCCGATTGGAACAACCGGCCGCTACCCGCTGCCTGACGGCATTCAGGTTTATTTCTTCTTCGACACGCTGGACGCTTATCGCATCCCACTGGCCGATTTCTGGAATTTCTCCGTCCAGCACCAGATTGCGCCCACACTCACCGTCGAGGCTGCATACGTAGGCAACGTGGGCCGCCACGGGTTCCTCAACGAGAACCGCAACCAGGCGGTTCCCGGGCCCGGCGACTACGATCCTCGCCGCCCGTTCTTCAAGTTCGGCGACGAACAACCTATCTACGATGTTTGCAACTGCGACAACTCCAGCTACAACAGCCTGCAGATGAAACTGCAGAAGCGCGTCTCGCACGGCCTGGATTTCCTGCTCACCTACACGTGGTCCAAAGCCATGGACAACGGGGAAGGCGGCTACGGCTTTAGCGACAATTACAATGTCCGCAATGACCATGGCCCGGCTACTTTCGATCGCACCCACGCCGTCACGCTGCTGAACAATTGGGAACTGCCTTTCGGTAAAGGCCGCCGTTATCTTGCCAGCGCAAGCAAGGCGGCGGATGCCGTGGCAGGCGGCTGGCGCTTGAGCGGTGTTACCACCATGTATTCGGGTGTGGCTTTCCAACCGACCATCTCCAATGCCCCCCTGTTAAACGCCGACTTCAATTACGTTCGCCCCGATATCATCGGCGATCCTCATGTTTCGAATCCCAACGCGGACATGTGGTTCAATCCGGCTGCCTACACTGCCCCACAAGCTCCCTATCGCAACGGCGACGCTTCTAAGGGTTCTCTGCGCGGTCCTGCTTTGTTTGTCTTCAACCTGTCGCTTTCGAAAGAATTTGTAATCGTCGAAAACAAAACGGTTGAATTTCGATGGGAGAATTTCAACGCGTTCAACCACGTGAATCTCGGCCTCCCCGGCAGCACCGTCGATGTGGGAGGAGCGGGACAGATCACCTCGACGGCCAATCCGATGCGCCAGATGCAGCTAGGCCTGCATTTCCGCTTCTGAAAGGTTGCAGCGGACTGCGCATGAGAATATCGTTCCTCCTCATCTTGGCTTCGTGTGTTTGCGCCGCGGAGCTTCCCAAAGCTCCGCCGGCTCCGCGCCCGGATGACCGCTTCAAGGCCGACATCCTGATTGTGGTGGCCCATCCCGATGACGAGACTGAAGTCACCGGTTACCTCGCCAAGGCCATTTACGAGGACCACCGCCGGGTTGCCGTGATCTTCGGAACGCGAGGCGATGGCGGCGGCAACGCCATGGGCAATGAGCAGGCTGCCGCCATGGGCGCCGAACGCGAGATCGAGGGCCGTCGCGCGCTGGCTTCGTTCGGCGTCATGAATGTCTGGTTCCTGGGCGGCCCCGATACGCCCGGCCAGGATGTGCTTCGCTCGCTCGAAACCTGGAACCACGGCGCCGCGCTGGCACAGGCCGTGCGCCTGGTTCGGCTGACACGCCCAGAGGTCATCCTCACATGGCTCCCGCTATATGTGGCCGGTGAAAACCACGGCGATCATCAAGCCGCCGGAGTCATCGCCACCGAAGCCTTCGATCTGGCCGGCGATGCCACCGCATTCCCCGAACAAATTGCGCCACCGCGCGATCGCCAGAACATCTCCAACCTCACTGAAGGCCTGCGTCCCTGGCAGCCCAAGAAGCTGTACTACTTCTCCGACGCCTCCCACACCGATTTCCTGGAAGGCAAGGGCCCGCGGTATGAGACCACCGGTGTCTCCCCGTCGCGCGGGGTCCCGTATTACAAACTGGCCGCCGAGGAGATGAGCTTTCATCTCACGCAGGGCGATACGGGCCAACTTGCCAGGCAAGCCATCGAAAAAGGCGATTTCAAATATTTTGAGCAGCCGGTATTGCTGATTTTCGGTAAGTCGCTGGTTAAATCCTCGGTCACTGGCGACATTTTCGAAGGAATTACCGGCGTCCCTTCCGCCTTCGCTCCGGCGCCCGGCTACCGGCCGGTTAAAAAGGATGGGCTTTCCATGGAACTCGGCGGGCCATGGAGCTTCTACCGCGAGTTTTGGAAGGCGCACGCCATCGATCATCTGGCGGATCTGCTCACCACACCCGAAGTGGCCATCGCACCCGGTGAGCGCCTCCACTTGCCGCTGGTGATTCACAATGCAACCGCCGAAGCGCGCAACGTGGAGCTCTCGGTGACGATTCCGAAAGGCTGGAGCACAGTAGCCGGGCAAGCTGCGTACCCAATCGATGCCCACGATGCTTATCCGGTGGAAACTGTGTTGGCGTCGCCACCACAAGGCGAGCCTGCCTGGCAGACGGTAGTTTGGAAAGCCCAAGCGGACGGTAAGACTGTGGGATCCATCGCCATGCGTGTCAACCTGGCCACTGGCGGCTTGCCCCAGTAGTTCGATCAGATTCGCGCTACCGGTTGGCCTCGATCGCCTGCGCTACTTCTTCCCATTCGGCCAGCAGGCTCGCCAGATCGGTACGGCGCGCGTTCAGCAGATCGCTCACACGCACGGTCTCCTCCGCGCTTTTGAAATTCGCCAACGTCTGCTCGTAATCCGCAATCTCCACTTCGAGTCGCGTCACCTCGTCTTCGATGGCGCGCCGCCGCTCTTTCATCTGGCGCAGCTTGATGGGATTCAGGCGCCTGTCGGCTGCCTGGGTTGATGCTCGCGGCGCCACCTGTGCCGGCGCCGCCGCCTTTTCGACGACAACCGGAGCGGGCGATTCCTCAGCAGGGGCGGCAGGCGCGCCACCCTGTTTCCTCCACAGATAATCTTCGTAGTTGCCCGGAAAAACGTGCACCGCGCCATCACCCACTTCGAAAATCCGCGTGGCCAGCTTGTCGATGAAGTAACGGTCGTGCGATACAAACACCACCGTGCCCGAGAATTCCCTGAGCGCCTCCAGCAGCACGTCTTTGGCGCGCATGTCCAGGTGATTCGTCGGCTCATCCAGCAGCATGAAGTTTCCCGGCATCATGAGCATCCGCGCCAGGGCATAGCGGTTGCGCTCGCCGCCCGAAAGTACGCCGATGGGTTTGAAAACATCATCCGCGGAAAACAGAAAACTGCCCAGAATCGAGCGCAACTCGGTGTTGGTGGCGCGCGGCGCAACGGCCGTGAGGTCGTCGATCATGCGCGAGGCCGGATCTAACTCTTTGTATTGGTCCTGCGCGAAGTAATCGGGCGCCGCATTGTGGCCCAGCGCGTACTCGCCCGCGGTCAGCGGCTCGATGCCCGCCAGAATCTTGATCAGGGTCGATTTCCCCGCGCCGTTCACGCCCACCAGCGCCACGCGGTCGCCGCGCTCGATTACAAAATTCACGTCCTGGAACACAAGCTTCGCACCGTAGCTCTTGGCCACGTTGTGAAACTCCGCCACCACGCGGCCGCTGGGCTTGGGTTGCGGGAAGTGGAAGTGAATCGCGTGCTCTTCGGCCGGCAGTTCGATCCGCTCGATGCGCTCCAGTTCCTTGATCCGGCTCTGCACCTGCCTGGCCTTGGTAGCCTTGTAGCGGAAGCGGTCGATGAATCCTTCCAGGTGCTTGATTTTCTCCTGCTGGTTCTTATAGGCAGCCTCGATCTGCGCGCGGCGCTCCGTCTTCAGCTCCTCGTATCTCGAAAAATTGCCCGAATAGAAATTCACGCGCTTGTTCCACAGCTCCGCGATGCGCTTCACGGTCACATCCAGAAAAAACCGGTCGTGCGAAACCAGAACGTAGGCGTGCGGATACTGCGCCAGGTAATCTTCCAGCCAGTTCCGAGCTTCCAGGTCCAGATGGTTGGTCGGCTCGTCGAGTAACAGCAGGTTGGGTTTTTCCAGCAGCAGCTTGGCTAGCGCGATGCGCATCTGCCAGCCGCCCGAAAATTCTTCAGTGGGCCGCTTCCAGTCCTCACGGTTGAAACCCAGTCCCGTAAGCACCGCGCCCACCTGTGCTTCAATGGCGTAACCGTCGCGCGCGCGGAATTCGTTCTCCACGCGATGGAAGCGCTCCGACACCTGTGTGTATTCGGCGCTCGACGGATCCAGCTCTCCCATGCGGGCGGCCAGCGTCTCCTGCTCCTCTTCGAGCGTGCGCAGCCCGGCAAATACCGTCATGCATTCCGCGAAT
>Ga0335077_10003463_pt1 | contig 19074 bp, 20 predicted proteins | sample Lox_Sample_31_FD_207151 | JGI IMG/M metagenome (GOLD analysis project Ga0335077, IMG submission 207151) | Soil microbial communities from Loxahatchee National Wildlife Refuge, Florida, United States - Lox_Sample_3.1 | ecosystem: Environmental > Terrestrial > Soil > Wetlands | place: USA...
GTTCGATCTCGAGGCCCTGGAAACCATCGAGAAGACCTGCCTGGAAGACGCCGCGGTGGCGCTCTTCGACTCCCCCCTGCACCACGGCTACGAGACGACCATCGCCGTGATCGCCGCCGAATGAATCAGGCACAACGGGTACTGAAGGAGCTGCTGCGCGGCACGGGTGCCCACCTGGATCCAGTGGCCGCCATCTCCGGCATCAGCGCGGCGCTGGCAGGACGCCGGGTGGCCGCGGCCCCGCACACCATCTGGCAGCTGGTCTGGCACATGAGCTACTGGATGGACTACGAGCTCCGCTCTATCGCCGGTCCCGAGGCATCCTATCCGGCCCACGCGACCGAGAGCTGGCCGCCACCCGAGCCCCCCTCCAGCGCGGCCTGGGACGAGCAGGTCTCGCGCTTTCACCTGCAGCTCGAGCGTCTCACCGCGTTAGCAGACAGCCTCGATGCGGGGGAACCGGGTTCCCGCTTGGTGCACCCCGCCAAGGGCGAGAGCGTCCGTGATGTTCTGTGGCAGCTGGTGGCCCACAACAGCTATCACACCGGGCAGGTGGCGCTGTTGCGCCAGGCCCTGGGGGCCTGGCCCCCGGGCGGGGGAGGGGATACCTGGTAGGGCGGCGGCGGGGCTACTTGAGCGGATTCGCCGTGGGGTGCAGCTGGTACAGGTAGCTGAACAGCAGCATCAGCGCCGTGATGACCAGCGCCGCGAGCAGGAGCGAGAAGCTGAAGATGCTCGACAGCAGCTTCCCGTCCGACTTGAGGTGCATGTAGAACATCGCCACCAGCGCGAACTTGAAGGCCGAGAGGACCAGCAGCACCTCCACGACCATGGGCTCGAGGACCGTCGCCAGGCCTGCCGGGGAGTGGCGGTGCGCGACTTCGTAGCAGGCCACCTCAAGCGCCGTCAGAACAAAAAGGATGATCGCGACCCGGGTGTACACCTTCCAGGTCGGATGGGCATGTCCGGTGTCGGCGGCGCCGGGTGCGTGGGCGGTGGCATCCATGGCGTGCGGGCTCAGCGGATGAGGTAGACGACGGGGAAGATCACGATCCAGACCACGTCCACGAAGTGCCAATACAGGGCGGCGATCTCGAGGTTGAGCGACTTGGCCGGAGGCAGCTTGCCGCGTAGCGCCACGAACAGCACCGAGGCGAGCCAGATGAGGCCGATCGTGACGTGGGTCCCGTGGAAGCCGGTAAGGGTGTAGAAGGTGGACGCGAACAGGTTCGTCGTATAGCCCATGCCGCGGTGGGCGAAGTGGGTGAACTCGAACACCTGCATACCGACGAAGAACATCCCGCAGAAGATCGTGGCGCTCAGCCAGCCGATGAGAGCCTTCCGGCTGCCGCGCTGCGCTCCACTCAATGCCAGCACGATGAAGAACGAGCTGAACAGGAGCAGCGCGGTCCCGACGGTGACCAGCGGGATCTCCAGCATTTGCTCCTGGGGCACCCCGTTGAGCAGCCACTCGGCGTGCGGCTTGGGGCCGCTGACGTCGCGTCCCTTGTAGACCAGGTAGGTACCGATGAGCGAGGCGAAGAACATGCACTCGGACCCGATGAAGGTCCAAATCGCCAGCTTCCGGTTGTCGATCCCGGTGGAGGTGTAGTGATGGTCGTCGGCGTGCGCGTGTGCGGTATCAGCCACGGTCGATCCTTACGTTGTTGGTCGTGGCCGAACGGCGCTCTCTCGCCGCCAGCCACTCGTCACGGTTCCCCGCAGTCGAGGTTCCGCCGTCAGGCGGGCTCGAAGGCCCAGGAGTAGATCCCGAAGAACAGGATCGCCAGCCCGAGCAGGTGGATCGGCAGATGCGACCCGCCGATGAATCCGCCCAGCGTCACGGCAACGCCGAGCGCCGCGATCAGTGGGCGGAACGACGGGTTCGGCAGGTGAATCCCCTTGCCATCGACCCGCTGGGGCTCGGGCACCGATCCGCCGTTCTGCCGCTTCATCTCCCAGAGCGCGTCACGGCTGTGCACTTGCGGCAGCTTGGGGAAGTTGAACACCTGGGGCGGCGACGGGATGGACCACTCGAGCGTCGCGCCGTTCCAGGGATCGGCCGGCGCGTTTGGCGCCGAGCGTGCGCTCTTGAGGATGTTCACGATGAACAGCAGGATCGACAGGCCCAGGATGAAGGCCCCGATCGTCTCGAGGTGGTTGAGCGCCGCGTAGTTCGACTCGGGGCTGTACGTATACACCCGGCGCGGCATCCCGTTCAGGCCGAGGATGTGCATCGGGAAGAAGGTCAGGTTGAAGCCGATCAGCATCGTCCAGAAATGCAGCTTGCCCAGCCTCTCATCCAGCATCCGACCAAACATCTTCGGAAACCAGTAGTAGGCGCCCGCCGTCAGCCCGAAGATCGACCCGCCGAACAGCACGTAGTGGAAGTGCGCCACGATGAAGTAGGTGTCGGTCTGCTGCAGGTCGGCCGGTGGCGAGGAGTGCATCACGCCCGACAGACCCCCGATGATGAACATGGCGACGAAGCCCAGGGCGAAGAGCATCGGCGTCTTGAAGGACAGACGCCCGCCCCAGATCGTCCCGATCCAGTTGAAGATCTTCACCCCGGTGGGAATGGCGATCACCATCGTGGCGAGCGAGAAGAACGCGTCGGCGAACGGCCCCATGCCGGTCGCGAACATGTGATGGGCCCAGACCCCGAAGCCCACGAAGGCGATGAACACCCCGGAGAACACCATCGCCGCGTAGCCGAACAGCGGCTTGCGGCTGAAGACCGGCAGGACCTCCGACACGATCCCGAACGCCGGCAGGATGAGGATGTAGACCTCGGGGTGCCCGAACAGCCAGAACAGGTGCTGCCACAGCACCGGATCGCCGCCGCCGCTGGGCACGAAGAAGTGGGTGCCGAAGGTGCGGTCGATCATCAGGAGGATCAGCGCCACCGTGATGATCGGGAAGGCGAGGAGCAGCAGGATCTGGGTGATGAAGCTCATCCAGGTGAACATCGGCATGTGCATCATCTTCATGCCGGGCGCCCGGAGGTTGACGATCGTCACGAAGAAGTTGACCGCGGCCGCCAGCGAGGCGATGCCGAGCACCTGCAACCCGACGGTGTAGAAATCGATGTTGAGCCCGGGGGAGAACTGCTTCGTGGTCAGATTGGCGTACGCGAACCACCCGCCGTTAGGCGCGGAGTGGAGGAGCCAGCTGAAGTTGAGCAGCAGGCCGCCCAGGAGGAATACCCAGTAGCTGAACGCGTTCAGCCGGGGAAACGCCACGTCCCGCGCCCCCACCTGGAGCGGGATCATGAAATTGAAGAACATCGCGGACAACGGCATCACGCCGAGGAAGATCATCGTGACACCGTGCATCGTGAACAGCTGATTGTAGGTGTCCGGCGTGACCAGCGTCTGATTCGGGGCCGCCAGCTGGAGGCGGATGATGAGGGCCTCGATACCGCCCATCAGGAAGAACAGGAATGCGGTCGCTCCGTACAGGATGCCGATCCGCTTGTGATCCACGGTCGTGATCCAGCTCCAGACGCCCGTCGGTTCGGCGGCGTGGGCATGCGCTTGGGGCAGTGCGGTCGTTGCCATGTCGATCCCTATTTATTCGCGCGGAGGTATGCCACGAGCGCCTTCGCCTCGTCGTCCGAGAGGCCCAGGTTGGGCATCAGGACGCCTGGCATCCACCCCTGCGGGTCCTTGATCCATCGGGCCAGGTTCTCATCCGTGTTCTTGAGCGACCCGGCCGCCACGTAGGTGCGGCTCCCGATATGGTGGAGATTCGGACCGGCCAGTGGCAGCGCCGGATACATCGAATGGCACCCGGAGCAGGCCTTGGCCGTGAACAGCGCCTGGCCCTGCTTCACCAGGGGGTCGGCGGTAGAATCGGTCGAGAAATCCCGGGGCGGCGTGTTGAAAGCCTTGGCCCAGGCGTCGAAGGACGTCGAGTCCTCCGAGACGATGCGGTACCCCATCCGGCCATGCTCCGCCCCGCAGAACTCCACGCACTGTCCCGGGAAGTTCCCCGCCACCTCGGCCTTGAACCATAGATTGTTGTAGCGGTTGGGGAAGACGTCCCGCTTCCCCGCGAACTGCGGGACCCAGAAACTGTGGATGACGTCCGCCGTAGTCATTTCCAGATTGACGGTGCGACCCACCGGGAGGTGCAACTCGCTCGCGGTGGTGATGCCGAGTTGCGGGTAGCGGAACTCCCACCACCATTGATGCCCGATGACCTCGATCTGCAGCGCCTCCGGCCCCGGCTTCACCGCGGTCTTGAAGATGGTGCGGACCGTCGGCACCGCAATCATCGCGAGAATGAACGCGGGGATCATGGTCCAGACAATCTCCAGCGCCGTGTTGCCATGGGTCTGAGGCGGCTCGGCGGCGCCCGGCCGATCGCGGAACTTGACGATGGCAACGAGCAGCGCCCCTTCCACCAGCACGAACACCACCGTCGCCCAGAGCAACGTGGTGCGCAGGATATGATCCCCCTCCCGCGCGAAATCTCCCCGGGGGTCGAGGGTCGTCTGGGGATATTGATCAGGGGAGCACGCCGCGACCAGGAGGACCAGCGCGGGAAGGATGAGTGCCGGAGCCCAGGAGAACAGCCGCCGGCCTGTAGGTTGGAGCATCAGTACGCGCATCCTGTCGAAACGGGGGCCACGGAAGGGCATAGAAATGCCGACGAGAGAATACGCTTTCACCCCACGTTAGTCAAGAAATAATGGGTGGGTGTCAGAGATTTCCCCGAATAGAATTCGCCATTCTCGTCGCGAGCAGCACCGCGGCGCGACCCGACCGTTCCACCCTGGAGGCCCCGTGACCCCCGCCGAACGCACTCAGCTCATCCAACGCTACGCCCAAGGGCCGGATCTCCTCGAGGCCACCCTGGCCACCGTCCCGACTGCCGCCCTGCAGTGGCGACCGGCTCCGGGACGGTGGAGCGCCCATGAGGTCATTGTGCACTGCGCAGACAGCGAGTGCAACGCTCACCTGCGGATCCGCTACCTCGTGGCCGAATCCGAGCCGCTCATCGTCGGCTACGATCAGGACCGTTGGGCGATAGACCTGGACTATCATCACCATCCCCTCGATCTCGCGTTGACGACCGTCCGCGCGGTCCGCGCCAACACCGTCCCCCTGCTGCGCCGCCTGACAGAAGCGCAGTGGCGGAAGACCGGCCGCCACACCGAGCAGGGCGCCTATGGCGCCGAGACCTGGCTCACGACATACGCCGAGCACCTCGAGGTGCACGTGCGTCAGATCCAGCGGAACCTGACGGCTTGGAACGCGCGCTGAGCCGTCAGCCGTCAGCCATCAGCCGTTAGCCGCGGGCGTACCAACATCAATGGGCCGCTCACCGCTCACTTCTCACCTCTCACTTCTCACTTCTCACTTCACCACCCTGTCGAACGCCACCGGCGGCCCCGGCACCTCATAGCTGTAATGCCACCATTCGGCCTCATACTGCTTGAATCCCTCTTCCTCCATGGCGTGCCGCAGCAGTTCCCGATACCGCATCGTCCGCCCCGAGGCGTTCCCGTAGTGGGCCGCGGGCGAAAAGGTGTCGAAGGGGGTGCCCATGTCCACCTCCCGTCCGCCCACCGACCAATCCACCAGTGTCAGATCCACCGCGAGGCCGAGGTTGTGTCGGCTGTGGCTCGCGATGTACCCGTCGCGGATCAGGTGCATCTGCCCGGTGCGCTCTGCCCAGGCGACCATGGCCTGCGTGGCCCGCACCGGCCGGTAGCCGTCGAAGATCTTGAGTCCCATGCCCCCGGTACGGAGCCGGCGCTGGACCCGGGCCAGCGCCAGCGCCGCTTCCCGCCGCAGAAAGGCCCGGTTCGCTTCATAGCCCGGGAGAACCGCGCCGGTGAAGTTGCGGGGCGTCGCGTACCGGGCCTCCACGAGGATGGTTGAATCCAGGCTCTGGACATCGGTGAGCAGGGTCGCGGCCACCGAGTCCGGAGCCACCGGAGGTGCCGCCTCGGTGCTCGTCTGCGCGAGGAGGAGGCGCGGGAGCAGTAACAGGAGTGCGGCAAGCAGCCGGCGGGTGCCGGCCCTTGGGGAAAAAAGTGCTGGACCGACCCCCCAGTTGCGAGTCACGCTGTGGCTGGGTTGTCCACCACAACCGCAAGAAAAGCAATGAGTTACCTTCATCTCTATGGCACCCCTCGGGAATGGGCACTATTATTGTGGTACAGACGGCCAAGCAAAACGTAATCGCGAACGCCCCGGGCCATTTCGCAGTCCGAGCCCGGGCCGTTTCCTTTTGTGCGAGCCCCTTATGCTCCGTGAGATGCGAGAGAAGCTGGGCGCGGAAATCGAGCAGCTCAGCCACGAACTCAACGTCGTAATTCCCCAGGCGATCGCCCAGGCGGTCGAACTGGGGGACTTGCGCGAGAACTCCGAGTACAAGGCCGCCCTCGAACGCCAGCAGTTCGTGCAGGCCCGGCTGGGCCAGTTGCACCAGCGCCTTGCTCAGGTCAGCCAACTCACGACCAGCGAGGGGCCGGTGGGCGTCGTGGGCCTGGGGTCCCGGGTGAGCGTGCTGGATCTCGACACGGAGGAGCGGGAAGACTTCATGGTGGTCCTGGCCGAGATGATGGACATCGAGGCCGGCCACATCTCACTGGCGTCTCCGCTGGGGCGCGCGCTCAAGGGGAGACGGGTGGGCGACGAGATCGCGCTGCGGCTGCCGCGTGGCGAACGGCGCCTCAAGGTGCTGGAGATCGGGCAGGGTTGAGCAGCATGGAATTCCCCCGCAAGCAGCTCATCCTCGTCGGGGATCGGGTCCTGATCGCGCCGGAGGAGGGAGAGGAGCGGACCCGGGTCGGCCTCTACCTCCCGCCCACCGCGGTTGATGCGCAGCAGGTGCAGAGCGGTCTGGTAATCGCGGTCGGCCCCGGCGACCCCGCCCCGGACCTGTCCCTGGCGGACGAGGAACCCTGGAAGGTGGGAGAGCGCCAGCTGCGGTGGCGACCCATGCAGGCCCGCGTCGGAGATCACGCCATCTTCTTTCGAAAAGCAGCCGTCGAGATCACATTCGAAGAGAAGAAATATCTCGTGGTGCCACAGGCGGCGATCCTCGCCCTGGTGCGAGAGGATCTTCCCATCTAGGGCGCCCTGGCGCAGCGACGTGCCGACGGTAATCCTCGATGCCCCTCACCCGCTTCCCCGACCATGAAGACAAGCGGGTCTTCCTCAGCACCGTGCCCGCGTTCAATCTGCCCGTGACCGCCAACGCCGCATCGGACCGGCTGTCGGTGGCGGTGCTGTGGCTGGACGAGGCGAGCGCCGCCCTGGCGGAACTCAACCAGGAGTTCGCCGGCTCCATCATCGAACACGGCGGTCTTGCCGTTGTCCTCGGCGGAACCGGAGCCGAGGCGGCCGCGGCGATCTTCGACGAGGCGGCCGCCGAGACCTCGCATGCCGAAGTGGAGGACGAAGCCATCGGGATCTGGGCCGACCCGGCCGCCCCGCTGGAGGAGTTGCTCTTCACGGCCGCCGAGGAGGCCATGCCGCCGGACGCATTCGCCGACCGTCCCTGGGACATCGTAGTATGGGCCCGGGGCGGGGATCCGAGCGTGCCCCGGCTGCGCGCCGCCCTCAACCGCCTGGGCGCGATCATCGACGAACGCTACGAACTCGGTGGGGAGGACGAATGACGATACCCGCAAGCGGCCTGTCTCGGGCGACGGACAATCGGATGCCGGTGGGAGACAAGGCGCGCTCTCTTCGGACCGTGACCCGCGTGGCGCTCGGCCTGGCGCTGCTGTCGCTCGGGCTGGTCTTCGCGGCCACCCGCGGATGGGTCCGCCGGGAAACCATCGGCTCCTCGCTTCTCATGTTCTTCGGGTCGGCGGTGGCGGCGGTCTGGTTCGGCTTCAAGGCGCACCAGCAGTCACTGGCCGATAGGGAGCGGGAGGGGCGGCTCGCCATGATCGTGGCCATGGCGGCCCAGCTGGCCAAGCAGGACGAGGCCACCCTCCGGGCGATGATACGCAAGGGTGGGCCGGCGGCGGAATCGGCGCGGATGGTGCTCGCCGGGCGCCAGCGGACCACCCGCCCCGCCGGATGAGCGGCCCGAGTCTCCTCTACCTGCGCGCCCTCAGGCTCAGGTGCCCAGCCTGCGGCGGCGGCCCGATGTTCGTGTCCTGGTTCCGTATGTGTCCGAGCTGTCCATCGTGCGGACTCCGCTACGATCGGGAGCCCGAGGGCGGGTACTGGATCGGCTCCTACTCGATCAACCTGTTCGCCACGGAGGCGGTCTTCGCGCTGGCCCTGGTTGGTGCGCTGATCGCCACCTGGCCCACACCGCCGTGGGACCTGATCATCCGGGCGGACATGGTGCTCATGCTCGGCTTCCCGATCGCCTTCTTCCCCTGGTCCAAGACGCTGTTCCTCGCCATCGACCTCACCTTCCGTCCCCCCGAACCCGACGACTTCGTGCTGCCCCGCGAGCCGACACCGAAGTCCACCGGGCGCCGAGGCTGAGCGTCATCACCAGCGGGCCGGTGTGCCCCGGGCGTCCACGTGGACGAACGGCCCGTGGGTGCTGGTGGCGCCGTAGACCCCGATCCCGCCCGCCAGCTCCGGGTGTTGAGCCTCGACCTGGGCGGCGATCCCCGCCAGCCAGCGCGCGTCCTCGATCGTGACGCGGCCGTCACGGTTCAGGTCGTCCATTCGCCCATTCCCGTCGCCGTCGACGTAGATGTCGGCGGCGTCCCCGTACATGTGCCGGCTGTCCTGTGCCCGCCCGCCTCGGCGGCCGACCCCAAGCGCGTTGTACTGCGGGGTGCGGAAGCCCGACATGACGCGAAGCGTCGAGGGGCGGCCCAGGGCGGCAAGCCGCTCGCTGATCAATTCCAGCTTGTCGACCAACCTGAGGTGAAGCACGAGCACCTTGGGCCAGCGGGCGGACTGGTCGTGCGTGAGGAAGTCCCGCACCCTGAAATGGGCCGAGACCTGGAGGTCCTGGCTCTCGGGCGTGACCTCCAGAAAGCCATTCGGCAGCGGATACCGGATGCGGCTCCCCAGCCGACGCTCCCCGGGCCAGAAGCCGATCCGATAGCCTCGCCAGGTGGCGCCGGTCTTGGCGCGGAGCGGAACGAACGCCATCCCCGCGATCGGCGCGCCATCGAGCGACCGCATGGCGCCGCTGTCCTCCATCATACGTAGCGCGCCGCTCAGGCCCACTTCGTGCCCGCCGCCAAGGGACGAGGGAGAATGGACCGGGCCTGGAACCGGCACGACGGTCGCGGCGGTGGCGGCCAGCAACAGGGGAATGCAAAGCAGGGCGAGCAGGGACTTGGGAGACGTCACGTGGTTCCTTTATGGACTGGCGGTCACTCGGGTTGTGGTCCGGGCAACGACCCGCGGGTAGGGATACCCCCGCCGGAGCAGGCGATCCAGGGTGCGATCGTGCCCGTAGATGTCGGGGTAGAAGAATACCTCCCCGGTCTCGGTCGCGAGTACCGTCCCGTAGATGATGTAGACGGGGACCGGCGCCCGGAACCGTACCGTGGTCGGCTCCCCGGCATGCATCGCCGCGCGAATCCGATCATCGGTCCAGTCCGGCTGATCCCTGAGGAGGAACTTGGCCAGCCCGAACGGGTTGCCCACCCGAATGCAGCCGTGGCTCGCGTCGCGGCGGGTCCGGTCGAACACCGACTTCGCGGGCGTATCGTGCAGGTACACCTGAAAATCGTTCGGCATGATGAACTTCACGAGGCCGAGCGCGTTGTGCTCGCCGGGCTCCTGACGCACCCGTACTCCCTGCCCGATGAGCTCGATGTTCTCGTACCAGGGCGGCACGACCTCCTCTCCCTGCACCAGCTCGTACCGGTTCCTGGCGAGGAACTCGGGATCCTTGAGGGCGTCCGGCTTGATCTCGCGCGCGGCGATCGTCGGGGTGACATCCCAGTACGGCGCGAAGACGAGATACTCGAGCTGGTCCGCGAAGACTGGCGTCTCCGTCTTGTACGCGGTGCCCACTACCACGTTCATCGCCAGCACCGTTTTCGCATCCAGGTCCGTGGAGCTGAAGGCGTACAGGCGGAACGCGGGAATGTTCACGATGATCGGCGGCGCGCTGAAGTGCCGGGGCATCCAGCGCCACCGCTCCAGGGTGAGCTCCATCTGGCGAATTCGCTGATCGAACGGATGCTCGAGGCGGTCGCGGGTCGAATCGCCGATGATGCCGTCCGGCGTGAATCCCTGACGCATCTGGAATCGCCTCAGCGCGTCGACCAGCCCGCCGCTGTAGACCGAGTCGCTGGGGTCCGACACGGTGTCGCGGTCGTCACCCAGGACCCGTAGCAGGCGGCGCAGCTCGGGAACCCCCGCGTAGGGCTCACCCGGCCGGAGGTGCCTTGGCATGGGTGGAAGCGCGGTGATGGTCGAGTCGCGCGCCAGCTTGCGATAGCGCACCAGGCTCGCCATGAGGAGCCAATAGTGGATGAAGGGCGGTTCGAGCGCCCGCAGCAAACCGTTCGGTTCCCGGCTCGCCGCCAGCGAATCCAGCAGTCCCCCGAGGTCGAGGGTGTCCCGCGGCAGATGCAGCGTCCCGTGGACGGCTTCCGGGCTCACTCGCCCGAAGCGAAGCGCCCGCGCGAACCGCGCGGTGGCCACCGACAGCCCGAGCTCCACACGCGCCAGCTGCAGGGAATCCGGAGGGCTCGCGGGGTGGACCTGTGCCGACAGCCAGGGAGCATCGTAATCTGTGGAGTCGAGCCCGCGGTTGCCGGCCTCGTTCAGCACCTGAATCATGGCTCTGGCGGGACCGCTCAGCGTATCTCCCGTGAACCAGAGCGGCTTCCAGTCCCGCTTCTGGTAGACGAGGGTGAGGTCCGCCTGCACGTCCGAAAAATCGGGCCACCGCAGCTCCGGGAGGCGGGCGCTGTCCACGAGCTGCTGCAGGGGAAGCGAGACCGGCACCTGGTGTGAGGGAAGGACGGTGCCGAGAAGAAGGGCCGGGAGAAGGAGGCGAGGAACAACCATGGCGGCGGTAATTTACGAGAAGATCGCGCTCCGGCCAGTCGGGCTGACGCTCCCGACCGCCTGACGAACCGCTACTGCGCCGACGCGCGTCGCTCGTAGAGCGCCCCGCCGGGCAGCATGAGCGCCAGGCGGTAGTCGCGGGCCAGCAGGTCGCGCAGGTAGGGGAAATGGGCGATCGGGTACTTGGGCGGGTAGTAGGCCTGCTCGGTGTCCAGGATGTAGCGCGGAGGATGCGCGGCAAAGTCATCCATCAGATGTTGCCACGCCCCGGGAAGGATCCGATTGGTCGTGTCCTCGTGGCTGGGATCGCGGTTGTAGGGGCTGCCAAAGATGTAGCCCGTAAGCGGAAAGAAGGTGATATAGCGCGTCGCCGGCCGGAGGCCGGCCTCGAGATAGAATCGGGGGTACTGACCCCAGACGAATGCTCGGTCGTCCGGGTGCGCAGATCTCCGTACGTACTGGGCCGCCTGCGAAGTGCCGATCCTGGGCGGCATCTCGACCAGGTCGGTCACCAGGAAGACCGCGGCGCTGAGTGCGACCCAGCCGAGCATGAACCGTGCGCTGGCCGATCGATGGCGCGCGTCCCACAGCTCCGCGAAGTACGGGGCCGCAATCAGGCACAGGGGCGGCAGCAGCTGGATGTAGTAGTACACGAAGAACCGCCCGCTGGCAGACACCCCGATCGCCGAGACGCCGAGCAGCACCAGCAACGCGGTCCGCTCCGCCTGGCGGCCGATCCACAGCGCCGGAGATCGGAGGCTTTGCCAGGTGCCGAGGACAAGCGGCGCGCAGAATACCAGGAAGATGAGCGTCGCAAAAGAGGCGCGGTGCCAGAAGACGGCGCTCAGCGGCCCGTACGGGACGTCGTGATCGAGAACCGACCAGTAGAAGGCCTGAGGGAGAATCCCCTCGCGGTCGAGGAGCAGCCCCGCCGCACCGAATGCCGCGGCAAATCCGACGCACAGCCAGAGCGCGTGGAGCAGGCTGTGGCGCCACCCCAGCCCGCGTGACCGGCGGTACGCCGGGAGCAGCACGTAGATCCCGAGCGGGAGCCCCGCGATGCCGGCCGGCTGCTTGAGGAGAAAGCCCAGGGCCGGCATCGCGCCGGCCGCGAGGAGCTCCAGGCGCCACTGGCTCCGGCTCCGCCGGAAGGCCAGCCAGAAACCGATCACGACGGGCAGGTTCATCAGCACCTCGCCGTTGAAGGCGAGGTTGTTCACTTCGTAGAAGGGTTGGAAGACGGCGTAGAGGAGCGCGCTCGCGACCCCGGTGGCGACACTTCCGAGCCGGCGGCCCAGAGCGACCAGAACCCCCATAGTGGCGAGCACCCACGCCACTCCCGCCAGGTGCAGGCCCACCCAGTTGGCGGGTCCGAACAGCCGAAGCACCGCGGCATAAACATAGAAGAGAAGCGGCGGCTTCCGGTCGATCACATCGATGTACAGCTTCCCACCGTGCAGCAGCTCGCGCGCGGCAACGACATAGACCGCTTCGTCCTGGATCGTCCCCGGCGTGAGCAGGGCCGGAAGATGGGTCAGGACCAGCACGGCGACCAGGACGAGGGCCGTCTGACCCAGGGAGCCGGATGGAAACGCGGCCGGCGCCTCCCCCGCGCCCGCTTCGCTCACAGCGTCCGCTTGAAGAGAAGTGTCGCGGCGGTCATGGCGATGGCGCAGAAGACGGCCAGATAGGCCAGGTCGCCACTGATGGCGAGGAGGCCGGTGTTCTTGAGCAGCAGGCTCTTGAGAGCGTGCACCGCGTAGGTGAACGGATCGATTGCCGCGATGGCCCGCATCCAGGTGGGGAAGGCTTGCTGCGGGTACACCGCTCCGCTCGGAAAGAAGAGGAGGGTGTTCAGCACGCCGAAGATCGCCCGCGGGAGCAGCGGGTCGTTCACCCGCACCATGATGAGGAACATCATGCTGACCAGCGCCAGCGCCGCCACCACGATCACCAGAAACACCCGGAGCAGCCGGAACGGCTCGAACGGATCCGGTATCCCCGCGATGACGGAGCCGATCGTCATCAGCACCGACCCCGACATCACCGCCTTGATGGCGCCCGAGAGATTGAAGCCCGCGATCAGCTCCAGCTTGGTGATGGGGGTGACCAGGTACCCCTCGTGCAGGCCCCTGGCCTTGTCGTCGATGAAGATGATCCCGCCCCCGATCATGACCATCATGAACACCGACATGACGATCGACCCGGGCAGGAGGTATTGGATGTAGGGGACGTAGGGGTAGACCTCGACCACATCGAGCGTCACCCCCATCGGCAGGCGGGCGCTGGTGGGAAGCGGCTGATTGTAGGCGGTGACCAGGTTGCCGAGCGCCCCGGCCAGCGTGGCGGAGACGAAGTTGTCGGTATTGTCCTCGATGAGGGCGACGCGCGGGTCGTGCCCGCCCAGCTCCCGCCGCGAGAACTCCGGCGGGATGGTGAGCACGCCGTTGATCCGGCCGTTCCGGAGGTCGCTGAGCGCCTGGCCCTGGTCGTGATAGACCACGGGTTCGAAGGTGGCCGCGTTGGCCGCCACGGCGCCCGCCAGTTCGCGGAGCCGGATCGCCGGCAGGCCGCCATCCTGGTCCACCACCCCGAGCCTCAGGTGCCGGACGTTGCCGCCGAAGGCGTAGCCGAGCACCACCAGCTGCACAATGGGAAACAGCATCGAGGCGACGATGAGGGTCGGGCTCCGGCGGAAGCGCCGCAGCTCGCGTTCGACCAGGGCCCAGATGCGCCGCACCGCCCGCCCCCGCCTACCGCCGCGTGACCATGATGGAGCGGTCCGCGGCGGTCGGCTCCTGCAGCTCGTCGCGCAGCTGGCGCCCCGCGTAATGGACAAACACGTCGTCGAGCGTAGTGCTCTGGATAGCGAGTGACTGCACGGTGATGCCGGCCTGTTCGGCGGCCGCGAACAGCGCCATCGCGGTGGCGGGACCGCTGTCAGACGCGATACGAAAGACCGGCGCCTCACCCGTGACGCGCTGCACGCCGGGGAGTCCCTGCAGACGCTCCAGCCATCCTGGAGGGACCTCAGAGAAGCTGGCCTCGAGCACGTTCGTCCCCGGCACCTCCGCCTTGAGACGCATGGGCGAGTTGAGTGCCATCAGGTGACCGTGATCCACGATCGCGATGCGGTCGCAGAGCCGGTCGGCCTCGTCCATGTAATGGGTAGTGAGGAGCACGGTCAGGTCCTGCTCGGCCTTGATGCGCACCAGCATCTCCCACACCGACACCCGCGACACGGGATCGAGGCCAGTGGTCGGCTCGTCGAGAAAGAAGATGCGGGGCTCGTGCACCAGCCCCCGGGCGATCTCCAGCCGCCGCCGCATCCCGCCGGAGAGATTCCGCACCGGACGGTCGGCCCAGGGCGTGAGCTGGACGGCCTCGAGCAGGTCTGGAATCAGCTTGCGCCGCCGCTCGCGCGGCACCCCGTAGAGCTTGGCGAAGATCAGCAGGTTCTCCCGGCAACTCAACTCGAGGTCGCTGGTGAGCGCCTGCGGGATCACACCGATCACCCGCCGCACGTCTTCTGCCTGGTGCAGGATGTCGAACCCCCCCACCACGGCCGTTCCGCTGGTCGGCGTGATCAGCGTGGTGAGCATGCGAATCAGGGTGGACTTGCCCGCGCCATTCGGCCCCAGAAGCCCAAAGATCTCCCCCGCTCCGACCGTGAAAGAGATCTGGTCCACCGCGGTGAAGTCGCCAAAGCGCTTGGTGATCGCCTGGACGTCGATCGCCGGAGGTGTCGTGTTGTTCATCGGGGAATCGGGAGCAGCACGTAGGCCGTCATGCCCACGGCAAGACGGCGGTCCCAGTTGGGCACGCGGAGGCGCAGCTCGAAGGTACGGATATCGCGCTTGGTCCGGCTCACATCCCGCTGCGTGGCAAAGCCCGCATCCACGCCGCGAAAGAAGACCACGCCGGTGCGACGCTCGCCCGAGGGGAGCCGCACCGGCAGGGAGTCGCCCAGCCGCACCCCATCGATGTAGCTCTCCTCCACGTCCGCGCGCACCCACAGGTCATCCGGGTCGATCAGGGTCACCACCGGCTGCCCCGGATTTACCACCTCGCCGAGGCGCACTGCCCGCACGTCGATCACTCCCTTCACCGGAGCCCGAAGCTCGGTGTACCCCAGCCGGACCTGCGCCTTGGTGCGCTGTGCGTCGGCCGCCGCCTCCTGCTGGCGGTTCGCCAGCAGCGCGCTCCGCCGCACGGCGATCTGCTCCGCGCTGGCGCGGGCCAGCGCCAGGTCGGCCTCCTGCGCGGCTACCTGACGCTTCAGCGCCTCCACCCGTGCCACGGCGCCATCGTAGGTGGTACGCGCATGGTCGAGGTCGATGGCCGCCGCTCCCCCCTGCGCGGCCAGCGGTTCGATGCGCGCCTTGGTCACCCGGGCGTCTTCCAGCGATGCCACCGCCTCTGCCTGCTGCGCTTCCGTGGCCGCCACCATCGCCTCCGCCTGCCGGATCTGCTCGGCCGTCTGCTGCTCCTGGTACCGGAGCTCCGCTTCGCTCTGCTCCACCGTCGAGGCGACGCCCGCGGCGGTGTGCGCGTAATACGCCTGGTCCGCCGCAAGCTCGGCAGGCGCGATCACGGCGAGCAGCTGGTTGGCGGCGACGCTGTCCCCTTCCTTCACGAGCAGCTGATCAACCTGACCCGAGACCTGCGGGGCCACGATGACTTCGTTGGTGGTAACGATGCCGGTGAGGACCAGCACAGTCGAGTGCGGGCGGAACACGAGGTAGGCGACCAGCAGGATGATCGCCACGAGCGGCGCCGCGAGAATCAGGCGTCGCCACTTGGAAGCCGGGGGGCTCGTGTCCTGGCCCTGTGAAGCAGTGGTCATGAAACGTCCGTCGCGACCGTGAACATGCTCGGATTCAGCCGGTCACCGTCTCCGGGGCAAGCTACCCCGTCGCGATTGAGGTCGAAGTGAAGGCACCGTGAAACACCGGCTATGCCGTGCGGAAGATAGACAATGTCGGGGGGGAGGCCACCATCGAGAGAGCCGGCGAGCCGATACCCGACTACCGCGCCCTCGAGAGCGGCAGGTCAGCCGGCGGGAGCTTCCGGAGCGATGCCGTCAGGGTGAGTCGGAGACCAGGGTCGAGCGGGAGATCCGGTTTTGGAGGCGGTGTCGAGATGAGATGCCGCGGCGGGTCAGTCCTGGATCCAGCGGTCTCGCGCGTCGAGTGGCCGAAGCGATCGAGGGCCGAATGACACGCCCTGTGGGAGCGACCATTCGATGGAGATCTCGTGCCGGAGCGGGCTCGAACCCTTGCGCTCCGCGTGAACGTCGAGACATTCGCCCGGGGGAACCCGGTCCGGCACCTGACAGAGCACCGCCGCGGTGAGCAGGCCCTCCGCGGCACGGGCACGCAGATACCGGGTGAGCGACGTGTTCGCGAGACCTGCCCCGGGGACCGAGTCATCACGATTGTCGACCAGGACCACTAGTCGGTTATCCTGGTAGAGCGCGAGAGCGAACGGCTCGATGCCGCCCGCGGCGTCGAGTTCGCTCTCCGCGAGCGAGAGGGCGCGCCCCACCAGCGCCTCGAGGTCGGTGAGCGGCTCCGGGTGCCCAGCCAAGCGAATCCCCGCGCCGGAGTCCGGGCCGTCGCTCAATTCGTCCACAAAGTCGAACGACGGCGCTCCGGTCCGCTCCGGGCTGGCGCAGCGGCGGTGGTTGCGTCGCCAGTCACTCACATCGTCCAGCGCGGCGAAGGACCAGGCTTCGCTCCGCAAGCCGCGAAGCCAGAGTCGTTCCTGACATCCTCGACAGATCATGAACGTCTCCCGGTCCGTGAGCGCGCCGATCAGCCCGCGTCGGCGCGCCGGAGCGATGAGCCGGCGTGGCCAGGACCGCCCGAGCAGAGCCTTCCGCCGGTGACTCGCTTCGCCGAACGCCCTCCCGGTCTCCTGAGACATCGTCGCGCCACCCTCCACGGAATCCGCGTTCACCATCGCCAGGCCTCACCAATCTCGCACGCGCGGCCCCTCGCTGCCTTGGACGAGTGTCTGAAGAAGCGGCACCGACCCACAAGAATGCCGCTAAGAAATCCGGCGCCGGCACTCAGGCCACTCCAACGTCGTCGCGAGGGTCGGTGTACCTAGAGTGTCGTGCCGCTCGGAGAGAAGGCCTGGATGGGGATCTACAGCAGCCTGCTTCTGCTCACGCCTCTGTGTCGGGCCTGTCTCATGAAGGCCTTGGCCTCGGTACGTCTCGTCGGACGGGGCCGATGGCAGGACATGAAAAACCGACCATGAACGACTCGCCGCGTCGCTGGCGCCGCACCGCCTGCCTGCTTGGCCTCGGAACCCTCGGTCTCGTGGCCCCGATACCGGCCCAGTTCCCACCGACCCCGCCGAGTCCTCCGGTGACCTGCGGCGACTCGCTGCCCGAGATCTACGATCGGATTTCCTCAGCCGTCGTCTCGGTTGGGGCCATGTCGATCAATCCGTTCGACATCGACAACCGGCTCGACCGGGTGACGGGCTCGGGGCTCATCATCGACACAACGGGCCTGATCCTCACCAACTCCCACGTGGTCTTTGGCCGCCAGGTGATCACGGTGACGCTCGACAACGGCACCACCGTCCCGGCCAGCCTGGTTGGCGCCGACCCGGTGTTCGATGTGGCCCTGCTCAAGATTCCCCCTCCCGACAGCGGCCAACTGCCGGTTGCGCCGCTCGGCGACTCGGACCACCTGCGGATCGGCGCCGAGGTCTATGCGATCGGCAATCCGCTTGGGCTGGACCAGACCCTGACCCGCGGCATCGTCTCGGGCATCAACCGCCTCCTGCCGGGCACGGGCTGGTCGCTCACCGAACCACTCATCCAGACCGATGCCGCAATCAACCCGGGCAGCTCCGGCGGCCCTCTGGTCGACCGCTGCGGCCTGGTCGTAGGGATCACCACCGCGATCATCCCGGAGGCCCAGGGCATCGGGTTCGCCGTCCCGATCCGGCTCGCTCGCAAGGTCCTGCCGCAGCTCATCCTCCGCGGGCACGTGACCCGTCCCTGGCTCGGCGTGCAGGGACAGTTCGTCTCGCCGGTGCTCAAGGAGTTGCTTCGGATTCCGCTGGCGGATGGACTGCTGGTCGAGGCGGTGGAGCCGGGAAGCCCCGCCGCGCGGGATGGTCTCCGGGGCGGCTCGTTCGAATTGACGCTCGACGGCCACTCGGTGCTGCTCGGCGGCGATGTCATCACCGAGGTCAACGGAGTCCGCATCGATTCGCCGGCCAGCCTGGAACCCGCGCTCGACAGCCTGAGAATCGGGAGCACGGCCCACATCACCATCGTCCGGGCGGGCCAGGAACGCACCGAGAACATTGCGATCGTGGAGCGCCCCTCCTTCCCCGCCGGCCCCGATGAGCGGCGCCTGGCGGAGCCCACGGCGCTGCCCGCCGGCCCGGTCGCCCGCCAGCGTATCGAGTTCTAGCCGCGAATTCCGAGGGAGGCCGGTCGTTGGGGACGGCCGCGGACTCAACGGGCCAGTACGCGATTCAGGTACGCGGACTCGCCCGTCACCTCCCGGACCAGGTGCTCGGCGAGCCAGGATGGTGGCGTGGCGGGTGTGTCTTCGCTGGGTAGCTCGACCTCGGCGAGGACCAGGTCGCGGTCGGTGAACTCGTCGATCACCCAGGTCAGATCGCCCTCGGGGACCTGATAGCGCCGCTTGGTCACCCGGCACCCGGCGGTGAGAGGCCACAGGGCGTCGAAGATCGCCTCGGTGGTGGATTCCTCGATCTCGAGCCGGGCGAGGCCCTGCCCCGATTTGACCGTTCGAAACCAGCGGTCTCCCTCGGCGCCGCGCGTCCTCCGCACCCGTTCCATCAACCGGGTGCCGGGAATCCATCCCTGCTCGATCTCGTCGCGCGGGAACGCCAGGGCATGAGGCGGCACCGCTCGCAGCAGGTACTTCCGCTCGATCTCCACACCCGGAGTCCCGGTAGCAGTCGCGGCCTGTCCGATGGCACGCAGCTGACGCACCAGCTCCCGGGCTCCATCTCCATGCAGCCAGTCTACGTCGAGCTGCTGGTATAGCTCCTCGGCCCGGGCGGCGAGCAGCCGTGCCAGCGCAACCATTCCCAAGCGCAC
>Ga0335077_10003464_pt1 | contig 19071 bp, 13 predicted proteins | sample Lox_Sample_31_FD_207151 | JGI IMG/M metagenome (GOLD analysis project Ga0335077, IMG submission 207151) | Soil microbial communities from Loxahatchee National Wildlife Refuge, Florida, United States - Lox_Sample_3.1 | ecosystem: Environmental > Terrestrial > Soil > Wetlands | place: USA...
GTTTCAGGTCACCGCGGACGCCCCCATCGGCAAGGATCCTGAGGATGCCTTTGTGGCAGTTCCCGGCCAGAGCTTCCGCTTGATCGCGGAACTGACGGCAACCTGGCGAATCGAAAAACCGGAAGTCAGCCTGGAAATGCCCGCGGGCTGGAAGTCCAAACTCGTCGAGCACTCGCCTGGCTCGCGGTCGCGATGGATATTTGAGGTGGCCGTCCCCGCGGATGCTCAATACTCCCGACCCTACTGGCATCGCGCCGATCCCGAACGTGACGCCGTCAACACGATTGACGATCCGGCCTTTGCAACTCTGCCCTTTCCACCTCCCATCCTCAAGGCGCACGTCGCGTATGCAGTGGAGGGAAAGGAAGGCTTGGGGCGCACAGTCGCGATGGTCAAGTACAAAGCGCAGGATGGAAGCATCGCGGAACGTGCTCTGGCGGTCGCGCCGGCATTTTCTGTGGCCCTCGAGCCCGGGGGGCAAGTCATTCCTGAGGACATTCGCAATCCCAGTGTCGTCAAGGTGGCGGTGCAGTGCAATGTGCCCGGTACTCGCGGAACTTTGCACTTACAGGTACCCGACGATTGGCATGTGGAGCCGGCACAACTGCCCGAAGAGTGCCATGCCCGCAGCGAGACTCAAGAGTTTCAGTTCAAAGTGGCCCCCACAAGCCTGCAGCAAGGCTCAGCCGAGATTCGGGCAGTACTCGACTCAAACGGCCGGCGCTACAGCGAGGGCTACAGCGTCGTCACCCGCGAAGACCTCGATACCTTCTACTACTACCAGCCCGCAGTGCAGCGCGTGAGCGTCGTAGAGGTCAAGGTGCCCACGAACCTCAAAGTGGGATACATCATGGGCGCGGGCGACGATATCCCCACCGTGCTCCGGCAACTGGGAATCGATGTCACGCTGATTCCGGCGGAGAAGCTCGCAAGTGAAGACCTGAGCCAGTACAAAACCATTGTGCTCGGCATCCGCGCCTACGATACGCAGAAGGATCTCGCCACGAACAACAAGAAACTGCTTGACTACGTGTCGAACGGCGGCACGCTGGTGGTGCAATACAACACCGGCGTGGGCGATTTCAACAGCGGGCATTTCACGCCGTATCCGGCGCAGCTCAGCCGGGCGCGGGTTTCGGTGGAAGAGGCGCCGGTGGAAATCCTGGCGCCGGACGATGCCATCTTCCATTCCCCGAACCAGATTTCCGGGCGCGATTTCGACGGCTGGGTGCAGGAGCGCGGCCTCTACTTCATGGATTCCTGGGATGAGCGTTTCACGCCTCTGCTGTCGTGCCATGACCCGGGCGAAGCGCCGCAGAAGGGCGGCCTGCTGAAAGCGCAGTACGGTAAAGGCACTTACATCTATGCCGCCTATGCGTTTTTCCGGCAGCTGCCGGCCGGGGTGCCGGGAGCGATCCGGCTGTATGTGAATTTGTTGGCTGGACGGTAGCTGGCCGTTGTCATGCTGACAGGTTGTGACTTCGGAGGCACGCGCGCGTGCCCGAGCCGCGACACAACCCTGGGGTGAGATGACTCCCGAATGGAACCTTCTTTTACGGCAGCCGCACGCGCGAGGACGCGCGCACCTACATATGGCTTCGCTTGACCGAAGCGCAGAATGAATTGCTGGCAGATGCAATGGCCCTGCACGCCCAATCAACGACGAACGGCCAACCACTGCCCCCCGACCACCCACAGCTGATCCGCGGCGTTGGCCTGGGTGCGGCCACGGCACTGAACATGATCGACATGATCGGCGTGGGCCCGTTCATCACCATTCCGCTCATTCTCAGCACTATGGGGGGACCGCAGGCCTTGCTGGGATGGGTTCTGGGAGCGATCTTCGCCATCTGCGATGGGCTGGTGTGGGCCGAACTGGGCGCGGCCTTGCCGGGTTCCGGCGGATCCTATCGTTATCTGCGCGAGATATACGGCCCAAATCGCCTGGGCCGGCTGATTTCGTTCCTGTTCATCTGGCAGCTCTCCTTCAGTGCTCCGCTTTCCATTGCCTCCGGCGCAATCGGGCTCGCCGGCTATGCGGCTTATTTATGGCCGGGCCTGGAATATCAATATGCGGCCCACGACTGGACCCTGCAGCTCCCATTACTCGGCCCGCTGCAAATCGGCTGGCTAGTATCGGGCGCGACCTTCGCGGCGATCGGAATCGTGGCGCTGGCGACGCTGCTGCTTTACCGCAAGATCACCAGCATTGGCTGGATGTCCAAGTTGCTGCTGGGCGGCGTGACTGCGACGGTGGGCTGGATCATCTTCGCCGGCCTAACCCACTTCGACGCTGCCCGCGCCTTCAGCTTTCCTCCCGGCGCCTTCCGCCTGTCGCATGGATTCTTTCTCGGCCTGGGATCGGCCATGCTGATCGCCACCTACGACTACTGGGGCTACTACAATGTCGCGTTTCTGGGCGATGAGGTCAAAGATCCGTCCCGGACGATTCCGCGCGCCCTGCTGCTTTCCATTGCCCTCGTGGCCTGTCTATATGTAGTGATGAACATCAGCATCCTGGGGGTGGTGCCATGGCAGGAGATGGTCCAGGCGGGGCGCACCAACAGCGGGCTCTATGTGGTCTCCATCTTCATGCAGCGGATTTACGGCCCCTGGGCCGCCAGCCTGGCGACGGGCCTGGTCATGTGGACGGCCTTCGCCTCCGTCTTCTCACTGATGCTCGGCTATTCGCGCGTGCCTTATGCGGCAGCGCTCGACGGCAACTACTTTCGCGCCTTCGCCCGGGTGCATCCGGAGCACCGTTTTCCCTACGTTTCGCTGTTGGCTCTGGCGGGCGTGGCGGCGCTTTTCTGCTTTCTTTCACTGGCCGATGTGATCGCGGCGCTGGTGGTGATCCGCATTACTTTGCAGTTTCTGATGCAGGCGATCGGGCTGATCGTGCTGCGAATCCGTGAACCAGAGCTGCCGCGGCCCTTCCGCATGTGGCTGTATCCCGTGCCGGCACTCCTGGCTTCGGCCGGGTTCGTTTATGTGCTGGTGGTGCGTACGAATTCCCTGAAACAGATTCGCTACGCCCTGGTGATCCTGATTAGCGGTGTCGTCCTCTACCTGCTGCGCGCCTGGCGAGGCGGCGAGTGGCCGTTCGCCGCGCAACCGCTGCCTGTGGAGGAAGTTTCCGGCGATTGAGCATGTCGGAGTCTGCTAAAATCCCGCCCCCACACCTGGCCGCCCCGGGTTCGGCATGGGCGCCATTGCGGGAACCTCTGTTTCGTTCGCTGTGGATCGCGGCCGTGATCTCCTACACCGGCACCTGGATGCAGAACGTCGGCGCCGGCTGGCTGATGACCCAGCTTTCCACCTCACCACTCATGGTGAGCCTGGTGCAGGCCGCGACCACGCTGCCGGTTTTCCTGGTGATTTTGCCGGCCGGGGCGCTCGCCGACCTGGTCGACCGCCGTCGTTTTCTGCTCATCACGCAGGGCTGGATGGTTCTTGCCGCCGGAACCCTTGGCCTCCTCACCCTCTTTCACTATGTCACGCCATGGGTCCTGTTGCTGTTTACATTTGTGCTGGGGCTTGGATCGGTGATGAACGACCCGGCATGGCAGGCGCTCACCCCGGAGATCGCCTCGCCCGCCCAGCACGCTCCCGCCGTTGCCCTGAACTCGGTGGGATTTAACGTGGCGCGCGCGGTAGGGCCGGCGCTGGGTGGATTGGTTATTGCCGCCGCCGGGTCCGGCACGGCATTTCTGCTGAATGCTGCGTCCTTTTTCGGCGTGATTTTCTTTCTCTATCGCTGGAAGCGGCCGCATCGCGAGCATGTGGAAACCGGGCGGGTGGTCGACGCCCTGTGGACCGGCTTGCGTTACATGCGGGGCAACCAGTTAGTGCGCTCGGTGCTGATCCGGGCGGGGGCGTTCAGCGTGGGAGCGAGTGCGCTGCTCGCGCTGCTGCCGGTGCTGGCGCGTCCCCATGGCGCAACCGGATATGGATTGCTATTGGGATCCTTTGGGTTGGGCGCGCTGGCCGGCGCGGCGCTCCTGCCCCGATTGCGCAGCCAGCACTCTGTCGATAAGGTAGTGGCCTTCGCCATTCTGGTGTTCGCTGCCATGACCTGCATCGCGGGTAGAGTGCAGGCTTTCGCGTGGTTGTGGGTTATTCTGTTTGCCAGCGGAATGGCGTGGATCGCCATTCTGGCCTGCCTGAACGTGGCGGCGCAGACCATGTCTCCTTCCTGGCTGAGGGCGCGGGCGCTCTCCATGTATCTGCTGGTGCTGCAGGGAGGCATGGCTCTGGGCAGTGCCGCGTGGGGTGCTTTGGCGAGTAGAATTGGCGTTCCTGAAGCACTGCTGGGTTCGGCGATCGCTCTTTCCGCGGGATTGCTGATGGTGCGCCGCTATCGGCTGACTTCGCGCGAGTGGGAACTGGCGCCGGCGGTGGTGAGGGACTAGGGAAGCCGATATCCAGGCGCGCGCGTCCCCGCGTGCCGGTCGTAGCGCGATAACTTGCAGATCAACACAGGAGGGTAGGATTTCATGGGCAGAAAACAAATCATTAAGCTTTGTGCTCTGGCCGTTATTTTTTCCAGTTCGCTGGTTGTGGCCCAGGCGGCCAAGCCGGCGGAAGCTCCTACGGTGGCCAGCGCCGTTGACCACTACGTCCGCAGCGTCGAGCGTGAGATCGTTCCGGCCGCTGATGCCATGCCGGAAGATAAGTTCTCCTTCGCCCCGACGAACGGAGAATTCAAGGGCGTTCGCACCTTCAGCCAGCAGGTGAAGCACGTGGCTGCGGTGAACTACATCATTGGCGCCGCCATCCTGCAAGAGAAGCCTCCGCTGGATATAGGCGGGGAAAACGGTCCTGACTCCCTCAAGTCGAAGGCAGAAATTGTGAACTTCCTCAAGGACTCCTTCGCCTATGCGCACAAGGCAGTCCAGACCCTGAACGACAAGAATGCCTTGCAACCGATCAAGAACCCGTTCGACGAAAGCACGGTAACTCCCTTGGAATTAGCTGCTTGGATTCCCGGACACTGCTTCGACCATTACGGCCAGATGGTGGTGTACCTGCGCATGAACGGGATCATACCGCCGGCCAGCCGATAGTGTGCTGTCCAGCCAGTTCGCGCCCAGTACGTCCAACTTGTCATGCCGAGAGGCTGTGACTTTTGTCCGGAGACTCCCCTGAAGTGTCATCCTGAGGCCCCATTCCCTCGATTTCCACCACTGGACCCCATCCACCCCGTCCTTTACAAGGCATATCCACAGCCATATGGCACGGGCGTGCTATTTACATTTCCCGGAACGAAACTACTCTTACGCCATCCCCCATTTTGCAGTGAGAAGCCAGCCAGACCTGCAGCGGTAGCTTCCACGACGTTCGATGTTTTCGACCTTTGTTGGGTCAGTTCTCAGGTGGTGGGAGATGAAAATCAGCAGAAACGCCGAATTCGAAAGCGACCTCTCGCATCGGCTGGAAGTGCAACGGGAGATCAACGTGTTCCTCAAGGCGCTTGCGTCATATCCCGAGCGTTTTCAATGCGATCCGCGCCTCAGCTTTGAAAGGCACCTGATAAGCCTGGTAGCGGAAAGTGCCCGGGGAGAGTGCCGGCCGCAGAGTTAGGGTTTTGCGGCGCCAGTGCGCCGCCGCCTGGCTCACGCCGGCAGGACGCCAGACCTATGCCGCGATCGCGGTAGAGATCAATTCCGCCTTTAATCCCAGCTTTCGAAGCCGATCCGAGACACCCACCTTTACACTACGGACGTTCGCCTTAGGGTGAAGAAAGACCAGCACCGACGGGCCAGCTCCGCTCAAAACTGCCCCTAAAATGCCGTCTGTGCCTGCCAATTTCTGCAAGGCCGGCAGAAGCGGGCACAGTGGCGCGCGGTAGGGCTGGTGGATGCGATCCTCGAGGGCGGACGCCAGGAGATCCGGCCGCCCCTGCACAAACGCCGCCTGCAGCAGCATGGAATTCTGGATGTTGGCCACCGCGTCAGCGCGGGAGTATTGGGCCGGCAATACCTTGCGCGCTTCCTCAGTGGAAAGCGGTTGGTCTGGAATCGCCAGCAGCAGCGGCCACTTGCCTTTGGGCAGGATGCGCGCTACCAGCGCTTCGCTCTCGCCTGACATTTTCGCCACGGTCAATCCCCCCATCCAGCACGCCGAGGCGTTGTCGGGATGGTGCTCGCGGCGCGAGGCCTCACCCACAATGCGGCTGTCGCTCCACCGCAGTTTGCCGAAGTGTACGGCCAGCGCGATGCCGGCCAGCCGGGCAGCCGCCGAGGAACCACAGCCCTTGCCGATCGGAATCTGGTTCTGAATCTGCAGCGCCAATGGGACGACCGGCTTGCCCTCGGCCTGCAAGACTTCACGATAAGTGGTGAGAATAAGGTGGTTCTCCAGCCGGCCGCAAATTTCCGGATCACGGCCTCTGGCAGTGATGGAAAAATCACTTGCGGCCTTGGCACGGACTTTCAGATCAAGGTTGAGGGCAAGAGCAGCAGCGTCGAACGCCGGGCCGAGGTTGGCGGAAGTAGCCGGCAGGGTGAGTTCAAAGGATGCGACCTGCCGCTTATGCCTATCCCTTTTCGTCATCTCATCAAGCGATTCTCTTTACGTTCTTGGCGGCTGAAATACTTCGCTGCTCAATCGCAAAGGCCGCACGGAGTGCGAAAGAGCGCGAAGAAGCCTTACGGCCGCTTCTCTGCGGCTTCAAGCGTCCGCAGCACCGCGTCTACGCTGGCATCCAGCACGATGGGCGCGCGCTGGCGCGGGACGAGCACGCGCGCATCCTTCTCGTGCGGGGTGCCCTCGAACAGATCTCCACGGTGAAATTTCAAAGTGAAGTCAGGATCCTTGAGCAGATGGCCGGTGAGCACCAGTACTACGCTGTCTCCCGCTTTGACAAAGCCCTGCTTCACCAATTTCTTGAGCCCTGCCAGCGTGACCGCAGAGGCCGGCTCGCAGCCAATGCCGTCCGCGCCGATTTCCGCCTTGGCCAGCGCGATTTCCACCTCGCTGACTTGCTCCACCGTGCCGCTGCTGGCTTCGAGCACTCGCACCGCCTTCTTCCATGACGCCGGGTTGCCGATGCGAATAGCGGTCGCCAGGGTTTCGGCGTGAACGGAGACCAATTCCTTGCCACCTTTTTCCCGGACGGTGCGGACCAGCGCGTTCGCACCTTCTGCCTGAATCACGGAGATCTTTGGCAGGCCTGAAATCAAGCCGAGGTCCTTCATCTCGAGAAATGCCTTGCCCAGAGCCGAAGAATTGCCCAGGTTTCCGCCCGGCACAATGACGTGATCGGGCGGCTGCCAATCGAACTGCTCCATCAACTCGAAAGCCACAGTCTTCTGTCCTTCGAGGCGAAAAGGATTGATGGAGTTCAACAGATAAATCGGCATGCGGCTGACGACTTCATTGAGGATGCGCATGCAGCCGTCGAAGTCCGTCTTCACCTGGCAGGTGACGGCGCCGTACTCCAGGGCCTGCGACAGCTTGCTCCAGGAAATCTTCCCCTCGGGAATCAGCACCAGGCTTTTCATGCCGCCGCGAGCGGCGTAAGCCGCCATCGAAGCCGAGGTATTGCCGGTGGACGCGCACGCCACCCAGCGGAAACCGTCCTTCCGAGCGAAAGAAGCCGCTACGGTCATGCCGGTGTCTTTGAACGAGCCCGTCGGATTCATTCCCTGGTGCTTCGCGAAAACCTGGCGCACCCCGGCGATCCGCGCGCACAGAGAAAGCTCGTAAAGCGGCGTATTGCCCTCGCGCAGCGTGATGGGCGACTGCCCCCCTCCCAGCGGCGGCAGGATTTCGCGAAAGCGCCAGACGCCGCTCTGATCTTCGGCTGATCGTGAGGTTCGGCGCTTGAGCCACAGAGACTTCAGCGTGGCCGCATCGGGCAACTCAAATCCGGGAAGAGGGAAAAGTACTTCCAGCAGGTTGCCGCAGACTGCACAGGTCAGGCCGGATTCATCCACGAGCGTCACTCTCCCGCAGCCGACACAGCGCAGCAGAACCTGGACGGTTTGGGTGGAGGTGCTCATGCAGCGCTAGTGGAGAAGTCAGGATAACAGACTGGAACCGTGGAGCCTGTAGTCGTGATCGCCTGCCGGCAGCATCTCCTCCCGCTCAAAGCATTGTCGCCCTGAGCACCGCGAAGGACCCCAGACCCGCGTCTGGCGGCATTGACGCTGCGAGGGGTTCTATCCACAGGCAATCCGGGCAGCGGAGAGAATCCGCAAGCGCCGCGCAAACATGACGCTGGCCCAGCGGCCTTCGCTCACAACCTCTCAAGGCGCGACGCTGACACTACCCCACCCGGTGGGGCGTCTTGGCTTTCTTACTCTCCTCGTCGCGCAGGTACTGATCGCTCTTGTTGATCCAATCGGCCCGAGGAGGATTGAAGATATCGAGATCCACCGTATCGGTCACAGCCTCCGCCTTGTGCGGCATGTGGGGCGGAATCGTGAGCACCTCGCCGGCGTTGACCATGATTTCCTTGCCGTCAATCCAGAACTTCAGCGCGCCCTCGAGAATATAGGTGACCTGCTCGTTGTGATGGCTGTGCAGCGGGATGATGCAGCCTTGCTTCATAAGCACCCGCGCCACCATGACGTTTTCTCCGACGACGAATTGCCGCTGCAACAGCGGGTTGAGCGTTTCCAGTTCGACCGTACTCCATGGCACGTGCTTCAGCGTCCCGCCCGCAGGCGCAACCTGGCGAGTTGTCGGCGCGCGCTTTGTAGCCGCTCCTTTCTTGGACGTCTTCTTCTTCTTCTTTGCCGTTCTCGTTGATTTCTTTGCCATATTTCTGACTTTCCTGTGAATCGCGCTTTCCGCCAGCGGTTTACAACCCCTTGTACATGCCCCCGTCTACGAGGATGGTTTGCCCGGTCACATACGACGCCCGCTCCGACGCCAGCCATACGATGGCATCGCCGATTTCCTGCGGCTGTCCCACCCGTTTCAGGGGCGCATCCGCAGCCCAGCCCTGGAAGATTTCTGCCTCGCTCTTGCCCGCCGCCGCGGCCCGGTTGGAAGCCAGTTCCTTCAAGCGGTCGGTCGCAGTATAGCCAGGAGCTACATTGTTCACCAGAATGCCGTCCTTGCCGAATTCGTTAGCCAGGCTCTTCACCAGGCCCACCACGCTGGCCCGCACGGCATTGGAAAGCACAAGGTCGGCAATCGGCTGCTTCGTACTGATTGACGTGATCGTAATGAACCTTCCCCAACTCCGGCGCTGCATGTGTGGAATCACTTCGCGCGCAAAATAAACTGTGCTCAGGAAGTTGGTGCGCACTGCGGCGTTCCAATCCTCAACGCTGGCAGCCAGAAAACCTTTGGCCGGGGGCCCTCCCGCATTGGTCACGCAAACATCGGCGCTCCCAAACTTCGCCACCACGCTTTCCACGAACCGGTGCACGGCGGCGGCATCGGTAACATCAACCGGCTGACAATATACTTCGCTGTTGTATCGCTCTCCAACCTGCTTCGCGGCATCCTGCAGGGGCCCAAGCCTCCGGGCGCACATGGCCATCTGGCACCCCTCCGCCGCCAGAGCTTCGGCAGCCGCGCGGCCAATCCCCTGGCTCGATCCCGCGACAATCGCCACCCGATTCTTTAGTCCCGTCTCCATGCCGGGGAATTATAAGCCAGCCGGCTCCAAAGCACCGCCTCGTGCCCACAAGCCTTCGGCGAAGGCTCTTGTCACTCCGCCAAGCGGAACGTTAGTCTGGTACCCACGTCTGGGGAGTGCTCGAGCGAGGAATCTTCATGAAGCCGCAAAAATTCCACCAGGAAACACAAGCCGTCCGCGGCAGGACGGACCTGAGCAGAAAGAACGGGCCGCTGGCTACACCGATCTATCAGACCTCAACCTTCGAGGTAACCGACAACGAGCAGCAGCTGCGCGCCACGCCCACCGACAAGTTCTACACGCGCTACGGCAACCCAACGAACACCGTCGCCGAGGCGGCTATCGCCGAACTTGACGGCAATGAAACCGCGCTGGTGTTCGCCTCAGGGATGACCGCCATTACTACGGCCGCACTGGCGCTGCTGAAGAGCGGCGATCACGTCGTGGCCCAGCGCGATATTTATGGCGGCGCCACGAAATTCTTCAGCCAATGGCTGCCCAAGCTGGGCGTGGAGACCACCTTCGTGGACACTACCGAATATGACCAGCACGCGCACGCCATTCGGCCGAACACGCGGCTGCTCTATCTCGAGTCGCCAACCAACCCGACCTTGCGCGTGGTGGATCTGCATAAGGCCGCCGCGCTGGCCCGGCAACACGGCATCCTCACCATGATCGACAGCACCTTCGCCACGCCTATCAATCAGAGACCGGCAGAGTTCGGCATCGACCTGGTGATGCATTCGGGGACTAAGTATTTTGCCGGCCATTCTGACCTGATTTGCGGAGCGGTGTCAGGCGCCGGCGACTTGATCGCCAAAATCAAGGAGACGCGCACTACGCTCGGCGGCAACATGGACCCGCATGCAGCCTGGCTGTTGTTGCGCGGCATCAAGACTCTGGCCGTGCGGGTGCAGCGGCAGAATGAGAACGCGCTCCAGGTGGCGCGATTCCTGGACCAGCATCCCAAAGTGCGCGCCGTGCATTATCCCTTCCTGGAGGGCCACCCGCAGCGCGCCGTAGCCATGGAGCAGATGCGCGGCGGCGGCGGCGTGTTGAGCTTTGAGGTGGATGGCACGGGTCAAGATGCGCGGCGGCTTGCCGAAGCTCTCACCTTGTTCACGCTGGCGCCGAGCCTGGGCGGGGTGGATTCCCTGGTCACGGTTCCCGTGCTCACCTCGCACGCCATGATTTCGGCCGAGCAGCGGGCAAAAATGGGAGTCACCGAGCAACTGATCCGGCTCTCGGTGGGGATTGAGAACTCCGGCGATCTGATCGCCGACCTCGAGCATGCCCTGAGCGTGATCAAACCCGTGCCCCAGCATGCAGGAGTGGGCTGAGCGTCCGGTGTGACGCGGGCGCCCCACCCGCGAACTGCCGGAGCAGCAGGCAACAAGACTGTACTCTGTCCAAATTCTTTTCCCGAGGTGAACTGTGGACCTTCGAGCCGCCGTAGTCGGGGTGGGATTTGTCGGACGGGCGCACCTGGAATCGCTGCGCCGCCAGGGAATCGCGGTGCAGGGAATTCTAGGCAGTTCTCCGCAGCGCACGCAGGAAGCTTGCCGCGCCCTGAATATATCTCATGGCTATAACTCGATCGAGGAACTGGCGCTGGACAAATCCGTCGACGTGGTCCACGTCTGCACGCCGAATAACGTCCACTGCCAGCAGTCTAAGGCCTGCCTTGACGCCGGCAAGCACGTGATGTGCGAAAAGCCGTTGACCATGAATTCGCGCGAGAGCGCGGAACTGATCGCGGTGGCAACCCAACGCAAACGCGTGGGCGGAGTTACCTACAACCTGCGTTACTATCCCTTGTGTCAGGAAGCGCGCTCTATTGTGGCGCGCGGGCTGATCGGCGAACCCCGCCTGGTGCAGGGCAGCTTCCTGCAGGACTGGCTGCTCTTTCCCACTGACTGGAACTGGCGCCTGGAGCCACAATTCGGCGGCGATATGCGGGCGGTCGGGGACATCGGCACTCATCTAATGGACTCCATGATGTTCGTCACCGGCCGCAAGATCACCGATCTGTGCGCGGACTTGGCGACGGTAAACCCGGTGCGGCAGAAGCCGCGGGGACGAGTGGAGACTTTTCAGAAAGTGCAGGGGGCCACGGATGAAATCCACGTCACCACTGACGATTACGCTTCCATCCTGCTGCGCTTCGAGGGCGGTCTGCATGGCGTGGCCACCGTTTCGCAGGTGAGCGCCGGGCGCAAGACCCGCCTCTGGTGGGAAGTGGATGGGTCGGAGGGCTCGGTGGCGTTTAACTCGGAGGAGCCGAATACTTTGTGGATCGGCCGCCGAAAGGAGCCGAACCAGGAGATTATTAAAGACCCATCGTTACTCAGCCCGGCGGCTCGCGGTTACGCCGCGTACCCAGGTGGCCACGCCGAAGGCTATCCCGACACCTTCGTTCAGTTGTTCAAGGATTTCTATTCGTACATCGCGGCGGGAGATCTCGGCGCACCCCGGAGCTTCCCGACTTTCGAGACCGGGCACGACGAACTCATTCTGTGCGAGGCGATCGCGGCCAGCGCCAAAGAGCGGCGCTGGGTCACGGTCAGCTATAAGTAGACCCAGCGCGCTGCAAATTGTCGCACCAGAACTTGTCATCCTGAGCGACGCGTAAGGATGACAACGCAGGAGTTAGAAGTTGAACTTCAACCCCAGCTGCAGAATGCGCGGGTTGTGAGCCGCCGAAACCCGCAGGAATCCCGAAGTCGGATCCAGACTGAAGGTGTTATTGCTCACGCCCACGTTCGAGGTGGCCGAACCCGCGTCTCCGGCGATGCCCTGCCACTCGGTGTGATTGAACACGTTAAAGGCTTCGGCGCGGAATTCGAATCCCATCCTTTCATTAATGGCGAAGTGCTTGAATAGCGCCATATCAAAGTTGGTGCGACGGGGATTAGTAAGAATATTCCGGCCGGCCGTGCCGAAGGTAAGGCCGCGGGGATCCGCAAACGCAGCGGGGTTATAGAAAAGGGGACCGAAGCTGTCCAACGGGCTCTGCGTGATGGCGGACTTGGGGTCGCCCACGATATCGGGGCGCGCGGCCGAGCCCAGGCCATTGCCCACGCCGGCGTTGTCAGTGGACACGATCACGCTGAAGGGCGTTCCGGTGGAGATGCCGGCAATTCCGGAGTATTCCCAGCCGCCCAGGACTTTGTTCGCCAGCCCCGGCTGCTTGAAGAAGGGCATGCTCCAGTCCCAGGAGAAGTTGAAAATGTGCCGCTCGTCGAAGTTGGAGCTGCCGCGATTGGAGGCGGGATTGTAGGAATCGACGAAGCTGCCGTCGAAGCGGTCGGATGAGTCGTCAATGGAGTGGCTGTAGGTGTACGCCGCGCTCAGTACCAGGCTGCCCACGCTCCGCCGCAACGAAGCCTGCAAAGCGTGATAGATGGAGGAGGCGGCCCATTCCAGGTGGTTGATATCGGCATAGCCTGCGTACTGGCGGAAGAGCTCGGGATTGGCGCCGCAGGCTGCCACCGCCAGGTTGACGGCGGCTGGCCCGGTAATCGGATGGCCGCCGGGTGTCATGGCGTTAAGCGGCACGCCGCGCTCATCCACTGCGAATCCGCAGTCAATGGAACCCGTCGCCCCATTCGATAGAGTTGTGGTGTCCGAACTGATCGCCTCACCGGCCTGATAGGGATTATCCGCGAGGGACACCGGCTGCAGCTGGTTGAGATTGCTTTGCCGGTTCAGGTGCGTGCCCTTGCTGCCCACGTAGGAAACGGTGGCTACGGTGTTAGGCAGCACCTCATGCTGAACGTCGAGGTGCCATTGCTGAATATAGGGCCACTGCGCCTTGGTCGGAATTGCGGTAACACTCAGGGGGAACGTGGGGGCCAAGCCGCCGCCACCACCGCCGATGTTCTCGTATCCCACAATGTTGTTCTGCTGCGACGTCGTGGCCAGCGGCGGGGAGTTCTCCAGTGACTCGGTATTGCCTTCGTTGCCGTTCGCATGCTCGAAGAAGATCCCGTACCCGCCGCGAATCGCGGTCTTGCCGTTCCCCCGCGGGTCCCAGGCAAAGCCGATGCGCGGTGCGGGATTGAACAGATGCCCGTCCATGCAGCTCACCGGAACTCCCGGCGTGACTCCGCACTGCACGATGCCGTTGGGCAGGCCATTGATGAAAAGATCGTTGACCGCGCCCGTGTCGGGATCCACTGTGGTTACGCCAGCCTGATAGTGTGCGGGATCAAAATTGAATGCCTGCTTCTGTTTTTCGCGATAGGTCCCGAACAGGCTGACGCGCAAGCCCAGGTTGAGGGTCAAGTGGCTGCTGAGATGCCAGTCATCCTGGAAGTATGGCTCCGCGATCTTGTAGCGGTTGTAGTACTTGAGGCGCCGGTCCTGCTGGCCGAAGCTGGCGATGTACCCGAGCAGCAGATCAGAGAATGGGTTTCCGCTGGTGGTCGAGGAACTTGACGGATCAAAAGTGAGGTAGCCGGGAATGGAGCCCGCCGCTAATTCTCCTCCCAGCTCATTCTTCTGCCCGAAAACAAAATACGCGCCGAACTGCAGATTATGCTTGCCCAGAATTTTGCTGACGTTGTCACGATAGGTGTAAGTGGGATTGCTGTTGTACGGTCCATTCGGGATATATCCGGGATCCTCACCAAAACCCCCGCCGTAGAAATCGCTCACCAGGTTGATTCCCGGCATGATCCCGTCTCCATTGCCGCCAAAGAGGTCGCCGATGGTCATGCCGGAGGGGCGCTGCCAGTTGCCGGTGGTGTGCAGAATGATGTGATCGGTCGTATAGCTGAACACGAATTCATTAAGCAGCGTCGCGGAAAACGTTGAATTCAGGCGTGTCACCAGGCTCAGGCCCGGTCCATTGAAATCGGTGCCGATGGTTGGAAAGCTGCCGATGTTCGTCCACAAAGGGGTTGTTTCCGTCGTATTCCACGTGTCATGAATGTAACGGAATGTCAGCCGGTTCTTGTCGTTCAGGTTATGGTCCACGCGAATCAGTTCTTCGCGCCAGTCGGTCGGTTGCGTAACCGTGGTCTGGAAGAAGGACGACGATCCGCTTCCAACCGTGGGCTCAGGGATCAACGTTAAGAGGGCCTGCACGTTGGGATCGTTGGCATTGAAACCGGGCACGGCTGAAAGATTGGGAGTGTGACCGCTCGCATCGGTAGAACCAGTCACCACCGGGCAGTTATCGAACGTCCCCGTGTCATCGGGGCATAGATCGCTGAAGTCTCCGCTTCGCTCTGCTACTGACGGCACCTGTTGGTTGAAGTCGTTCGGCACCCGGTCGCGACGCCATTCCTGCGACCAGAAGAAGAACGTCTTGTTCTTCCAGATGGGCCCGCCGAAGGTGTAGCCGAAATCGTTCTTCTTGTATGGCGGAACTGAACTCTCGAAGTAATTACGCGCATTGAACGCGTCGTTGCGCACGAATTCGTAGGCGTTGCCGTGGAACTGGTTGGTTCCGGACTTGGTTTCCACTTCCACCGTTCCCGAGCCGTTGCGGCCGTACTGCGCGCCGTAATTGGAAGTGAGCACTTTGAACTCGGCGATGGATTCCAGGCTGGGATACACGTTCAGCGTGTCATTGCTGCCGTTATCCATGTTGTCGCCGCCGTCCAGTTCCCAGTTGTTGTATTCCACGCGGCCGCCATTGACACTGAAGCTGATGTTGCCGCCGATGCCCACCTGGCCTTCATCTTGCCCAGTTTGATTGCTTACGCCCGGCACCAGCGTGACCAGCTGCGTGAAGTTGCGGCCGTTAAGTTGAAGCTGCGTGATTTCCTTGCCCGTCACCGTTCCGGCGAGATCGGATTGCTGGGTTTCCACCTGGGCAACGTTCGAGCCTTCGACCGTCACCTGTTCCTGCTGCGCACCCACCTGCAGCGACACGTCCACGCGCGCCTTCTGCGCCACCTGCAGAATCACACCCTTTGCCTGGAATTTCTTGAAACCGGATGCCGTGACGGTGACGTCAATCGGCCCCGCAGGCAGACCGGCCACCAGGAAGTCGCCGGTTTCATTGGTCGGAGTGGTGCGCGTGATGCCGCGTTCCGCGCTGCTTACCACCACCTCCGCCTTGGGCACGGCCGCGCCTGAAGAATCGGTCACGGTGCCGGTGATCGAGGCCGTGTCCTGGGCAAAGACCACTATAGATCCGCAGATACTCATCATCGCAAACAGAACCACCGAGCAGCGGAGACGAAAGCTCATGGTGACGACCTCAATTCTGAAGTTGGGCCTCAGGATTTCCCGCAGCGCTGGCACGCTGCATTCGAGTTTATTAAATGCATTTAATAAACTCGACCATATTGCGCCGACCTGCCATAAAGCGTCAAGCAAAAAACACACTCCAACATTGTTTTCGTAAAAGGGTGCCTCCATCCGGAAAACGGGAAACTGGCTTATGAAATCCGGGAGGTGGATTCCCGAACCACTAACTCTGGCGCCACTTTGCGGTGCACGGCGGGAACCGTGCGCTTTTCCAGTACGGCAGTGATTCCATCCACAACAATGCTGGCTGCCATTGCCCCCATGCTTTCCATGGGCTGGCGGATAGTGGTAAGGGCCGGAGTGTACAGGCTGGAAGCCGCGACATCATCGAACCCGATCACGGAGCATTGCTCGGGCACAGACATTCCGGCACGGCTCAAAGCGCGAATGGCTCCGAAGGCGGTCATGTCATCAAACGCCATCAACGCGGTAAAGGGCCGTTTGCTCTTGACCAGATCCTCGGTGAGTTTGTAGCCGGCCTCAAAGCTGGAGAAGGGATCTCGCGATTCCGGCAGGTCAAGAATGAGCCTCGCGTCCAGTTCCAGGCCGTTCTTTCTGGCGAAGGAGCGTACACCCGCCCAACGCGGCGCGGCGTCGGCCAGGGTCTTGGGTCCGCGGATGAAAGCGATCTTCCGGTGGCCGAGCGCGTAGAGATGTTCCAGCGCAGTATAGCCGCCCAGTTCGTTATCCACGATCACCGAGCTGATGGAATCGGTGCGCAACTCGCGCTCGATCATCGCCGTCGGGATGCTGCTTTTTTCCAGGTCGCCCAGGATGTCGATATCCAGAAACACCCAGTTGGCAACGATAATGAGCGCTTCCACCCGGCGATCGAGCAGCATCTCCAGGTAGCGCTCGAAACGGCTGCGCTCGTTGTGAACGTCGGTAAGAATCGGCAAAAACGAAGACTGATACAGCGCGTTCTCGATTCCCCGCAGCACCAGCGTGCAGTAGGGATCGGTCATATCGAACACGATCACGCCGACGGTGTGGCTGCGTTTGCTGCGCAGCGAGCGCGCGAAGAGGTTTGGCCGGTAACCGAGGCTTTTCGCCGCCTTTTCAATTCGTTTCTTGGTGGCGGCCGGAATATAACGGGACAGCGGCGCATTGTTGAGGACAATGGAAACCGTGGTGGAGGAGAATCCGCTTTCCTTCGCCACATCTCGAATCGTGACCATTTGACCTCTTGCCTTGGAACTGCGCACGGGCTTTGACCGTGAAAACCAGGCTGGGCAGGCGTTTTCAACCAGGTCCGCCGTGCGGCGCAGCCGCGCGGACCCAGCCCGCGTATGCTGGCGGACACTACAGCAGAGAGTAAATGCAGTGTCAAGCGAGGCGGCGTTCCAGCCGCGTTACAGCGTGCAGGAATGACTCGAATTCCGCGCCCGTTAGCCGCCGCCATCCCAGGAATCTGGCCGTCTCAGGGTTCTACAAACTGCACAGCGGTAAGCCGCGCCTCGCAATGGGCCAAAGCACGCCTTATTTGATAAACTGGCTCCGATTCTCACCTGCCCAGGTAACGCCAAACCAGCCGCAGCCTTTGTGAAGGGAGGCCCACTCCAATGAAACGCGCGCTCAAGGTGCTGGCCATCGTCCTTGTCGTTCTCCTGGTGGCGTTGGCAGCGCTCCCCTTCGTCATCAACGTCAACAGCTTCCGCCCTCGGCTCGAGTCCGAGCTTTCATCCGCGCTGGGGCGGCCGGTCACCGTCGGCAATCTCAGCCTGTCAATACTGAGCGGCAGTATCGGCGCCCAGGACATCTCCATCGCCGATGATCCCGCGTTCAGCCCTAAACCGTTCATTCAGGCCAAGGATCTCAAGGTGGGCGTGGAACTTCAGCCGCTGATTTTCTCGAAATCTCTGCGCGTAACTGAGCTCACGCTCGACCATCCGGACGTGGTGCTGCTGCGCTCCAAGTCGGGAACATGGAACTTCTCCACGTTGGGCGGGAAGTCCGGCGCTTCCAGGACAGATAAGAGTTCCTCCAGCAATCCAAATCTGTCGGTGGCCAAACTGAACGTGAAGGACGGGCGGGTTTCGGTGGGCAGCGCCAACTCTCCCGGCAAGCTGCATGTCTACGACAACGTCGACATCGCCGTGAAAGACTTCTCTTTCACGTCGCGCTTTCCCTTCACTCTTTCCGCCGGCCTTCCCGGCAAGGGCAGCATAAACCTCGACGGTCAAGCCGGCCCGATCAATCCCAATGACGCTTCGGCTACGCCGGTCGAGGCCAAAGTCAAGGTCAAGCATTTCGATTTGACCGCCTCGGGCTTCGTTGATCCTTCCTCCGGCCTCGCCGGTGTTGCCGATTTTGATGGCACCATGAATTCCGACGGCACTCACCTGAGCAGCAACGGCACCGTCAACGCCGAGCAACTGAAGCTGGCGGCAAAATCCTCGCCCGCCGGGCGGCCGGTGCAGGTGAAGTATGCGATTGCGCACGATCTGCAAAAGCAGGCAGGAGAAATCACTCAGGGCCAGGTCAGCATGGGCAAAGCCATCGCCCAGCTGACGGGTACCTACCATATGCAGGGAGATTCCACTTTCCTGAACCTGAAGCTCAACGGACAGGGCATGCCGGTGGAAGAATTGGAAGCCATGTTGCCCGCAGTCGGCGTGACGCTGCCTTCGGGGTCGTCGCTCAAAGGGGGCACGCTTACTACCAGCCTCGCGATCGCCGGCACGGCGGAAAAGCCGGTAATCACAGGTCCCATCCGTCTGGCGGATACCAAGCTGGCGGGCTTCGACCTGGGCTCGAAGATGTCCGCAGTCTCGAAGCTATTAGGCCCCAAAGGCAGCCCGGATACTGCCATTCAGAATCTGAGCACCGATATGCATTTCGATCCCAGCGGAATTCAGACGCAGAATATCAACCTCACCGTTCCCGCGATCGGAGTGATCACCGGGACGGGCAGCATTAACCCGGGCGGAGCGCTCGACTACACCATGAAAGCCAGTCTTAGCGGCGGAGTGGTGGGCGGAATTGCGGAGCTTGCCAGCCTGGGCAATAAGGGAGCAACCATCCCGTTCTTTATTCGGGGAACGACTTCCAACCCATCGTTTGTTCCCGACGTGAAAGGTATGGTCGGAGGCCAGTTGAAGCAGGCACTGCAGGGCGGCCAAACCACCAAAGGCACGGTGGTGGACACCTTGACGGGGCTTTTCGGGAAAAAGAAGCCGAAGTAGGGCGACCCGGTGCCGTATACAATG
>Ga0335077_10003465_pt1 | contig 19067 bp, 17 predicted proteins | sample Lox_Sample_31_FD_207151 | JGI IMG/M metagenome (GOLD analysis project Ga0335077, IMG submission 207151) | Soil microbial communities from Loxahatchee National Wildlife Refuge, Florida, United States - Lox_Sample_3.1 | ecosystem: Environmental > Terrestrial > Soil > Wetlands | place: USA...
AGATGCTCAGAGGGAGAAAAGGTTCGAAGCAAAACTCAAACGGCAAGCGAAACAACTCGGCTACGAACTTGTCCCAATCGAACCCAAGGCCGCATAACAGCAAGCTTGGAGTTCCTTGGAAGGCGCGATGTAGACGCAGTAGATCTTGTCCTGCGTTACGTAGCTGTGCAACCACTGAATCTTCGGTCCCAGGTTGCTCAAAACGTTGCAGGACTTCTGTGAGATGGCGATGACCTGGTCTGGAGTGATACTCCCGATGTTTGGAATGTCACGCTCAATCACGTATTTGGGCATTGTCCCCCTTCGAACTTGAGATCAACTTCTGAAAAGCAAACGCAAGATTGTATGGCAACGTGCGGGAAATAGCCATTGCTTCCGCCGCAAGGTATATTGAGTTCGAAATGAAAAAAGTGAAAGCCAGATCCTCCCCTCTTTCAGCGGATTCATCTTTGAGTTCAAGCAAAAGCCTTACCCCGATTTCCGGGCGCGTAGCCGTGGCCATTATGGCTGCCGGCAAGGGGACCAGGCTGAAATCGCAGTTTCCTAAAGTACTACATGAAGTCGGCGGAAAGCCCCTCCTGGAGCACGTGATTCGCGCGGCAGAGCGCCTCGTCGCTCCCAGCCATATCTACACCATCATCGGGTACGAAGCGGATCGAGTCCGTACGGCGATGCAGCACACCGGCGTTAAGTTTATTTTGCAAGCGGAGCAGCGCGGGACCGGGCACGCTTTAATGGTGGCTCAAGAGTCCCTTTCCACATATGAGCATGTCGTAGTTCTCTCCGGCGATGCCCCGATGATCAGTTCTGAGACGATCTCAAGTTTGCGAGATTTCCATCTTGCCGAGGATGCCGCGATGACTCTTCTTAGCGCCGAGCTTGAGAATCCGACCGGCTATGGCCGCGTGCTGCGGAAAAGCGCAAAGAGTGCGGAGGTGCTGGCAATTGTCGAGGAGAAATCCGCCACCCCTGCCCAGAAGAAGCTTCGCGAGATCAACTCCGGTTTTTACGTTTTTGATGTGAAGGAACTGTATGCGCATATAGGAGAACTCTGTACCGACAACGCGCACCAGGAGTATTACCTCACCGACATGGCCGCCGTTTTGCGCAAAGCATGCAACCGGGTAGTTGCCTGGAAGACGCTGACTCCGAACGAAATACTGGGCGGCAACACGCGCGCTGAACTGGCGGACATTGATCAGCAAATGCGGCTGGCAAAATGCCGACGGCTGATGGCCGACGGTGTCACGATCTTCTATCCCGCTACCTGTGTGATCGATGCTGATGTTGAGATCGGGCCCGACACGATCATCGAACCCTACGTGCAACTGTTAGGGAAAACAAAAATCGGTGCGAACACCCGCATTCGTTCTTACTGTGTGATTCGTGATTCGGAGATCGGAGACGGCGTCACCGTACGGCCAGGGTGCATCATGGAAGACACGCACATCGCCGCCGGCGCCATCATCGGCCCCTATTCTCACTTACGTCCTGGAAGCGAGATCGGCGAAGGTGCGCACGTCGGAAATTTCGTCGAAACGAAGAAGATCAAGCTCGGGAAGGGATCGAAGGCCAACCACCTCACATATCTCGGGGATGCCGAGATTGGATCTGGCGTCAATATCGGTGCTGGGACCATCACCTGCAACTATGATGGCGTGCACAAGCACAAGACGATCATTGAGGATGGGGTTTTCGTGGGCAGTGACAGCACGCTGGTGGCTCCTGTACGTCTGGGGAAAGGCGCATACGTTGGGGCGGGGTCGTGCATTACCGATGACGTTCCGGTGGATTCTCTGGCCATCGGACGCGGACGGCAAGTGGTGAAGGAAGGCTGGGTGCGGCAGAGAAAAGTTGAGCAGGCGAAATCTTAGTTCCTCAGCGCTCTATGCTCCGATGCATTCGCGTGTGAGAACGCAGACCTCTCAGCCGGTGCCGTTTTGCGCCCGTTAGTGAGTAACCGCCGCAAACAACTCTGAGTGCATTAGAGATTGGAACTGCTGATCGTTGGCCTTGAAGCGCACTTGGACGTTCTGCCCGTCCGAGTCGACGGCAGTGTTCTCGACCGCCATCTTCTCCGCTGGAGTGGCATTCATTTTCTTGTACAGCATATAGCCCTTCAGCAGGGAAGCGACAGTACCGGCGGTGGTTGAATCAGAGGTCACGACCGTCATGTCAAAATTCACACCGCTGTTGAAGCTCATCGAATATCGAGAGCCAAGAAGCCGTTTCTTGACGGTGTCATAGTCAGCGATCTTGGAAGCGTCCCCCATGGCGGAATGCAGCGCGTTCTGCGTGCCTTGCTGATCGAGGATGCTCCAGACGGCAGCCGAATCCACGCTGGTCATCATGTCGGCCATGTTGCCATTCGTATCCAGCCCAAGAACCTGACCGTCTTTCGTGTCAAGAGCCGTGCGGATGGAAGTGGAGTCACCGAACAACAGCGTGCTGTCATCCAGGAAACTCATCACGAAGCCGCCATCCATCGGGTATATCTGGTTGTTGTTGTACTTCTTGGGAACATACTTCTGCAGCTTCATTTTCTTGAGGACCTCCTTCATGTTGAAGGGGCCGGCAGCCACGCCGATGGTCTTGAGGCCTTGCTTGCCTGAGCGGAACGACGCAAAGGTTAGCGAATCGACGTCTTTCTCAGGATCGAGCCCGATTCCTTTGAGCGCTGCTTCAAACTGCTTGATATTATCGGGCATGAGTTGCTGCTTCAGAGCCATCGCGGTCGGGGAATCTTTCAGCGCGCGGTAGTCGACCGAGATCAGTTGCAACAAGTCGGCTGGAACGCAGGACCGCGCCGAGGTATTCAGGGGCATGGCATAGGCCATGCTGAAAAGGAGCACAACAGCGAAACAAAGCCTCAGAAATCTCATAACGCCTCGAATCAGAAAATGGCTGGGACTATGCACCTGTACTTAGATGCGTCATCAGAGCCTGTCGTTAGTAGATCGATTCATTCTATTTTACTTGCATTGCGAGCGAAGAAAACAAAAGTACAGTCACCATTGACTTGCGATCTGGTTGTCTCCCTTCGCCAGCAGATGCGTCGCACGGCACCTAATGCCCGATTTTAGCGATTCGTTGACGGACCTGCTCAGTGAACGCCTGATCTTTGATGGAGGCTAGATTGATCTCGACGTTCGCCAGAGCGCCCTTGATCGCGGCGGTTGCCAGCGCGGACGCAGTCGTCAGATCAGACTTCATATTTGGATTCGTGATGGGCTCCAGCGAGCGAGCTATTTGAGAAATTTGATGCGCTTTCTCAGCCACCATGAGCGGAGTGTTGGTGGCCCCCTTGAGGGAACTTTCAATCATGGCCTCGCCGGATTTCTGGTCTGGTGCGGTCTTGGCCGTCTTGTAGGCCTTCATGACCATGTTGTATGAATCAGCATCTGCATCGATCGAGGCCTTCAGTTCCTCTCGCAAGGGAGTCAATTGGGCGATCGCGGCACTCAGCTGAGACTCAAACTGCAGGTAGGCCTTCTTTCCCCGCGACATGGACGCAACCATTGTCGCCAGACCGGCCGCCATAGCTCCTGCGGCAGCCGAGGCGCTGCCTCCGCCGGGCGTTGCCGTGGGTGCCGCGAGTTGCTCGATGAACGGTTCGACTCCGGCTCGCAAGCCGCCGACCGCCATTTTCCCGCCCATTACCGCGGCAAGGCGGTTTTCGAGAATCAACGACGAGTCGAAGTTCTCCACCTGCAGAAACCACTCGGCTGCATCTTCCAGTGCCTTCTTTGGGATCAATCCGACGATCTCGCTGGATACCGGCATGACTCCATATCGCGCTGTCTCGCGCTTCACTAACTCGAACACGCGATGGATGGGCGTCTGTTCAAAGTCGGTCAGGTTCATCGACACCTGGGCTTGGCCGCGTACAAGGAATCCGGCACCTTTGACAAATCGCAGCCCGCCACTCGAATAGCGCACGGCTTTAGCAATCTTCTTGGCGATTTCGACGTCGCTGGTGTTGAGGAATACGTTATACGCGATCAGAAACTTGCGCGCGCCAACGACTGTGGCTCCAGCAGTCGGATGCACCCGCGGCTCGCCGATATCGGGCCGACGTGCAGGGTTCGTCGCGATCTCGGCCCGGATGCCCTCAAACTGTCCGCGGCGAATGTTCTCCAATCCCTGGCGTTCCGGAATCCTTGCAGCCGATTCGTAGAGGTATACGGGGATCTGATAACGCTTCCAGATTTCTTCTCCGACGTGGTTGGCGATCGTGACACAATCTTCGACGGTAACCCCTTCGATCGGAATGAAGGGAACAACATCGGCTGCTCCCATGCGCGGGTGCGCGCCTGTATGAACATTCAAGTCGATCAACTCAGCAGCCTTACCCACCCCGCGAATGGCAGCTTCCTGGATCACGTCGCGTTCTCCGACCAACGTGATCACGCAGCGGTTGTGGTCGGCATCCATCTCGCGATCGAGCAGATAGACACCGGGCATCTTCAGTGCGTCGATGATGGCATCAACTTTCGACTTATCGCGGCCTTCCGAGAAGTTTGGAACACATTCAACGAGCGTGGACATAACGGATGAGGATAATGGCGCGAGAACTATGCACGCAACTCTGCCGGAGAAACCCTCACCACGGAGGACACAGAGGTGCACAGGAGTTAGCGTTTGAAAAATCGTCCAATGCCTAGCCGCACCTGTACGGTATTGATGCCGGGGTTCGGAGTCGCCAATCCAGCGTTTGAGATATGCAGGTAGCGTAGTTCGAGATTGACGTTATTCTTCGCCCCGAGAATGTGCATGCCTAGCGCAGCTTGGTCCATGAAGTTAACGGTGTTCGTTCCCGTCGGAACATCGTGGTTCGTGAACAGTACTCCCCCGGTGAGTTCGAGATATGGAGAAATACGTCCGCGATGTTGGAAGTTCCACTTCAATCCGAGTGGATCAAATCCGACGCCGTATGCGGTGTTTGTCGGCTGGAATGCCAGGAACAATGGAACAGCATCGAGGGCATATTCGAATCGTCCCCGCAGAAAGCTTGGCAGGTGTGCATCGGTAAGAATCCATCCGTAACGCAAGCCGGCGTTAAAGATACCGGTGTCGCCGCGCCCGCCGCTGACCGAATGTCCTCCTCCAGCCCAGATCTGGACCTCCTGTCCGCCCTTTTCCGGAGCAGCTTGCGCCGGGACAAAAGACGAGGCCAGAAGCAGGAAAGCCAGCAATACTGGCGCAGATTTAACCGGTTGAGTCATGAGAACGAAATTGCTCGGAGCTGGGATCTGACCGATCACAATACAGGAATTGCTTCAGGAGCGACAACCGAGCGATCGTCGATGTTTTACGCCGCCCCGGGGTCTCTCGGTGCCTTCTTTGGGAGAAACCTCAACCGCCGACAGCGCAGAGACGGCTGTTCAAAAGCGCCTTAGCGAGGCTGGATGAGCGGCGTACGAGGAGTTTGCGTCGCAAGTTCCAGAACATCATGCGCAGCTCGTGTGAAGTTATGGCGGGCAACGCGAGCTTCTTCGAGATAGTCTCCGAGCACCGGAATCACTCCCATCGCCTCAATCGCTTCAAGATCATTGACGATCTGGCAAGCGCCTTCTGTCGCATAGCTCGCCTTCATCTCGTCTGAGGCCGGGGTACGGTTCAGCAAGGCGTAATCAAAGATTTGGCCTTGCGCATGGCGATTTAATGCGCGGATGTGGTCTGCTGCGCTCAATCCCAGGCTTTCGTTGGCCTGAGTCATCAGATTACAGATGTAGACCTTGGTCGCCTTGGAATCGAGTATCGCCTGGGAAATCCCCTTCACCAAAAGATTTGGGATCAGGCTGGTGAAAAGTGATCCTGGACCAATTGTGATCAGGTCAGCGGTGGCGATCGCTTCGAGCGTTTGTGGCATTGGATTGACATCGGCGGGAACAAGAACCAGCTCTCGGATGCGGCCCTTGCTGGCCGTGATCTTGGTTTCCCCCCGGACGCGCGTGCCGTCCTCCATGAGTGCCTCAAGCTCAATGTTCGAAGTTGTCGCGGGGTAAATGTGCCCCCGGGTGAGCAGAATCTCAGAGGAAAGGCGCACTGCTTCAGAAAAATCAGAAGTCAGAGATGTCAGTGCCGCCAAAAAGAGGTTTCCAAAGCTATGCCCCTCGAGGCCAGATCCTTTGTCGAAGCGATGACGGAAGAGTTTTGAGAGGAGCGCCTCGTCTTCACTGAGGGCCACGATACAGTTCCTTATGTCCCCAGGCGGAAGCATGTTGAATTCTTTCCGCAACCGTCCACTGGAACCCCCATCATCGCTGACCGTCACGACCGCCGAGAGATTACAAATGACAGGGCCGGCGGACGACGTCGAGAGAACTTCTGCGGGTGTCAGGACAAATCGCTTCAGCCCCTTGAGCAGCGTAGACAGGCCAGTGCCGCCGCCGATCGCTACGACACGCAAATCTGCCGCCAAGGTGATCTTCTCCCGCGACACACACTTGGCTATCTTGGTTTCCATCAGGAACTACCTCGCACTCGCGCTAGACCGGCTCTTCTTCCCCAATGGAATCGGTGGATTCCATCTCTGTTCCGGGATCGGGATAGAGAAGTTCAGTAAATCGCGGATCCTCCGCCAGATTCTGGAAGTCTGAATCGTTTCGCGCCTGGAAGCGTAGTTGCGGGTTTAAACGGAGAGCCTCATCGAGGTGGCGGAGTGACTCTTCGACGTGGCCTGTCAGGCACTCGAGCGCAGCCAATCCATAAACTACGAAGTCAGCCTTGGGATTTTGCTTGAGCAGTTTGTCCAAATGCTCGCGAGCGCCGACGTAGTCTCCCAGATTCATCAGCGAGACGGCAAAGTCGAAGTGTTCTTCCGCCGTTTTGAACTGACTTGCCGAAGGGCGATCGAGATGCTGACTGCAGATATTGAGATGAACGGTCGCCCGGTCAATCAACTCTTTGCTAGGCCCAGTAAGCACCTTTTGAAAATGCGGCTTGGCTTTGTCGAACTTGTGCTCCTGCATGGCACGTAGGCCGGCTTCGTAACTCTGGAGGGCCTGCACGTAACGCGGATCTTCTGCGACTGTCTTCTTGTTGGGGGCAGCTTTTTGAGCCATGTGTAAGACTCTTCCTGTGCTCTTAGTGATGGCGAACTCCTTAAAGTACGCGTATTACCTGAGCAATCAAGTATCACTCAAATTGTGGGCAGAGGTCCAGTTGGTGGCGAGTCGCAATTGCGAGTCCCCCGAGGTGGTCGAGACGCACCAAGGAGGACGAGGATTTTCTCGGGACTCGCGATTCAAGACTAATTGATCGATCCGGCCGATTCCAAATCGATCTGCTTCCAATCGCCCTTGATAATTCCAGCCCGGATCTGCGCGGCGGTCTTGCCCTTCTGGTGCTGTTGGTACGAGTAATAAAGCTCCTTCAAACATGTGGCGCACTGGGCCCCATGCGTGTTCTCGAAGCAGCTATGCAGGCTGTTATGTCCCATGCGGTCGCAATAGCAGTAACACGGCTGTTGATGGAGCACGGTGGGAATCTTCGCGGCTAGCTCATATGCATGTGTCTGATACGGATACTGCGCGTCGGCGCCCCAGAGATCGGACTTGGCAAGGATCGCCGCCAACTTGTGCCCTTTAGGGGGAGGCGCAGCGTTGTAGGCCGGGACTCCTCCCTCTTCCTGCGGCGACATCCATTGCGCTGAGACGCTCAGCGTAACCAGAAAAAGGAAAACTACCGTAAGGCTGCGATAAACGATTTTACTGCGAAGGAAGCCAACCATCATAAGATTCCCCTTGAGTTTGAAATATTGTAACCCGGAGGCTCTCAAAAGAGTCCCAGCCGGAAGTCGGAAGTACCTCAATCAACAGGGATTCTCTGCGTTCTTCCTGAGACTTCGGCATTGCGGCGTGTAACGACGGCAGCTGAGCACGCCGAGAAAGTCGGATAGTGCGTTGAATTTTCACCACATCCGCCGCGAAGCTTCAAGAGAACCACGCGCCATCGAACCAGGTTGTGTATACAATAGGGCCAGCATGGTGGGGAAATCCGCAGATCCCGGGTCCGCAGGCGAGATGAGGATCGCTACACCTCCAACGGAAATTGCCGCACCCGTTTCGACGGGGCCCGCGATTCGAGTAGGGGCTGGGTTCGGTGTCTGGCTCCGCGACCTCATCATCTCGCTCGCCATTTCCGCCTTCATCATCATTTTCCTCTACCAGCCGGTGAAGGTCGAAGGTACCAGCATGATGCCCTCGCTCGTCGACCAGGAGCGCATCTTCGTCAATAAATTCGTCTACCGCCTTGAGCCCATTGAACGCGGCGATATCGTGGTCTTCCGTTATCCATACGACCCTTCGAAGAGCTACATCAAGCGCGTAATCGGCATGGCCGGCGATCACATCCGCATTGACGCCGGGCAGGTATATGTGAATGGCGAGGCTCTCGCTGAAAACTACGTCCCGCCCGAGTTCACCGACTCACGTACGTTTCCCGAAGTTATTGTCCCGGCGAATTCATATTATGTGCTCGGCGACCACCGTTCCATGTCTGACGACAGCCGCAACTTTGGCCCTGTGAACCAGAGCTTCATCTATGGGAAAGCCGTGTTCGGCTATTGGCCCATGGATAAGGTCGGCCGCGTGCGCTAGCTTCACACTTTGCCGGGGTCTCTCGTCTGAGCGCCAGCCTGAAACATATGGCTGCCCGCTTCCCGACGTGGTTGCAGGAAGTGGGATCTCCGACAAGTGAAGTATGAGGACCTCGGTCCGATGGTCATTGCGGGATGCGCGGCGTGTGATTGAAGACGTCGATAGTTAGGATCCGGTTTTTCCTCAGATTTTCCCTGCGAAGCTGCTATCTCCTCTTTCTCGTCGCGAAAATCCCTGCTAATATTCATAAAATCCACTCCTCGGAGCGAGAATGCAGGCTATCCTTGCGCTGGAAGACGGTAGGGTCTTCCGAGGCAAAGGCTACGGCGCCAAAGGCGAATGCTACGGCGAAGTCGTTTTTAATACTTCCATCACCGGATACCAGGAAATTTTCACCGACCCTTCCTACTCCGGACAGATCGTCGTTCTGACGAATCCAGAAATCGGAAATTACGGCACCAACCAGGACGATAACGAGGCCACGCGCCCGTGGATCGAGGGCCTGATCGTGCGCGAGTTCTCGCGCGTCAGCTCGAACTGGCGGTCGCAGCAGGTCGCGGAGGAATACCTGGAGCAGTTCAAGGTGCCGGTGCTGTCGGATATCGATACGCGCGCGCTGGTGCGGCATCTGCGCGATCATGGCGTGATGCGCGGTGTGATTTCGACCATCGAGACCGATACGGACAAGCTGGTCGCGAAGGCGAATTCGATTCCAAAGATGGACGGGACCGACCTCGCGAAAGAGGTCAGCACCAAGCGACCGTACGTGTGGGAAGTGGGCGAGCGCTCGCACGAGCCGGTCGCCGTGGTCGGAGTGAAAGACGAGCCGCCGCGATTCCACGTGGTCGCTTATGACTTCGGAATCAAGCAAAACATCTTGCGCAAGCTGCGAGGCGAGGGATGCAAAGTCACGGTCGTTCCGGCGCAGACTCTTGCGGAAGACGTGTTGGCCTTGAAGCCCGACGGGGTTTTCCTCTCAAATGGCCCCGGCGATCCCGAGCCTTGCACCTACGCGGTCGATTCCATCCGCAGATTGATGGGGAGGCAGCCGATCTTCGGTATCTGCCTCGGACATCAGCTAACGGGAATCGCGCTGGGCGGGAAGACCTACAAACTGAAATTCGGGCACCACGGCGGGAACCATCCAGTGAAGAATCTGAAGACGGGCAGGATCGAAATCACCGCCCATAACCATAATTTCGCGGTGAAGCCCGACTCGCTCGCACAGAGCGAAGTCGAGTTCACGCACATGAACCTGAACGACGAAACGCTGGAAGGCCTCCGCCATCGGAATATGCCGCTCTTCAGTGTGCAATATCACCCGGAAGCAGCGCCGGGCCCGCACGACTCGCATTATCTGTTCAAAGAGTTCACGAAAATGATGGAGGAGTGGAAAGGGTGAAAAGAGCGCTGGTCGCCTCTGTGATATCGCTGTGGTTCGTGACTGCGGCTTTTGGACTCTGGGCGCTGCCGCCACGTCCCGTGATTTTACGAGCGCGCTCTCTGAATGTTCGAGTGACTTGAGACGGTAAGCCTCAATCGGGACGGAGATTCGAACTGCATAAGTCAATCACTTTCGATTGGGAGGAGGCGCGTAAGACTCGCGCGTTTGAAATAGAAATCCTGAAGTCTGCACTGACCGACTCGCACGGGCTGCTCAGCTTTGGAGAGGTTAAACCTGGACGATACTGGATTGTGCCAAGGGAGGTTCTGTCAGTGATTCGGTTCCAGTCGAGATTGAGGAGCCAAGCGTTAAAGGTCCGCTGTATCGAGTCCTAGTGAAGCACAACAGCGAAGGAGATCTCTTTGCAGGTCTGGAGACAGTTAATCCGAATGAGCCGTAGTTTTTAGACGCCAAGCTAAATGCCAAAACGCACTGACATTTCGAAAATCGTAGTATTCGACTCCGGGCCTATTGTCATCGGACGGTCCGCAGAGTTCGACTATTCCGGCACGCATATCTGCAAGGCGCGCGGAGATGTGCAGGCGAATCAACGCAGCTGGCTTTGAAAGGGCGCGCCTTTAAGGCGCGCCGTAAGAGGTATGGAAATATTGCGGCTTTTAGCCGCTGAGGTTCACGGATGAGGCCGACGAGAGAGCCCGCGACGAGCAATGGTCAGACCTACATGATCACGTTATCGACGTGGGGCCGTCGATCTCTTTTCTCGAGGGACGTATGGGCGAATCTACTCATCGACACCCTCTATCACTATCGCGGCACGGCGTATTGCCTCCACGAATTCGTTGTCATGCCCGATCACATCCATGTGATCCTGTCTCCAATCACGAGCCTCGAAAAAGCCGTGCAGTTCATCAAAGGTGGCTTTTCGTATTGTGCAAAGAAGGAACTCGGCTCGAATATGGAAATTTGGCAAAAGGGATTCTCCGATCATCGTATTCGCGACGCGGCCGATTATCGAATTCATCTGGTGTATGTTCAGCAGAATCCGGTGCGCAAACATCTTTGCGAACGCGCGGAGGAGTATCCGTATTCGTCCGCGGGCAGCAGATTTGAGCTGGACTCCGTACCTCAGGGGCTAAAGCCCAGTGTTTCCGATAAGCCCGTTACGGCACGCCTTGAAGGCGCGCCCTTTCAAAGCAAAATCACAGACGAACACGTAAGAATCGCGCCGCTGCAACATAAAAACACAACCTCATAAATGCCAAAACGCACTGACATCTCGAAAATCCTAGTACTCGGCTCCGGGCCCATCGTTATCGGGCAATCTGCCGAGTTCGACTACTCTGGCACGCAGGCCTGCAAGGCGCTCAAGTCTGAGGGCTTCGAAGTCGTGCTGGCGAACTCGAACCCGGCGACCATCATGACAGACCCGGAATCGGCCGACCGCACTTACATCGAGCCGCTCACGCTCGAATATCTCGAAGAGATCATCCGCATCGAGCGCGAGATGTCTCCCGGCGTCGGCTTCGCCGTGTTGCCCACCGTTGGCGGCCAGACCGCGCTGAACCTCGCCATTGAACTTTCCGACGGCGGAGTGCTCGAAAAATACGACGTCCAGTTGATCGGCGCGAATGTAGCGGCCATCAAGAAGGCCGAAGACCGGCTGTTCTTCAAGGACGCGATGCAGAAGATCGGCCTGGACGTGCCAAAATCGGCGCTGGTGAACAATGCAAAGGACGGCTTAGAATTTGCCGGCAAGATCGGCTTTCCGGTTATTGTCCGTCCGTCGTTCACACTGGGGGGCACCGGCGGGGGAATCGCCTACAACCGCGAAGAACTCGGCGAAGTTCTGGCCCGCGGACTCGATCTCTCTCCCGTGCACGAAGCGCTGATCGAAGAGTCGGTGCTGGGCTGGAAAGAGTACGAGCTCGAGGTAATGCGCGACACCGCCGACAACGTCATCATCATCTGCTCGATCGAGAACTTCGATCCCATGGGCGTGCACACCGGCGATTCGATCACCGTCGCCCCGGCCCAAACGCTCACCGATCGCGAATACCAGGCCATGCGCGATGCCTCGATCGCGGTAATTCGTGAGATCGGCGTCGACACCGGCGGATCCAACATTCAATTCGGCGTGAATCCCGAGACTGGCCGCATGGTCGTGATCGAGATGAACCCGCGTGTGTCGCGGTCGTCAGCGCTCGCCTCGAAAGCCACCGGATTCCCGATCGCCAAGATCGCCGCGAAACTTGCCGTCGGCTATACGCTCGACGAAATCCCCAACGACATCACGCGCAAGACTCCGGCCTGCTTCGAGCCGACACTCGACTACGTTGTTGTCAAGATTCCGAAGTGGCAGTTCGAAAAATTCCCCGGCGCCGACGACACCCTCGGCCCGCAGATGAAATCAGTCGGCGAAGTGATGGCCATCGGCCGCACCTTCAAAGAAGCGCTGATGAAGGGCATCCGCTCGCTTGATACCGGCAAGAAGGTCGGCTCCGACAAGATTGAACCCAAGATCCTGACCCAGCGGCTGGTGACCCCTCATCCCGAGCGCCTCGCCTACATCCGCTACGCACTGCGCCAGGGACACACGGTCAAGCAGGTCGCGAAGATGACCTCGATGGACCCTTGGTTCCTCTACCAGCTTAAGGAAATCAACGACCAGCAACTTGAGTTGGAGAAACACCCCATGGAATCCATACCGGCGGATGTGCTGCGCGAATCGAAGCGCATGGGGTTCTCCGATGGCCGACTGGCCCAAGTGTGGCGGCTCGATCGACAAGACAAGGTCCGCCATCTGCGGAAGAAGCATGGGGTCATGCCCGTCTACAAGCGGGTCGACACATGTGCCGCCGAATTCGAAAGTTATACGCCCTATCTCTACTCGACCTACGAAGACGAGGACGAAGCGACTCCGACTAATAAGAAGAAGGTCATCATCCTCGGCAGCGGCCCGAATCGCATCGGGCAGGGAATTGAGTTCGATTACTGCTGCTGCCACGCGTCCTTCGCCCTCCGCGACGATGGATACGAGACGATCATGATCAACTGCAATCCCGAGACCGTCTCGACCGATTACGACACCAGCGACCGCCTCTACTTCGAGCCACTGACCTTCGAAGACGTTTGGGCGATCTACCAGCACGAAACCTCGAAAGGCGCTGATGTTGGAGTCATCGTCCAGTTCGGAGGCCAGACTCCGCTGAACCTCGCACTGCCACTGAAGGAAGCGGGCGTAAAGATCATCGGTACATCGCCAGAATCGATCGACCTCGCCGAAGACCGCAAACAATTCAACAAGCTGCTCGAAGATCTCGAGATCCCGCAAGCACCGGGCGTGATGGCCACTTCGATTGAAGAGGCCGTCGAGGGCGCGAAGCGGATCGGCTTCCCGGTGTTGGTACGCCCCTCGTATGTGCTCGGCGGGCGCGCCATGGTAATCGCCTATGACGAGCAGTCGATCGTTCGCTACATGCAGGAGGCGGTCGAGTATTCGCACGACCGGCCGGTGCTGATCGATCACTTTCTCGAAGACGCAATCGAAGTCGACGTCGACGCGTTGTCTGACGGCGAAGATGTGGTGATCGGCGGAATCATGCAGCATATCGAGGAAGCCGGCATCCATTCTGGCGATTCCTCGTGCGTGTTGCCCGCGGTCGATATCCCACAGTATCTGCTCGAGCGCATGCGGGAATATACCTTCAAACTGGCCAAGGCCTTGAAGGTAGTCGGGTTGATGAACATCCAGTTTGCAATCCCGCGCGGTAACGGTTACTCCGGCAATGGATCGGAGGGTGGTAAGGTCTACGTTCTTGAAGTCAACCCGCGCGCCTCGCGGACAGTGCCTTACGTCTCGAAGGCCACCGGCATCCCGATGGCGAAGATCGCCGCTCGCCTGATGACGGGCCGCAGATTGCGCGAATTCTTGCCGGACTTCATCGAGCGCCGCGCTGACCTCGACACGGGAAATTACTACTACGTGAAGTCTCCCGTATTCCCATGGAGCAAGTTCCCCGGGGTCGATACAGTCCTTGGCCCTGAGATGAAATCGACGGGCGAAGTTATGGGCGTCGCCGACAATTTCGGTGAGGCCTTCGCCAAGGCTCAGCTTGCTGCCGGTCAAAAGCTGCCGACGCAGGGAGCGGTGTTCATCAGTGTCACGGATCACGACAAGCGCCAGGTCGCCCCCGTAGCCCGCAAATTCGTTGACATGGGCTTTAAACTCGTCGCCACGGCCGGCACCGCAGATGTGATCGAAGCGGCCGGCATGAACGTCGAGCGTGTTTATAAGGTCAAAGAAGGACGCCCAAACGTCGTCGACTTCATCAAGGGTCAGCGCATCCAGCTCGTGATCAACACTCCCACCGGCCAGGAACCGTGGTTCGACGAGAAAGCGATCCGCCGGGCTGCGGTCGTGGCACGCATTCCCACGATCACGACGTTGGCGGCGGCCCGAGCCGCGGCCGAAGGTATCGCTGCCTTGCAGCGCGGAGAAGTCACCGTCCACGCACTGCAACAGTTACACGCCGAGCGTGCGGTAAATCGATAAGCGGAAACAGACCACCATCTGGAAGAAGGCAAGGGAAAAGCCTGCGTCGTGCTCTTTGTGGTCTAAGCCTTTCGGATTGAAGTAGACTAATGCCATGCTGCTTCATGGCATTCTTCCACCGATCACCACGCCGTTTTATCCCGACGGCAACGTGTATTTCAAAAAGCTCGAAGCCAACGTCGAGCGGTACTCGCGCACTCCGGTAGCGGGTCTCGTCGTTCTGGGTTCGACCGGAGAAGCGCTCATGCTCTCCGATCAGGAGAAGCTGGATGTCTTCAAGGTCGCACGCGAAGCTGCTGCCCCCAGCAAAGTCCTGATTGCCGGTACCGGGATTGAGTCTGCCATTGAGACCCTTCGCCTGACCGAATACGCCGCGAAACTCGGCTATGACGTCGCCATGGTGCGCACACCCCACTACTACAAGAAGCAGATGCTGCCGGCGAATATGCTCGCGTTTTATCGCACAGTCGCCGACCGCTCTCCTATCCCAGTCATCATCTACAGCTTCCCGCAGGCTACTGGATACGACATTCCCGCCGAACTCGTGATTGAACTCGCCGAGCATCCCAATCTGATTGGCATCAAGGAATCGAGCGGCGACGTCGAAAAGGTCTTCAGGATGGTGAATGGTACGAGTCATGTGAAGCGCAGCGCGACTGTCACCGAAACATTCGAGGCGGTTACGCCGCGAATGCTGGCCGCCCCTGGCGTGGACACACAGAATGGCGGTGATCTGGTTCCAGTCGGAGCACTTGGGGGAGCAAAGGAGTCAAAGCCATCGTCGTCTGCTGTCACGGTCGTCGGTACGATGAAGACCCGCCAGAAAGAAATCGGATTCCAGGTTCTGGTCGGCGCCGCACACAAGCTGCATCCCTCGCTCGATGCGGGTGCAGTCGGTGCCATCCTGGCGTTTGCTTGTCCGGCTCCCACCGCGTGCTACGAGATCTACGCTGCATGGAAAGAAGGCGACGCCGAATTAGCCCGCGTCAAGCAGGAGCGGATTGCTAAGGCGGCACAACGCGTTGGCGATCTTGGCGTCCCGGGCTTCAAGTACGGCATGGACCTCAACGGATACTACGGCGGACCCGCGCGGTTGCCGTTCCTGCCTCTGACCGGAGCACTCAAGCAGGAGATTGAGCAACTGCTAGCCGACATTCGCAACTAGGAGTCGCACGTGGAAGTCAAACCTCCTGACAGCGAGAAACTGCCGCCGCTATCCGAGCAGATGAAAGCGTGGTCGGCGGCCCTGTCAGCTGAACTGCGAGACTGGCCGCAGATCACTCAGAAGGCTTTCTTTGGTTTCACCGCCTTATACCGCGGCGAGATAATGTTCGGTCTGCTGCCGCGGACCCGCAGTATCTTCAGGGGAAATGCTGTTGCATTCCGCTTTGACCGGCCGAGTCGCGCGATTCGCACCCGCATTGAAAAAGATCCGCGCATCGCCGCGTTCGACAAGGATCGCACACGCTGGTTTACATTCGAACTCTCCCACGATACCGATCTTCATGATGCGCTCGACTACTTGGCGACGGCACTTGAGGCCACCCCTACCTCGAAGAAAAACAAATAGTTGACTCCGGCTTGTGATTCAAATCACAGCGGCGTATACTATCTTCGAACGAACGTTCGAATTAACGGGGCCTTGGGGGCTATGGGGAGTCCTTCTACGGCAAGGCGAATCACTTCGCGCCGGCACCACGCTGCGCCGCCGGCTCCGAAGACGCGCTACGACCTGCGCCTTGCCGAAATTCTCGCTCACGCAACCGAAGTTTTCTGCAGAAAAGGCTATGAAGGCGCCTCCATGCGTGACCTGTCTCGGGAAAGCGGGATGTCTCTCGCGGGGCTCTATTACTATTTCGAATCGAAAGAGCGCCTGCTTTACCTCATTCAGAAACACACCTTCGCCACCATCGTTCGGCGCCTCAAGGCGCGCCTCGAAGATGTGACCGATCCGGAGGTTCGCGTCCGGCTGTTTATCCTGAATCATCTTGAGTATTTCCTCGCCAACCAGGCAGCCATGAAGGTCCTCTCACACGAAGACGAAGTCCTGAAGAAAGGCTTTGGTGCGGAAGTGGCGGCGATCAAGCGCGAGTATTACCGAATTTGTGTGGGATTGCTGGATGAGTTGAAGCGAGAGCGCCGACTGCAGTTTACGACTCGGCTCGCCGTGCTCAGCCTTTTCGGCATGATGAATTGGATTTACACCTGGCACAGTCCGCGCATCGACGCCGATGCCGCGGTGATTGCCGGTGAAATGGGAGATATTTTTCTGCGAGGTGTGCTGGCGAGTAAAGCAACATGAGCGGGCAGACGAATGACTCGACGAGTCGATTGGGGTACGAAGGGTTTTAGCGGGTACGGCTTCCACCATCCGTTGAGGCGGCAAGATTCGCGGCTTCGGCCGCTCAGGCAATTCCAAAGGAGTGCTTTCCATGGCGACGACAGTGCAACCGGCAAGCGGTGAAACCACCAAGCAGCTTGTGAACTATCGCACCGACGGCGGAGTCGCCGTGATTGAGATGTGCGATCCACCTGCCAACACCTACACGTATGAGATGAACCGTCAACTCGACGACGCCATCCTCAGGGCGAGAATGGACAACGACGTCTACGTCATCGTCCTTAGGGGTGCTGGCGACAAGTTCTTCTCCGCCGGAGCGAACATCAAAATGCTCTCCAGCGTCGATCCGACCTTCAAGTACTACTTCTGCCTGCACGCAAATGAAACGCTGCTGCGCCTGGAGCACACGCCAAAGCTTGTCATCGCCGCAATCAACGGCCACTGTGTCGGCGGAGGCCTCGAAATCGCGATGGCTGCTGACATCCGCATCGCGCGCAAAGACGCCGGTAAGATCGGATTGCCCGAAGTAAACCTTGGCGTATTACCCGGAACGGGCGGCACACAAAGGCTTTCTCGGCTCGTAGGCAAGAGCAGGGCGATCGAGTTGATGGTCACCGGCAACACGTTCTCGTTCGAAGAGGCCCTCGAATTCGGCATCATCAACGACATCTACGAACGCGAGGGCTTTATGGAAAACATCATGGAGTATGCCCGCCAGTTCTGCCCGCCGAACAAGGCGGCAAAGGCCGTTGGGCGCATCAAGCGGGCGGTGCAGACCGGTTGGGAGATTCCGATGGAGTCCGCATTGGCAGTCGAGCGCGAAAATCAGCAACTGCTCTTCCAGAGCGAAGACGCAAAGGAAGGTCTGGCCGCGTACGTGGAAAAGCGCCCGGCAACGTTCAAAGCCAGATAGCTCGTGTAGGGACGGGCACCTCGCCCGTCCCGCCGGCAAAGCCGGCGTGAGGACCCTTGGGGATGCTTGCAGCGACGAAGGTGAATATAAAGCCCGGCCGCTTGTTGATCGATGGGCAATGGGTCGACGGCGCAAATAAGTTCGACACCATTAATCCGGCGACAGAAGAAGTGTTGACGGAAGTGGTCGAAGCCTTACCCGCCGACGTCGATCGCGCTGCCCAGGCTGCCCGCCGAGCCTTCGAAGACCGCGACGGTCGCTGGCGCAAGGTTTCGGCCAGCGAACGTGGACGCCTGCTCTGGAAACTTGCTGACCTGGTCGAGAAGAACGTCGACGAACTCGCGGAACTCGAGACTCTCGATGACGGGAAGCCGATCTTTGAATCCCGCTACATCGATATGCCCATGGTCATCGATGTCCTGCGTTATTACGCGGGACTGGCGACCAAGATCCACGGGGAAACGGTCAACACGTCTGAGGCCGCGTTCACCTACACACTGCGCGAGCCGGTCGGCGTCGTTGGCTTGATAGGTCCCTGGAATTTCCCGTTGCTGTTGGCATCCTGGAAGTTGGGTCCAGCGCTGGCGTGCGGGAACACCGTGGTTCTGAAGCCCGCCGAGCAGACGCCGCTCACGACGCTGAAGCTGGGCGAACTATCAATCGAGGCAGGATTCCCCGCCGGAGTGATCAACATTCTGACCGGAGGACCGGAGACTGGCAAAGCCCTCGTCGCACATCCCGAAATCGATAAAATCGCGTTCACCGGTTCGACTGCCGTAGGCAAAGAAATCATGCGCGGCGCGGCCGATACGCTCAAGCGCGTCACGCTCGAACTCGGCGGAAAATCACCCAACATTGTTTTCTCCGACGCGGATGTCGATGGCGCAGTTAAGGGTGCGATCAACGGCATCTTCTACGGCAAAGGCGAAGTCTGTAACGCGGGTTCGCGCCTCTTTCTGGAGAGCAAGTTAAAGGACGAATTCACGGAGAAGCTCATCGCACGTGCGTCGAAGATGCGCCCTGCAGACCCGCTCGATCCGAAAACACGTCTCGGCACGATTGTCAGCCGGGAACAAATGAAAACCGTTCTGGGTTATATCGACGCAGGGAAAAGCGAGGGCGCGACACTAGTACGAATGGGAGACCCCCCGGCTCTGCCGGGGAGGCAGTAGAAGTTTGACAGATACCGGAGTCCATCGCGGAGACTCCCAGACGTGAGCCGCCAAGCACACGAAAGGGAGTTCGCGATGGAC
>Ga0335077_10003466_pt1 | contig 19067 bp, 11 predicted proteins | sample Lox_Sample_31_FD_207151 | JGI IMG/M metagenome (GOLD analysis project Ga0335077, IMG submission 207151) | Soil microbial communities from Loxahatchee National Wildlife Refuge, Florida, United States - Lox_Sample_3.1 | ecosystem: Environmental > Terrestrial > Soil > Wetlands | place: USA...
TCCACCAGAATTCCCACTGCCAGGGCCAGCCCCCCGAGCGTCATCACATTTACAGTCTCATTTAGCAGGTGCAGGATGGCCAGCGAGGTCAGAATGGAAAGGGGAATCGAGATGCAAACAATCAAAGTGCTGCGCCAGCTTCCCAGGAAAAGGAGGATCATAAGCGCAGTCAGTAAAGCGGCCAGAACGGCTTCTTTGAGCACGCCATTAATTGCCGCCCGCACGAAGACGGACTGGTCGAAGAGCAGTTTCAGGTTGAGCGCCGGCGGCAGCGTGGAGCGGATGCGCGGCAGCATCTGCTTAATACGCCGCACAATCTCGAGTGTGGAAGCGCCTCCGTTCTTGAGGACCGTCAGCAGCGATCCGCGGATTCCATTGTGCCGGACAATGTTGGTTTGAATGGCGTAGCCATCACGCACGTGAGCCACGTCGCGTATGTACACCGTGGAACCATTCGCTTGCTTGACGGGCAGGTTATTGAAGGCGTCGACAATTTCCGGGCTCCCGTTCAACTTGATGTTGTATTCCCGTGTACCGATCTTCGCGGTGCCGGAGGGAAGAATGATATTTTGCGCGTTAATGGCATTGGACACATCGCTGGCCGAAAGACCCTGAGCGTACAGGGCACGGAGATCGATGTCCACCATGATCTGGCGGGGACGGCCGCCGAACGGCAGTGGAAAACTGGCGCCCTGCACGTTGGCCATCTGCGTACGGATGAAGTTGTATCCGTAATCGTAAACCTCCTGCTCGCTCATGGTTTCGCTGGAAATGCTTAGCTGCAGAATGGGGACACTCGAGGCGTTGTAACGCAGGATCGCGGGCGGAAAAATGCCTTGCGGTAGTGAATGCAAAACCGATTGCGAGCCGGCGGCGAGCTGCGCCACGGCTGCCTCGATCTTGGCGTTCGGCTGGAAATAAACTTTGATCACCGCGATGCCCGGCAGCGACTGAGACTCCATGTGCTCGATGTCGTTGACGGAGGTGGTGAAGGAGCGCTCGCAGCGGATGGTGATGACCTCCGCCATCTCTTCAGGAGAGACTCCGGAATAGCTCCAGATGACGCTGGCTACGGGGATGTTGATTTCCGGAAAGATGTCGGTGGGCATGCGGAAGATAGCCAGCACGCCCAAAATGACAATGACCATTGCCATCACCACAAAGGTATACGGGCGCTGTAAGGCGAGGCGGACTATCCACATGGCACGATTGCGATGTTTTCATTACATGGCACGGCAATCGGGAGTGTCAAATACGCGAGCATGAAGAGGCGCGGGATCTCCTGCGCCTCTCACACCGGACCGGCGGAGCGATTAGAACTCGTAACGCAAAGCGAACTGCATGATTCTCGGATTCGACAGCAGTCTGGTATATTTTCCGAACGCCGTGGCGTTGTCCAAATTCGTGTTGATCGACTGGACGTCAAATCGCACGCTGTTCGGAACATTGAACACCTCCCAGCGGAACTGCACGCTATGGCTCTCGGAATACGGCATCTTCCAGCGTTTGCCCAGTCCCATATCCCAGCCAAATACGCCATCGCCGCGCAGGTTGTTGCGAGCTCCGGATTCACCGGGGTAACCGACCTGGAAATCAAGGAGCGCCGCGCCTGGGTTTCCAAAAGCGTTGACGGTGCCATCTCCGTTCTTGTGGACCGCCGTCGAGGGAAGGCCCCCAACGGGGTTCGCTTCACCGCCGAGCTGCCAGTTGGTCGGCCAGGTTGCGCCGCTGAAAACGCTGAAGGGGAAACCGCTCGTCCAGCGGTAGATGCCAGACAGTTGCCACCCGCCGATCAGGGCGTCCATCGCGCCGCCCACCCCGGTGCCGAAACGTTTGTTGTGGCCAAAAGGCAGTTCGATGACCCAGTTTCCATTGATCTGATGAGCGGTATCGAAGTCCGACACTGCCCGCAGCGCCTTGCGATCCCATGAATTGATCACGTTTCCGCTCAGTGCGGCCCACGCGCCGATGCGCTCAGCATCCGATGCCAGGTCAATCGACTTGGAGAACGTGTAGTTCAAATCGAACTGCACACCTTGCGAGTAGCGCTTTCGCAGCGCTAGTTGCAATCCGTTGTAGTTGGAGTTGCCTATCGAGCGCCAGGCGTAGAGCGACGCGTACTGTGGATTGTAAAACGCGTTGGGCCCGAATTTGCTGCACCCGTTGGGGCAGCCGACGCCAGGATAGTCAAGCACGAACAGACCAGTGGTCTCGTTGTGGAGAAATCCGCTCATAATCGAGTAGGCAGCCTGTAGCGGAGTGAGCCCACTTTGTCCTGAGAGACTTGGAAGGTTGGGGAAAATATTTCCCCAGTAAGGCGCTGTCGAACCAACCAGGGCCGGAGTGATGGCCGAAGTGGGGGTACCAGCAGCCGCCAGTTGGGAGAAGCGGGTGGCTGCCCGGAAATAATCCACACCGCTGGCCTTATCCACCAGGTCGAGCGGCATGGCCAGGTCTTCCTGAGTCAGCAGCCTGTGTGCCAGATGCCCAACATAGGAAGCCTCGATAACCACGCTTTTGGGCAGCTCCCGGCTGATCGAAAACGCTAGCTGATAGGAGTACGGGGTCTTGATGCCGTTGTCGAGTCCCCAGAAGATGTTGCCGGGAATCGGAGGCGGCGTTTGCGGGAAGCCTCCTGGCGGTGCCGGTGCAAGAACTGCGCTCGGAACCTCATTTAAGCTGGTGAGCCGCGGCGCAGTGTCCAGTCCGTAAGTAGCGGCTGGACTCGTAATCAATGTCGAAAGGCCGTACGAGCCGCTTTGATCGAACGTGCTCAGCAGGCCGGCGCCAATGTGATCATAGACGACGCCAAAACCCGCGCGGATGGATGTCTTGCCCTCCCCGAGGATGCGCTTGAGAAATGCCGATTTCGGCGAAGGGACATAGGCAATTCCCAGCCGTGGAGCGAAATTCTTGTAGTCCCAGTTGTAATATCCCGGTTTGCCGTTGGCGGGTCCGGCCAGATTGAGCGAGATGGTGGGATCGGCGTTCGAGGGGATGCCGGCGTACATATCGTTCGAACGCGTGTTGAACCACTGGCTCGTATTGATATTCGGCGCCACCTGCAAACCAGTGGTCTCCCAGGGGGGCGAGAGCAGCTCGTAGCGTAACCCGTAAGTGATAGTCAGGTGCGGTTTTATGCGCCAAGAATCCTGGACGTAAAACTCGTATTCATCAGCCGCCCAGTGGCGGGTTACCGGAGTGCCTTGGGGGAGCATATTACCCTGGCGGTCGTAATTGTAGCGCGCGTCTCCCTGGGGCACGCTGCCCAACAGAGCGATCAGCGGGTAATCGTAGGAATTATTAAACGACGGAAGCACTGCCGGGAAATTACTGAGCACCGGGTCCATAAATGTTCCGGTATTCGCGATACCGGCTGCAGTGAGCCATGAGGCGTTGGTCACGCCGTCACTGAACGAGTTTGCCAGACTGGTGCGCGGATTCCGGATGAGCCGTATATTGGTGCCGATGCCGATGGTATGGTTTCCCTTTTTCCAAGACAGGTCATCCACAAAGTTGTGAACCGGGGCGGTGAACGCATGGCTATACGAGAAATTGTTGGGGGCGTTGGGGGCATTATCGTTGATTCCGCGGAACTGGATCCACGCCTGGTCGGAGTTTCCCAGCACGCCTTGGCTCTGGCGGGTCAGGCCGTACCGGAAGTTGTTGATCAGGCTCGGGGTCAAGATCGCCGTATAACCAGCGACAAAGCCCTTGCTGTGGTCGACATCTGTCTCGAGCGGGCTCAGTCCCGGCAGGTACGGCGCACCATTCTGAGTATCTTGCTGCAGATTCCCGCGCCAGAACAGCGTGTGGCGTCCGTCTTCGGTCAGCAGGTAGTCCAAGCGCGCGATATAGGTGTCAAAGCTGTTGTGGATCGGCGCCGCAAACCGGTACCCGCCGTAGTTCAATCCATCCCCCGCACCGGTGTCGTTGGGCAAGGGGTATGTCTTAAAGAAGTTCATCACCACCTGGCTGGGCCCGACATGCAACGGATCCATCGCGGCCAAGTCCCCTGGCGATAAACTTTTGACCGCCACAGATCCGGGACAGTTCCCGTTCGAATCCACGCTCACCGTACAGTACTGGTATTGCATGATGCCCTGGCGGAGGGTCGCGGTCGGAACCACGCGCAACGTGCTCTGGGCTTCCGCGTCCCGGCGTCCTTCAGCATTCAAGAAAAAGAACGCGCGATCCTTCTTGATCGCGCCTCCAAGGGTGCCCCCGAAGATGTTGCGGATGAGCTCCGGCGGCTTGTTCGCCTGCCCGTTCTCCAGCTCCGATAGCTTGATGAAATAGTCATTCGCTGTCGTCGCCGTATTGCGGTTGTATTCGTAAAGCGAGCCGTGAAAGTTATTCGTCCCACCCTTGGTAACAATAGAAACCTGAGCTCCTGAGGAACGTCCGCCTTGGGCATCGTAGTTCGTAGTCTCGACCCGGAACTCCTGCATGGAGTCGGGCGTCATGCGCAGCACGGAGGTAAAGGCCAGACCGCGGGTTTGGTCGTTCACGTCCACGCCATCCAGCATGATGTTGCTCTGGTCGCTGTGGGCGCCATTGACCGCGCCGCTCCGCGTATCGGTCATAACGTCCATGTCCGCGCGGCTCCCCAGATAGACCACGCCTGGCTGCATGCTATAGAGAGCGGCCACGTCACGGGCTTCCAGGGGCAACTGCTTGACCTGATTCTCGTTGATGACTGAGCCCACCGATGCGTCCACCGTGTTGAGCATAGGAGCCTCGGCCGTTACCGCCACCACCTCTGTAGTCCCACCGACCTCGAGGATGACGTTCATAGTGGCCGGGTTGCTAACCTCAAGCCGCAAATCGCTCCCTTCGTACTTTTTGAATCCGGGCGCCTCTACTCTCAGACGGTACGTGCCAGGTACTACCTGCAGAAACTCGTAAGCCCCAGCGCCGCTGGCGGTCGTTTGGCGCTCCAGGCCCGTCGCCGTGTTGGTCAGCGTGACCTGTGCCTTTGGTACAACGGCCCCACTCTGATCGGTAACCGCCCCTCGTAGCGAGCTGTTGGCCTGGCCCAGGAGTGTACCGGCGAAAAGCGCAGCGATAGCCAGAACACAAGTAACAGCAAGAATCGTGGTTTTGCTAGTCATAACAAGCGCCCCCTTGTGGCCGGTTCGCGTGGACTGGCCCGAAACCTGTTAGCCAGAGATAATACGCCACCATTCGGGGTGAGTTCAACTCAAATCGTGGTGGAACGCTCAAAATCGGTGTTAAATCCTGGGGTGAGTCGGCTAGAAACGGCAAGTTTGCAGCATCCTGGAGGAGCGGCGGCGCGTACTGGCGGGCCCGCGAAAACGATCGCCGGCAGCGCGCTTACTGAACCGGGTTCGCCGCTTTGCTCAGTTGCTCGGCGCGCTGCTGTTCGCCTGCTGCCTCGGAGTGACGGCCGGTGAGGGCGTAAACTTCGGCCAGGCTTCTGTGAGGTTCGGGGTCGTCAGGCCGCAGGTTCGCCGCCTCGCCGAAGTAGCGAATTGCGTCAGGATACTCGTGGGCGGCCTGGCTCTTCCGCGCAATTCCGAGTACGGTCACGTAGAGCAGATTTGCCGTCTGCGAATCTGTCTGGTTGAGTTGGTGCGCATTTCGGAGAGCCTGATAGGCCGGCAAGTCTTCGCCTAGCTTTGCTAGAACCGCTCCATAGAGAGCGTTCAATTGAAAGATGTCCGGCCATCGCTTCACGGCATTGGCAATCGGGGAACGCGCCTCCTCAAAGCGGTTTAATCGAAAGTAGGTGAACGCCAGATTGTATTGCATTTGCGGTGATTGTGGCGACAGTTCCGCGGCGCGCTGCAAAGGTTTGAGCGCGGCTTGCAGGTCCCCGTGCTGGCCATAGATCGTCCCCAAGGCCGTCAGTTTTTCGGCATTGTCGGGATCATACAGGCGGTCGCACGCCGCGCGCGCTTCGCTCGGCGGACCCGCTTCCAGCTTTCGCGCGCATTCCGATCTCAGCCGGGTGTCTTCGGCGTCTTGCCGGCGAAGTTCCGCCGACAACGCTACCGCCTCTTTCGCTTCCGGCTCGCGCCCCTCCTTGCGGTACACAAGTCCCAGCTGGTAATGAGCGATGCTGTCGCGAGGGTTGATCGCGGCGGCTTGTTTCAGCCACTTTTCAGCGGCTGGCAAATCGCCCTGCTTGAAGTAAGCGAGCCCAAGGTAATAAGCCGTGTCGGGGAAAGGAGGTTTGGCGATCGCTTGATTCAAATTCCGGATGGCTCCCACGAAGTCTTGGTCCAACAGGTCCAGTCTGCCCAGATAATACGAAACGTTGGGATGCTCTCCAATTTCCCGCCGTACGGCTTCAAATTCCCGCCGCGCTTCAGCTGATTCCTTGAGTTCGAAAAGCGCTACCGCCAAAGGAAATCGCGCGCGCATCACCAGCTTCGGATCGAGGTGGAGGGCGGCTCGGAATTCCCTGGCGGCTTCTTCGTACCGATCTTGCCGGAGAGCGTCGTAGCCCTTCCCCAGGTGAGCTTCAGGCGTGTCCTGTGCGCTGCCCAGCGCCGCTATCAGGATCAGCGGTGCGAACAACCCGGCGATTTCTCGGATGAGAGTCGATTGCATCACTTTCTGAAGATTCGGTTATATTTTAGCCCTGCCCGGCGTGTTAGATTCTTAAGTGCCAGATGTGAATCTCTCCGGGCGCCGCCTTCCAAGACGTAACTTTCTCATCCGGTCCTGCCAGGGAGCCTCGGCGGCTTTGCTACGCACTTTCCCTTTTTTTCGACCACTGTCTTCGCAGACCATACCCGCCGCGGATGGCGAGTTTCGGCTGCAACCACACTATCGCGCGCAGACGCCGCTGGATGACACAATCTACAAGGCCGACGCGCGGCTTGACGACTTCCCCGGCGAAAAATATCACGACCAGATCGCCCAAATCCTTGCCGAATGGAGCGCGGGCCTGTTGCACTCTCCACAAGATCTTCAGGCGGTCGAAAAGGTTCTGTCGCCAGGTTTCTTGGGATCTTCACCAATACCAAGGGAATCAAGGCTCGCGCGTCCCGGTCCTATAATTGAAGTCCGGCGGCTCACTTTCGCACCAGACTCTCTCGATCCGCGCGCCTTTCTCCAGCAACTGCGTTCCGCCTTGAGCAGCTTCTTAAAAATCGTAACTGCCGAGTTCCAGGTGATAGGAATTGACTTCCGCTCCACCCGGCTGCACACCCAGGTGCGCTACGAGTTGGTGGGCACCGGCCAGGGCTTCTACCGTCAGCAGCGAGTAGGCGATTGGAATCTCGAATGGGAGGCGACTCCGTCGGGCGAGTATCGCCTCGTCAGATGGAGAATCACGGACGAGACCCGCAGCCGCTCCTCCGTACCCTGCTACGCGGAGATTACTGCAAAGGCGTTTAGCGGCAATTCTTCCTACTCTCGACAGCTGCTGCGGGGAGTAGATTATTGGCGCACGGCGCTTGACGGCGCATGCGGGATCGATATTTACGGCCACAACGGCTTGTCTGTCGGAGATATCGACGATGATGGTTTCGACGATCTGTACGTCTGCCAGCCCGCGGGCCTGCCCAACCGTCTCTATCGAAACCGGGGCGACGGGACGTTTGAAGACATCACAGAAACGTCCGGCGTCGGGATTCTCGAGAATACAGCGTGCGCGATCTTTGCCGACTTCGACAACGATGGACGCCAGGACTTGATCGTCGTGCGCGCCAGCGGCCCTCTGCTTTTTCTCAATGAAGGCGGCGGCAAGTTTCGCCCAAAGCCCGGCGCCTTTCAATTCGCCAGCGCTCCCCAGGGCACCTTCACGGGCGCGGCGGCGGCGGATTACAACCGCGACGGCTGGCTAGACATCTACTTCTGCCTTTACGTCTACTACCAGGGCGCGGATCAATACAAATACCCCACACCGTACTACGACGCGGAGAACGGTCCTCCCAATTTCCTGATGCGCAACAACGGCGACGGAACCTTTCGCGACGCGACGGCGGAATCCGGTCTGGATAAAGACAACACGCGCTACAGTTTTTGCTGCGGCTGGGGCGACTACAACCGCGACGGATGGCCGGACCTATATGTCGTCAACGACTTTGGCCGGAAGAATCTGTACCGCAACAACGGCGACGGAACGTTCACCGATGTCGCCGGGCAAGCGGGAGTCGAGGACATCGGTGCGGGCATGAGCGTGTGCTGGTTCGACTATGACGGCGACGGCGCCGAGGACCTCTACGCAGCCGACATGTGGACCGCCGCCGGCGAACGAATCTCGAATCAGGAAAGCTTTCAAAAAGAGGCCCCCGGATCAGTGCGCGGACTCTATCAGAAACACGCCATGGGCAATTCTCTTTTTCGAAACCACGGCGATGGCACTTTTGAGGATCGAACCGTCTCTGCTGGCGCCGGCATGGGCCGATGGTCCTGGTCGAGCGACGCCTGGGACTTTGATCACGACGGTTTCCCCGATCTCTACATTGCGAACGGCATGCTTTCCGGCGCCTTGCGCGAAGACCTCAATAGTTTTTTCTGGCGGCAGGTGGTGGCCAAATCTCCTGCTGAAGCCAAGGCGTCGCATGACTACGAACAGGGTTGGAACGCCATCAATGAGCTGATCCGCGCCGACCACTCGTGGAGCGGGTTCGAGCGGAACGTCTTTTACGCGAACAACCGCGATGGAACGTTCTCCGATGTTTCCGGTGCCGTGGGTCTGGACTTCATCGAGGATGGCAGAGCATTCGCCTTGGCCGACTTCGATCATGACGGCCGGCAGGAAGTATTCCTGAAGAATCGCAATGGCCCGCAGGTGCGCGTGCTGAAGAACGTAATACCAGACCTGCCGCCGTCCATCGCCTTCCGCCTTCGCGGCCGGATGAGTAATCGCGACGCCATCGGCGCGGTGGTCACGGTGGAAACTGAATCGGGACGCCAGACCAGACTGCTGCAAGCCGGATCAGGGTTTCTTTCCCAGCACAGCAAAGAGTTGTTCTTCGGCCTGGGAGAAGCCAGGGGCCCCGTAAAGGCATCGATCCGGTGGCCGAGCGGACTGGTTCAGCAACTCAGCGGCCTCCCGGCCAACTACAGAATCTGGGTTGAAGAGGGCGCCGAGCCGTCTCGGATCGAGTCGTTCCGGTCCGCGTCCCTGAAAGGCCGCTCCACCGCTCAGGAAAGCGAACCGCTCCCGGCCACGGTGGAAACCTGGCTGCTGGCTCCGATGACCGCGCCGGACTTTTCTCTCCTTGACTTGAGCGGACAGACTCGGACACTCTCCGGGCTTCGCGGCAGGCCGGTGCTTCTCAATTTCTGGACGGCTGCCTCGCCGGGTTGCCGCCAGGAATTGACAGTTCTCACACAGCTCCATTCAGGTTGGGCGCCTCAACGTCTTCACGTGGTTGCGGTGAACATGGGCGATGGAACGGAAGGCGTGCGTGCCCTGGCGCGCGAGCGCGAGTTTTCATTCCCCGTCCTTCTCGGATCGGAAGACGTAGCCGGCATTTACAATCTGCTCTTTCGTTACCTTTTTGACCGCCATCGCGACATCGCTCTTCCTACATCGTTCCTGATCGACGAGAAGGGAGACATCGTCAAGGTTTATCAGGGACCGTTGAAACTAGGGAATATTGAACAGGATTTCCGGCACATACCCCACACCACCGCGGAGCGCCTTGTGAAGGCGCTGCCCTTTCCGGGTGTCACCGCAACCTATGAGTTCGCGCGAAATCACCTCTCCTTCGGCTCGGTTTTCTTTCAGCGGGGCTATTTCGATCAGGCTGAAGCGTCGTTCCGGCTCGCCCTTCGCGACAATCCATCCAGCGCCGAGGCCCACTACGGTCTGGGGAGCGTTTGGCTGAAGCAGGACAAAAACCGCGAAGCGTGGGACAGTTTCGAGCGCGCCGTGAAAGCTAACGCCAGCTATCCCGACACTCTGGCCAACGCCTGGAACAACCTTGGCCTTCTGGCAACACGAGAGGGACGCACCGGCGAGGCCATCGGCTACTTTCAAGAAGCTCTCCAGCGGAATCCCGATCACTGGATCGCCCTCGAAAATCTCGGCAATGCTTATCGCCAGCTGAAACGATGGAATGAAGCCCGCACGGCGCTAGAGCGGGCGATTGCGGTGAGACCCGAGGATCCCGAGTCCAACTACAGTCTTGGCATGGTCTTTGCGCAATCCGACGACACCGAGCACGCCTACCAGTATCTGCAAAAGGCGTTGAAGCTTCGTCCCGCTTATCCAGAGGCGCTGAACAACCTCGGCGTTCTCTATCTGCGCACCGGGCGGCGGGACGAGGCGATTGCGAAGTTCGAAGAGTGCATCCGTGTGGCGCCCGCGTTCGACCAGTCTTACCTGAACCTCGCACGGGTCTATCGCCTGGAAGACAAGCCGGAAAAGGCTCGGACCATTCTCCTCGAACTCCTGAAGCAGCATCCAGGTCACGTGCAGGCTCAGAGTGCGCTCGATCAACTGCGGTGACAAGCCGAGGCTGCTAAGATTGGTTCACTTGCGCTGTGTGCTATGAGATGGTTCTATACGGCTCTTGCGGTGATCGCACTTAGCAGCGCGCGTCCCCAGGGACGGCCTCAGAACCTGGAAGGTTCCGCCACGTTGCAAGGGTCGGTTCGCGACGCGCAAGGACACCCCGTTTCCGCCGCCACGGTCCACCTGCAGTGCAAGACCGGCGAACCCTCTCTCAGCGTGCACGCGGATCCGGCTGGAAACTATCGCTTTCCCGCGCTTCACGAGGGAACTTACACGCTGCGCGCCGAGTCCAGCGGATATAGCGTCTTCGTACTTGGCCCCTTCGCCCTCGGACCAAAGGAAGTTAGGAAGGTCGAGCTCACCCTCGAACCCGCGTTCTTCGACGAACCTAATTTTATTGTGGCGGGAGTCACTGACACGACGAGCCACGGCGGCCACGGTTCCGATACGGTTTTGCGCTCGAGCGAAGCACTGGCCAGAGCGACTGCTTCGCTGGGCAGGGAGTCGCATGGATCGCCGGCTCCATCGGCCGACCAGTTGCGCCAGGCCGTCGAGCGCGAACCCACCAACGCCGGCTTGCACCACTCGCTCGGCGATGCCGATGAGAAGCTGGGGAATTCCCTCGAAGCAGTTCGCGAATATCAGCGCGCCGCGGAGTTGGATGCGACTGAGTCCAATCTGTTTGATTGGGGGGCCGAACTGCTTGCGCATCGCGCGGCCGATCAGGCCATCGAAGTTTTCTCCAAAGGCAATCATCTCTATCCGCATTCGGTGCGGATGATGCTGGGCCTCGCCGCAGCCCGGTATTCCCGCGGCGACTACGATCAGGCCGCGCAACGTTTTTTCGAAGCGTGCGACCTGAATCCCAGCGATCCCGGCCCATACTTGTTCTTAGGCAAAGTGCAGAGCGCCGAGATTCTGCAATCAGACGGTTATTTGGAGAGGATGCGTCGCTTTGCCCGGCTCCAGCCCGATAATGCGTTGGCCAATTACTATTACGCTGCCGCTCTTTGGAAGCGGTGGAGCGGCCCATCGGACGCCGACACTCGGGCGAAAGTGCATTCCTTGCTGGAGAAGGCTGTCCGTCTCGATTCCAATCTGGGCGCGGCCTATCTGCAACTCGGTGTTTCCTACGCCGACCAGAAAGACTTCCTGAATGCGATCTCTGCTTATCAAAAGGCGATCGCCGTAAGTCCCCGGTTGGAAGAGGGGCACTATCGCCTGGCGCAAGCCTACCGTTTAGCCGGCCAAGAGCTGAAGGCGCAACACGAATTCGAACGGCATGCACAGTTATCAAAAGAATCTGCGGCAGACCAAGAGCGCGAACGGCGTGAAATCCAGCAATTTGTTTTTGCCTTACGCGGGAACTCCGCTTCGCCGCCGCACTAGCAGCTCAGGCGGGCAATCACGGCATTGGTGAACTCGGTAGTGGAGCTTTTGCCGCCCACGTCCCCCGTGAGGTACTTCCCGTCGGAATAGACTCCTTCAATCGCGCGTTGCAGGCGCTGCGCGGGCTCACGTTCCCCGAGGTGCGCCAGCATCAGCGCGGCCGACTGCATGAGAGCGGTGGGATTGGCCTTGCCCTGCCCGGCAATATCGGGCGCGGTGCCGTGTACCGCCTCAAAAACTGCGTCGTGTTCGCCCAGATTGGCGCCGGGCACGATTCCCAACCCTCCCACCAGGCCCGCGGCGAGATCGGAGACAATGTCACCATACAGATTCGGCAACACCAGAACATCGAACATCTCCGGCCGCATCACCAGCTGCATGCAGGTATTGTCGACGATCAATTCCTCGTACTGGACTTCGGAAAACTCCGCCGCCACCTCCCGGCAGCACTTCAGGAACAGCCCGTCGCTCAATTTCATGATGTTGGCCTTGTGCACCGCCGTGACCTTCCTACGGCCATTCCGGCGAGCAAAGTGAAATGTGGCGCGAGCGATGCGGATGGAAGCCGTCCGCGTGATGACTTTCAGACTTTCCACCACGTCCTTGACAACCTCGTGTTCCAAGCCTGAGTACAAGTCTTCGGTGTTCTCGCGAAAAATCACCATGTCGATCGGCAAATCCCGGAACCTGGTCTTCAGGCCGGGCAGCATGCGCACGGGGCGGAAATTCGTAAACAGATCGAGCTTCTTGCGAAGAGCCACGTTAATGCTCTTATGACCGCCGGCAATCGGCGTTGCAGTAGGCCCTTTGAGGCCCACGTGCGTGCGATGAAGGGAGTGCAATACCGCCTTTGGCAGCATCTCGCCGGTTTCCGACAAAGTCTTGGCTCCCGCATCCACAAGCTCCCATTCCGCGGTGACCCCGGTGGCCTCAACCGCGCGCACGGTCGCCTCGGCCACCTCGGGTCCAATGCCATCGCCAGGAATCAGCGTGATGTGGTGAGTCATTTTCTTAGTATATGGGCGAAGTGTGTTTACTTCGTCCCAACGTGCAGCGCGACCGTCCCGCCAGTCATGCGCACAACTTCCACCGATCGAAATCCAGCTTTTCGCATATCATGAGCCAAGTCTTCGGCCGAAGGAAATTTGTCAATCGATGCGGGCAAATAGGCGTATGCATCGCGCGAACCGGAGAGCGCCCCGCCGATCCGGGGCAGCACCCAGCGTGAATAAAGCCCGTACAACTTGCCGAACATCGTGCCGCCGGGTTGTGAGAATTCCAGAATTGCGGCCATGCCGGAGGGTTTCAGCACGCGGTACATTTCGGCAAGGCCAGCTTGATAATTGGCCAGGTTGCGAAATCCGAACGCGACCGTTATCAGGTCGAGGGCGCCGTCCGACAAGGGCAAGCAGAGAGCGTCGGCCTCGAACAGCGGGCACGCCAAACCACGCCGCGCGATCTTCTCATGTGCCGCGGTGAGCATGGGATGACAAAAATCGCTGCCCACGACGGTGGCGGAAGATTTTGCACGAAGTGCGATCAGAAGGTCGCCGGTTCCACAGCATAGATCCAACGCGCGCGCGCCCGGTCGGTGCAAGATGTGCTGCACACGCTTGACGGTCTTCGTGCGCCACCAGCGGTCGAGGTTGAGCGAAAGAACGTGGTTGGCAAGATCGTAGCGCGGCGCAATGCGTTCAAACATGTCGCGCACCCAGCGCGAAGCTTCTTGCTGAGTGGAAGTGCCCGCGGGCGTTGTGCCTTTCATGCCAGCGCGGACCGGATCGCCGAGAGCACTGCGCCGTCATCCACGCCGGATACCACCGCTACTTCACCAATCTTCCGCGGCAGCACGAAATGTACTTGTCCCTGGATGGTTTTCTTGTCTTTGACCAGGCGGGACGCAATTCGTTCCGCAGGAATGTCACGCAACCCAGGGATGGGGCCGTAACGGTCCACCGCGTCGAGAATGTCGGCGGCATTTTGGGCGTCCACGTGCCCGAGAGTTTTGGCCAGATGCACCGCGGCGCGCATCCCGAATCCGACAGCCTCGCCGTGCAAGTACTGCTCGTACGCCGTTTCGGCTTCCAGCGCATGACCAAACGTGTGGCCGAAATTCAAAATGCGTCTCAGATCCGATTCGCGCTCGTCTGCCGACACCACTTCGGCTTTGATGCGCACGCACTCCTCAATCATCCGGTCCACCACAGAGGGCTCTTTCGCCAGTACCGCATCGCGGCGCTCCACCAGCAGCCGAAATAGGGGCGCGCTGCGAATCACGCCGTACTTGATGACTTCGAACAATCCGGCGCGGTACTCGCGGTCCGGCAGCGTCGCCAGCACATTGGGATCGACCAGCACTGCGAGCGGCTGATGAAAGCTGCCGATCAGATTCTTGCCCTCTACCAGGTTGACGCCGGTCTTGCCGCCGATAGCGGCATCCACCTGCGCCAGCAGCGTGGTTGGAACCTGCAGGACTGGGATGCCGCGCATGAAAATCGCGGAGAGAAACCCCGCCATGTCGGTCACAATTCCACCGCCCACCGCCACCACCAGGCTGGAGCGATCCGCTCCCCGGCGCACCATCTCTTCGGCGGCGGTTTCCACGTGCGCCAGGCGCTTGCGCTCTTCACCCCCAGGAAGGAACAGAACGTCGTGCGGAACACCTGAAAGCGCGCGCGCCACCACGTCCCCATAGTGTCGCCATATGTCTTCACTGCTGACGACGAAAACTTTGCCGGATTTCTTGGGAATGTAGCGCGCGACGCGCGCGAGGATGCCGCGTTCCACGATGGCGCAGTACTCGCGCTGCGGTGTTTTTATCGTGAACGAGGCCATATGAGATTTGTACCACGACGCGCTGACGGCCTTAGCCGCGTCCGATAAACGGCATCTTGGTAGCCATCAACGTCATAAATTGCACGTTGGCATCCAAGGGCAGGCTCGCCATGTAGAGAACGGCCTCAGCCACGTGCTGCACATCCATCCGCGGCTCGACCATTGTCGAACCATCAGCCTGGGGCACGCCGGCGGTCATTCGCTCGGTCATTTCGGTGGCCGCATTGCCGATGTCGATTTGGCCACAAGCGATGTCGTGTTGGCGCCCGTCGAGCGAAATGCAGCGGGTTAAACCGGTGATTGCGTGTTTGGTCGCGGTATAAGGCGCCGAGTTGGGGCGCGGCACATGAGCTGAGATCGAGCCGTTGTTGATGATCCGCCCGCCGCGCGGCTGCTGCGCTTTCATCAGCCTGATGGCCTCCTGAGCGCAGAGGAACGCGCCGGTAAGATTGACGCCGACGACTTTGCTCCACTGCTCGTAGGTCAGGTCTTCCATCGGAACGCCGGGCGCGCTTGCGCCGGCGTTGTTGAAGAGAACATCCAGTCGGCCGAACGCTTCCTTGGTTTTGGCGAACAGCGCGTGGACGCCCTCGGGTTGGCTGACATCGGTAGGTACGGGGAGCATTTTGCCGCCCGATGGCGCGGCGGATGAAGTGGTTCTCTCAAGTTCTGCGGCACGGCGGCCCGCCAGCACCACGGAGTATCCCGCGCCTTGCAGAGCGAGCGCAACAGCCCGGCCGATGCCGCTGCCGGCGCCCGTCACGAGCGCGATCTTGCCATTGGTATTCATTTTTGTTTGTCCTTTGAGGCGTTCAAGTTTGAAAGCTGCGCAGCGCCTCGCGCATGCCTCGTTCGTAGGCGTCGATGAGCTTGTCCCACTTCGCATTGGCCTCCTCGTCGATTTGCTTCCTGACCGGATCGGCATCGAACCAGGCCAGCGTGCGGCGGATTCCTTGTCCAAAAGGCACGGTGGCGGAATAGCCGGGAACGAAGCGTTTGATCTTGGTGTTATCGAAAACTACGCTGACGGCTTTGTCCCCGATCAATCCGCCCAAGGTTTCGGGCAGGCAGGCGCCGATGAAATCGGACGCGATATGGACCAACTGAGGCTCGACGCCCGCCGCCGCTCCCACGATGCGATAGAACTGATTCCAGGTCATCACTTCGTCGGTGGTGATGTGGAAGGCCTGGCCGATCGCCTGTTCGTGCCCCAGCAATCCCACCAGACCTTTAGCGAAATCCGTGTTGTGCGTGATGACCCAAAGCGACGAGCCATCTCCCGGCACAATAACTTTCTTTCCCCGGCGCATCCGGCCCACCACCGTGTACGACTTCGCCCAACTGTTCACCGCGAGAGCAATTTGCGTCTCGCCATAAGTGAGAGAAGGCCGCACGATGGTTACCGGGAAGCCTTCGTCACGATACGCTTTCAATAACCGGTCCTCACACGCGATTTTGTTGCGGGAATAATCCCAATACGGGTTGGCCAACGGAGTGGATTCGGTGATCAGATAGTGCGTTGCCGGCTTCTGATACGCGCTGGCGGAGCTGATGAAAATGTACTGGCGGGTCCGGCCGCGAAACAGTTCCAAGTCACGCTCGATGTGCGCCGGAGTGAACGCAATCCAGTCCACAACCGCGTCGAACGAAGCGTCACGGAGTGCTGAGGCCGCCGCAGCCTGGTCGTCGATGTCCACAGAGAGCGTCTTCACTCCGGCCGGCAGATTCGCCGCGCGGCGTCCGCGGGTCAAGAGCGTGAGATCGATGCCTCGTTCCGCCGCCAGCGCCGTCGACGCCGTACTGATGATTCCGGTTCCGCCGATGAACAGAACTCTCATGCAGACTTTTGTATCAGACTCCGCGCCGGTTGTGCGCTGGACGAACCGATCCCGCGATTCGCATAATGTGCGTTATGCGGGGATACGGAGACGACCTGGCGTACATTCACGACACCGCCTTCAGTGATTACGCCCGGAAAGCGACTCCAGGACTGCTGCGAATTCTGAAGCGATCAGGAATCCACGGCGGGCGGGTGATCGACCTGGGCTGTGGAAGCGGCCGCTGGGCGCGCGAGCTCAATCGGAATGGCTATGCAGTCCTGGGAGTTGACCAATCTCGAGCCTTTATCCATCTGGCTCGCAAGATTGCGCCTCAATCCAGGTTTGTGTGCGCGTCGCTGTTGCGAGTGAAGTTACCGGCGTGCGATGCGGTGACGTCCATCGGCGAGTGTTTGAACTACTCCTTCGACCGCAGAAGCGGCAAGCCAGAACTCGCGCGACTGTCCGCTCGCGTGTATGCCGCCTTGCGTCCCGGCGGCGCCTTCATCTTCGAGGTGGCCGGGCCCAGCCGGATTCCCGAAGAACAACCCCGGCGAACCGCATCGCAAGGCGCTGATTGGGCGATTCTGGTGGAATCCTCGGGTGACGAGCGGCGCAAAATTCTGACCCGCCGCATTATCTCTTTTCGAAAAACTGGCAGCCGATATCGGCGAAGTGAAGAGATCCACCAGCTGCGCCTTTACAAAGCCGCTGAGATCGTCGAAGTTCTGACGCGAACGGGCTTTCACGTCGAGTCTTTGAAAGGTTATGGACGATTTCGACTCCCCGTAGGGATCGCTGCATGCGTCGCCAGCAAGTAATCCCCCGCCAGCTACATGATGGCGCTGAAAGTGGCCCAGGGATACGAGTTCATGTCCTTCAGATATTCCTTTTGCCAGTTGAATTCGGGGTGCTTGCGCAAGTGTTCGGCGGCCTTGAAATGAAGACCGCACGCATGGCCGGCTGCGGCGACCAGCGTCAGTTTCTCGGCCATCGCGGAGTCTGTCACTTTGTTGATGACCGCCCCGCCGATGCCGTAGGCCGGCAGCCAGGGCATATCGCCACGCGGAGATAGGTCGATGTGGCCGCACAGCGTGCGCTCACCCGGCTGTTCCTTCTTGTCGTAAGTATCGTAGTGGTCGCCCAGGAAGCGCTCGCCCGCGGCGACGTCGATCTTGCCTTTGTTCTCCTTCATCAACTGTTCCCAGCGCACGCGGCGGGCATTGGCGCTGTAAGACAGATCCTTTACCGGAAAATCTGTCTCCTCGCTCGTCATCTTTGCATTTATCGGGAAGTTCGACCCAACAAAATAGCCGTCCTTGCTGCGCTGGACATTCACGTTCTTCAGTCCCAGCTCGAGATCGGCGATCTCATTGGTCTTGCGATCGGCCACCAGCCAGTTGTTAGCGTAGCCGCCATTATTGCCGTCCTTCATGATGCGGACGAAATCGTCGATCGACGCGGCGTACTGCAACGCCTTGCGGCCGCGCACGAACTCGGGAATCCCGTTCGGATCCCAGCCGTAGAAATTCGAAATAGTCGTCTCCGTGATCATCATGCCGGAAGTGTTGATGCCGAAATCGTCGCCGCTGTGGATGAAGCCGGGGTAGCCGTCCATGATGAAGTGCTGGCCTTTAGTCGGCACGATATCGAAGATAATGGTCCAGCGTTCGCCGTCGAGATACTGTGTCCAGTTGTTGTGGCCGATCACCACGCGGCCGTCCTTCGTATAGCTGCCGGTCGCCACGAAGGCGCTGCAATGAGGGGGCGCCGTGACGGAAGCAGGCGACTTGATGCCGTGTTCCTTGTCGTACTCCTTCACGTAATAGCTCCACTCCATGGAAGCATTCATGGCCACGACATCCCAGACGTCCACCTTGACGCCGTGCGCCACCGCGCCCTCGGCGATGCCCTTCAGCTCGTCGCGATACTCGGGCTCGATGTGCGGCCACAGCATTTCCTGCGCGGCATGGCGGAAGAAGCCCCAGCTCTTGTTGTTGTCGTGCGTCAATTCGAGCTGAGTCACTTTGAAGCTGTCGCGGATTTCCGGAGCGAGCAGGTATCCATGCTGGAATCCGACCTCAGCGGGCGTTCCCTCGAGGTGCACAAATGTCCAGCCGCTCTTTTCCGGGCGGCGCGACGCATTCTTCAGGCGCGGATCAGCTTGCGGCTCGCGGGATGCGAGCGATATGGCGACAAACAGCAAAGGCGGCGCCACCAACAATAGAGCGGTTTTCATCGACGCACGGGGCATGCGTTACCTCCAGTGCCCTATTATAGTGAGGACAGTATGGTGACGCAGCAAGCAGCGCTAGCCGCTGCGGATCGCCATTTCGGAAATAGCGAGGGAAGCGATGTGCTTACGAGCCGTTGCCAACAACACGATCAGGCGACGGGTTGCTATTTTACTTTGCGCTACGGGCGTCCTCGCACCATCCCAGACGGAGTCGCTGAAGGGTGTGGTCTTCTCCGATCATAGTGGTGAGGGTCCACATCGTACGGGGGTGCTTCAGCTCGCGGTCGGGAACGAAGTTCACGACTTGGTTTACGACGAGCCTGTTCCGAGACGGTTTCGGAACAAC
>Ga0335077_10003467_pt1 | contig 19065 bp, 16 predicted proteins | sample Lox_Sample_31_FD_207151 | JGI IMG/M metagenome (GOLD analysis project Ga0335077, IMG submission 207151) | Soil microbial communities from Loxahatchee National Wildlife Refuge, Florida, United States - Lox_Sample_3.1 | ecosystem: Environmental > Terrestrial > Soil > Wetlands | place: USA...
GCCGCGAAAGAAGAAGCCATCGCACGTGGCGCAGGCGGATACGCCCTTGCCCATGAACTTCTGCTCGGACGGAATGCCGAGGTACTTGGCGGACGCTCCAGTCGCGATCACGAGCGCGTCGGAGGTATAGGTCGCCAGATCGCCCTTCAGCGTCAACGGCCGGCTGCGCAAGTCGGTGCTATGGATGTGATCGAAGACGATCTCGGTGTCGAAGCGCTCGGCATGTTTGCGGAAACGCTCCATGAGCTCGGGACCCTGAATCCCTGCGTCGTCGGCGGGCCAGTTGTCGACGTCGGTAGTCGTCATCAGCTGCCCGCCCTGAGCGATTCCCGTGATCAGCACGGGGGCGAGATTGGCCCGTGCGGCGTAGACCGCGGCAGTGTAGCCAGCCGGGCCGGAACCGAGAATCAGCAGCCGCGCATGCTTGGTATTGGTCATGACTCGCAGAAGGTCGAGGGCGTTCGAAAACAGAAATCTAGCAGTTGAGGCGCAGGCGTGTCGAGGCACCAAGCCCGCATCGCGACGGCGCCGCAGCCCCTGCAGGGCTTTGATTCACCGATCGTCTGCTTGCGCGTCCGAGGTTGTCCCCGATCCGGGTCGTATAATGCGGCATGCTCCCGATGCATTTTTCCCGACAATGTTCCTCCCATCCCGCGCTGACGCGGTGAAGCGCAAGCCGTGGCCTCCGCGGCTGGCGGCCCTGGCGCGGGAGGCGTGGTGGCTGGTGCTGCTGCTCGGCGCGCTTTATCTCGCCCTTGTCCTCGTTACCTATGACAAATCCGACCCGGGCTGGTCGCTCAGCACGGGCGGCGAGCACGTTCACAACGCGGGGGGACGGTTTGGCGCCTGGCTGGCCGATGTGCTTCTGTCGTTGTTCGGGTTGTCGGCCTACTGGTGCATCGTGCTTCTGCTGTTCGCAATCCTGTGGGGTTATCGGCGATTGGATGCTCGCGCGCCGGGCGATCGCCGCTCTCTTCTGATTGCGGGCCTGGGCTTCTTGTCGCTGCTGCTCGCGAGCGCCAGCCTGGAGGCGATGCGACTGCATGCCTTGCACGCGCAACTGCCGCTCACGCCGGGCGGCGTGCTCGGCACGAGCGTAGCCCACTTGTTCTCGCGTTGGTTCGGTCACACCGGCGGCGCTCTGACATTGCTGTTCATCGGCGGCATCGGGTTGTCGCTGTTCAGCGGTTTGTCCTGGCTCGACGTGTCGGAGAAGCTGGGCGAGTGGATCGAGCGCGTCTGGTCGGCTGCGCTCGCGCGCTGGGACGCGGCGCGCGACCGCAAACTGGGCGAGCGGGCAGCTTACCGCCGCGAAGAGATGGTGGAGGAGGACAAACGCAAGCTCGACGAGCACGAGCCCATCCGTATCGAGCAGGTTCAGCTGGAGATCCCCAGATCGGCGCGCGTCGCGCGCGAGAAACAGAAGCCCCTGTTCGAAGACTTGCCCGATTCCCCGCTGCCGCCGCTGCACCTGCTGGAAGAATCCAGAGGGGATGTCCAGATCCTTTCCGCGGACACGTTGGAGTACACCTCCCGGCTGATCGAAAAGAAGCTGCTCGACTTTGGCATCGAGGTGAGGGTGGTCGCGGCTCAGCCCGGGCCGGTCATCACGCGCTACGAGATCGAGCCGGCGGTGGGCGTGAAAGGCAGCCAGATCGTCAACCTGGTGAAGGATCTCGCCCGCGCGCTGTCGGTTGTGAGCATCCGCGTGGTCGAGACCATCCCGAACAAGTCGTACATGGGCCTCGAGATACCCAATCCCAAGCGTCAGGTCGTGCGGCTGTCGGAGATTCTGAGCTCGCAGGTATACGCCGATCTCGCATCGCCGCTCACCCTCGCGCTGGGTAAGGACATCGCCGGCAAGCCTGTCGTCGCCGATCTTGCGCGCATGCCGCACCTGCTGGTGGCAGGGACGACGGGCTCGGGCAAGTCGGTGGCCATCAACGCCATGATCCTGAGCCTGCTGTTCAAGGCCACGCCGAACGAAGTGCGCCTGATCCTGGTCGATCCCAAGATGCTGGAGCTGTCGGCCTATGAGGGCATTCCGCACCTGCTTGCCCCCGTCGTGACCGACATGAAGCAGGCGGCGCAGGCGCTGGGCTGGTGCGTCGGCGAGATGGAGCGCCGCTACCGCCTCATGTCGGCCGTGGGCGTTCGACACCTGGCGGGCTTCAACCAGAAGGTCAAGGACGCGGAGAAGGCCGGTCAGGTGCTGGTCGATCCGCTTGCTGTGCCGGCTCCCGGCGACGGGCAGATGGCGCCAGCGCCCCTGAAGGAGCTGCCCCTGGTGGTGGTGGTGATCGACGAGCTCGCCGATCTGATGATGGTGGTGGGCAAGAAAGTCGAGGAGTTGATCGCCCGTCTGGCGCAGAAGGCGCGAGCCGCCGGCATCCATCTGCTTCTGGCCACGCAGCGCCCGTCGGTGGACGTCATCACCGGCCTGATCAAAGCCAACATACCGACACGCATCGCATTCCAGGTGTCGAGCAAGGTGGACTCGCGCACCATCCTGGACCAGATGGGAGCAGAGTCACTGCTCGGCCAGGGTGACATGCTGTACCTTCCACCAGGAACCGGCCACCCGCAGCGCGTGCATGGCGCGTTCGTCGGCGACGAGGAGGTGCACAATGTCGTGCAGTATCTCAAGTTGCGCGCGCAGCCTCAGTACATCGAAGGCATTCTGGACAATCCCGACGAGCTCGAAGGTGAGCTCGAGGGGCTGGACCAGGCGGACGCAGAATCCGACCCGCTCTACGACCAGGCCGTCGAAATCGTGTTGAGATCACGGCGCGCCTCCATCTCGCTGGTGCAACGTCATCTTCGCATCGGTTACAACCGTGCCGCCCGGCTGATCGAGCAGATGGAGCGCGCCGGCCTGGTATCGGCCATGGCGACCAACGGCAACCGGGAGGTCCTGGTGCAGGGCAAGGAATGAGAGTGAAGCGCGAGAGCGAAGGGCAAAGGCAGGAAGTGAGGAGGGACGCAGCGGCGATCGTTATCCGTCGTTCGGTTGCGTCGCTTGCGACGGTCGCCACGCTTCTCCTCGCCGCTGGCGCCTCCGCCGCCGGCAGCATCGAGAAACTCAAAGCGTTCACGCAGCAGACGCAGTCGGCGAGGGCGAGCTTCACTCAGATCGTGCGCGACAAGGACGGCGCCACAGCACAGACCGCCAGCGGCAGGCTCGTTTTCGCGCGGCCGGGAAAGTTCCGCTGGGAGTACGACAAACCCTATCAGCAGACCATCGTGGGCGACGGCGAGAAGCTGTGGGTCTACGACAAGGACCTCAACCAGGTCACAGTCAAGAATCTGAGCGGTGCGCTGGGCAGCAGCCCGGCTGCGTTGCTCGCAGGGAGCAACGACATCGAGCAGTACTACAACCTGGACGCCAAAGGCGCCCGTGGAGGCCTCGACTGGCTGGAAGCGTATCCGCGCGATGCCGACAACATGTTCAGCAAAGTGCGCATGGGTTTCAAGGGCAACACGCTCGACACGATGGAGCTGTACGACCACATGGGCCAGACCACCGTGATCCGCTTTGCCAAGCTCGAGCGCAATCCAAAGCTTGCCGCAAGCCTGTTCACCTTCACCCCGCCAGCTGGGGCGGATGTGATCGAGGACCAGTGACAGCGCTGCTGCTCCCAATCGCCCGCTCTTGAGTGGGATCTGTCGTGAAGACCGAACCCGCCGCACCCGATCTCTTCCCTGCACCTCAGCCGCAAGCGCCGTTGGCCGAAGCCATGCGCCCGCAGCGGCTGCAGGACGTGGTGGGGCAAACGCACCTGCTGGGCGAGGGTCGGCCGCTCGCCGTCGCAGCGCGCGCAGGCAAGCTGCATTCCATGATCCTGTGGGGGCCGCCCGGGGTAGGTAAGACCACCCTCGCGCGCTTGATGGCACGAGCGTGCGACGCGCAATTCATCGCGCTGTCGGCGGTGTTGTCGGGTGTCAAAGACATCCGCGACGCCGTGGAGCGTGCGCGCAACACGCTGCGCGACAGCGGCCGGCCCACGATCCTGTTCGTCGACGAAGTGCACCGTTTCAACAAGGCGCAGCAGGATGCGTTCCTTCCTTTCGTCGAGCAGGGCTTGTTCACGTTCATCGGCGCGACCACCGAGAATCCGTCCTTCGAAGTGAACAGCGCGCTGCTGTCGCGGGCGGCGGTCTACGTGCTTCAGCCACTGAGCGAAGACGAGCTGGCTGTCCTGTTCGAGCGGGCGCGCACCGGCCCTCTGGGTGGATTGATCTTTTCCGACGATGCCCGCGCGCTGCTGATCGGCTTCGCCGATGGCGATGCGCGGCGTTTATTCAACATGCTGGAGCAGACGGCCGACGCGGCGCGCGGAGTGGGACGCAACGAGGCGGACGCGGACTACGTGCGCCAGACGCTCGCTTCCAAGTTGCGCCAGTTCGACAAAGGCGGCGACGCCTTCTACGATCAGATCTCGGCGCTGCACAAAGCCGTGCGAGGCTCGGCGCCGGATGCTGCTTTGTACTGGCTGTGCCGCATGCTGGACGGAGGGGCAGACCCGCTGTACATCGGGCGGCGCCTGGTCCGGATGGCGGCCGAGGACATCGGCCTCGCCGATCCGCGTGCGCTGCGCCTGGCTCTCGATGCCTGCGAGACCTACGAGCGGCTGGGCACGCCAGAGGGAGAGCTGGCGCTCGCGGAGGCCGCCATTTACCTCGCCTGCGCAGCGAAGAGCAACGCACTATACAACGCCTACAACCAGGCCCGCGCGTTTGTATCGGAAGACGGCTCGCGCCCGGTTCCCATCCATCTTCGCAACGCTCCGACCAGGCTGATGAAGGAGCTAGGCTACGGGCGCGAGTATCGCTACGCGCACGATGAGCCGGAAGCGTACGCGGCGGGTGAAGACTACCTCCCGGAGGGAATGGGGGACGTGAGATTCTACGCTCCCACCACGCGCGGGCTGGAGGGCAAGATCAGCGAGAGGCTCGCGCACCTTCGCGACCTCGACCGGCAGGCGCGGAAGAAACCTTAGCTGCTAACAAACCACCAAATGCTAGACATTCAGCTGCTGCGAAAGGACCTGGCTTCGGTCCAGGCACGCATTGCCTCGCGCGGAATCAACGTCAACTGGGATGAGTTCATTGAGCTCGAGGCCAGACGCAAAGACCTTCAGACTTCCACGGAGTACCTGCAATCCGAGCGCAACCTGAAATCGAAGCAAATCGGTCAGGCGAAGGCCAAGGGTGACGCGAAGCTTGCCGCCGAGATCATGCAGGAAGTCGATGAATTTGGTGACCGCCTAAAGCAGCAGGAATTTGAGTTACAGAGTGTACAGAAGAGTCTGTCCGATTTTCTTCTGTCAGTCCCCAATCTACCGCATGAATCGGTCCCGACTGGAACATCATCAGAGAACAACGTCGAACTCCGGCGCGTAGGTGAGCCGCGCCGCTTCGATTTCACACCGAAGGACCACGCGGACCTCGGTGCTGGCCTGGGCATGCTGGACTTCGAGACTGCAACCAAGATCGCGAGCGCGCGCTTTGCGTTGATCAGCGGGCCGCTGGCGCGGATGCATCGCGCGCTGAGCCAGTTCATGCTCGAGGTGCATTCGAATGAGCACGGCTACACCGAGGTCTACGTGCCCTACCTGGTGAACGCGGCCAGTATGCGTGGCACGGGCAACCTGCCCAAGTTCGAAGACGATCTGTTCGGCGTGCCGCGTGGCGATGCCGAAAAGCTGTATCTCATTCCTACCGCCGAGGTGCCGGTGTCGAACATCGTGCGCGACGACATCGTGGCGCTGGAGAAGCTGCCGCTCAAGTTCGTCTGTCATTCGCCCTGCTTCCGCAGCGAGGCCGGCGCCTACGGGAAGGACACACGCGGCATGATCCGTCAGCATCAGTTCGACAAGGTGGAGCTGGTGCAGATCGCCCATCCACTGCAGTCCTATGAGCTGCTCGAGCAGCTCACTTCGCATGCCGAGGAAATCCTGAAGCGTCTCGAGCTGCCGTACCGGGTCGTGGCATTGTGCAGCGGGGATATGGGCTTCTCTGCAGCCAAGACCTATGACATCGAGGTGTGGCTGCCAGGACAGAACGGCTACCGCGAGATTTCCTCCTGCAGCAACTTCGAGGCGTTCCAAGCACGGCGCATGCAGGCGCGCTTCCGCAACGAAAAAGGCAAACCGGAACTGGTGCACACCTTGAACGGCTCGGGACTCGCGGTCGGGCGGACCCTGATCGCGGTCCTGGAGAACTATCAGCAGGAGGACGGCAGCGTTACGGTGCCCGCTGCCCTGCGCCCATACATGGGCGGCGCGGAACGGCTCGCCCGGGGCTGAAGCTCGGCGGCGCGCTATTTGAGCGCGCGAACGTTGGCGCCGGGACCGCGCAGGCCGCCCTGGTCTGCCGGCCGCGGCTCGTCGGCATCTGCGCGCGCGCCCCCGTTGCCTGCCAGCGCCGTGTACAGGCTCGGGGAATGCGGCTCCTCGAAACGCGCGAGGATGTCGAAGTAGTTGCGGATGTTCTCCGTCAGCGACAGCGCCTCTCCGCCGCGGCAGAAGCCGCGCTTCACCGTGCTGTAGTACTCGTACCGCGCCAGCAGCGGCAGCACTTTCTTGACGTCCAGCCACAGGTCCGGGTTGCCGCCACGCCGCTGAGTGAGAATGCGCGCATCTTCCAGATGTCCAAGGCCGATGTTGTACGCGGCGAGCGCGAGCCAGGTGCGGTCAGGCTCGGTGATGCGGCTCGGCAGCGACTCCTTCAGCTCCTGTAAATACAGTGCCCCGGCGACGATGCTCTGACTCGGATCGAGCCGATCGGTGAGCTGCATGCGATCAGCGGTATCGGAGGTGAGCATCATCAGGCCGCGTACGCCCGTGGGCGAGGTCGCGAGCGGATCCCAATGCGACTCCTGGAAGCCGAGCGCTGCGATCAGCCGCCAGTCGATGCCGGTCTGCTCCTGTGCCTGCTTGAACATGCTGCGGAAGTGCGGTAACAGGCTCTGTCGAAGCTCCAGGAAGTTCGCGATATCCAGCCGGTTCAGGCGATTGACGTGACCGTAATAGCGCTCCAGGACTTGCTTGAGCGTACCGTCGTAGCTGATGCGCATGAAGAATTCCTGCGCGCGCTTGTACAGCTCGGGATCGCCTTCCCGGGGGAAGGCCCAGGCCAGGGGCTGCTGATCGCCGACGGAGAAAGCGCGCCCGAGGTTGGGGTAGAAGTTTCGCCCCACATCGAGCACCGTGGAATCGGTGATCACATAGTCCACTTTGCCCTCCGACAGCCGACTGAGCAGCCCCTCGCTGTCATTCTCGGCCACCTCGGTCCAGGTGAGTCCCGGGCTGTGCTTTCTAAGCTGTTTCAGACGCTCCGACACGCCGGAGCCTCTCACCACTTCGATGCGCTTGCCAACGACATCACGCAGATCGCGCGGCGCTGGGTTGTCGGTGTTGTAGGCGAGCACGGGCTGCACGAGCTGGTAAGCGGGCCCAAAGCGAAAATCATTAAGTCTAACTGGCGTGATGGCGACGCCGGCGGCGGCGAAGTGCGCGCGCTGCTCGCTCAGCGCCGGCAGCAGCTGATAGAACGGCTGACGGTCGAGGTAGCGTACCTTCACGCCGAGCTCGCGCGCGAACATCTCGACCAGGTCGTACTCGAGTCCGGCGTAGCGGCCTTGCGCATCGATGTATCGGGTGGTGGCGGAATTGCGCGTGAGCACCACCAGCTCGCCGGTCTGGTCGAGCGGCGGCACGGGATGCTGTGCCACGACCCCGGGGTCGCACAGTACCGGCAACATCACCAGCGCGGAGTAGACATTGCGCATGCTTACACCGTAGCCGCGTCGCTCAAGAGCTTACTGAGAAGCAAGAAGAAGGCCGCCGCAATTTCATGTTTTTCCGCACTTTGACCGACGTTGGATCGTGCTCACCGGAGATGGGTTCACTTGCATGTAAAATAGCGCGCGACAGGAGAGGTGCCGGAGTGGTCGATCGGGGCAGACTCGAAATCTGTTGTCCCTCTTGCGGGGGACCGTGGGTTCGAATCCCACCCTCTCCGCCAAGCGCAGCTGCCTGCTGCGGCTTGGTTGTCCGTGTCGGCTGCCTGAGTCGCGCGCCGTCCAGTGTGTCAACGCTAGCCTACACTGGATTGGGGCCGCTTTCGACATTGCAATCCAGTTTGGCGGAAAAAACTTAAGCCGGAGTTAAGCGCATCCATTGACGTTTCGCTTCGACACTCGTACGCAGCTGCTTGAAGCAGCAGCATTTGCAGTCACCCTCCGCTCAGCATTGTTGAACTCGCGGCGCCGTTTGAGAACAATAGTGAGAGCAGGTCAACTGCACCTGAGGCGATTTCGGAGGACAACGAGGTGGCCGCTGCGCGAGGCCCCGTCCATACCCAACAGGCCTCAAGCATCGACGGAGGTGATTTCATGGCTTCTCTTCTCGATCTTGCTCGCCATGGCCAATCAGTGTGGCTCGACTTCATCGACCGCAATCTGGTGGCCCGCGGCGGCTTGCAGCGCCTGGTGGACAGCGGCATCACCGGCGTAACCACCAATCCGTCGATCTTCAACAAAGCGATCGGCGGCGGTTCCGACTATGACGAAGGCATACGAGAGCAGATCGAGCGCAACCCTGAGATCGAGCCCGCGCAGCTGTGCGAAGCCTTGATGGTGGCGGACGTGCAGGCGGCCGCGGACGTGCTGCGGCCGGTCTACGACCGCACGCAGGGGCGCGACGGTTACGTGAGCCTCGAGGTGCCTCCGGATCTGGCCTACGACGTCGAGCGTACGGTGGCCAGCGCCGGGCGGTTGTGGGCATCTGTGGGACGCCCGAACGCGATGATCAAAGTGCCGGGAACGACGCAAGGCGTGCAGGCATTCGAGCGCCTGATCGCCTCCGGGATCAACGTCAACGTCACCCTGCTGTTCGGCGTGGCGCGCTATGAGGAGGTGGTGCGCGCGTGGGCTCGCGGCCTGTCGCAAAGCGCTCGGCCGCGCGACATCGCGTCGGTTGCCTCATTTTTCGTGAGCCGCGTGGACACCAAGGTGGACCGACGCCTCGACGCAATCGGCGGTGCCGAGGCCGCACGCCTGCGCGGGCACATCGCTGTGGGCAACGCCAAGGCGGCCTACCAGCGTTTCAAGGCCCTGCTGAACGAGCCCGACATCGCCGCACAACTAAAACGCGGCGCCCGGCCCCAGAGACCGCTGTGGGCCAGCACCAGCACCAAGGACCCGAGTTACAGCGATGTGCTGTACGTGGAATCTTTGATCGGCCCCGACACCGTCAACACGCTGCCGCCGGAGACGCTCGACGCTTTTCTCTACCACGGTGAAGCAAGCTATTCGCTGGAAAACGACACCGATGTCGCCCAGCGCGAGCTGCACGCGCTCGAAACGCTCGGCATCGATCTGCACGCCATTACGCGGGAGCTGGAAGGCGAGGGCGTGAAGAGCTTCCAGGCATCCTGGGACGATCTGCTGGGCGCGCTCGAGCGGAAGCGCTTCGCGGTGGCGAAGGATTTCGCCGGTCCCTGAGGCGCCTGCCTCCGGTATAATTTGCCACTTTTTGCGGGGCGTGATGCTCGACGCGGCGTCTCTGGAATGCGTGCGAGGCCAACGCCGCCTGTTTCATCGCCTGTCGTTCAATCTTCCTTCCGGCCACGTGCTGTGGGTGCTGGGGCCTAACGGAAGCGGCAAGACCAGCCTCATCCGGATGTTGTGCGGATTGCTGCGGCCGGATGCGGGTGAGGTGCGCTGGAGGGGCGAGGAGGTACGGGCCTCGGGCGACAGCTTCCATGCGGACCTGCTCTATCTGGGTCACGCGCCGGCGGTGAAGGGCGATCTCACCAGCCTCGAGAACGTGCGTTTCGGGCTGGCGCAAACCGGGCTTGGCGCCGATGCGCACGAAGCCGAGGCGGCGCTGAACGAGTTCGGTCTGGCGGGACGCGAACGGCTGCTCGCCCGCTTCCTGTCGGCCGGGCAGCAGCGGCGCGTCGGCCTGAGCCGCTTAGCGCTCGGGAGGTCAAAGCCGTTGTGGATCCTGGACGAGCCGTTCACGGCGCTCGACTCCCAGGCCGTGGAGCTGGTTCAGTCCCATCTGACGCGGCACGTGATGGGCGGCGGGACTGTCGTGCTGGCGAGCCATCACGACATCGGTTTTGCAGGAACCCCGGTGCAGCGGCTGCAGCTCGGCGCATGAAACCGCTCGCTTTGGCGCCGATGCTCGCGTCGGTGGTTCGGCGCGATCTCACGCTGGCACTGAGGCGGCGCTCGGATGCGCTCACGACATTCTTCTTTTTCGTCATCGTGGTCAGCTTGTTTCCCCTTGGCATCAGCCCAGAGCCAAGTATCCTGCGGGTCATCGCCCCCGGCGTAGTCTGGGTTGCGGCGCTGCTCGCCTCAATGTTGGCGCTACTGCGCCTGTTCGCGCCGGACTTCGACGACGGCACGCTGGAGCAGCTCGCGCTTAGCCCGCAGCCCTTGGTTCTGCTGGTGAGCGCGAAGGTGCTGGCGCATTGGCTGGTGACTGGCCTGCCGCTGGTATTGATCGCGCCTCTGCTCGGCCTGCAGTTCCAGCTTCCCGCGAGCGCGCTTGGCAACATGACGCTGTCCCTGCTTCTCGGCACCCCTTGCTTGAGCTTGATTGGTGCGATCGGCGCAGCGCTGACGTTGGGGGTGCGCGGTGCCGGCGCACTGCTGGCACTCCTGGTGCTGCCGCTGTATATCCCGGTGCTGATCTTCGGGGCGGCGGCGGTTTCGGCCAGCACCGAGGGCATGCCGGCAGGCGGGCATCTGTCCGTGCTGGGAGCGTTGCTGCTGCTCGCCATCGTGTTCGGTCCAGTCGCATCGGCGGCTGCGGTGCGCATCGCTCTGGGATAGGCCCGACATGGCGCTCAACTGGTGGAAATACGCCGCGCCGCAAACGTTTTATCCGCTGGCCGGCCGACTTGCGCCGTGGTTCCTTGCGCTCGCTGCAGCGCTGGCTGCGGCGGGCCTTTACATCGGTTTGTTCGCGGCTCCGACCGACTTCCAGCAAGGCGAGTCGTACCGGATCATCTTCGTGCATGTGCCCGCGGCCTGGATGTCCATGTTCATGTATGTGGTGATGGCGTCATGGTGTGCAGTCGGGTTGGCGCTGGGCACCCGTCTGTCATTCATCATGGCGCTCGCGATCGCGCCCACCGGCGCGATGTTCACCTTCATCGCACTGTGGAGCGGCTCGCTGTGGGGTAAGCCGACTTGGGGCACCTGGTGGGTGTGGGACGCGCGCCTCACTTCGGAGCTGATTCTGCTGTTCCTGTACATCGGCTTCATGGCGTTGCATGCCGCGATCGACGACGTGCGGCGCGCCGACCGCGCTGCGGCGCTGCTCGCCCTGGTCGGGGTGGTCAACGTGCCCATCATCTATTTCTCGGTGAAGTGGTGGAACACGCTTCATCAGGGCGCCTCGGTGAGCCTGACACGCGCACCCTCCATGGCTGCGACCATGCTCGTTGGAATGCTGATCATGGCGCTCGCCGCGTGGATGTACGCGATCGCTGCGAGCCTCTATCGGGTGCGCAGCATCATCCTCGAGCGTGAGGCGCATGCGGACTGGGTGCGGCAACTGCCCGAGGCGAACGCATGAGCTGGGACAGCCCCCAGGCTTTCTTCGCGATGGGCGGGTACGCCGCGTATGTCTGGGGGTCGTACGGGCTCGCCGCCGTGTGCATCGCCGTGGAGTTGTGGCTCCTACGTCGACGTCGACGAACTCTGCTCCGGGCTCTCGGTCGTACGGGCGGGAGGAGGGACGGACCCGCATGAGGCCGAGGCACAAACGACTGGCATTGATCGGTGTTGGGCTGGCGGCCCTCGGCGCCGCCGCCGCCTTGATCCTCAACGCGTTTCAGAGCAATCTCGTGTTTTTTTTCAGCCCTTCGCAGGTGGCGGCCCACGAGGCGCCACAGGGGCGCAGCTTTCGCATCGGTGGCCTGGTGCAACCGGGCAGCGTGCAGCGTGAGGTTAACGGGGTCGGCGTGCGCTTCGTCGTCACCGACACCGCGCATGACATTGCTGTCGTCTACAGCGGGATGCTGCCCGACTTGTTCAAGGAGGGAAAGGGCGTGGTGGCGCTGGGGCAGCTCGGTGGCGACGGCGTGTTCCGCGCGCAGGAGGTGTTGGCTAAGCACGACGAGAACTACATGCCGCCGGAGGCAGCGGATGCGGTGGAGAAGGCCCGGCGCGCAGCCCTCACCTCGCAGAAGACCTTGATCGTTCCGTCAAGGAAGTAAACACGCACATAGAGATGAAACACCCATGATCCCGGAGCTCGGACACTTCGCCCTCATCGTGGCGCTGTGCATCGCGTGCGTGCAGGCATCGATCCCGCTGCTTGGCGCACAGCGCGGCGACGCCGCCTGGATGGCCCTGGCGCGGCCAGCGGCGCAGGGTCAGCTCGTGTTCGTCGTGATCGCCTTTGCGTGCTTGGCGTGGTCGTTCGTCAGCAACGACTTCTCGGTGCTCAACGTCGCGTCGAACTCGAATTCTCACCTGCCCCTGCGCTACCGTTTCGCCGCCACGTGGGGCAGCCACGAGGGCTCGCTGCTGCTTTGGGTGCTCATGCTGAACCTGTGGATGACAGCGGTCAGCGTGTTCAGCCGGCATCTGCCCGACGCGATGACGGCCAGGATACTTTCTGTAATGGCTGCGATCAGCGTCGGCTTCCTGCTGTTCTTGCTGTTCACTTCGAATCCCTTTGAGCGCTTGCTGCCGCCGGCTCCCGACGGGCGCGACTTGAACCCGCTGCTGCAGGATCCGGGCATGGTCATTCACCCGCCCATGCTCTACATGGGATACGTGGGCTTCTCGGTGGCGTTTGCCTTTGCCATTGCCGCGCTCATCGGCGGACAGCTGGATGCTGCCTGGGCCCGCTGGTCGCGCCCCTGGACCACGCTGGCGTGGGCCTTCCTCACGGTGGGCATTGCGTTGGGCAGCGGCTGGGCCTACTACGTACTCGGCTGGGGCGGCTGGTGGTTCTGGGATCCCGTCGAGAACGCGTCGTTCATGCCATGGCTGGTGGGGACGGCTCTGATGCACTCGCTCGCGGTGACCGAAAAGCGCGGCGGCTTCAAGCTGTGGACGGTGCTGCTCGCGATCGTTGCGTTCTCGCTGAGCCTGCTCGGCACATTTCTCGTGCGCTCGGGGGTACTCACCTCGGTGCACGCTTTTGCCACCGACCCCAAGCGTGGCATCTTCATTCTGGCGTTTCTGGCGCTGGTGATCGGGGCCTCGCTGCTGCTGTTTGCGTGGCGCGCGCCGAGGGTCGGCCTGGGCGGTGCCTTCGGCCTGCTGTCGCGCGAGTCGGCGCTGTTGGTCAACAACGTGCTGCTCGTGGTTGCGGCGGCGGCCGTGCTGCTCGGGACGCTGTACCCGCTGTTCCACGAGGTCCTCGGTTACGGCAAGCTCTCGGTCGGCCTGCCGTGGTTCGAGGTCACTTTCCCTATCGCGATGGTGCCCGCGGTGCTGGTGATGGGAATCGGCCCGCTTCTACGCTGGAAGGAAGATCAACCGAGCGCGCTGGCGAGGCGCCTTAGATGGGCCTTTGCCGCGTCGATAGTGATCGCGGTCCTGGTGCCGGTGGCGATGGGCGGGTGGTCGAACTGGGTCGCGGTCGGCGTCTTCCTCGCGGCCTGGGTGGCCGCGACAAGCTGCGTGAATCTCGCCCACCGTGTCGCGCAAGCGCGCGCTTCCGGCGTGGAGTCTCCGAGCGCGGCTATCCGACGGCTCCCGCGCGGCTACTGGGGCATGCTGGCCGCTCACCTCGGCGTGTGCGTCTTCATCGTCGGCGTGACGCTGGTGCGTGGTTACGAGGCGCAGAAGGATGTTCGCATGACGCCGGGCGATACGGTCGCGGTCGGCGGTTATCAGTTTCGTCTCGAGGGACTCAGGGATGTGCACGGACCTAATTACGAAGCGACGCGTGGCATTTTCAACGTGACCAGAGGCGGCCGGCCGGTCGCAACGCTGTATCCGGAGAAGCGCTTCTTCACGGTGCAGCAGATGCCCGTCACCGATGCGGCGATCGATAGCGGTGTCACGCGCGACCTGTACGTCTCGCTCGGCGAGCCGCTGCAGGACGGGGCGTGGACCGTGCGCGTGCAGTACAAGCCGTTCGTCGACTGGATCTGGGGCGGGGCCTTCTTGATGGCGCTGGGCGGGTTGATCGCCGTCACGGACCGTCGCTACCGGTTGGCTCGCCGCGAACGGAATGTGTCGGTGGGCGCCGGCGTAGAGCCTGCGGCGCAAGGCGCGCGATGAAAAGCCTGCGCTTCATACTCCCGCTGCTTCTGTTCCTGGTCCTCCTGGTATTTCTCTGGGTCGGCCTCTCGCTCGATCCGCGCGAGGTCCCGTCGCCGCTGGTCGGGAAGGCGGCCCCGGCTTTCCGCCTGGCGCGCCTGGACGACCCTGCGAAGTCCGTGGCGGACGGCGATCTGCGCGGTCAGGTGTGGCTGCTCAACGTGTGGGCGTCCTGGTGTGTGTCATGTGTCGAAGAGCACCCGGTGCTGGTGGAGTTGTCCAAGCAAGGCCTCGTACCGATCTATGGCCTCAACTACAAGGACAATCGGCCGGCGGCGCAGGCATGGCTCGCGCGCAACGGCAACCCGTACACGCTTTCGGTGAGCGATCCCGACGGCAAGGTCGGCATCGACTATGGTGTGTACGGCGTGCCCGAAACCTACGTCATCGACAAGAGCGGCGTCATCCGCTTCAAGCAGATCGGACCGGTCACGCTCAAGGTGCTCGGCCAGCGCATTCTCCCGCTGGTGAAACGGCTGCAGGCGTCGTGATCCGGGGACTGCTCGCTGCTCTGCTGTGTTTGGTTCCAGCGCTGGCGGCCGCCAACGAAGCGCCGCCGGCGGCGGAGGACCCGGTGCTCGAGCAACGCCTCGCGCGCCTTACGCAGGAGCTGCGCTGTCTGGTGTGCCAGAACGAGAGCCTGGCGGACTCTCACGCCGATCTCGCTGCCGATCTGCGCAACCAGATGCGCGAACAGATGCGGGCCGGCCGGAGCGATGAGCAGATCAAGGCATGGCTCACCGAGCGCTATGGCGACTTCGTGCTCTACCGCACGCCACTCAAGGCCACCACCGCGGTGTTGTGGTTTGGGCCTGCCGTGCTGCTCATTGGCGGGTTGGGTGGTCTGGTGGTGTACCTGACCCGCCGGCGTGGGCGCGTCACCGCGCGCACGCTGACAGCGTCGGAACACGCGCGGGCCCAGGCCTTGCTCCAGGCCGACGAGCCTCCGGGCCCCGCCTGAGGCGTGGTGCCGCGAGCCGGGGCGCCAGCCGCGCTGCGCTATAATTCGCGCCTTTTTCGTGCCATTTTCGAGCAACGCAAGCTGCCTCGCCACGTGGGCAGCCGATCATGACCTGGTTTGCACTCGTCGCAATCGCCCTGGCGGGCGCTGCCGTGCTGTTCCTGGTGGTTCCGTTGCTGCGGCCCCGGCGTGTTTCTGCGGCGTCACAGCGCGGGGCGAACATTTCGATTTTCCGGGACCAGGCCGGGGAGCTGGAGCGCGACCTTCACAGCGGCGCGCTCGGTGCCGCACAGTTCTCTCAAGCGCGAGCCGAGTTGGAGCAGCGCTTGCTCGACGAACTGCCAGGCACTGCACAGACCGTTCCCACCGACGTGCGCACTGCGCGCCGTGCGGCATGGATGGTCGCCGTCGGTCTGCCCGTCTGCGCCGCTCTGCTGTATCTGTATCTGGGCAACCCGGCGGCGCTTACGGCGCCCAAGCGCGGCGCGCCCGAAGCGCCATCGATCACGGCCGAGCAGTTCCGCGACATGACGGAGAAGCTCGCATCACGGCTGGAAAAGCAGCCCAACGACCCTGTGGGCTGGATGATGCTCGGGCGCGCCTACAAAGCGTTGGAGCGCTACACAGACGCTGTCCACGCGCTGCAGCAGGCGGAGAAGCTGGAACCGCGCAACGCCGATATTCTCGTGGAGTACGCCGAGGCTCTGGCGCTGGAGCGTGGCCGTACTCTCGAAGGCGAACCCACGCGCTTGCTGGAGCGTGCGTTGCAGATTGCGCCCGATAACGAGAAGGCACTGACCTTGGCCGGTGCCGCCGCTTTCGGGCGCAACGATTACGCAGGCGCTGTACGCTATTGGCAGCGGCTGGTAGCCAAGCTGCCGGCGGACTCCGAGCTGGCGCACGCGCTGTCCACTGGAATCGCGGAAGCCAAAGCGCGCTCCGCGGGAAGAGCGCCGGCGGCACCGAGCACGGCGCAGCGCGAGGCCGGCGCATCTAGAACCGTGCGTGGGACCGTACGGCTGTCGCCTGCCCTTGCCACACGAGTTTCCCCTGAAGACGCGCTGTTCGTCTTTGCGCGCGCGGCCGAAGGCCCAAAGATGCCGCTCGCGGTGCTCAAACGACGGGTGAAGGATTTGCCGCTCGCCTTCGAGCTGAACGACAGCATGGCGATGACGCCAGGCCTCGAGCTCTCTTCCTTCCCTCGCGTGGTCGTCGGCGCCCGCATCTCCAAATCCGGCAGCGCGCTAGCGCAGGCGGGTGACCTGCAGGGCCAGAGTCAGGTGGTCGCGCCCGGCGCGAAAGGCGTGCTCGTCACGATCGACAGCGCCAGTCCATGACGCCGCGGATGATCCGAGCCGCTTCACGCTTTGCGGTGTGCCTGGCCCTGGCGCTGTGTTGGGTTGTCAGCGCTGGCGCCCAGACCGCCGAGGACGGCGCCCGGCTTCGGCCCGAGATCGAGAAGTTCATCGCCTACATGGCGCAGACGCACGCCTTCAACCCGCGTGAGCTGCGTGTGCTGTTCGCCAAGGTGCAGCCCAGCCAGGACGTGACGCGGGCGATGAGCTCACCGTCCACGGCAAAGCCGTGGTACGAGTTCAAGCCCCTGTTCGTGGATCAGGCGCGCATCAACGGTGGCGTCAAGTTCTGGAACGAGAACGCAGAGGTACTGACTCAGGCGCGGATGGAGTTCGGGGTGCCGGAAGCGATCGTGGTCGCGTTGCTCGGCGTCGAGACGCGCTATGGCCGCAACGCCGGCGGCTTCCGCGTGCTGGACACGCTCTCCACGCTGGCGTTCGATTGGCCTTCGCGGCGCGATTTTTTTCGTGGCCAGCTCGAGCAGTTCCTGCTGCTCGCGCGCGAGCAAGGCTGGGATCCGCTCGCGATCAAGGGATCGTTCGCGGGGGCGTTGGGCATGCCGCAATTTCTGCCCGGAAGCTACCGCAAGTACGCGATCGACTACGATCGCGACGGACGTATCGATCTGTGGCGCAACCCAGCGGACGTGATCGGGAGCGTAGCAAGCTACCTCAAGGAGTTCGGCTGGAAGGACGGGGAACCCGTCGTGGCGCCAGCCCGGGTCGCCACACCCGAGTGGCAGGCGCTGCTCGACCTCGGGCTCAAGCCCTCGCTCACGCTCGAGCAGTGGAAGGTGCGCGGCGTGGACAGCTTGCAGGAGCTGCCGACCGCGTTGTCGGCCTGCCTGTTTTCCATCGATCTGGCGGGCGGAGCCGAGTTCTGGTTCGGATTCGACAACTTTTACGCGCTGCTGCAATACAACCGCAGCCGCAATTACGCCATGGCGATCGTCGAGCTGGCGCGCGAGATCGCCCTAGAGCGCGACAGGCTGGCGCGGGCTGCGGTGCCGCATGTAGAGTGAACGTTGGCGGTACGCCGAGCGTCGCGCCCAGCAGCGTGCGCAGCTCAGTTCATCAGGCTGGCGGCGCCGCAGTTGTCCGAGCCGTTGGCTTCGATCCAGGCCGCTGCGGCGGAATCCGAGTCGGTGCAGCCGTTCGGCGTCCCGCCGATCGGCGGAGCCGCTCCGGCGGCCGCGTAGGTCGAAAATCGCACCTTGCCGCTGCCCGGCAGACCGTCGTCGGTCTTGCGGTCGACCTCCGCGAGCACCACCGCCGGCACGTAGTTTCCAGTCTTGATGTTGTTGCGCGAGACGGCGTTCCCGCTGTAACCCCAGATGTTGTCCGTCACCACCTCCATATAGCCTCCGAACACGCTGCTTGGCGTGTTGTCGGGGGCGGGCGTTGTCGTAGCGGGGCTCGCCATCCGGTACTGACCGTTGATGAAGCCGGCGCTGCTCAGGTGCTGCCAGGCCAGAATTTCCTCGTGCAGCGCGCCGCCGGTGCCCCGCTCGATGCGGCCGTTACCGTTCCCGTTCAAACAGGGGGAAGGCCCGCAGTCGATGTTCGTGCTGGCGTTGGGGTAGTCGCCCGGGAGCCCCCGGAAGCGGTCTTGAAAGGCCAGGAACGCAGACTCGGCGGCGCCCTGCTGCGCGATGATGTCGCGAACGCGCGCGTTCTGCACAAGCTCGCGCCCTTGGAGAACGACCTGGACGAGCAGTCCGAGCATGACCAGGACGACCGCCGCCTCCACCAGGGTGAGTCCGTGATTGGCTGAAGGACGAAGGGAACGACGGGGATGCATCGAGGCTCCTCCCATTGGTCTCCATGTTTGTCGCCGGGCATCCGTGCCCGCGGCGCCCTGTTTGAATTTTTCAGGGGGGCACACGGCCCCATGGCGCCTGATTTCGTCCCCAGGCAACTGTCGTGCCTAACGCACGGTGCGCCCTGGCGTACCCAAGCGGGGGCCCGGGATTGCATCGCGACGGTAGAGTGTTTCGTCGCGAGCGGCAGTTTCCACAGTCAGCTCGACGCAGGTGGAACCGGCTAACCGATTGAATATAGACGCTTTGAGCTCGCCCACGCCATGCTTGGCGCAACCGACGTCTTCGGCAGCTGCAGGCGGTGCCGCCGGGCGGGTCAGGGCGGCGTCTGGAGATTCGGGAGCTGCCCCTGTAAACGGAGGTGACACTTGGCCGATCAGCGGCATGCGCAGGTCGGCGTGAGGCGGGGCATCGCGGTCGAATTCTGAGATGCGCGGCCTCGATCCTTGCGGGACCAGGCGGCGATCTGGCGCGCGGGGGGCCGCCCGCTACCTAGGAACCGACGCTTCGTTGTACGTGCGGCACCCGCTGCGCGCCCAGTTTCATCTCGTGCGACGCGCTTGCCCAGGCGTGCACGCGGGGCGTTCCGGCGGGCAGCCATCCTCGGCGCGCGATGCGCAT
>Ga0335077_10003469_pt1 | contig 19058 bp, 9 predicted proteins | sample Lox_Sample_31_FD_207151 | JGI IMG/M metagenome (GOLD analysis project Ga0335077, IMG submission 207151) | Soil microbial communities from Loxahatchee National Wildlife Refuge, Florida, United States - Lox_Sample_3.1 | ecosystem: Environmental > Terrestrial > Soil > Wetlands | place: USA: Florida...
GGCACGCTGGATGCGCGGAATCTGGTTGCGTCAACCGGTCAGCGCTACTTGAAAGAACTGGCGGCCGAGTCCCGATACGACCCTACTCTGGTACGCGAGATCGCTGCAGCTTATGAGCGTCTAGCCGACATTCAGGACTCCATTCGGTCCGGCGGCGGTAAATCTCCAGGCGACACGGACAGCTTGATCCAATCGCTGGAGATTCACCGGCGCTTGGGCGATGACCGGTCAACAAATCCGGCGTTCCGTCGAAAATACATCGAACTGGCGTCCCTGTTGGGCTACTGGTATCAGGACGAGCGCAACGCAAGGGAAGCTGCGAGGTGGACGGATGAGGCGATGGGTCTGAGCGAGAAGTGGGTCGAGGCTGAACCCCGCAACGTCGACGCGCTCGCGGCGGCAACGGCTGCCTTCATGCGGGGCGCCACCACTCAGGAGGTTGGCGGCCAGATTGCCAGCGCGGTGGGGAGCATCGAGAAATCGGCCGCCTATGGCGAACGGGCCCTTGCTGCGGCGCCGGGGGATGAGACCGTTCGCATTCTTGTCTCCGATTGCCACCGGATCTACAGCGAGCTGCTGGTTAACGTCAGCCGCTATTCCGACGCGCTGTTCCACGGACGCCATGCGCTGGAATTAATCGAACCTCTGTGGGTGCGGAACCCACATGATCCCCTGCTGCGCCTTAAGCTCCTGCACGCCGACAGCTGCGTCGGCATCACCGAACGGCACCTTGGCGAGGCCGACAGAAGTCATCTCGAATTGGCGCTTCCTTATCTCCAGCGCGCTCTTTCTTTGGCCGATGAAAATATGCGGGCCGATCCTAGGAACGCACGCAGCAAGAGCTCATTCATCGCGCACAGCTCCCGGCTTTGCCACCTGCTGACCAGCATGAAGAGATTCGCTGCGGCAAGGCGCTTGAGTGAAAAAGCCAATGAAGTGGCGCGAGAGCTAGTTGCACTTGACCCTGGGAGCCGGCGCAGTTGGTATTTGCTCGGCATTATCCAGGTGGACCTGGGGTGGATGTACCTCAAAAGCGGCGAGCCGTCGAAAGCCCGAACGGCATTTCTGGCTTCCAACGAAGGCTTCATGCGCGGACTGTCCATGGACCCGACGGACGCCGTCATTCTGGAGTGCCGCGCCGGCCAGTTCGAGGGCTTAGCTCGGGCGGCTATGCTGTCCGGAGACCGGCGCGAGGCCCGGCGCTGGATGCGGCAGTGTCTCGAGGTCATGACGGGGATGATCCGGCGGGATCCATCTGCCAAGAGCTACATTGCTGACTTCTCCGACAAGCTGACGCTTGCCCGCAAGATCGGCATGTCGACTGCGGAACTGGACTAGAGGCCAAACTTCGGTTCGTGAAGATGTTAAAAAACTTGTTAACACCTGAGCTGAATGGTAGTGCCCTACCGCGTTTTTGACGATGCACCTGACGCAACTACTCCACCGCCTTCGGGCCGGCGATCAGGACGCTATGAATGTTTTGATCCCGCTTGTCTACGATGAATTGAAGAAGTTGGCAAGGTCCCACTTGCGTCGCGAGTTGAACGCGATCACGCTACAAACCACGGCTCTGGTTCATGAAGCCTTTCTGAAATTGGCTGGGAGCCAGCAACCGTTGTATGAGAATCGAGCGCATTTCTATGGGATCGCTTCCAGGCTGATGCGGCAAATTCTGGTGGATACCGCCCGCGCAAAAGCCGCCGAGAAGCGGGCGGCCGCACGCGAAGTAGCGCTTGCGGATGTGCCCGACGGGGGACCGCGGCCCGATCGTACCTTGTTAGCGTTGGACGACGCACTAAATTGGCTCGAAAAGACAGATCCGCAGAAGGCGCGGCTCATTGAGATGCGCTACTTCGTTGGCATGACCGCGGAGGAATCTTCGACGGCACTCTCCATACCGGTACACGTTGCGCGCCGCGACCTCCGGCTCGCCCAAGCCTGGCTGCGCCGGGAAATGGCCAGCGACAGATATTCCGCCGCACGATAGAGACGTGTCACGCGAGCAGGCGCCTGGCAACGATGTGTTGACCCTCTCAAGTGACCGGCGTGTTCCAGTCCACAAAGGCGCCGTTGGCGTTGTCCCAAACGCGTGGGTGGCCGAATAGGCAGTCAACAGCAGCCGGCAAATGGGAGTAAGCTGCAACCATGACGCATACGCGGAGAACTGTTCTCAGCCAGGTGGCGTGCGCGATCGCCGGGACGACCGTACGGCGCGCAAACTGCGCCACTGGCGATTCGCCGGAACCACGAGAAAGCTCCGCCATGAAGGACGTTGCCGAAACGTTTATGAAGGCCCACTCGGTACCGGGCCTGTCGGTGGCTGTCGCGCACAACGGCCAACTGGGGTACGAGCAAGGCTTCGGTTTTGCGAACGCAAGCAAGCTTGAGAAGGTCACGCCGGCACACCTGTTCCGGATCGCAAGCGTGACTAAACCGTTAACCTCCGTGACCATATTCGATCTCGTGGAGAGGGGACGCCTGAAACTGAAGGATTTGGTTTTCGGACCGGAGGGCATACTCCGGAATGATTTCGGCGGGCCGGAGTACAAGCGGGGCGTGGCGGAGATTCGTATTCAGCACCTGTTGACCCACACTGGCGGCGGCTGGCCTAACGACGGAACGGATCCGATGTTCAGGAATCCGGACATGAATCACGAGCAACTCATTAGGTGGGCTATCGCAGACGTGCTCCTCACGCATACACCGGGGGAGCACTACGCTTATTCGAATTTCGGTTATTGCGTTCTCGGTCGCGTGATCGAAAAAGTGACGCGTCAGCCCTACGAAAGGTATGTTCGCGAGACGATTTTGACCCGGTGCGGAGTGACCGGCATGCGAATCGCGGGGAATACGCTAGCCGAACGGGCGCCGGAAGAGGTTGTCTATTACGGCCAAAACCCGTACACCATGAACGTACGCCGCATGGACTCGCACGGTGGATGGTTGGCAACGGCAGCGGATCTGGTCCGGTTTGCCATTCACGTGGACGGCTTTGCGACGGTGCCGGACATCCTGCAAGAGCAATCCATCCGTGAGATGACGACTCCTACAGCCGCCAATAACGGATACGCCAAGGGGTGGGCGGTCAACTCAGCGCAGAACTGGTGGCACGGGGGCAGCCTGCCTGGGACGACGAGTTTGATGGTGAGAACATCGAAGGGATTGTGTTGGGCAGCCCTCGCTAATACTCGCGAAAGTAACGCCGATACGGGACGGGCGCTCGACATCTGCATGTGGGAGATGGTCCGCCAGGTCAAGAACTGGCACGCATGAGAACCTCGTAACCGAGGCGCCGCACGTCGCTCGGCGACTCTTATCGCCAAATGCTTGATTGGAGCGGCGTCGAGCAGCGCTACGGCGAATCGGTCCCGGAGGCTTCCGCCAGCACGCCCAGTGCGCGCGGCGGGGCGCGGAACCCGCGTGTGATGGCGGCAAGATAGAGGGTGCCGATCGCCAACCAGGCGAAACCGGCAATCTTCGCATTTCCACTGAGGCTCAGCCAGACGTACAGGCAAACGACGGCGCCGGCGCCTGGGAAAATCAAGTTGGTTACAAGGCCCCATCCGTGCCTCTTTCCAAGGCGCATAAAGTAGTGCCGGATCACACTGAGGTTCACCAGGATGAATCCGGCAAAAGCTCCAAAATTCAGAAGTTCCACGGCCATCTGGAAGCGAAGGAACATTGCGCCGATCAGTGAGAGTGCACCCATGAAGTAGATACTCCGGGTGGGCGTGGAAAAGCGTGGATGGATGTATCCGAACAGGCGGCGGGAGATGACTCCGTCGCGCCCCATTCCGTACAGCAGGCGTGAAGCGCCCGCCTGCCCCGTGAGCGCGCTGGCCAAGCCCGCCACGAGCAACACTAAGGTGATAAATCCGAACATCCAGTTGCCACCCACCCTGCGGCTGATATCCAAAATAACGGTTTCCGCTTCGGGGTAAGTCCGGTAGTCGGGCCACACCAGCGCCGCCAAATACACGGTGACCACGCAGAATACGGTTTGAAGAACGCACACGAGCACGGTGGAGAAAGCGATGTCACGCTCGGGGTTCACCGTGTCCTCTGCCAATGTCGAGATGGCATCAAAGCCGATGTACGAGAGCGCGGCAATGCTGGCGCCGAGCATCATGGGGCGCATACCGAACGACTCAGGCCGCCAAACGCCGCTCAGGTCGAACAGGCCGGCGAGACCGCGCGCCCCTGCCACGTAGCGCGCCGCCAAGGCCACGAACAAGATGGCGCACGCCGTCATGATGATCATCATTAGGGAACTGGCCCGCGTCGTGACTCGAATGCCGGGGATGTTGACAAGCGTCAGGCTTACAGTAAACAGAACCGCCCACGCGAGGTACGGAACCTGCGGCACCAGACGCGCGGCCGTCAGCGCCGCGTAAATGATGCTGAGCAGCGGAATCAGGAAGTAGTCCAGCATCATGGCCCAACCGGCAAGGAAGCCGACGTGTGGGTTGAGCGCGCGTTGCGCGTAGGTATAGGTTGAGCCGGCCGCCGGAAACGCGCCCGACATCTTGCCATAGCTGGCCGCAGTGAACAGCATGGCTACCACCGCCACCAGGTAACTGATCACCGCATGGCCATGAGATGTTTGCTGAACGATCCCGTAAACCGGGTACGGCGCGGTGGGTGTGAGAATGACGAGGCCGTAGAGAATGAGGTCGCGACGGGTCAGGACCCGCCTCAATGAGCCCGGCGGAGACGGTGACTGGGTGTTCCCATTTCCCGCGGTCACGCGGTTACTCTAGCGACTTGCTGCGAGCCACCGGTCGTAAACAGCGTGGTGAACGGCAGCGTGGCCGCCCCGATAAGTGCGGCATCGCCGCCAAAGGCGGAAGGCCGAAGGAGCACGTTGATCTCCGCCAGGCTTTCGTTAACCAGTTGTTCGCGGATCACCGGTTCAATCAGGTGCCACGCGTCCGTGATCGCGCCGTCGATTACGACGACGTCGACATCCAGCCCCCAGACCACGTTGGAAATGCCGACACCGAGACAACGGGCCGTTTCCACGAGGCTTTCGATCGCCGCCCTATCCCCGTCCGCAGCAGCCTGGACAATCCGGCGCACGCGAGCGAAAGTATCGCCCGGGGCAGCGGAACGCCGGTCGCCTGCCACGGCGGAATACCGTTCGCACAGGGCCGGGTTGGAGGCCAATCTTTCGAGACAGCCGGGGCGGTCGTGCCGCTCTGGCGTACCAGCCATGGCAATCACCATCTGTCCAAACTCGCCGGCAGCCATCCGCGGGCCGTAGTGCAGCTGCCCTTCAAGGATGATGCCCATACCGATGCCCTCATCCACCTTAACGAAGAGAAACACCCGGCTTCCGTAAACTTCCGAAGAGCCGTAGTTATACTCGGCAAGCGCCGCCGCTCGCACATTGTTCTCCACGTAGACCGGTTCCTGGAGCTTGGCTTCGAGGATCTGGCGCGCCGGCACACCCGCCCATCCGGGACGGTTTCCAAGCACGAGCAAACCGAGGTCGCTGTTGACGATGCCTCGCGCGGAAATACCAATTCCAGGAACGCGCCTTCCGCCGAGCCGCTGGCGGCAGTCCTCGAACGCCTCCGCAATCAGCGCCAGCGTTTCTTCGGCCGAGGCCGGAGTGCGAAACCGCCGGCTCTCGACAATGCGGCCCCGCATGGTGCTTGCCGCCACGCGCGTCTCCCAGTTCTGAATCTCCGCCCCCACCGCGACCCGCTTGGGATCTAACTGCAGGCGGCGGCCGGGCCGGCCTCCGGTGGAGTTTTCGGCGCCATCCTCGCTGACCAGCACGTCAGAAATCAGGTCCGTCATCATGCGCGAAACAGTGCCCTCCGATAGTCCGCTTTGGCGGGCGAGGTCGGCGCGCGACATGTGCTCGTTATGGCGAAGCAGTTGAAGCACAGCAACGCGGTTCGCGCCCCGCACCTGGCGCGGTCGCAGTATTCGCTTCTTGGCACTCGAGGGTCGCTGCATCTAACTTTATTGACGGGCGAAAGTAAGTCTATCGGACCCTGCGCGCCATCGTCAAACTACAGGAGGATCCTTGACCTTCTCGGTCAGGGATTTGACGTAGGGCGAGAGAGATCGGTACATTTACTTGCGAGCCGCAACCAATGCGGAGCCGGAGCGCCGGGTGATCGCGATCGATTCAAACCTGCAGGCCACCATCACGAACTACGTGCACCGGAAGCGAAGCCGGCTGATTGAGCTCACGCAAGAACTGGTTCGCCGGCCTTCGGAAAACAAGCCGCCGGCGGGAGCGGAGAGCGCTTGTCAGGAGTATATCGCGCGCGTGCTGCGCGCCAGCGGCTGGAGCCCAGGGCTGTATGAATTGACCGAGGTGAAAGGGCTGGAACAACATCCGCTTTTCCGGCCCGGCCGCGATTACAAGAATCGTCCAAACCTGGGCGCGCGCCGTACAGGCGCCGGGGGAGGCCGCTCCCTGCTGCTCTCCGGCCATATCGATACCGTTCCACGAGGGACGCAGCCGTGGACGCACGACGCCTTCGGAGGAGAGGTGGCTGGGAATCGAATCTACGGCCGCGGTGCAAACGACATGAAAGCGGGGGTGGCGATGAATCTCTTCATTGCGGAAGCCGTAGCGGATCTCTCGTTGCGCCTTTGCGGCGATCTCATCTTCGAGACGGTAATCGATGAAGAGTTCGGGGGCGTGAATGGAACTCTGGCCGGCAGGCTCCGCGGCTACAACGGAGACGCTGCCGTCATCTCTGAACCGTCCTTCTTGCGCGTGTGTCCGGCGCAGCGCGGCGGCCGGACTTCGCACATTACCTTCCGGGCGCCCGGAGGGGTCCTGACCGAGGGCGCGTTTCCCGTCGGCGTGGTGGAGCAGGTCACGCATTTTCTTACAAAGGTCCCGGAGTTTGCCGCCCATCGGCGGCGCAGATCACGAGTGCAGGAACTCTACGCGCGCCATGCCGATCCGGTGCCCGTTTCGGTTACGAAGATCTTCACATCGCCGTGGGGTACGGGCGAACCCATTACGGTCCCCGAAGAATGCAAGGTCGAGTTCTACTGGCAGCTCATGCCGGGCGAGGCACAGGAGGAAGTGGAACGCGAGTTCCTCGAGTGGCTCCAATCAGTCATTCGAGAGCGCCCGGAACTCTTCCCGCAGCAGCCCACCACGGAATTTCCCATTCGATGGCTGCCTGGATCGGCAATCTCAAAATCGGAGCCGCTAGTGGGGGAGTTGGCCGCCTGTGCGGAAGCCGTACTCGGTTCGGCCCCGGACATAGCGGGGATCGAAGGCCCGTGCGATCTCTACGTTTTTCACCAGGAGTTCGCTACGCCTGCGGTCCTTTGGGGGCCGCGGGGCGGCAATACGCATGCGGCTGATGAATACGTGGAGATCGATTCGCTGGTGGACGCCACGACAACTCTACTACTTTTTGTTTGCCGCTGGAGCGGCCTCGCCTGACCGTCGCGGAGGCCTCAAAACACCTCGATGTCCGCCGTCCTGGTTTGCCCGCTGAGCAGATCGTGCGCGCGCAAGTGCCACGTGCCAGTGGCGTCATTGTGCGCAAAGGGGAGCTCCCACACAGCGTGGCCCAGCGGCGCCTGGACGTTGCCGGAATAATGGCGCACCAGTCGCCCACCGGGATCGGTTACGTCCACATGAAGGATATGCACAGCGGCGGGCGTCACCGCCGAGAACGAAATGCGCGCACGGCCGGTTCCCCCGCGCGCCACGCGAGCCGGAACAGTGAGCGTCAGATCCGGAAGCGGGTCGGGATACACAGCATAGATCACGGGCTCATAAGGATCCAACTCCACGTGCAACTCCCGAGTCTTTCCGAGGGCTTTGGCGGCGCGCACATCGTACACGGCCAAAGCTTCGGGGAGTGCCAGTTGCAAAGATTGCCGATGAGCGAAGTTCTCGTTAGACCGAAAGTCCGGCGGGCCAAGCTCGTCAACCCTCAGATCGGGATTGCTCAGCAATGCAACTAAGGTCACTGCGCCGTTGCGGAATACATGGGTTTCGACGCCCTGCACGCGCCGCCCCTGATTGTCCGTCACGCGAAACTGCGGCTGCACGCCCGCGTCGCCGAGTACTCGAGCCACGGCGTCGCGCGTGGCGCCGCCCTTCCGCAAAACGCGCTCGCGATGATAGTCGAGTACATCCGCGCCGGCGCGCACGATCTTGCCGCTGAGGTCCGCGAGCTGTGCGTGTGGCAGTCTGCGGCCATGTTCATCGAACGCCCCGGGCTCGCCGTCCGCGAGCAGCACGCCACCTTGCGCGACAAACTCGTGAATCGCCTTCGCTTCCGCCGCCGAAAGCGCGCTCGAACGCGGGAGGATGAGAACGCGATATCCACCCCTGAGAAGTTCACCCTGTTCCACCTGGTCGTACGACACGAAGTTATATTGCAGTCCGGCATCCTCGATCAGGCGGCACCAGGATTCCCGCAGCCGCAGGAAATCGTTTTCCGTTCTTTCCGCTCTCGCCGATCGGGTGGACCAGGCGCCGGCGCGGGGTCGCGATTCCAGCAACCACTCCACGCGCAGGCTTGGTTGCGAGTAGTGGATGGCTATGGGATCCGGTTGCCGGCGGCTATTGATCACCAGCGCGCCGGTTCCGTCGCGCAACTCGTTGTAGTACCTGCTCGCTTCGCGGCCCCGCTCTTCCAGGCCCCCTTCCTGGTCCAGGTACTCGCTCTTGTCGTCCCAAAGAATCAGCCCGCGATTTCCGTGCAGCAGCTCATACCACACTCTTTGCATTTCCCACGGCCCATGCGCGAAGGCCGTGGTCAGCACCGCCATCGACGGATTCAGTGAGCGGATAATCTCGATATTACTTCCTATGTCGTAGGGCTCGATGGCCGTGAGCGCCTTGGTGATGCGCGCGTAATCATAGCCTCCCCAGCCCGGCATCTGCCCTCCGCCGATCCCTACATACGCTTCCGGATCGACGGAGTGAACCGCATCGGAACCCATCTGCAGAGCGTTCGCGTAACAGATGTCCATCCATTCCTTGAAATCGCCCCAGGCGGAGAAATTGTCGTCGCTGCGCTTCAAGGCTTCATCGGTGGTCATAGGCGTCACTGCGTCCCACGAGGCGAAAGCCGTGCCCCATTGCTGGTTCATGGCGGCCAGTGTCCCGTAACGCTGCCGCAGCCAGTGGCGCATCGGGACCAGCGATTCATCCGAGAAATCGAAATCCCATGCGGCCTCCAACTCCCCGATTCCTGTCTCGTCTCCCAGGCTGTAGAAGAACGGCCGGTAAGGCGCGTAAAACCGCGCGGACTCAACCAGGCGATCGTGAATCTTCTGCAGCCATTCGCGATCGCTAAGACTCGGATGGCGTTTGAAGGGCTCCAAACTCGAAGGCTCGCGTTGATGGGCCAGCCTGGCTTGCTGGAAAAACCACCCATTGTCACGATCCGGGAAGTAGCGGTGGTATGCGGAAAAGAAATCGGTGGCGATGTTCTCGGCATACCAGCGCAAATCGTTCTTGAGAAGGAATTCGGGGGTGGTGCGGTTGCGCCCGACGTATTGTCCGCCGTCAATTCCCAGCGCTTGCAATTTTCGGAACAGTTCGCCGCTGTATGGCTGCCACATGATGATCTCGTAGTCCCACCATGAATGAATGGGCGGCTTGGCCGTGAAAGACCGGCTGGCTTCTTCGTCCCGGTGATCGGGTCCGCCTTTTTTGTCATGGCCATCGAATATCAGGTGCGCTCGCAGTTCATTTTGCATGCCCCTGGCGCGGCGCAGATCAATGTCGAACCCGGCATCGGTTTCGTCACTCAGTTCCACGGGAAGACTGCGGCGATCCACCATGCGACCATGGACGTCCGTCCACTCGATCGACAAGACGCCGCGTCCGGTGGCCAACGCGCCTGTTCGGAAAACTACGTGGACCATACCATCTCGTTCCAGCGCGTCTGATATGAGAATCAGTTGCGCTCCGAAGACTGAACCAGTAGAGAAAGCGGTGAGACAAAGGAGTGCTCTGACCATGTGCCAGCCGATCATACGATATCCTGGCGGCATGCTGAATCTGCGGTGGTGCACCTTGCGATCGGTACTCATCCTGCTGTGTTGTTGCCTGGGCAGAGTTTCCGCACAACACGCGGAGGCGGACGCTCTCGATTTCCTGCATGGGCTCAGCGAGTATGAGCAGATCCGGCGCATGCTTCCCGACTACATGCAACGCGAAGCGCAGACACTGATTGAAGCCCGCCGGCGGACGCTCGCCATCTCCACGCCGGAGGCCCTGGCGCGCCGCCGCGATTATGTGCGCGAGCGCATGCTCCGCGCGCTGGGCGGCCTGCCGGACCGTACCCCACTCAACGCTCGCACGGTGGAAACGCTTCAGCGGGACGGCTATCGCATCGAAAAAGTGATCTTTGAAAGCCAGCCTCATTTCTATGTGACGGCAAATCTGTATCTGCCCGCCGCCGGCGACGCCCCGCACCCCGCCGTCCTTTATCCCCTGGGCCACGAGCTTGGTGGAAAGTCCAACCCTACATGGCAGCAGATGCTCGTCACCCTCGCGCGACGCGGTTACGTGGCGCTCACCTGGGATCCGATCGGTCAGGGAGAACGGGTGCAGATCTATGACGACGACCTCCGCGGTTCCAAACTGCGTTCCTCCACCACCGAACACACCATCCAGGGAACGCAGTGCCTGCTCACCGGAGAACATGTCGCGCGTTACACCATTTGGGACGGCATCCGTGCGTTGGATTACCTGATCTCGCGAAAGGAAGTGGATCCCGCCCGCATCGCGGTGACCGGCAACTCCGGCGGCGGCACGCATTCCGCCTACCTGGCGGCTCTGGATGATCGCATCAAGATCGCCGCGCCCTCGTGCTACATCACGTCGTGGCACTGGATGATGAAGACGCTCGGGCCGCAGGATGCCGAGCAGGTATTCCCCGGATGGTTGGCGGACGGACTGGATTATCCGGATTTCATCTATGCGGCCGGCCCAAAGCCGTACCTGATGTTGTCGGCGATCCGTGATTTCTTCCCCATTGATGGCGCCCGCGAGACGTTCCGCGAGGCCCAGCGCTTCGCGAATCTGCGCATGTTCGAGGCGGACGATGGCCACGGATATTCGAAGCCGCGCCGTCTGGCCGCCTATGACTGGCTCTCGCAAAACCTGCGCGATCGGGAGGACACGGCGCCCGAGACGCAAGTCGCGCCGGAAACCGCCGAAACACTCTACTGCACCGCGACAGGGCAAGTGGCGACATCACTCGGCGGCGAGACCGTCTTCTCCCTGAATCGCGCTCGCGCCGAGCGTTTGCGCCAAAACCGGTTGCCGCCGGCCGACAGCGCCAGTCTGGCTGCCTGGCAGGGAAAGTTGCGCGCAGCCGCCATGGCGCGCAGCGGGTTCCAACCGGCATCCGGGCCGGTGCCGAGCACCTTCTATGGAAGCGTGCAGCGCGACGGTTATCACATCGATAAGCTCGCGTACGAAAGCGAACCGGGCATTCTCATTCCGTCGCTCCTCTATATACCCGAATCCGGACCCGCGCGCAGGCCGGCCGTCATCCTCGCCGATGGGGAAGGCAAGGCCGCCTCCGCGACAGCCGCCGCAGAACTGGCGCGCAGCGGATTGTTGGTGCTCTGCGTGGATCTGCGCGGCATGGGCGAAACGCGAATCACGCCCGATTTGAACGATTCGGAATTTTATCGATACTTCGGCGACTATGAAGACGGAATGACCGCCATCCTGATGAACCGTTCGCTGCCGGGCATGCGAGCGCGCGATATCCTCCGTGGTCTCGACCTGCTTGCCGCGCGCGACGATGTCGATCCGAGCCGAGTGAGCGCACTCGGTAGAAATTCGGCTGCGGTCCCGCTGCTCTACGCGGCGTTTTTCGACACACGGCTTCGGTCCATCGCACTCGAAGGCATGCTTCTTTCGTACGACGCCGTAGTCACCACGCGTATCCATCGCCTTGTCTTCGAGCAGATCGTGCCCGCGGCACTGGCGGATTTCGATCTTCCCGACTTAGCTGCCGCGCTCGCGCCCCGCGCCCTGTGGATCTCGGATTCGACTACGCCGGCGGGGGCTCCTGCGACTCAGGCCGAAATCGCGCAAGCGTACCGCTCAACCGTGCGGGCGTTCCAACTGGCCGGAGCGGCCGGCGCTTTGCGAATTCGGCCTCCGCGCGCGGACGACGAACGCGCCGCGCAGTATTATCACTACCTGTTCAACCGCTGACGGCGGTCACTCATGGGCGATCGTCTACGGTGATCACGACGTCGATTTGCTGCTCTTTATGCTGGCTCTCGCCGCTGTGTTTTTGGGGATGCACATCAACCGACAGGGCGCCCACCGCCCACTCCAGGCTTGTCTCGGGGCCATTGGCATAAGGGTTAAACGGATACACCGGCCAGACCAGGCGTGCCACCGGATCCATCTTCATCACCCATCCATGATGTCGAATCCAGCCGCCCAACTCCGCGGCGCCGAGTTCGATTCGATCCGATCCCAACGTAATCCTCTGCCCTGCCCCGGTTTCGAGCATCTCTCCGGCCTTCAACACTAACTGCAAGGTCAGGCGCGCGCTCTCCGCCAGTGCGCCGCGCGCGCCGATCCGAAATTGCAGCGCCAGCTCATTGCCCGTGGGAACGGGTACGAACAGATCGCTGAAGAAGGTGTTGTAAGCGAGTGACAAGCGGTCTTCCTGGTCGCCCATCTGCAGCCGCGTGCTGTTCGGCATGTGAACCGTCTGCCCCATGAGCTTTTCTGAGAACGTGGCCAGTTCGGGCTGTCGCTTCGATCCCGCACCCGTAATGATCAACCCGACTTTTTGGTGAAACACACTCACGTGCCCCTGCCGATCCAGGTAAAACTGATTGTGGATGGCTTGCGTGCTCATCAGCCCAGAGAGCGCCACTTGCCACGGCCCGGTTTTGCGGATTCCCGCCGGCACACTCATCCGGTACGAATACTGCGCCAACGTTTGAGGCGGCGGCTGGGTTGGCCCGTCGTGGTAGTACAACGCGTCTTGCGCGATCCGTCCCAATACGTCCATGTTCGGGCGTTCCGGATCGAAGAAGCCCGCAAGGAACTCAGCGTAGCCGCGGCCGTCCGGAAAATTGGAAAACGTGAAGTGCGCCCAGGAACGCGCTCCCCAGTGGCGATTCCGGTCATTGATCACATCGACCGGCGTGCCATCCAGAAACGTGAAGTTCTCGTGGAACGTGGTGGCGCGCCGCAATGCTGCCAGTGCGTCCGGATCGTGCGTGAACTCCCAATACAACCCCACGCTGGAAAGCGTCAGATGGTTGTAGCCCGTGGTGGGACCGGAACTGTTGTGTTCGCCCCAATAACCATCCGGAGACTGCTCAGTGGTGGCGAAGCGTCTTAGAATTTTCGCGCCCAGCTTCTCCCACTCCGGATTCTGAAAGACCCGGCCGCTCAGCAGCAGCAACGAAGCCCATTGTGCGTAATGGTTGGGAGACGTGCCGATGAACGGCGACTGATACCACGCGGTGTCCAAACGGTCGATGGCGCCCGGCACCAGCAACGCGACGTTGCGCATGATCTGCCGCTTCCACCGCTGCTGGCGCGCCTCGCCCAATTCCGGGGTAAGCAATCGGTAAGCTTCCAGCCAGGTGTACGTATCCCAGTCGCTATCCAGCCGCGGCTCGAAAATTCCCTTTTCGTCCGCTGTCGCGAGCAGGTCGCCGATGCGCAGCGCCAGTGCCAGCATTTTGGCGTCGTGATATCGCCGATTCGCCGGATGCTGCTTTGCGTACAGCACCGCCGGCGGCAAGATGGCGTATCCGAAATGGGCCCAGTTGATCTCCAGGGACGACCCCGTATGAAGTGCGCGCCTTTGCTCGATCGCGCTCAGGTCGGCATCGGGCTGCTCGTCCAGATGTTTTTCGACGCTGGCACACCCCGCTTCCATGATGCGGTAGTAACCAGCTGGAAGTTCCACGGCGGAGGCCAATGCCGCAATCGGAGAGAGAAGGACCGCAGCGCGCCACGCATTTTTCACCAATTCCACCTCCGCGACGGTGTATTCTCGCCATACCTGCCTCCGCCTGTCAACTTCTCACGGGGTGGCGCGTCCGCGGCTTTCCCATGCCCGGCAACTAAGCATGGCGGTGAGAGCCACCAGGGATTTCTTTTCAACATCGTGAAGATTTCGCCTCCATTAAAGATTCGCCTTGACTTCGTCGCTGGTCTCGGATAGTCTGATCGAAATTCACCAAGACTGCTGAACTGCGAGGGGCCATGGGAGTAGCTACTTACTTACGATTCGCAAGAAAGTTTGCCATAGGGCTCATGATTATGGCGCTACCGCTGGCCGCTCAGACCGGGCTCGGCGTTGTCCACGGCACGGTGCAGGATGCCAGTAAGGCGGTCGTTCCCAATGCCAAAGTCACGCTGAGGAGCACTTCCACCGGCGTCGCGCGAGAGAGTCAATCCAACGCGGATGGCATTTACTACTTTGGCTCCGTACCCATCGGGCCCTATACGCTGTCGGTCGAGGCGCAGGGCTTCAAGAAATGGGATGGAACGTTCTCAGTCGACGCCGGCCAGACGGTGGTAGTCGATCCTGGCATGGAGGTTGGAAGCCTGCAGGCCCAAGTCGAGGTGACGGGAGCGGCGCCCACCATCGCCACTGAAGGAGCGCAAGTTAGCGACGTCAAGGACGCGCTTCGCATCCACGATTTGCCGATCAACGGGCGAGTGATTTCAAATCTGTTCGACTTGACGCCGGGAGTGGTTGGCGGCGGAAACCCGCGCACCAACGGCATGAAGGTCGGCTCAACAGAAATGAATTTCGACGGGATATCCATGGTTGACCGGTTTGGCGGCGGCATCGCGAGAATGCAGCCTGGCCTGGATACCGTGCAGGAGTTCCGCGTCGAAACCGCGGGGTCGGGTGCGCAATTCGGGCGTCCGGCGACCATCGAAATGGTCACCCGAAGCGGCACCAATGAATTGCACGGCGCCTTGTTTGAAACTTTTCGGGATAACGCCGACGGCCTCCGCGCGCGCGCTCGCTCGGATGGCAATACCGCCGCCAAGTACATCCGCAACGAGTATGGCGGTTATGTGGGGGGACCGGTGTTGATTCCCCATTTGTACAACGGCAAGAACAAGACATTCTGGATGTTCAATTGGGAAGGGTTAAAGCTGCGCCAGAACACCTATGCCACGACCGGAGTGCCGACGCCATCGATGTGGGCGGGGGATCTCAGCAACGAAACCGATTCAAGCGGCAACAGCTATACGATTTACGATCCAGCCACCACTTCGGGGCCTAATGGGACGCGCCAGCCGTTTCCCAATAACACCATTCCCACCAGCCGCATCAGCCCATATGCGGCGATCTTCCAGAGCGTGACGCCCACGCCGAACATCGGCGGCAACCTAAATCCGTGGATCGCTCAAAATTTCCAGACTTTTTACCCGATACCCACCGACCAACATACCTGGACGATCAAGATCGACCATAACTTTTCCGAGAAGGACATCCTCTCCGGACACGTCACCGTGTCTCCCAACTTCAATGCCCAGTATGGCGGAAAGTATGGCTTTCCGCCCCCCGGATGCACCAATTGCGGCGGCAGCGGCGAGCAAGACATCCACACCTACTCCGAAGACATCCGATGGAACCATATGTTTTCGCCAACTTTCCTGAATGAACTGCAGTTGGCGAGTTTTCGCTCCAGGAACCATCAGGGCACGCTGGGCGACAGCACCAACTGGGCGACTAAGTTGGGATTGCCGAATCCTTTTGGCGTCAACGGCTGGCCCACGGTCTACATGGACAGTCAGGAAGCCAACATGTTGTATGGCGGCGGATGGGATGGAGACAACAACAATCGCCAGAGCCTCACCTCCTATGAAATTGACGACAACGTAACTTGGATCAAGGGCAAGCACACCATTAAGGCCGGATTTAAAGGGCGGCAGGAATACAACAACATCACGCAGTTGCAGCAGGCGGAAGGCTCGCATAGTTTCTATTCGTCCTGGACGGAGTTGTACGACCCCAGTGCGCAAGGCCCCGCCGCGTTCACAGGTTCGGGCCTGGCCTCTCTCGAATTGGGGCTGCCCACCACTCTGAGGGATCAATATAATCGCGGCTACTTCTACTTCCAGCAGAAGGAAATCGGTTTGTACATCAATGATACGTGGAAGGTAAGCCCCCGGTTGACCATAGATGTGGGACTGCGCTGGGATCACTGGGATCCTTATCACGAAAAGTATGACCGGCTGGTGAACCTGGACCCGAATAACTATCCCGGCTTTACCGTCATCAGTCCGCACGGCACAACGATTGACAGTCTTCCGAACATTCCATCGGGAGTACTGGCATCCTGGGCGGCGCGCGGCTTGTCATGGGTGACGGCTGATTCGGTATCGGGCTTTCCCAAAGCTCTGGTCCCGGCAACTTATGGCGATTTCGCCCCACGGCTGGGAGTGGCGTACCGGGTGACAGACAAATGGGTCGTGCGCGCCGGCTACGGCATGTACTACTGGCCCATGCCGCTCTCTCAGATCCTCGAGGCCTCACGGACCAACCCTCCGCTCAACCTGAATTTTACGAACCACTTCGACAGTTCCTGCGAGCCCCTGGGCCCGGCGTGCCCGAACGGCGCCATTCCGAATTACTCGCTGCTCAATGCACCAACCGCTGCCTACTACCTCCCCAATGCGACGGTTAGCACGACCGGGGTTCAGAGTCTCAGCAGCACTTCCGCGAGCATGTTCCTTTTCGACCCGCACAGATGGTCCGACGACCGGATGCAACAGTTCACCTTCACTATTGAGCGAGAACTGGCCCGGAACATGCCCTTACGGTTGAGCTACATCGGGACACACGGAAGCAACCTGGAACAACGGCTGGCATGGAACAGCGCTGAATCCGCCTTGGACTACGAGATGCGCACGGGCCTTGCGTTCCAGCCCGGTACGTCGGGCGCCGATCTCCGGCGGCCGAATCCAAACTGGAACGGAACCTTGGAATCGCATGTCGGTTATTCAAATTCGAATTCGTTTCAAGCCCAAATCGAGCGGCGTTTTTCCAACGGATTGAGCTTCCAATGGTCCTACACCTACGATCACGCGCTGACCACCAGCGACGAGGGTGGGTTTAGCGCCGGCGGCGGTGGCGCGTTGGTGCCGGAGAACTCCACGATTCTGGGCGAACCCAACCTGACCCTCAGCCAGCGGCTGCAGCTGGTGTACTACAACTCGGGCTTTGTGCCGCCCCACCAAATCAAGTGGAATGGCATTTACGAACTGCCGCTGGGGCGAGGCAAGCGCTTTGGCAGCCATGTTTCAGGCCCGTTGAACCAAATCGTGGGCGGCTGGCAGATCGCTTTTATCGGCAACTGGCAAAGCGGTTTCTGGCAGAGCGTAGGCGAGCCTCTGTTCGGCAATACGCAGCTCGATTCCAACCAGCGCCTGACCATGAACATTTTCGGCCATACCCAGGAGTTGTACTTCCGCGGCGATTTTGATCCAACCCAGGCTACCGGCGTCAATCTCAGCACTCTGGAGCAGTTGGTTCCGGTGGACCGCACGCAACGCGCGATTCATCCCATCGGGCCGCAGTTCAACGGCAAGGTGCCCATCACTCTGGCAAATGGGCAAGTGGAGCTAACTCCCTACGACGTGCTCGCCTGGAATTCCAATAATTTCTTCCTCGGCCCGCGCTCTTGGAATGAAGACCTCTCATTCTTCAAGTATTTTGAAATTAAGGAGCGCATGAAGCTGAGGTTCACGTCCGACTTTTTTAACGCTTTCAATCACCCCAACGACGTCAATCCCAACAAGAATACGGGTCTGGTCAACCTGAGCGTCCAGGCGAATGATCCGCGGACCATTCAATTCTCCGCTCGCCTGGAGTGGTAGAGGGAGCTTTCCATCGGCTCCGGGTGGCCGAGTGCGCGAAAATAATGCTCTGCTGCTCCTGGTTCTCTTAGGCTTCATCGGTCTGCTCTGGTTGCCGGCTGGCTGCCAAGGTGCGAATGCCGCAGCCCCGCCCCCGGCCGCCGTTTTCAAGCCGTACCGTTTCGACGACGAATTCCGCTCGGCGACCGTGTCGGAAGCCAGCGGTGCGCGCGCCCTTTCTGCCGCCGATCCTGTCGTTTGGCAAAACTTCTTATCGGCGAGTGACGTCACCTGGATTGCGCTGCGTGGGCGCATCGGGTTTCGCCAGGGCGATCTCGTTCTAAAGGGCGAAGGCGCCAGTCCGGTCATCATGGCGCCCAAGCAGCCTATGATTGAGTGGAACCGCTACCAAGCCGTCCAGATTCGTATGCTGGCGCAAGGCGGTCACCAGATCAAAATCAAGATCGGTGACATTGAGTTCAGCCAGAGATTGGGGCCGCCTGGCCAGTACGCGCTCTACCGCTTTGCCATCAACATCGAAACCCCCGCGGCCAGCCGTCCCTTGCTGATCATGCCGACCGACGGTTTGAGCGATCTGGTCTCCATCCACTCCATCGAGCTGGTTCCGCGAATGGCTGAATTTGCTCCGACCGCAGGGCGCCTCATGATCGGCAAGCGCGAAGAATACCGCAATGCCGTTTACATACACTCGCCTTCATCCATTACTTACCAGGTCACGGTTCCCCGAAATGCCCGCTTGCATTTTGGAATGGGCATCACGGAGGGGCACGCTCCGGTGGTCTTCCGCATCTCGGCCGATTCCAAACCACTTTACTCAAAGATGCTGTCGGACGCTGGCCGGTGGGAAGACGCGGATATTGATCTGGCCTCCTATTCAGGGCGAAGAGTGAAACTGGCATTCGAGACCAGCTCGGCAAAGCGCGGAACGGTCGCGTTGTGGGCCAACCCCTTGCTGACCACCAGGGCTCCCAAGAGCCGCCCGAACGTGTTGATCTACCTGATCGATACGCTACGAGCCGATCACACGAGCCTCTACAGCTATGCGCGCGAAACCACTCCTTTCCTCAAGCGGCTCGGTACACAGGGCCTGGTCTTCGACGATTGCGCGGTGCAGGCGACCTGGACCAAGCCGTCGGTGGCGTCGTTAATGACCTCGCTTTTCTCATTCACCCACGGCATAATTCGCGACTATGACACCATT
>Ga0335077_10003470_pt1 | contig 19054 bp, 14 predicted proteins | sample Lox_Sample_31_FD_207151 | JGI IMG/M metagenome (GOLD analysis project Ga0335077, IMG submission 207151) | Soil microbial communities from Loxahatchee National Wildlife Refuge, Florida, United States - Lox_Sample_3.1 | ecosystem: Environmental > Terrestrial > Soil > Wetlands | place: USA...
TTCCAGCGCCTTTATCCGCATCCCCCGCAACGCGGACGATTGGACGCGCCATTTCCACATCGGCGCCATGGTTGGAATGAACATCAGCGCCAGCTTCAACATAGCCGGTGCGTTAAACGTCAACCGCCCCGCCGGAGTTTATGACGACGGCTACGTGCATCCCTCGGGCAACGCCTTCGGCACAACGACCGACTGGGGTTATGACAACGCCTCGCAATACAACGCGGCCACACATACGTTGACCATGACCGGGGCGAGTTCGTTCTCACCGATTGGAAGCGCGAACCACGAGGAGAGTGGCTCGGTGTTTCCCGGATTCGACATGGCTTACGGTGATAATCTTTGGTATTGGAAGCACGCCCGTGTCGGTTGGGAGTTTGGATTCGGTTTGTTGCCCATCAGCATCACGGACAACCAGCCCATATCCGGGCAAGTTTACCAGAATACTTACACGTTCAGCACCGGCACCATCGAGAGCATGCCGCCGCCGGGGTATCCGGGAGGAAGCACCGGCTCGGCTCCGGCCATCTACAGCACGGCGATAGCAACCAATCAAACGTCCTATCCAGGAACCGTTACCGGCTCGCACACGCTGGACGTGATGCTCTACACCTTCCGATTGGGGCCGTCGTTTTATTGGGATTTGACCCGACACGTCGGTATGTCCCTGGGCGCTGGTCCGGCGGTGGGAATTGTGTCCGGCGATTACAAATACAACGAAATCGTCGGCAGCACTCCCAGTTCCGGCCGGATTTCCGGCACGGAGATAGTCTATGGCGGCTACGTGAACGCGACGTTTTTGTATCACGTCCAGAACAACGCCGACGTTTTCGTCGGCGCGCAGTACATGCCGATGAGCGATGCCACCATCGGCGGCGGCGGCCGGGAAGGACGGTTGAATCTAAGCGGCCAGCTTTATTTCACCATCGGCGTTAGCTGGCCGTTTTGAAATTGCACCGCCGTCGCTTCGTCATTTCGCGGGCGGCGGGCTGGAAAGGTAGTCGCTGCCGGGGAACAGCTCCTCCAGACTCCGGATAGGGTGCAGCGGCATCAGCAGAAATTTGGGGACATAAACCGGTTCGCTCTTCGGGTTCTTAAGCGTGCCGGTGACGTGATATTCGAACAATTTGCTCACCGGCCACAACGCCGTGCTGACCAGCGGCCCAACCACCCAGGTGTCACGGAGCAATTGCGCGGTGACCCGCGCGTTCAGGTTCTCTTTCAAATCCACCACGCCGGCGTATTGTAACCGCATCATCGTCGAGCGGATTTCCAGCGAGTCGGAATAAATCACGCCGTTGGTGATGGCAAACTTGGCGGACGCCTCCGTCGCGCGGCTGTTGCCCAGGCCGGTCGATACGGTGTTCAACACCGGCGACAGGATGCCAAACACGGGAATGTCCCAGAGCAGCCCATCGCGCAGGTTCGCATGCCCGAAACCGTTCCACGTGTGCCAATCCCGAGAATCGGCGTGCGTGACGACGAGTTGCCCGGTCAGCGCGCCTTCCAAATGATTCGTGGACGGCGACAAATCCGCCGCCAGCAGATGCAGATTCACATTCGTCACGCTGACGGCAAATTGATAATCCGCGCCCTCGTGCGGCGCGTGAAAATCGAAATTCGCAATCCCCTTTCCGCTGCCGCCGTAAAGCGCTGCCGCCACGTTTGTCAAAATCAGCGTCTGCCCCTGCCAATGAACCGTGCCGGCGATAAACGGCGCTCTGAGTTTCAGCCACTGAAACGGCGCGCCTTTGATGATGTCGAAGGTCAAATCCGCGCCGTCCGTGCCGCGGAGGGGCGCGCAACCGTTCACGCGCACCGTCGGCGGTTCCAAAAAATGATAAGGTTCCAGCGCGCGGCCTGTTTTCGGGCCGATGGCGCGCGCCACCGCCTCCGGATCGGCAGCGCCAAAACCATTCACAAACGAAATTCGCTGCGTATTGAAATCCAGCGTGATCCGGTCGGCAGTCATCGTCTGCGTTCCGCCAGCGCGCCACAGACGCGGGCTGAGAAATTCCACGACGCGATTCGAATATTGGAACCCGCTGATAACCCTGTCCGCCGCTTGACCATGAATCATGAAATTCGTCAGCGCCGCACTCCCCGCCGCCTCGATGCTGCCGTAATCATACAACCGGCCGCGCATCTCCAGATCCAGAGCTGCCGGGTCGTTGAATTTGAAGTGACTGAAGCCGCGCGTGACATTGCTCGCCGTCAAAAACGGGCGCAGGGTTTCCGCGTCGAACGTGCCACGAACGTGCCAGCGGTATTCCCTGGTCGCGTCATCCTCGCCGCCACTCAGTTCCAGCCGGGTCCTGGCTTGCGCGACCGCGAGGTCGGGCAGTTGCCAGGCCAGATTGGCGTAGGTGAAGTGTGTGCTGGCCGAATCAATTTTCGTCCCGAAGGCGGTGCCGTTGGTGAACGCCAATTCGCCACCCAGGCGAATCGTGGACTGCACGTCACGGCGCCAATCCGGTTGGCGGTTTGTCCACGCGGGCAAAATCAGCGAACCGCCCGCTCGCAACCAGGGCGGCTGCGTCCACGAAAATTCCGCGAGCCGCTCGCGCGTCTTCTCCGTGAGCAACGCGGCGACGGCGTGGACGTCAAGACACGAAGCGTTGGTGAACGTGAACTCGCGCGTGGCGACGTTCAACCGGGCTTGTGCATCGAGTTGCCCGCCGCCGAGCGTGGCGGACAGATTCGTGACGGCCAGTTCCGGCGCCTGCCAGAGGCCGCTGCAAGCAACCGCGTCGGCGTTCAACTTTTCCGATTGCAATTGCGTGAGTTGCATCGTCCACGCCAGCCGGTACGGTTCCAGGTTTGTCCACCATGCCCACGCCAGGTCAAAGTTGGCGGGCGCCTCGGCCGGCGCGGTCAGATCAGCGGCCAGCTGCAAATCATGCGCACCGCCCCACGGCGTATGGACCGCCGGTGCGCGGGCATCAAGCCGGACGGTAAATGAATGGATATCGCGGGCATCGCCATTTACGACGAGGCTTAATTGCGGCAAGCCCTCAAATTGAATCCGGCTGAGAGCTTCGGAAAATTTTTGCAGTTGCGTCCGCACGGCAGCCTGGACGCCGGTTCCTTTGCCATGAAACATTTCCCAGTGACGGATCTCAGGCGCGTGAGCGATGTCGGCGACCAACGACAGTTCGATTCCGGCGAAGCCGCCTTGAAAATGGTCGAGCGACCAGGTGTCATTCGTCTGAAATTGCAAATCCGTCTGGATGCGGTTGAGCACAAGTGTGTTGGTGGGGGTGAGCGGCCAAATGAGCTTGCCTTCGCGTAAAACCAGACTGTTGATTTGCAGCCGCCGGTGCAACAGCGCGCGGTGGTCCAGCCGCAGTTGGACTTCAGCCAACGAAAGCATCGGGCTGCCGACCGTTGCGGCGTGGCCAAGGCGCACGTTCTCGGCGACGAGTCCGCGTACGAAACGCAGGCGCAGCCGGGTGAACTCCAATTCGACACCGCGGGCGCGCAACTTTTCCACCAGGGGCCGTTTCAAAAAATCCGGCAGGCCAAGGCGGTTGAACCAGACAAAGGCGCAAACCAGCGCGAGCACCGCCAGCAACGTCGTGATGCGAAACCAGCGGAAACCGATGCGGCACTTCCGCCAGAAACGGGAATGGAAACGCATTACGGAACGTTCGCCGGAATGGTCAGATAACTCAAGACGAACTGGTAAAGCACCGGCGGAAAAACAAACGCCCAGCGCTCGCCACCGAGTGTGACGGCGGCCAGCGCCGTCTGCGCGCGCGGCAATTCCAGGCCGAAATCCAGCGTGCGCTGCTCGCCGTTTTTAAGTTCAACGATGATTTCCAGGTTGTTGGTGTTAAGGCCGTATTTTTCGGGTTCGGCGATATTGCGCCCCACCCAACCGGCGGCGACCAGTTGGCCGAGCCGATACGCGGTTTCCTCGAGGGCCGGCGGATTAATGATACCTTGCGAGCCGGGTGCCAGCGACCATTGGTTCAACCCGTCGCGAATGATTTTACGCGTTTTGCCGTTTTGATGCAGAATGATGGCGGCAACATTGGTTGCGTCGAAATCCCAGATGCGCCGATCGCGGAATTCCCAGCCGTATTCCGGCAGCCGCTTGAAATCGTCCAGCGACAGGCCGTAGATAAAGTCCTCGTCTGCGCGTCGCACGAAAATTTCGTTGGTCTGCGTCGCGCCGAACAGCAATTGCGCGATGACCGCATTGGTGTCGCCAACCGCCGAACGCAGAATGATCTGGTTCGTTGGTGTGGCCAGTCCGTAGGCCTGCAAATCCGGGGCAGTTACAACATCCTTGACGAATTCAGCGACCCGGAAGCTCGCCAGGAGTTTGATGAACTGCTGCACGTTTTCCGCGTCGGCCGGGAGTTTTTCACCGGCCACCACCCAATCATTTGAACCCCGCCTTTGCAGCGTGTAAGCGCTCCGGCCCTGTACCTCGATTTCGGCAACCGGCGCGGTCAATTCGAGCAGGTGCGGATCGCGGAAATCGTTTACCACGCCACGCCAGAACGACAACGGTTCCTTGGCGGTCGTCATGATCGCATTCCAGCCATCGCGCCGGGCAAAAACCCGGGCTGAATCGTTCGTCTGGGGTTTCCCGATGTGCAGGGCAGCGACAAAATTCGAACCGTGGCCAAGCCATAAATCGAAGTCGGCGGGTTGCAACCCGAAAGCGGACAGGTCCGCTTTCGGGTCGTCGGTGATAAATTGCGCGACGCGGGCGGCGTAAAGCCTCTGCAGCGCCTCGGCGATACGTTCGCTGCCGGCGCGCGCCCGCAAAGGCCGGAGTATGTGCCAGAGATGATTGGTCGCATCACATTGAAGTTCGATGGCCTTCGTGCCGTTGGTCAGGACAATGTGATCGCACGCATTGCCGGCGTCCACGAGCGCAGTGTCGCGCCAGTCGTTGGCCGAGTGCGGAATAAATCTGAGCCAGTCGGCGTCGGCTACGAAAGCGCCGTCGGTGCCAACCACGCGCAGAAAGACCTGGTCGCCGGGAGCGGTTTTGTTTCCAACCTTGAGTTGCCAGCTATGGTCGCCGGCCTCGACAGCGATCGAAAACTGCGGATTGTCAAAACCGAATTCAGTTTCCGCGGCCCGGTGTTCGCGCAATTCCGCCGCGCTGATCCGCGTTGCGGGCGCGAGCTTCTGGAGGGCATCCAGCAACGTTTCGATGGCAGCCGTCTGCGCGGGATAACTGACGGGTCGGGTCAATTGCCAGCCGCCGTTGGTGCGGGCAGCGGAGATTTCCATCGCGCCCGCCGGAAAGATTTCGATGCTCGTGACCGTGGAGAGCTTCAATTCGGGGAGGATGTTTGCGTTGAACGCCGGCCCGCGCAGATGATATTCCCAGAACAAAATGAACGCGAACAGCGCCGCGGCAATCACGAACCAGATCCCGGTGGTTTTCGAGTTCATCATTTTCTTCGCACCAGCCAGACCAATCCACCGAACAGCAACACCACACCCGGCAACGCGCCGAGCAGAAGCCAGCGCACTTCGCGGCGCTGGGTTTGCGTCATCAACAGGCGAAATTCCGTCACCGGTCGCGGGCCGATGCCTTGCAGGAGCGCCGGCCGCTCGAGCAGCCAGTTGGCCGCATAACCGAGAAAATCGCGATTGCCGCCCCCTTCAATGTAATAATTGCCCAGAAAAATCGAGTCCCCAACCACGATGATGCGGGTGTTGCCGCGCGGGTTAACCACGCCGGCAACGGACTTTTGTTCGACGGCCACCATGAGCGGATAACTGCGCGGCGGCGCGGCGGACTCCCCCTCCAGCACGGAGTCCGGACTGGAGAAAGCCAGTTCGTCCACTTGCGGCGCACCGGCGGGCGGGTTCGGCCAGTCCACGCGACCAACCGGTCGTGGCCGAACCATCTGCAAAGAAAGCTGGGTAAGCGGGTTGACAACCGGGTGCTGGCTGAAGCGGCGGACAACAACATCATCGCCGGTGACAGTGTTGTTCAAGTCTTTGACAAAATCGGCGGCAACATTGACTCCCCAGCGCTGCAAAACGGGTTCGAGTCCGGTGGGTTGCTTGACGGATGCAAAACTAAATAATGCGAATAACCGTCCGCCTTGCGCAAGGTATTGTTCAATTTTCTGCAATTCCGGCGGGGACAACGACGTCGTGGGTGCGGCAACGATCAGCAGGTTACAATCCATCGGGATGGTGTTGTCCCCGAGCAATTCGAGGTTGGTGACCGCGATATAATTCTGGGCCAAGACAAGGGCGAATTTCAGATAGCCGAAGTTGCCGCTGTCGGAGAGCGACGGTTCGCCATGGCCTTGGAGAAAATACGCTTTGAGCGGATGGGGGGTTTCGAGCGCAAGCAGCATCGCGGTGAAATTTTGTTCGCCGCGAAAGGCGACCGGCTTGCGCCGGAATTCAAGCTGCCGGCGATCGTGATTTTTGGCCGGCAGCTCTTCGAGGGTAAATTGCGTGAGCGCGTCACCGTTGACGATTTTGCAGCGGCCTTCGCCCGCATCGAAAATGATCAGGTTCTTGTCCGTCGCCGCATCCAATCGGTATTTTTCCTTGACCTTTTCGGCTTCGCCGGCGTCGCGCACGTAATCCACCGGATGGACGGAAATTTTCGGGTTGATCGAGCGATACTCGTTGAGCAGCGCGACGATGTCCGGGTAAAAATCGTCCTGCCGGTCGTAATAAAGCGTCACGGTGACGTGATTCGTCAGAGAGCGGAGCACACTTACGGTGCGGGAGGAGAGTTCAACGCGCGTCTGCGAACTCAGGTAAAACCGGTGGAAGAACTGCGCGCCGAGATAGTTCACCATGACCACGACCGCGAGCACGAGGATCGTGCGCACGACAGCGTCAAAACCGATTTTCCACCGGCGGCGCGGCGAGAAGCTTGGCGGGTTGGAAGCGGGGGGCGGCATCTTATCTCCAACGGCGGCTTTCCACCGCGCGCAAGGTCAGGAACAGGAAGAACAGCGTCAGGCTCACATAAAAAATCACTGCGCGCGTGTCCACCACACCGCGGGCGAAATCGTGCATCTGTTCAAAGAGGCCGAAATACGACAAAACCCGGGTTTGCCACTGCACCACCACGGGAATGGCCTCGGCCAGAAAACCAAGCGCGAACAGGCTCACGCCCAGCACAAAACTGATCATGGCCGCCGCCATCTGGCTCCGCGAGATGGCCGAGGCGAAACAGCCCAGCGCCAGAAACAAACAGCCGACCAGAAAAGTGCCCAGATACATTCCGCCAATGGTACCCGCGTCCAGCGCCTTTGTCTGGCCTGTGAAATGCCGCACGATGAACAGGCAGGCAGCCATTGGCAGCCACATCACAATGTAAAAAATGACCGCCGCCGCAAATTTCCCGGCCACGACCTGAAGGTCGCCCACCGGCGCCGTCATCAGCGTTTCAAACGTGCCCGTGGATTTTTCCAGCGCAAACAGCCGCATCGTGATGATCGGCGCGGCCAGCAACACGATCAGCCAGAAAAAATACGTGCGGTAAAACATCTCCGTCACCGGTATTGGTGACGGATCGGTTCCCAGATTGGTGATCAACACCACGAAGCTCAGACCAATCAAAAGTGTCACCGCCGCGATGATGATATAGCCGGTCACCGAGAGGAAAAATGCGGTCAATTCGCGCCGCAGCAGCACCCCGAAAATTCGCATCAGCCCTCCTCCTCCTCGTTCGGCCGGGTGATTTGCACGTAGATGTCTTCCAGCGAATGGCGGCTGCGCGTCAGTTCGCGCACCAGCCAGGCGCGTTCGCGCGCCAGCAACCAGATCAACGGCCGCAAATCCAATCCGTCCCGCGGCGTGAGCGCGCAGCGCATGAAGGTGCCGTCCACGGCTGAAATATCGAACTGCGCCACCTGCGGCAACTGCGCCAGATGCTCGCGCAGTTCCTCGGCGGAAGCGGCAATTTCAGCCACAATCTGGCTGCTGCCGGCCATGAGCCGTTGCAAATTGTCCGGCGTGTCAGCGGCCAGAATTTTGCCGTCGTACATGATGAGCATCCGGTTACACGTCATTTCCGCTTCGGGAAGGATGTGCGTTGAAATCAGCACCGTGTGTTTCTCCGCGAGGCCTTTGATCAACTGCCGCACCGCGCGAATCTGCTGTGGGTCGAGGCCAATCGTTGGCTCGTCCAGAATAATCAATTCCGGTTCGTGCACCAGCGCATCTGCCAGCCCCACGCGCTGGCGGTAGCCTTTGGAAAGCTGGCCGATGATGCGGCGGCCCATGTCCGCCAGACCGCATTGTTCCATCACCGTTTTGACGCGTTGGCGTGAACGCCGCCAGCCGAGGCCCTTGAGCCGCGCCCGGAATTTCAGGTATTCCCGCACGCGCATCTCAGGATAAAGAGGGTTGTTTTCCGGCATGTAACCGATGCGGCGGCGCACCTCGTCCGATTCATGGAACACATCGTAGCCCGCTACGCGCGCCGTGCCGCTCGTCGCCGGCAGGAAACCGGCCAGCACCCGCATCGTCGTGCTCTTGCCCGCGCCATTCGGGCCGAGCAGGCCGACGATTTCGCCGCGCGCCACCGTGAACGAAATGTCCGCCACCGCCGTGCGTCCCGCGTAGCGCTTCGTCAGATTCTTTACTTCAATCATCGTATTGCCGTTCATGGCCCGCAGTCTGGAGTTTAACTCGAAAATTCCCGCCCCGGCCAACAAAAAATCCGCCGCCTGATTATATCAACAGGCAGAACTGCCGTTTGATGCGTTCAAAATGTTTGTGCTGCGGCTTGACTTTGCTCAATGGCGGGAGCAAAAGCAATGGCGAGTGTTCCCGCTGGCCGATAATTTCTACGCCGACTGGCGCCTGCTTTGCGGCGCGGCCAATGTCCTGCGCGACGAAAGTGACTGGCCGCCCGAACGCCTGCTGCAAGCCGTCTGGCAGCACCAACGCCTGCGCCGCGAACAGCTCATGACCGCTGATGCGAAGGCCGTCCGCGTTCTTCATCCCGGCTTTGCCAGCGCCGAAGGCGGACCGGATTTCCGCGGCGCGGTCATTCAAATTGGCGACGCCGCGCCGCGTTCCGGGGACGTGGAGGTGGATTTGCAAGCAAGCGGCTGGCGTGCGCACGGCCATGACCGCAATCCCAATTTTCAAAATGTTATATTGCACGTCGTCTGGAACGAACCGAAACCAACCGGAAACGCCCCCGCAGTTTTGTCCTTGAAAAATTCACTGGACGCGCCGCTGGCCGAACTCGGTTTGTGGCTCGAGACTGAATCACCGCGCGCGTTGCCTGAAAACCTGCGCGGCCGATGTGCGCCGCCGCTGCACAAAATAACTGAATCACAGGCGATCGAACTACTCAAGGCTGCCGCTCGCGTCCGTTTTCAGGCCAAGGCCGCGCAATTCCACGCCCGCGCGCGGCAGGCCGGCTGGGAACAGGCATTGTGGGAGGGTTTGTTTCGCGCGCTCGGCTACAAGCACAACATCTGGCCGATGCAAAATCTCGCCGAATCGCGGCTCCGTTGGTCGCGTGATGCCGATTCAGCATTTGTCCTGCAAACGCGGCTGTTCGGCATCAGCGGCCTGCTGCCGGCGGAATTGACCCGCCTTCGTCCTGCTGTGTGCGGCTCCGGCGCGGCAGGCCGCGCTTCGCCACAAAGCGTGGATGGTTATGTTCGCAAACTTTGGGATTGCTGGTGGCGCGAGCGCGAGGAGTTCGGTGATTGCATGTTGCCGCGCGCCGTCTGGAAGTTTCACGGGTTGCGTCCGGCCAATCATCCGCAACGCCGGCTGGCGCTGGCGGCTCATTGGCTGGCGTCGGGGAATCTGATTGCCAGGATCGAAAACTGGTGCGCCACCGGTCTGCCGGACCGCGCGCTGCCGGGTTCGTTGCTTGAAATCCTGCAGGTCGAGCACGACGGGTTCTGGTCATGGCATTGGACGTTTCGTTCGGCGCGATTGCAAAAGCCGCAGCCATTGCTCGGCGCGGCACGGATCACGGACCTGGCCGTCAACGTCATCCTGCCGTGGCTTTGGGTTCGCGCCGCCGAAGGCAAAAATGAAAAACTCCGGCAGGTGATCGAACAACGCTACTTCGTCTGGCCGCGGGCAGAGGACAATTCAGTCTTGAAACTGGCGCGGCAGCGTCTGCTGGGCGGCCGGTCAAGCCGCGCCTTGCCAGGCGCAGCCGCGCAGCAGGGTCTGATGCAAATCGTCCGGGATTTTTGTGAACATTCAAACGCGATTTGCGACAACTGCCGGCTTCCGGAATTGGTGGGCGATTGGAGGTTCAAATCGTAGCGCGACTTCCCCGCTCGCGCGAAGCCAACCAGGCTCAAGCCGGTCACTACACCTGGAGGTTTGCGAACGGATTATTCGCAAAGCCGCCAGCCGCCGGCTCGCTGGACACGGGGACTCTGGATTTTTCCGGCGCGGGGGCTTTCAGTGTGTGGCTGTTGAGCGACGGAGCCACGCTTTCAATCTGATGCGGGGGTTTTGCGCGCTTGTTTCGAGGCAGCGGGCTGATCATCACGTTGAGGCCGCGCCCGACGAGCTTTGGCTCAAAATCGGGATGGCCGAAAGGCGCGAGTTCACCCAGAAATTTATTCACCACCTGAAAGCCAAATTCCTGATGCGCCATCTCGCGGCCGCGGAATTTAAGCACGACTTTCACCTTCATGTCCTCGCACAGAAAACCAATCGCGTGTTGGATCTTTATACCGAGATCATGCGGGTCAATGCGCGGACTGAGCTGGACTTCTTTGACGATGGAGGCGTGCTGGTGCTTTTTGGATTCCTTGTCCTTTTTCGCTTTCTCGTAACGGAACTTGCCCAGGTTGACGAGGCGGCAAACCGGCGGAGTGGCAGTAGCGGCGATTTCGACGAGATCCACGCCATGCTGGCGCGCCAGTGCCAGTGCCTCGTTGAGGGAGATGACACCGAGCTGTTTGTTGTCCACTCCAATAACCCGTACTTCGCGGGCACGGATTTTGCCATTGACCCGGACAAACGAATCAGGCGAAGAATGACGTGAAGGGAAAGGGCGGCTCAAGACACCCTCTGCGGTTGGGTCATAACTGTAAGTATTCGCATCACTCAAACTGGCACGGCCAGTTCAAATTCTGGATTATTTATAAACCTTTCCAGCTGCGCGTGCAAGCAAATAATTGAAGGCAATGGTCAGGTACCATTATAGCCCGATTTTGGCGCCTTTAATGGCTGCTTCGTATATTTTCTGTAGCGGAACCTTGGCCTGCGCCGCCAGCCTTTTGCACGGCTCAAATTCCGGTGCGACGTGGACCACTTTCCCCTCCAGCCGGCCAAGCTTGACGGTCACTCTGCCAAACCGGGTTTTGACCGCGGTGAACTCACGCCTCAACTTTCGCCGCTCGGCCAATGTGCGCCGAACGCCAAACGCGCTCGTTTCGCGCAAAATCAATTCGCTGAATTTGTCTGCGTCCGCCTCGCCGCACAAAATGGTCAGCAATACGCCGGGCCGGTTCTTCTTCATCTGCACCGGTGTGTGAAAAACGTCCAGTGCACCCACCGTCAACGCGGTGTCGACGAAATGGCCGAGGATCTCGGAATTAATGTCGTCTAAATTAGTTTCCAAAACGGCAACGCGGTCGGTCTCCCAATCCAACGGGTGCCGGGTAGCGAGTGACGAGTGACGAGAAGCCGCGTCATGTACTGTGTCACCCGTCGTACGGCGTGCTTCACTTTTTCCGAGTATCGCTCGCAGCACATTCGGGCGGGTTTTGTTTTCACGCGTGCCGAGGCCGAACCCGGTTTGTTCAGCGACCAATCCTTGCATCGGTCCGAAATCTGCGGCAAACTCGGCCAGCAACGCTGCGCCAGTGGGCGTGACCAGTTCGTGCGGTTCCTCGCACTGGGTCACGCCGATGCCGCGTGCGCCAAGAATCGCGAGCGTGGCCGGCGCCGGAACGGGAAAGCGCCCGTGCGCACAATCAATCCAGCCGACGCCTTCGACGACCGGCGATGCCAGCACGCGCGGTTTGCCCAGCATTTCCAGCCCAAGGCACGCGCCGACGATGTCCACAATCGAATCCACCGCGCCGACTTCGTGGAAATGCACGCGTGCCGGCGGCAGGCCGTGGATTTTGCCTTCGGCCTCCGCGATGCGTTGGAAGACGCCAATGGATTTTTTCTTCACCCACGGCGACAAAGAACTTTTAGCGATGAGATTTTTGATTCCGGAAAATGTCCGGTTTTCCCCGTGATGATGGTTTTTGCCGCCGGATAGATGGACATCCAGTTTCACGCCCTCGATGCCAGATTTTTGCCGGCGGGTAACGTGCAGATGATAGCCGCCGAGCCTGAGTTTTTTCAACTCGCGCTCCAGTTTCCGCGCATCGGCTCCCAAATCAATCAGCGCGCCGAGAAACATATCGCCGCTGATACCGCTGAAGAGGTCGAGATAAAGCGTTTTCATTTTCCCACCAACGCGTTGATCTGGCTGGCGGCGTAACCGGCGCCGAAGCCGTTGTCAATGTTCACCACCGTTATGCCGCTGGCGCAACTGTTCAACATCGCCAGGAGCGCCGCGATGCCGCCAAAGCTCGCGCCGTAGCCCACGCTCGTTGGCACGGCAATCACCGGCCGGGAAACCAGTCCCGCCACCACGCTGGGCAGCGCGCCTTCCATCCCGGCGACTACCACCAGCACGTTCGCGCGCCGGAGATTTTCCGATTTGGCCAGCAACCGGTGCAGCCCGGCCACGCCCACATCGTAAATCCGTTCGACGCGGTTGCCCATGATTTCCGCCGTGACGGCGGTTTCCTCGGCCACAGGCAAATCACTGGTGCCGGCGCAAACGACCCCGATGGTTCCCGGCCGCCCGGGTCGCGGCGATTTTTCAATCGTTACACAACGGGCGATTTCGTGATGGACGGCACGTTTGAATTTTTTGCGCAGCGCCTGGGCGTGACGGCCACTGATGCGCGTCACGAGCACACGCTGCTCGTGTTCCAAAAGCTTGGCCGCGATTTTTACCACCTGCTCAGGCGATTTGCCTGCGCCGAAAATGACTTCTGGAAAACCCTTGCGCAGCGCGCGATGGGTGTCCACCTGCGCGAAACCGATGTCGGCCAGCGGCGCGGCTTGAAACACCCGCAAAACCCGGTCACGGCTCACGCCCCCGGCGCGGAATTTTTCCAGCAGTTGAATGGCCTCGGTCGTGGTCACGGCAAATTGATGATCTACGATGGACGCAAAATTGAGCGGTCAAACCATAAATCATAAATCATAAATCGTAAACTCAATGATGATGCCGGAACAGGCGTTCTCGGTTTTGGAACAGATACCAGACGATAATCACGTTCAACACCAACACCAGGAGCAGGCCGATTTTAGGGTGGGAAAACAGCTCCGGGCGGGGTGATTCCGGCGTTCCCGGATTCCGATGGCGGATGAGTTCAAAAATTTCAACCGGAATGAAGAACCCGCCTTCGCCAATCGCCAGCCAGATGGCCCATTTCGCGCGAAAGATAAGGCCCAGACCCAGGACGAACAGAAATAATCCAAACAGAAATGTCCCGGTCGCCACGGCGCGCACATTTGCGGGGGTGATGGTGTCCAGCCAGTCGCCGATGCCCTGGAAAAAACTCCGTTCCGGGTCGAGATGAATCCATCGCAGAAACTGGTCAAACGTGTCCGACAAATCCTTGTTGGCCAGAGTGAACACGCCCAGGGCCAGCAACACGAGCGAAATGCCTTTGACCAGCTTGATCGCGGCGATGAAATACAGCGTCGGCGCGCGCTTTTTGGCAGGTGTGGCTTCGGTGGTCATCGCGTCTTGTGTTGAACCGGAATCAAGCGCCAGCGGGCGGCGAGGCAGCCGGTTGGATGGATTCGGCCACCTTGTTGCGGGACGCCTCCACCTTGATGTAATGCAAAACAACCGGTGCGAGAATCATGCCGGGGATGCCCATCAACTCTTCTCCCAACACCAGACCGAGCAGCGTCAGCCACATCGGGTTCTTGATCTTGTCGCCAACGATCTTGCTGTTCAGAAAATATTCCAGCTTGTGGATGATAATGAGGAAAACCAAGGCCCCCAAGGCCATGCGGGGCGAGATGGTAAAGCCGACGCCAATGATCAAAGTGTTGCTGATCAGATTGCCGACGATGGGCAGCAGGCCACACAGGAACGTCAGCATGATCAGCACCGCAGAGTAGGGGTAACCGTTCCATGTCAGAAACACTGCCGTCAGGCCGCTATTAATGACTGAGATGACGAGTTGCGCACCGATGACGCGTGCGAAACTCGCGAAAAAAGTCCGGAAGCGAACTTCAAGCTCGCGCACAACCGTGGCGTAAAGGCTGTCGCGCGCCACTTGCGGGTCGTCTTTGGCGCCCCACGAGGCGTTGAGAAACAGGCTCACCGCCACCACCAGCCCGACGAGCAAAAGGGCAAACTGGAAGCCAGCGGCCCGCACCTGGTGGCCAATGTTCGCAATGCGGTCCTTGACCTCCTGCAAAGCGACTGTCTTGGCGCTTTCAACATCCGAGAACGGCAGTTCGATCCCGTGTTTCTCGGCGAACTCGACTACGGTGGGAATGGTGGTGTCGGCAATTTGCGGCATTGTGATATAAGCCTGCCGGGAAAAATAAACCAGCCCCCAGCCAATCGCCGCCACCGCAATCACGTAAAGCGCCACGCCCAGCATTTTGCTGCGCCCAAAACTGAACAGCCGCAGCGCGAAGTAGCCGAACAACGCAGCGAGCACCAGCGTGCCCAAGTGCAGCCAGCCGATTAGCAGCAGCACCACCGCCATGAATGCGTAGGAGATGCGGGCAGGCTTGGTCATGATTTAACTCATACACCCTCAGCGGATTTTCGGCAGTAACCAATTTGCCAATTCGCCGATCCCCAGGCGTTCCTGTTTGCCGTCGTCGCGGTAACGCACCGTAACCGTGTCCTTTAATTCCGGCTTTTCACCCAGCGTGTCGAAATCAATCGTCACGCAAAATGGCGTGCCGGCCTCGTCCTGGCGCGCATAGCGGCGGCCGATCGAACCGCCGTCGTCGTAAAATACATTCATCCACGGACGCAGCTGGTCACGGACTTCCTGCGCCTTTTTTACCAGTTCGGGTTTGTTCTTAAGCAACGGCAGCACGGCCGCCTTGATGGGCGCAACGCGCGGATGAAATTTCAGAATCACTCGCGTTTCGGTTTTGCCCTTGTCATCGGTTTCGGCGACTTCGCTGTACGCGCTGCAAATCAAGGCGAGGATTAGACGGTCCACGCCCGCCGACGGTTCAATCACGTGCGGGACGTATTGGCCCTTCGCCAGGCCGGCGGCATCTTCCTCCGCCTCCTTTTCCGCTTTCGCCGGTTCGACACCCATTTTGGTGAGATATTTCAGCCTGGCTTCGTAATAGCGCTGCGACAAATCGGCCTTCCGGGCTTCATCGAGTTTGGGCCAGGCGGCGCGGAGTTCCTCGTCGAACACGCCCATCGGTTTGCCGGAGAAACGCTCGTGCTGGCTCAAATCAAAATCGCTGCGCGCGGCGATGCCTTCGAGTTCCTGCGTGCCGAAGGGGAATTTGAACAGAATGTCCACGCAGGCTTTGGCATAATGCGCCAGTTCCTCCGGTTTCTGCCAGTATTCCTCCAGCGCCGTGCGCGGCAGGCCGATGCTTTCGTAAAACCGGATGCGTTCCTCGACCCAGTATTTGTGCCAAGCTTCCCAGCCCCACGAAGGAGTGTCGAGTGCCGAGTGTCGGGTGTCGAGTTCAGCGCCGGGCGTTACGCGGCCTTTGATGGCTTCAACGACTTCGTCCGGTTTGATGAAGAATTCCAGTTCCATTTGCTCGAACTCGCGGGAGCGGAAGGTGTAATTGCGCGGCGTGACTTCGTTGCGGAATGCCTTGCCGACTTGCGCAATGCCGAACGGCACTTTCTGGCGCGACGTTTCCATCACGTTTTTGAACTGAGCGAAAATGGCCTGCGCGGTTTCCGGGCGAAGATACGCAACGTTGTCTTCATTCTCGATCGGACCGACGTAGGTTTTGAACATGAGGTTGAACGGACGAGCTTCCGTAAGTCCAACTCCGCTTTCGGGATGAAAGTCAGTGGAATTTTTAACCGGCGTTGGTTGCTCAAAGTAAATCGGGAATACTTCTTTGAATCCAAGTTGCTCGTAAAACTGAACCGCGGTTTTGATTGCACTTTCAATAGGTTTGCCGTCGGCAAGCAAAATAGCGACCGGCGTAGGAATCAGGAGCTGCAGGCCAACTGTTGCGTAACTGGAACCACGCTCTTGGCTAAAAGGAATTTTGCCTGAAGCAACCTCGGGATTTTCTTCTTTGGCTAATGCAAGAACTTCATCAGCCAATTCAGCTTCCGTCAAACTAGATAACGGTTGCTTCGTGCGTAACCACCAACGTTCAATTGCGCGATGGATTGGCGAACTTTCCATCGTTTTTCCAGTTGGTGGAATTGTGTCTGCCGGTTTTTTCCATGCGCCAAGAAATCGAATGACTCGACCTGATTGTGGCTCGACTTGATCCGCACGAACTCGTTTTTTCGTCAACGGACATTCGCGCATTAAATCCGCAAACGTGTCCACGTGGCCGCTGGCTTTCCAGATTTGCGGGGACATGATGATGGTCGCCTCGAGGCCGACGACATCGTCACGCTCCAGCACCATTGCGCGCCACCAGAGTTCCTTGACGTTGCGTTTCAGTTCCGCGCCCAGCGGGCCGTAGTCCCAAAAGCCGTTGATGCCGCCGTAGATTTCGGAGGATTGGTAAATGAATCCGCGCCGCTTGCACAGCGACACGATTTTTTCCATCAGTGGATTGTCTTTTGGCCCGGCCATAAGAGTCGAGCAGTGTTTGCGATGCGCGCCATCCTGTCAAGGTAGCGGCGCGGGTAGTCCTGTCCTCTTTTGCCCGGAACGCGGATTGTCCTCAATCCGCGGCGGCTGAAGTGGTCGAATTAGCTGCGAGTTGAAACAACTCGCGCTCCACTTCGGTAAATCGGATTCGCGATTAAAACGCTGCCACGCGGGTTGCCATGTGAATAAGGGTTGAATCGTTTGTTAATAAGATTTTGCCCTTTGATATTGTGAAAGCCGGTCGTGACCGTGAAAATTTAGCCGCCTTCCTGACCTTCTCTCGAAAGCAAAGGAACTGGCACTTGCGGGGCGTCGGAGAGCTCGGGCGCCCCCTTTTAGTTGCGTGGCGGCGGATTTTTCGGGGTGTTCGGCCCGAGCCGGCGCAGCTCAAACTGCGTGGACCTCACGCGCGACGGGCGGAAATTTCACGCACAACGTGCAAAAACATTTTTCTCTGCGACGTTTTCATTGGGGTTTTTTCAAAAAAATCGGTTGGCATCGGCGGTGCTAACGAATCTTTTGAATGGGTGTTGACAGTGAGTGCGTTTCGGTAAAGCGTGCCGACTGTCACCCGAACAAAGAACAAAATTCATCAGCCTATGAAAAGCTTCTTCAAACACAAAAGGGCCTTCACGCTCATTGAACTGCTTGTCGTGATCGCCATCATTGCGATCCTGGCCGCCATGTTGCTGCCGGCGCTCGCCGCCGCCAAACGCAAGGCCCAACGCATCAACTGTGTGAACAACCTGCACCAGATTAACCTCGCCTTCAAAACCTGGGAAGGTGACAACGGCGACCGCTTCCCCATGGCAGTAAGCACGACCAAAGGTGGCGCGCTGGAGAATGTGGCCAGTCAGTCAAATCCGACCCTCAACATAGGGGCCGGCATTACCAACGTCTTTTGTGTGATGTCGAATGAATTGAGCACCCCCAAGGTTCTATATTGCACCTCTGATACCGCCGCCAGTCGCGGTGTCGCCACGAATTTCCCGCAGTTGGGCTTTCCCAACCCCGGGGCAACCACCACTGCGGGCACAAACTGCATCAGCTATTTCGTTTGTGGCGATGCGGCAGACACTTATCCGCAAATGATCCTGGATGGCGACCGTAATTTGGGAACCGCCACCACTGTCGGCACTTACGCCATGGCTATTACCATGACTGGCGCCCAGAATTGGCCAGGGGCCAAAATACCATGGGCTTGGTCAGGAAACGATTTGCACCTGAAGGTCGGCAACATGGGCATGGCTGACGGCAGCGTGCTGCAGACCACGCCTTCCTCCTTGTGGGCCGCCATGCTGAACGCCACGAACGGTTCCCCTTATCCGAACCCGTACTATAACTTCCCGAATTAAGGGACACTGAATTTATAGTAAAAACCGGGCCAAGGCATCCGCGAGGATGCCTTGGTTCGTTTAAGCCGGGGAAGCCCGTCCGAGACATTGGCGCCGCGCCTGGCATTTACAACCCGCTTTTTTTCGTAAGCCGCTGCCGGGCGAAGAAATTTTGCAGCAACGCACGGCATTCCGCTTCGCGCACGCCACTGGTGATTTCACAGCAGTGATTTAACGCCGGACAGTGGAGCAGGTTCATTACGCCGCCGGCCGCGCCACCCTTCGGATCGCTGGCGCCGAACACGACTCGCGACACCCGGGTATGCACTATGGCGCCGGCGCACATTGGACATGGCTCCTTCGTCGCGTAAAGCACACAATCGCTCAGCCGCCAGTCACCCACGATTGCCTCCGCCTGCGTGAGGGCGAGCATCTCGGCATGGGCGGTGGCGTCTTTGAGCGTCTCCACCTGATTGAACGCCCGCGCGATGATTCTTCCCCCGCGCACGATCACCGCGCCGACCGGCACTTCCCCCGCCTCCGAAGCTCTGGCGGCCTGACGTAGCGCGTCACCCATGAAAAAACCATCGCTGTGCAAATCAATGATCGGTTCGTCCATAAAAATCAGTCCCCGGTCACCGGTCCGCCGTCCCCAGTCCGGCACTTTTCAACGGTGGATTGAAGACCAGAAATTGTTGATTCTTCGAGTTTCCAGTCATTCCGCCCGTCGGGATGGCAATGGCAGTGCGCCGCGAAGAACCCGCCGCGGAACTGCCAGAACCACGGCCAGATTTGTTCACGGTCGGTCTGCGGAATTTTCAGACCAGCCAGCGCCGCGCGCGGGAAGAATTGAAACGTTCCCTCGGAATGCGCCGGCGGCAATGACTGCAACTTCGTTTT